>WBZS01000243.1_pt1 | contig 91073 bp, 71 predicted proteins | sample 5204201 | NCBI WGS metagenome assembly WBZS01 (sample SAMN12344357, study PRJNA552823) | activated sludge metagenome | biome: Activated sludge suspended growth; feature: Nitrification reactor; material: Wastewater; isolation source: activated sludge from nitrification reactor of wastewater...
CAGCATATCCGGGAGATTGATATCAGTGACCAGCCATCCGGGCGGTATAATATTGAATATTATCCAAATATGAATCCTGAGCGTATATTTTATGGAAGACAGGTGGTAAAGATATGATATTAAAAGTATCTCCTGACAATCGAGTAGACTGCGCTTCCAACGGAAGCTGATGTAGGGCGTGTGCGTAAAAACCCTAATACCCTTTGTAGGAAGGCGGGGTTGTTTGGGGTTGCCATACTTTTTGAAGTGCAGTTTTGTTTTGCCGGGATTTTTGCGGATAGGGCAAAAATCCCGGCAAAACATGGGTTCTTCGTATTCAAATTAGAAATTTGGCAATACTTTGACGAAGGTAAAGGCTAATCCGAGCGGAGTTTGTGGCTTTTTATTTGGAATTTGTCAGTAAATTAAATATTATACAGATACCATTTTATGTACACATGACGCCTGTTTAGCGGATGACCGTCAAATCGCCTGAATACACCTGTAATTCTGCTTTTCCTTCCAGTTGCAATGTCACTAAAAAGGCAAAAACGCCGGGATTAACCATTTTTCCATTAAAATTTCCGTCCCAACCCACTGCGGGCGTATTGGGTGGGGTATCTGTTGCTGAAAAAACCAGGTTTCCCCATCTGTCGTATATTTTCATGGATTTTACGATACCATTGACTTTGTCCGGAAATACCACAAAAAAGACATCATTTGACCCATCATTATTTGGAGAAATGATATTCGGGAAAACGACGTCAGTATTGACCCGTTCTATAATAATGGTTCTTTGGCCCGGGCAATCGTTACCGTACAGGTACTGGAGCGTATATGTTGTGGTAGAAGAAGGATTGGCTATCGGATCAACACAATCGCTGCAACTCAATGAACCGGAAGGTGTCCAGTTGAGGTCATAGATGAAGTTTTGCGGTGCTATAACATTAATTTGTACTGTTCCATCGCTATTCAGGGTTTGTGTCAGGTCTACTATCAAATTCGAGTTGTCTTCCACATTTAATGAAATGCTGTCTTTACAACCATTGGTAGTTCTGATGGTAAAGGCGTGTGGTCCAGGATTTAAAAGTCTGCTGAAAGGCAGTATTTGTGTGCCGGAAACCATCTGGCCGTCAACGCTAATTTCATACGGGCCGGGGTGTGATGCGTTGTTCAGCATGATTTCCGCGTTGTTATCGTCGCATTTGTATGTCAGGGTATTGGATACAATAAAATCTGTATAAACAATCTGAACATTAAGAATACTGTCGCAACCATTCGACGCACTTCCAGGGAAAAGAACCTGGCCTGCCGGGTTACTTTTGTTAAATATTTTGTTTCCTGCACTAAACGTAAAGTCGCTGTTGCACGTAGTGTATGTGTAGGAAGCGGCCGATTTTAATAAAAAGGTAATTTGTACATTTACGATACTGTCGCATCCATTTTTAGCCATACCTGTCAGGGTAGCTACTCCAGTGGGTTTTGACTTATTAAAAACAATACCGCCGATGGTGACCGAATAGGTATCGTCGCAGGTTTGCTGTTTTAACTGAAACTGAGCGGGCTGCAGATAAACTATCTTAACCTGCACTATACTATCGCAACCTGAGGCTCCCGCATTTTGCAACGTTACTGTACCTTCTTTTCTGGCGGCATTAAACACTTCTGTGCCAATCATAAAAGTCGCATTCGGGTCGCATGTTGTCCGATCAAAATTTCCTGTTGAGAAGGTATTAAAAGACAAGTTTACACGAATGAGGCTATCGCAACCGGAACTGTTTTTTAATAATACACTGCCGTTTGGATTGGTTTTATTAAACGTGGTGTTACCCACCTTTACGGCATAGTTTTGGTCGCAGGTCGATAAGGTGATATCTGTAGCCGGTGAGGGGGCTTTGAACTGCAGATTCACGGTAATGATGCTATCGCACTTAAGCGGGTCGGTGGAAGCAATTATTGTTGTTCCGGAAGGTTTGGTTTCGTTGTAGGTGTCATTGCCCACAAGCAAGGTTTGTCCCTGGCAGAGTGTTTTGCTTATGGTTCGGGCAGGTAACTGCAAGGTGGAAAACTGCAATGTTTGCGGAAAAACAAAAGTACAGTTTCCTGATTGCAAATGGATACTATCCACATGTACTGTAAATGACCGGCCAATTTGGGGTGATGAAAACGAAAAGGGTCCTGTTGGAGAAGGGCAGATCTGAATCACTATATCATTTGAATTGGTGATATTTTCTTTTAGTGTATAGTTTATCCCTGCGCCGGATTTCATGGAAAAATAAATTATCGCGTTGAGCGGTAGATTGTGTGCTAACGTCAGGTTGGTACAAGATTTTTCGCAAACGTCGTTCAGGCCTGACATATTAACGTCCGGAATTTCAACCGGATTTAAATTTATCACTGAAGTGTCTTTGGGGCAGGATTGTCCATCGCCCGTAACGTAGATAAACTGCAATGGAGATATGCCCGGGTTGTTATATATACCGCCCACAATTTCTGTTCCATTGAGATAAAATGTACCCCCAGCCGAGGCATTGGGAGGAAGAAACGATTCCAGGATCAGGGCATTCCCTTCACAATATAAGGCACTATTATCATTACCCGCCTGCACTATTGCCGCCAAATTGATATGGAGCTGTGCTGTATCTGCAGGACAACCCGGTGCATTTACAACCTGATACTGGAACAAATACTGGCCAGCAGGAGTACCAGCTGTATTCCATGTGGAGCCGGACAAGCCCGGAACAGAAGAGGGATTCAGAATAACCCCACCGGTATAGGGGGTATTAATTAAACTGATCAGATCGATGGTTGACCCTAAACACAGGGTAGACTGGTCGTCCGTGCCTGCATCATTAAAAGGCACCAATTCTATAATGGCATGTGCGGAATCTGCCACACAGTTATCTGCAGGTACAATATATTGAAAATCAAAGGTGCCGGGATTTAAAGCAGCAATACTAACGCTGGATGGATCAGAAAAATCCAAATTAACACCTGCCGGTTGGATCCAGGTGCCTCCGGGGTCAAAGCCGCCTAAAGCCGAGTTAAAATTAACGGGGGCATTATTTATTTCGCACAGGGTCAATTGTGTGTTGTTTCCGGCATTGTTCGGGTTAGACACTGAAAAAATTACAAATGCGGTGTCCTTGCCACACTGGGCGTCGTCTAAAATGTAGGTAAATGTGCTGGTGCCCTGTGGCAAAATATTCAGATCAAAGTTTTGGGGATCGGACAATGGGGTATTGTTGAGTGCCCAAATGCCGCCCGGCGTGGTTCCGGCTGATAAATAATTATTCAAGTCGGTGATTTGAGCATCACTTTTACACAGCTGCTGATTATTATCATTGCCAGCCGTATAGGTGGTTACTGTGATCGTTGAAATAAAAGTACCTGCACACTGGCCCGCATTGGGTGTAAACAATAAGTCGAAAGTACCGGAACCGAAAGTGGCCGGATTAAAAACGGTCAGCGCAATGGCATTATAGGACCAGGTGCCCGAAAAGCCATCAATTGTTGCTGGTAAATTTATGGGATTGCTATTTACACATGCCGGACCTAAAGCGGGCGGGGTGAGGATTTGGGGAGATATAATTTCTATTTCCGTAGAAAAGCCCTCAGCGCAAAAGTCATCTGTGATAAAAATCATCGGATAAATGCCGGCAGGGGCATTGGGATTGAACGTATTATTTACAATCTGAACATTGCCCGTCCATGTGCCCGTAAATCCACCGACGGTATTTCCCAGATTAATTATTGCACTGTTCATACAAATATCGTTAAAAACCACGGGTGTTAATACCGTATTGGCTGTTACCACTATCTGTGTTGTATTCGGGCTATAACAGGTAAGTGGTCCTGTTGGGGTAAATGTCAGAGTAAATGTTCCGGTGCCTGAAGCAGTGGTATTAAAGACATTGCCTGATAAAAATGGACTTCCTGACCAAACTCCAGCTATGCCTCCCTGGGTATTTGCCAATGTAACTAAGGCAGCGCCCTCACAAACAGTAGAGATCGGTGTGGTTAAAGGTACCGGACCTGCAGAGGTAATATTGACATTCACTGTAGAAGGAAGTGCACATTGGTTTGAATTCGGAAGAAAGGTAATCGGATATGTTCCTGTGGGCAAACCTGTGGGATCAAATTGGGTACCGGAACTTATTACATTTGTACCGGACCACAGTCCGCTGATTCCATTTATAACAACCGGAAGGTCCACTACCGGACCATTGATACAGATGGAAAAGTCCTGAAGCATGAGGTCAACGGGTGCATCGAGGGTAAGGGTGACCGGTACAATTTTGGTGCATCCTGTAGCACCGGTAATCTGAGCATAGACGGTGGCATTTCCCGAAATATAGTTGGCCGGATTTAAAATCGGGTTGGTTGCTGTCATGTCCGTAAACCAGGCGACGGTATTGGCGGGCATGTTATTGTTTACAATGTTGTTTTGGGAAGTGAGATTAAAGACTTCTGTGCCGTTTTGATCTGTATCGCACAAGGTCATGGATGATGACGAAGCGGGTGGTTCCGCGGCGATGGTCACTGAAATGGATCCGGGACTGCCCACGATGCCATTGGAACACGGTCCAGCGGGTGTGGAATTAAAATTGATCAAAGAGAGGGTATATGTACCCGGTGGTATAAAATTCGGAACTGTTAATGTATTTGTAGCCTGATCAAAAAATATGCCTCCGCCTAAACACAGTGTCAGCACGGTGTTGTTGGTCACGCCGATCATCGGAAAGTTGAAATTGATAAAGCCTGCGGCCATGTTCATATTGAGACTGTATGTACCAGACCCGCCTGAAAATGAAAACATGACTGTACCACATTCTCCGGGACATAAAACCGGCGAGCCAGATAAATTCCCTGTTGGGCTTTGGATTATTTCGAACTGGATTGTATTTGGGGCGGCACACTGGCCAGGCAATGGTGTAAACGTGAGGGTATACATTCCTGGTGCCAATGTGGAAGGTTGCAATTGATTGCCTACTACGCCTGGGCCAGACCAGTTGCCGGAAATGCCATTTTGTATAGTTGGTAACGAAACATTGGACTGCGAGGTACAATAAGGGCCCAACGGATTCAGGGCCGGAACAATCAACGGGTTGACAGTAATTGTAAATGATTTGGTTAAGCCGGGACATAAACCGTTTGGCGTCACTGTAATCGTTCCGGTTTGTGAAGTTCCGACATTTGGGGCGGTATATATAATATCTCCATTTCCTGAAGCCCCCAAACCAATCGCAATATTTGAATTTGTCCAGGAATATGAAGTGCCTGTACCAGAGAAGATCACTGAAACCGGATCGCCAGCACAGACCACTACATCCGGAGGCTGGTTTAAATCCGGCGCCGGATTTATCACAATCGTAAATGTTTTTGGTGTTCCCGGACATGGGCCAAGTGGCGTAACGGTGATGGTGCCTGTTTGTGTGGTCAACACATTGGCTGCATTAAAGCCTATATCACCTGTGCCTGAGGCATTTAATCCTATAGCCGGATTACTGTTTACCCAACTGTAACCTGTTCCGGTTCCCGTAAAAAGCACCGAAATAAACTCTCCGCTACAAGCAGTAATATCCGCAGGTTGATCCACAACTGCTTCCGGATCAATGGTTACGACCATCTGATCGGAGTAGACAGGACAGCCGGGATAAGCCGGAAAACCTGTATAGGTCAGTGTTACACTGGTGCCTTGTTCTCCCGGGGATGGCGTATACGTTGTGACCGGAATGGTGTTGTTTGCAATTGTACCCGTGCCTCCCGACCAGGTTCCATTCCAAAAACCATTTAAGTCTGCCGGTCCGGGATAACAGATAACGTCATCCGGGCCTGCTGTTAATTTAGGGGTGCCCTGTATGAGTAAATTTTGAAAATAAAATATTTCTGCGTTAGCTTTATTTGAGGCATAAATCCTGATTTTCAGCGTATTACCTGATAATCCGGAAACATTCCAGGTGCCGGTGAAAGCTGCCTGGGTTGTGCCGTGTACGTATAAACTTTGTATTTCAGGTCCGCCATCAATGGAATAGGTAAATACCATCTGGTCGTGGCTGTTATCTACAATTGTACCCTGACAGCCAAAAATTGGGGCCAGGGGCGAGTCGTCTTCATATGTTGTATTGCTGGCTGAATAATTCATGGATATCGAAATATTCATATAATCCGAAATATTCAATATGTCAAATTCAAAATAAGACTGGGAATCTCCGCCGGGTCCGGCGCAGCACATAATACCGTCAATGTTCTGAACCTGAAACTGGTTACTTCCATTTACCCCAAAAAATGTAGTTCCTCCTCCGCAAGCTATTCCCATTTGGTTTACCACGGGCAGACAGCCAGGCAGGCCGTTTGCTATTGTAAACTGCGTCATTCCCTGACGGGCAAAAGTGAACAGCAACATGCACATCCAACTAAACCTCATTGCCATCTATTTTTGATCTATTTTTGATACTAAAGCTATTTGTTTTCAAACCAAAACACAATTGAAGTTCAAATTTAGAATTCTTTATCATGTGTGATTCACATTTCGTGCTAATTTTATATTAATCCTGCGCAAAATCATAAGTATAAACATTTTTTCCTGCACTGTTTTTAAAAGTGACACTTAATTTTCTGTCACTTTTTGGTCCGGATACTGAAAAAAGGGCAAAATTTCTTTCTGAGATCATGCTTCCCCTGATTCTGGTGGAATTGGCTTCGGTGCTGTGGTCATAGGTTGTCGACGTTATTGCAGATGAAGTAATATCATAAATTTTAATACCGTTTTCCGTTTTTATTTTTGAAATTTCAGAATGATGCCGATCGCCTGTAAGAAAAACTACATTTTTAATTTTATGCAAATCAATAAAATCTATGATCTCCAAACGTTCCTGTGCGTAGTTAGAAAAATTTTCAAAACCTACAAAATCATTCAGAAACTGGCCGCCGACACAGATAAATTTGTAGGTCGCCTCTGAGCTCAATAAGGCTTCTTTAAGCCAGTATTTTTGCTGCTCACCCAAAATTGTCCCATTTTCAGTGTCCACCGTTCTATACCATCTGTTGTCCAGCATAAAAAACTGGCAATCATTCCATTGAAAACTATTGGTAATACCTTCCGTGTGTCCGGCGCCATAACTTTCAGAAGGCCAGAAATCTTTAAAAGCATCCAGTGCATGATTTTTTAAGGCATATGTCCAGTCAGAGTCATTCGGTCCATAGTCATGGTCATCCCAGATTGCATAATTAGCAGTGGATGCCAGGAAGGCTTGTAATTGAGGTAATGACCGGGTATGGGTATTGCGGTAATAAATACCTGATCTGCTCTCCAAATCCCCATCTCTCAAATACGTGTTATCTCCGAGCCAGACCATAAAGTCAGGTTTTGAGGATTTCATAAAATTCAGAATATCGTATTCACCGCCATATGGCTTACCGGGTCTGTCGTATTCCGGATCATTGATATAAAAACACGAGCCGGCTATAAATGTAAAATCGGGTGCGTCGGTTCGGTTTTGCCAGAGTGCCTGTGTCGTAAACTCCAAAGGGTAGGTTGTCTGAATTTTTACCTTGTTAATCAGTACAGTGTAACTATACGTTGTTGCCGGTTTCAGGTTTGTCAAATGAATATTGACACAGTGGTGATTATCAGGAAGTGCTGCTTTAATTTCGGAATAAAATTTTTGCTTTTTTTCATTTTGTACATTATAAACGATCTGTATGCTGGCTTTTTCTTTGGTTTGAATCCAGATGGTGACATCTCTCAGCGTAACCGGTCCCAGCATCGGGCCACTTTGAAGCAAAGATGACTGACTCAAAAGGGGGAAAACAAAGGCAGTTAAAACCAAAAATAAGATAAACATCTTTAAAATCCGATTACGTGTGATCATGGATACTTTGTTTATTTTGGGGTTAGAGGCATCTGAAGTTTAAAAGATCTGCTTTGTTATTGTTTCGATCAACATAAAATCTAACTATGGTCTGGAAATTGAGATTTTGTTTTTTACATATTTTTCAAGCCAAACATCCTGTTCCCAAAGCATATGCAATATCGATTCCCTGGCGCTATATCCATGGCTTTCTTTTGGAAGTATCACTAATCTGGAGGTGGCACCAAGTCCTTTCAGGGCATTAAAATACCGCTCACTTTGCATGGTGTGTGTTCCTGCATTATTGTCCTCTTCGCCATGGATCAACAATAAGGGCGATTTCATTTTGTCGGCATTCTGGAAAGGAGACATGGCATCATACACTTCCGGGGCGTCCCAGTAATTGCGTTCTTCGGACTGAAATCCAAAGGGCGTCAGTGTTCTGTTGTAGGCCCCGCTTCGCGCAATGCCGGCGGCAAACAGGTTTGAATGGGTGAGTAAATTTGCGGTCATAAAAGCACCATAGGAATGGCCGCCTACGGCAACTTTTTCTCTGTCGATATAGCCCAGGCTGTCCACTGCATCAATGGCTGCTTTCGCATTGGCCACTAATTGTTTTACAAAAGAATCATTGGGTTCGTTTTTGCCTTCCCCTATAATGGGAAAGGAAACATCATCCAGGACTACGTACCCTTTCATCAGCCAATAAAGTGGGGAACCATAATAGGGAAATGTAAACTCATTCGCATTGGAAGTAATCTGTCCTGCGCTGATTTTATCTTTAAATTCAGTGGGGTAGGCCCACATTAACATGGGCATTTTTGTTTTTTGAGACTTATCATAGCCTACCGGCAGATACAATGTTGCCGACAGGTCAACGCCATCGTCTCTTTTGTATTTGATAATTTCTTTATGTACCTCATTTAAAATCTTATAGGGGTTTTCATTATTCGTGATTTGTTTGATTTTCCCATTGACTATATCCCGAATATAAAAATTCGGATATTCCGTTTTTGATTCCAGCCGGGTGAGGTATTTTCCTGATTTTATATCTATGGCGGTAATTAATTGTTCGAGCTTTTCTTTTTCATCGCTTTGGTAAATTCTTTTTTTCGAAAAATCTGCTATTTTATAGGTATCAATAAACGGGAATTTACCTTCCGGGCTAAATCCTTCGCCCATCAGAAATAAACAATCATCATGAATATCGAGTGTATTCAGCAAAAACCGGTTTCGTTTCAATATAAAATTCCCCGGGTCGGCATAATTATCCTGTTCATTTCTTTCGTTAAAGATTCTGGGTGAATCATCCATTTTGGACGGGTTAAAAACCAGCGTTCTTACATTTCTAGTATTCCACCATCTTTCATTCAGGATTGCTACACTTTCGGTGCCCCAAATGATGCCGGCATATCTTTCTTTTGTTTTAACTAAAAGTTTGGGTTGCTCCGAAAAAGGTGCGCTCAGGGTGAATACGGCATCTCTGTTTGGAACATCGATGGCCGGATCGCCACCATCCAGTGCTTCTGCCCAATATAAAGAAGCCGGGTGGTCCGACCTCCATTGAATACTTCTTGGGCCTTTTCTAACGGCCATAAAGCCTTTTGGAAGTTCTTCGGTGAGTGGTATTTTAAGAAAGTTTTTTATGAATTTGCCCTTATTGTCGTATATGTTTACTTCCGCCGGGAATCTGTCATAGGTAACAATATATGAAAAAGGCTTTTTTAATTCTGTGGTTAACAAATAATTGCCATCCGGTGAAAAGCCTATGCCCGTGTACATTGCCGGCCCTAAGAAGGGGGAGATATTGCCATTCAGTTCGACTTTAGATAAAACTGAAGTGGTCAGAATTTCAAAATTTTGCTCATCAACAACATTTTTTAGCAGATCCTGATAGGTCCTGTTCTGGGCTTTTTGCCCGTTGTTTTCCGTTATAATCGGACCTGTTGGTATGGTTTGTCTGCTGTCGAGCAGTGTTTTTTTTGCTTCTGGCAAAGCGGTTATTAACAAGCTGTGATCGTCTTTAAACCAAACATAGTTATTACCAATGTTCCCGTTCAAAACAGGTCCGGTTAATTGGTACACTTTTTTAAGGAGGATATCCAAAATCCACAATTCCGTGCCATTTTCTACCGTATTGGTAAAAGCCATTAGTTTCTGGTTATTCGACCAACCGAAATTTGCCAGAGCCGGGTTTTTGGGAAGGCCATTTACAGGTGATTCTGTACCGGATTCTATATCCAGTATTTTGATATCGTTAAAAAATGTCATTCTGGAAGGCGAATTGGTTGCCGGATTTATACGTAGCCCAGCGAGTTTCATTTCCGGAACTGAAAGATCTTCAATCGATTTATAGGTATTGCGATACAACAAAACGGCTTTTGATGCATCCGCCTGAATGCGGATGGTTGGTGCCGGTTTTGCATCAGCCATGGTTAAAATCAGTGAATCCGGTTTTTGATACGGGAAATCGGATTGGGTTATCCCACTATAATAGTTGAAAACCATAAAAATGAAAATGTACCTTTTAAGAGCGTCAACTATCAGCATAATTGGTCAGGTTAATGAATAATATCGCTCAAATATACTGAAGATTTAGCAGTTGAATTTAACTTTTATTTTAAACCCAAAATACGCATTAGAAATTTACTGCGACAAAATCTAACTTTATCTATTAATCTGTATCAGAATATCTGTTTCGAGATGCATATTTGTAAAAACTGCCTCGCCACGATCCGTTGGTCGTGGTTCCTTCATTAATGATTGAAATCTTTCAATCATTTTTTGCTAAAGCAAAATCACTCAGTCAACTCAATGCAGCTTAGGCTGCACCTGCGGGTAAAAAATTCCGTGCTTCACAACTATTTTGTTACATTTTATCTCGTAACAAAGTCCAATGCGTAATTTGGGTTGAAAAGCAGAATATAATAGTAGGACGATTTTATGCTTTCATTTTTACCGGGCTGTATAATACCACCATATCAGGCACCGCTCCTTTACCTAAAGACTGTAAAATTAAATTGTTGAGGATTACATTAATTCTTTGATATACAGCTGGATGGTATTTTTTAAACCAAAATACAAGGCATCACAAATGAGGGCATGGCCAATGGAGACTTCAAGCAGGCCGGGAATGTTGTTTTTAAAATAATTCAGGTTGTCCAGATTTAAATCGTGGCCTGCATTTACACCCAGCTGAAGTGCATTGCAAATAGAAGCGGCTTCCTTAAACGATTTTACCGCTTGCTCTTTATCTTCTGAATAATGTTTGGCATATGGACCTGTGTAAAATTCAATTCTATCTGTACCCGTTTCTTTGGCAGCATAAAGCCGATCTGCCAAAGGATCAATAAAAAGGCTGACTCTGATCCCTGCGTCTTTCAGTCTGGCAATTGTGTTTTTTAGAAAGTCCTTATTAGTGATGGTGTCCCATCCGCTATCGGATGTTAATGCTGCCGGTGGATCCGGAACGAGGGTGCATTGGTCCGGTTTATTGTCAATTACTAATTTAATAAAATCCTCGGAAGGATACCCTTCAATATTAAATTCTGTGGTAACTACCGATTTTAGAGCAGGAATATCGGCATATTTGACGTGTCTTTGGTCCGGTCTTGGATGCACTGTAATGCCCTGGGCTCCAAACTCTTCACAATCTGCGGCAATTTTAATTAAGTCGGGATAATTGGATGCCCTTGAATTTCGTATCAAGGCAACTTTATTGATGTTTACACTTAATTTAGTCATAAATAAATTACCATTAAGAACAAAAAGAAAATGTGTAATTTAAGAATCGCTGCTTTTTTTACTGTTGATGATATCCCGTATTTGGGCTGCTTTTTCATAGTCTTCTTTTTGTAATGCTTCATCCAGCAGTTTTTCCAGGCTTGAAACACTCATATCTTCTATGGTGGTCGATTTTGCTTTTAAAGCGGTTTTTTTCTCCTTTTGCTGATCTTCCTCTTCGAGAATTACACCCGCACTTTCCATAATAAATTCGTATGTATAAATCGGGCAACCATATCTCACGGCCATGGAGATCGCATCAGATGTCCTGGCATCTATTTGCATGATATTTCCATCCTGTTCACAAATGAGTTGTGCATAGAATATGCCGTCCAGCAAGTTATTGATGACAACTTCTTTTATATCAATATCAAAAGCATCGAGGGTGTTTTTGAATAAATCATGGGTCAATGGCCTGTTTGGAGTCATGTTTTCAAGTGCAACTGCAATAGCCTGTGCTTCAAATCCGCCTATAACAATTGGCAGTCTTCTTTTCCCATTTTCTTCACCCAATACCACCGCATAATTATGTGATTGTGTCACACTGTGAGATAATGCCATGATATCTAATCTTACTTTATTCATTTTGAAATTATAATTGAAATGCAAATTTAAAAAAATAAATTATCAAAGCACTGTACAAGTATCTTTAATTATTCGATTGGTGCCGTCAAATTTCATTTGCATGCATCTAACTTAAACCAATCCGGATTAATGTTGTTGCTGTAAAAAACGTGCTATGTTTAATTTTTTTAAAAAGAAAGGAGAAAAGGAATTGATGATTGAAAAGTATAAATTGCTTTTAGAAGAAGCATATACCTTATCAAAAATCAACAGAACTGAAAGTGACGCTAAAACAAGTGAGGCGGCTGCTTTGCTTGAGCAAATCGAGAAAATGGTTTAAATACATTTTGAAGATCATTTTTACAGGACCGGAATGTAGTGGTAAAACCACCTTGTCCGCTGCAATCAGCAGCGTTTTAGGATTTCCGTTGGTCAAAGAGGTAGCCCGGGAATATCTTGAAATCAGAAATAATGTTTACCAAAAGTCCAGTTTACATGAAATCGGACTGCTTCAACTTTGGGAAGAAAATTGTGCCACATTGCATGATAAACATATTTGCTGTGATACAGATATTCTCACTGTAATCATCTGGCAACTGGAAAAATATAAAATGATCGATTCTTTTTTTGTACAAAAATGGATAAACAACGCTGCTTCGATGTACTTTTTATGTAAACCCGATATGGCCTGGGTTTATGATAGCCAAAGGGAAAATCCCTTAGACAGAGATCGGCTTTTTGAACAATACCGTACTTTTTTGGAATTATATAATAAGCCGTATATAATTTTAAGCGGATCCTTAGATTCCAGAATTGAAAAAGCCCTGCATGAAATTCATAAAATAATATAGAAGCAAGCCGGATGTTATTCCATTAAAGTTTACTTAATGCAAAGTTGTATGCCTCATTCAGCGACATAAAACCCAATTCCTCTCCAATTTTGGATGTGATGCCGTTTTGAGCTAATTTGTCTCTCATGGGCCCAATCAAATTTACTATTAAAACTGTAATGTTTCTTTTCTGTAAATCCTGAATAAAATCTTGCAATACATGCAAGGCACTGGAATCAATATTACTTATTGGCGAAGCGTCCAAAATAAAGAAAAGCGGATTTTTTCGTTTGCTGATCAATAGTTCTGCTTTTTCGCTGAAATAATTAATATTGGCGAAATATAACTGTGCATCAAACCGCATCACAACAATTTCATCTTTCACTTCCGCATCTTTAAACCGGAGAATATTTCTGAAGTCCTTGCCGTTGCTGATCAGACCTAATTCAGCAAAATGCGGGTAAGAAACCCTGTAAACTAATACTGCCAGCGACAAAACAACGCCAAGTAAAATACCTTCTTCAATACCTAAGATGAGGGTACCCAGTGCTGCTGTTATAAACAGGACAAAATCCATTCTGTCAGAATGCCACAGGTGTTTTGCCTCTTTAAAATCAATCAGTCCATACACCGCTACAATAATAATTGCTGCTAAAACTGTATTGGGAAGATAGTAAAAATAGCTGGTGAGAAAAAGTAAAGTCAAAATAATAAGGGTAGCACTTATAATGGATGCCAGCCCTGTTTTAGCTCCGGCCTGATCGTTCACTGCAGTGCGCGAAAAACCGCCCGTTACGGGGAAGGAACTGAAAAGTGAACCACCTACATTGGCCAGGCCCAGGGCGAGCAGCTCCTGATTGGCATCCAGTTTATAATCTTTATGTTTTGTCTGTATTGCTTTTGCAACGGCTATGGACTCCATAAATCCAACAAATGCAATCGTAAAAGCAGTTGGAATCAACGATTCTATTGTGTTAAGATCAAAAGATAACCAATTAAAGTGGGGTAGTCCCTGCGGAATTTCTCCTACAATTTTGACACCCTGGTCTGTCAAACCTCCAAAATAAACCAACATTATTCCTATTAAAACCACAATAAGTGGTCCCGGAATCATTTTGTGCATTTTTTTAGATAAGACCAGGATAACAATGGCGCCCAAACCAATGACCAGACTTAAGATGTGAATTTGTCCAAGTTGTTGAAATATTTGGGTAATTATTTGTAAAAACTTTTCTCCATTTACCTTTATAGCGAGTAAGTGTTTAAACTGACTGAAGCCGATTATAATCGCTGCGGCCGAAGTAAACCCTGCAATTACGGGGTGGGACAAAAAATTGACCAAAAAGCCCAATCGGAATATGCCCATACTCAGTTGCAACAGGCCGACAATCATCGCCAGTATAATTGCCAGGGTAATGTATTGATCCGTGCCTGCTTCCGCCAATTTGCCTACACCGCTGGCTATCAGCAGGCTTACCATAGCTACCGGACCCACTGCCAATTGTCTCGAAGTACCGAGTAGTGCATAAATTATCAGCGGAAGGGTAACCGCATATAAACCATATATCGGCGGTAAGCCTGCCAGCATGGAGTAGGCCATGCCTTGAGGAATAAGCATTACTCCAACTGTCAAACCAGCAGATAAATCGCCACTCAACCATTTTTTATCGTAATTTTTTATCCAGTCCACTGATGGTATAAAATTCATAGAATTGTATTTATTTTGAAAATGATTTTAAATTCAGGAGGCAAAGATACTTCAAATACCATGTTGTAAATGCAACATATGTTACTCTAAGGTTCAAAATTATATTCTCCTGATTCATTACCTATAGGATATGTTCGATAATACATATTTATTGTACGTATTTACCTAAACTGAAAAAAATGAAAAAAGATGATTTAAATCATACTTCGTAACAAGGGTTACACAATGATGATTTAAATCATATTACTTTTGCATCATAAAACAAATATAATTATGCTATTTCAACACGTATATGATAAAAGTCTGGCTCAAGCCAGCTATTTAATAGGTTGCCAGAAGGCCGGAGTTGCTGCTGTGATCGACCCCAAAAGAGATGTAGATACCTATATTGACATTGCAAAACAAAACAATATGCAAATTAGGCATATTTTTGAAACGCATATTCATGCAGACTTTCTATCCGGAGCGAGAGAGTTGGCGGCGCTTACAGGAGCAGATATGTACTTGTCGGATGAAGGTGGACCGGATTGGCAATATGAATTTCCGCACAAAGGGTTAAAAGATGGAGATACGATCAAAATGGGAAATTTAATTTTTGAAGTATTACACACACCAGGACATACCCCTGAGAGTATTAGCTTAATGCTTACAGATACCCCTGCGAGCAAAGAACCTGTGATGCTCTTTACAGGAGATTTTGTTTTTGTGGGTGATATAGGAAGACCCGACCTATTGGAAAAGGCTGCGGGACTAAAAGGAAGCCAGGATGCAGGCGCTTTACAAATGTATAATTCCATTAAAAAATTTGCCGGTTTACCGGATTATATTCAGGTATGGCCAGGTCATGGTGCCGGATCTGCTTGTGGTAAAGCACTGGGAGCTGTGCCAAGTACCACCGTTGGATATGAAAAAATCAGAAACTGGGCTTTACAGTATAAAGAAAATCAAAAAGGTTTTATTGACTTTCTGCTTGCTGATCAACCTGAACCACCCAAGTACTTCGCAATGATGAAAAAGCTGAACAAAGTGGACAGGCCTCTTTTGACAGAAATACCTGTTTTAAAAGAGCTTTCAGCGTCTGAATTGAAGCATGCCATGGATACAGGCATTAAGTTGGTTGATGCCAGAAATAAAGTTGATTTTGCAGCCGGATTTATTCCGGGAAGTATCAATATTCAGGGAAATAATTCATTTGCCACCTGGGCTGGTTGGTTCCTGAATTATGATGAAAAATTTATTCTTCTGGCGGATGCATCTCAGTTGGAAGATTTGACAAGAAAATTGATGAGAATAGGGCTGGATAATATCATGGGATATATACCTTCTACACTTACCTACACGTCTGCCGGAGGCTCGCTGAAGTCTGCTAAAACGTTGAATTATGATGATTTTAAAACATCTTTGGAAGAAGATAATACACAGATCATCGATCTCAGAGGAGCCGCTGAGTACAATTCAGGTCATGTCAAAGGCGCAGATCACGTTTTCGTGGGTACTATAATGAACAGTATAAACAAAATAAAAAAAGATCAAAAAGTTGTTATTCACTGCCAGGGAGGGGACAGGGCATCTATCGCTTATTCCATTCTGACAAAAGAAGGGTTTGACAACATTTATAATTATTCACCAGGTATGAATGAATGGTTGCAGAAGGGAGAAGAAATCGTGTTCAATTGATGTTATATTTAATTGATAATCACAATCAATAAACGTTTTACTGTTCTTATCGTAAATTTACCATTCAATATTTTTATTCATTTTAAATCTATTTCGCTATGTTTTCAATTTTGAAAAATATGTTTAAAAAGGAAAAGGATTCAGAACATCAAATCTTTAAAGATGCCGCCTGGATTGATGTAAGAAGTAAAAGCGAATTTGCTTCCGGACACATACAGGGTGCCATCAATATTCCATTAGAGCAAATAGCAGGCAAGGTAGATGAGCTTAAAAAGTTTCCCCAGATCATAGTGTATTGTCGAAGTGGCAACAGGAGTGCCCATGCCAAAAAGATTTTATCAGATCATGGTATTAAAAATGTTCTGGATGGCGGATCTTTGACCAACGTTCAGACTTTGGCATCCGGAACTGATTATATTCCGGTAGGATTGGTAACAGAAAATGTGGATACTCATCATCATTCTGATTTGAAAAAAAATGATAAAGACGTTCTTAAAGTTCTGATCCCGACTGACTTTTCTGTGCAGGCAGAATTTTCTTATCTGATGGTCAGAAAACTTGAAGAAAACCTTTCAGTAGATATCCATTTTTTGCATGTATTGGATGTGCCTGATACGGTTACACTGAACAGTCAGGGAAATATTGAGACATGTGGAGAAATTGATGCCGATTTTGTCAGGTCACAAAAAGAAATCGTTGAGCGTAAACTTAAAAACCTGCAGACACTTTATGGGAAGCACATTCATGTACATCTTCTATTGGGGAAGGTAACAGATAACATCATTTCATTTGCTGAAAGCAATCATTTTGACCTGATTGTTATGGGAACCAAGGGCTCATGGGGTGTACAAGAAAAATTAACATCGTCACAGGCGCAGATAATAGCCAGGCGGTCTCCCGTGCCCCTTTTATCATTGATGTGTGACCGATCTGACCTGATTATTAAAGATATATTATTTGTCCATGACTTTAGAGAAGCGGACAATCATGCGTTGCCATTAATGGAAAAATTTTCAAAATATTTTGATGCTGTATACCATCAATTATACATTCAGGCCAATGATGTTCAAATTAGTGAATCAGAAATACTTCATCTGATGGATACATATGCTTCGAAACATCATCTGGGCAGTCATAAAAATCATATTATTCAGGCAAAAAATGTAGAAGATGGTGTAAATCAGTTTATAGCAGGACAAGACGTAGATATGGTATTTATAGGCACTCACGGCAAGGGCGGTATCTTTCACAACAGTGCTGCCGAAAATCTGATCAAACATTTATTCAAACCAATTATCTCATTTCATCTTTAATAAATAAAAAACATCATGATAGAATTTATATCGCAGAGTTGGACCTGGTGGTTTTCCGGTGCTGTTATTTCCGCAGTTATGTTTACTTTGTTATTTTTTGGTCAGTCCTTTGGATTTTCGTCTAATCTCCGGACAATTTGTTCTGCAGTCGGATTGGGTAGTTCAGTGAGTTTTTTTAATTTTAACTGGAGAACTCAAATCTGGAACCTTGTTTTTCTGGTTGGGGCTGTGATTGGTGGTTTTATATCGGGCACTTTACTGAATAATGACCAACCGGTTCAAATTTCAGCAGCAACCATACATGATCTTGAAAAATTAGGATTTTCAGCTCCTGCGTCTATGCAGCCGGAAGAGCTCTTTAGCTGGGAATCCGTAATGACTTTAAAGGGATTTCTTATATTGGCTATCGGAGGATTGATGGTCGGATTTGGCAGCAGATATGCGGGTGGTTGTACTTCAGGTCATGCGATCAGCGGTTTATCTGACTTACAGATTCCATCTTTAGTTGCAGTGATCGGTTTTTTTATCGGTGGATTGACAATGACCCATTTGTTATTTCCACTCATATTCAGTCATTGACCTGAAAAAATCAGATTTATGGTTATTTGTATATGATTATCAAAAAAATTAGAAAACAAAATATATGAAGTTTATAAAGTTTCTCATTACAGGTATCATCTTCGGTATAGTGATGGCAAAATCTGAAGCTATCTCCTGGTTTAGAATACAGGAAATGTTCAGGTTTCAGGCTTTTCACATGTATGGAATTATAGGCGTTGCAGTTATTATGGGTGTCCTTGGTGTTTGGATCATCAAAAAATATAAGCTCAGGGATTACCGTGGTAACCCGATTGTTTTCTACCCCAAAGACCGGTCAGTAGTCCGGTATATAGCCGGAGGTATTATTTTTGGGATGGGGTGGGCCCTTAGTGGTGCCTGTCCGGGTCCCATGGTTGTAAATATTGGATTTGGGTATTATGCTATGGTGATTGTCTTCTTATTTGCGATTATCGGAACCTATTTATATGGTGTATTCAAAGACAGGCTCCCGCATTAAATAAAACAGACCCTTCAGGCATGTAACAATAGTTACTGACGACCTAAAAGTCTTGTTATAATTTTGCATTCAATTAAAATTTATATTTGTATGTTTGAATTTCTAAAATCAATTTTTCAAAGTCAACCTCCCGTGGATTTGGCCGAAGTGATTGCAAAAAAGCCATTTTTAGTTGATGTCAGGACATCGGGAGAATTTATGGCAGGTCACCCTAAAGGGGCTGTGAACATTCCTTTACATCTTTTAGCCAATAATTTGTCTAAATTTAAGGGAAAAAAAGATGTCGTTGTATTTTGCAGAAGCGGTAACAGGAGTAGTCAAGCCAAGTCAATACTTTCTGCAAACGGGATAAATAACGTCGTCGATGGCGGGCCCTGGGAAAATGTTGCCCGGTATACCGGATAGTTGGCCAATAAAAATTGAATTACCAGTAAATCAAAACCTATCTATACCATGCTTGAATTCTTAATTAAACCCTGGCCCTGGTACATTGCAGGACCGTTAATTGGTCTTACTGTTCCGATTTTACTCATTTTGGGCAACAAATCGTTTGGTATTTCTTCATCCATGCGGCATATTTGTGCCGCTTGTCTTCCCGCCAATATTTCTTATTTTAAATATGACTGGAAGAAGGAAACATGGAATCTTGTTTTTGTTGCCGGCATTCTGGTTGGCGGGTATATGGCTATGGAGTTGCTTGGTAACCCATCCCAAATAGTCATCAATGCTCCTCTAACTGAGGAATTAAAAGAATATGGGATCACAGATTTAAGCAATGCTTTTGTACCGGCAGAGGTTGTTAACTGGAGTTCATTGTTTACCTTAAAAGGGTTTATCATGATTGTCCTGGGTGGGTTTCTGATCGGTTTTGGAACCAGATATGCAGGCGGTTGCACCAGTGGGCATTCTATAATGGGATTATCCGCATTAAGCTGGCCTTCTTTGGTCGCTACCATTTGTTTTATGGCGGGTGGCTTTTTTGCTGCCAATGTATTATTGCCGTTTATTCTTTTCCTTTAAACACCTCAATCAATGAATCCGGATAAAAATAAAGTAGAAACAGATGAATTTATTCCGCAATATGAAACAGATCTTGCTATCAGGGAACTGGATAGTATTTGTGTCAATGAGAGTAAACTTAACCATAAGTGGTACCATAATATTAAATATTTGATTGTCGGTATTTTGTTTGGGGTCGTTTTTGTTAAAGCAGAAATTGTTTCCTGGTTTAGAATTCAGGAGATGTTCCGATTACAATCTTTTCATATGTATGGCATTATCGGAAGTGCTGTGGTTGTTGGAGTAATATCCGTGTGGATAATACGAAAATTTAACATTAAAACCATTTACGGAGAAGAGATCGTCATCCACAACAAACCGTATAACAAGGGGGTGGTCATCGGCGGCTTATTATTTGGGGTAGGCTGGGCCATAACAGGAGCTTGTCCCGGCCCTTTATTTGCGCAAATCGGTGCGGGCACCAGTGTTGTTATTGTAACATTATTGAGTGCCATATTTGGTACCTGGGTATATGGCCTAATCAGAGAAAAACTACCACATTAATCTGATTTAGTTAAATATTATTTTAAAATGAATTCAAAAAAGGAGCAGGAACTCGATTTTCTGAACATCCAGTCTCTGATTTATCTTATTGTTGTACTCCTGGTTTTGGCTGTTTTTTTTATTTACCAAATGTTTAATGTTTCGGGAAGTATATTTCCGGCTTTAAATTTTGCCGGAGATCCTATGGCCGCAGATAGTCTGAACCTTAGGAAGATGTATACTAAAGAATCGACCACATTTTGGGAGCCACCAGACATTACGGCAATTAAAGGATCAGCCCTGGAAGCACAAATTTTGTATGGTAAGGAACTTATTGCCCATACCTCAAAATACCTTGGTCCCAATGGTTCCGTTGCCCGGATATCAAATGGGATGAATTGTCAGAATTGTCATTTGGATGCAGGAACTAAGATCTTTGGCAATAATTATGGATCGGTATCCTCGACGTTTCCAAAATTCAGAGCAAGAAGTGGTTCTGTAGAGAATATTTATAAAAGGGTAAATGATTGTTTTGAACGCAGTCTGAATGGGATTGCTTTGGACACCAACAGTGCTGAAATGCAGGCAATTAAAGCATATATGTTGTTTTTAGGTAAAAACGTAGAAAAAGGTACTGTTGTAAAAGGATCAGGACTAAAGGAAGTCCCTTTTTTAGAGAGAGCTGCTGACCCAAATATTGGGAAAAAAGTATATATGTCAAAATGTGTATCCTGTCACCAAAACAACGGTGAAGGCGTACTTACAACATCCGGCGAAGAATATACCTATCCGCCACTTTGGGGTAAAAACTCATACAACGATGCAGCAGGATTATACAGGCTTTCTAATTTTGCTAAATATGCCAAATATAATATGCCACTTGGGGCAAGTCATGAAATGCCTCAATTATCAGATGAGGAGGCCTGGGATCTGGCAGCTTTTATAAATAGTCAACCCCGGCCGCATAAGGAAACACCTGCCGATTGGCCTGACATCAGCAAAAAACCTATTGACCATCCTTCAGGCCCCTATAGTGATGCATTTAATGAGAAGCAACATAAATTTGGCCCGTTTAAACCTATTGCGGACGCACGTAAAAAATCTAAATCATAAATATTAATCCAAATTTGCAAATGAGTCACAACAGAAGAAATTTTTTAAAGACTCTTGGAGCGGTTTCTGCAGGAGCAGGACTGTTAAGTCAGGGTCACTTACCTATATCCCCGGAGGTATTGGGTGATGAAAATATAAATTATTCTGACCGGGAATTCAAAGTTACTATTTTGCAAACTACAGATGTACATTGTCAGATTCATGCTCATGATGAATTGTTCTGGGAAAATGACAAAGCTGTTTTCAGGAAAACAGGAGGTTATGCTCATTTTTCAACATATCTAAAAAAACTTAGGAAAAAAGCACAAAATATTTTTCTAATAGATACAGGAGATATGTTTCAGGGCAGCGAGTTGTCGGTGAAAACCACAGGTAAAGCCATTTCACCTTTACTAAATGCTTTAAAATACGATTTATATCTTCCGGGCAACTGGGAAGTGATTTATGGTAAAAAAGAAATGCAAAAATTGTTGGGAGGACTGCACGCCCCTAAAGTTTGTGCCAACATGTATCATGATCTTGGGGACGGTAAAAAAGGTGACCATATATTTCCTCCTTATTATGTTTGGAATATAAATGGGGTGAAGATCGGATTTTTGGGATATACAGATCATTTAGTGCCGATAAGACAGTCTCCAAACTATAGTAAAGGTATACTCTATACCAAGCCGGAAGAAAATATTGCCCAATATGTAGATGTCCTTCGCAATCAGGAACAATGTGCCTATGTCATCGTGGTTGCGCACATTGGTTTGTCACAGCAAATCCATCTGGCAAATATGGAAGTCACGGCAGGTGTGGACTATATTTTAGGTGGCGACACCCATGAAAGAGTCAGAAAGCCCATAATATGCAAGTATTCCAAAGTAGTAGAACCGGGCGCATTTGGTTCTTTTTGCGGCAGACTGGAACTCACCATAAAAGATGGTAAAATAATCGAAGATTCTTATTTTCTGGATGAAATAACAGTCAGTAAATATAAGGAAGACAAATCAATAAATACACTCATCGAAAACATTGAAAAACCCTTTTTGAATGACATCAACAGGGTAGTGGGTTACAGTACAATACCTTTATACCGGTATTTTGTCATTGAAAACACGATAGATACAATGATATTGAATGCACTCAGGTGGAGACTTCCCGAAATTGATGTTGTTTTATCCAATGGCTTCAGATTTTGTCCACCACGTACCACGCCTGATGCCACCGGCAATATTCCTGTTACAAATGGATTTATTTATGATATGCTTCCAGTAGACAGTCACATCCGTATTGGTAAAGTAACCGGAAAGCAATTAAAAGAATGGCTGGAGAAAGAGCTGAATAACGTTTTTGCTAAAGACGCTTCAAAAAGATTTGGTGGTTGGGTAACCAAGTTCAATGGTATGGTGGTCAAATTCAGGGCATTTGGTGAAGAAGGGAAAAGGGTTGAATCGATTATAGTTCAGGGCGAGGCTCTTCAAAATGATAAGATATACAGTATTTGTGCATGCGAAAGAGACGGTGATCCAGCAGACATGATCTGCAGGATTAAAAATGTACTTGAACCCCGGAATATGGATTATACGCTTCATGCAAATATGAGAGATTATCTGAAAGAAAACTCTCCGGTTACACCTAATCCTTCACATTCCGCTATTGCACTGGATGCCCCTGAAACATTGCTCACACAAGTATATGGTGTAGATTATCAATTTCATTAATTATACTTTTTTAAAAAATTAAAATATTTGAATATGCGACCTATTATGATGATTATATTAGCCATTCTCTTTTCACTTTCAGGATTGAGTGCTCAACATAAAAATAAAGTAAAAGTAAGAAAGGCACAGGTACACAAGATTGTTTTTCAAATGGTTTCCAAAGATACAGCAGATCACAATGCGATGGTGCGGCAAATCTTTAATATTCAAAAACTAGCGCCGGGCTCCAATATAGAAGTTGTGTGTCATGGTCCGGGAATCAGTTTTATCCATAAAGAGAAATCGATGGTTTTAACGAAACTGGCTGAACTGGCAAATTCTAAGGTAGATTTTGTTGCCTGTGAATTTACGATGCAGCAGAAAAACATCAAAAGAGAGCAACTCATGGACCAATGCAGAACCGTTCCGGGTGGTATTTTAGAAATTGTTGAGAAACAGGAAAAAGGCTGGAGCTATATCAAAGCAGGGTATTAAAAATAAAGCCTGGATCAATCCTGATTATGATGTTAAAATTCATTAAAATGGTTTGATTCTGGTTTAAATTTTGCGAATAGTAAAAAAAATACATGACTTTAAAACGGCTTTTTTATCATGTGAAGTCTATAGCTTTTGTAGCTGTATATCTATCATCTAGTGCGCTTTTGTGTGCTCAACATCAGGATTTACAGGAAAAGCCAAAACTATGGCAGTCAGACAGTAAGGTTGCCATCGATACCAATAGTTTGCTTGCAGCTTTTAAGTCAGGAACAATAAACGGACATTTTCGATATTTCCTATCGTCTACGGATAACTCCGGAACTTTAAAAGATTATTATGCCAATGCTATTGGCGGAGGGCTCAGATACGAATCCGGAGCATTTCATGGTTTCAGTCTAGGGATAAGTGGTTTTTATATATTTGACGCCGGTTCTTCAGATCTGTCAGTAAAAGATGAAACCACAGGCCAGGCAAACCGATATGAAATTGGATTATTTGATGTAACAAATCCTGAAGATCTGAATGAAATAAACAGGGTGGAAGAATTTTTTATTAAATACCGTAAGGCATCTACGAAAATTACTTTTGGGCGACAATTGATCAACACGCCGTTTATTAATTTGCAGGATGGCAGGATGAGGCCCACTGCTGTGGAAGGTCTGTGGTTGGAAACTGCGATACATAAGAAACATCAGTTTCAGGTCGGATGGTTGTACGGTATAGCACCCAGAGGAACTCGGCAATGGTATAGCACGGCTTCATCTATTGGGATCTATTCTTCCGGTGTAAACACAAACGGTGCAAAATCTGATTATGCCGGAAATGTTGATACGAAAGGCGTTGCTTTATTCAATTATCAGTATAAATCAGGTAAGGGTATCACTTTAAACGTATGGGATGTCTGGCTTGAAAACGTATTTAATTCAGCATTGTTTCAGATGGATCATGAGTCCAGAAAATGGTCCGGAAAATTATACTCAGGTGCACAACTTATATTCCAGCAGAAAATAGGTAACGGAGGTGCTGATGATTTATTAAAAGCTTATGATACAAATGAAAAAACGGTGTATACCTTTGGATTCAGGGCAGGGTACAAAAACAATAACTGGGATCATAGTGTAAACTTCAACCGGATAAGTGGAAGCGGACGATATTTGATGCCGAGAGAGTGGGGCAGAGACCCATTTTTTACTTTTATGTCCAGAGAGCGTAATGAAGGTTTTGGCGATGTGACTGCTTTTGTTGTTAAATCTGCATATACTTTAAAACAAAATACAAGTATGCAGTTGGCTTATGGATATTTTTCATTACCGGATGTAAAAAATTTCGCACTCAACAAATATGGGTTGCCTTCATATACACAACTCAATATCGATTTGAGGCACAAATTTTCAGGACTTTTCAATGGATTTGAAGTACAAGTGCTTTGGGTGGCAAAATGGAAACAAGGGGAAACCTATAATACACCCAAATATGTAATTCACAAAGTAGATATGAATTTACTCAATATTGTTGTTAATTTCAGGTTTTAATCATTTATCCGGAGCACCAAATCAAATTAAAAAGGACACCTTATTTTTTAATAAATTTTAATTTTGGAGATTGTGGATTATCCGAATATATTAAATACGTCCCCGGCTGTAAAATTTGTGTATCTATGACTACTTCCGATTGCCCTGGCAAAAAAGTTACTGAATAATTACCTATTACTTTACCGCCCAAATCCGATATATACAATGAGGTTGGTTTTTGGGCTGCTTCTTTCAGATAAATGTGTAATTCATCAGAAACAGGATTTGGGTGCAATGTAAAACCGGCGTTTTCATATACTTCACCCGTATTTGTCAATTTTTCAACAAAGGTATAGATTTGACCCGTTGCCAGGCCGGCCATAAATAACTCCTTGTTGTTATCTTCACCAAAAGTTACAAAATCCATGTTATCTCCATCAAAGAGAAGCTCATTGGTCCAGGTATTACCGGCTTGTTTTTGCAGTGCCCAAACAATACCAGTGCAAAAATCTGTATAAATATATTTACCGTATACGGATGCCATTTTTGAACCCCTGTATACATAGCCTCCGGTGATGGAACACCCGATATCAAATTTATTTTCATAGGTGTGAACCGGAAAATAAAAGGATGTTCTGTCCTTACAGCCGTTTGTATTAAACGGAGCATCACCTTCATAACATCTCCATCCATAATTGAGTGCAGCATCGGTAACTGAAGCTACGTTGATTTCCTCCCACTTATCCTGACCCACATCTGCTATCCATATTTCGTTAGTTTCCACGTCGAAACTTATTCGCCAGGGATTTCTTAATCCCATTGCCCAAATTTCGGGTAAGGTATCCTGATTACCAGAATAGGGGTTATCCGGTGGTATCAAGTAGTTTTCATTTTCCGTATTCACATCAATTCGAAGTAATTTTCCGAGGTACTCTTTGGGATTTTGTGATCTGTTTCCGGGGTCGCCGCCATTACCGCCATCTCCCAGGCCTATATACAAATAACCATCAGGACCAAAATTCAGATCACCTGCGTTGTGATTGTTAAAAGGTTGGTTTACAATGAGCAATATTTTTTCGGATGATGGGTCTGCGATGTCCGGTAAGGTATCATTTCTTTTAAATCTTGAAATAGTAGTATGTCCGTTTGCATTGGTATAGTTTACAAAAAAGTATCCGTTATTGCCATAATCGGGATGGAAAGTTAATCCAAGCAATCCTCTTTCGTTTGCCTGAGAATTCACTTTGTTATCTATATCGAGGAAAGGTGTGGGCAATTTTGTACCATCCGGTAAAAGAATACGAATTGTTCCGTCTTTTTCAGTTATAAAGAGGCGATTGTCATTTTGAATTCCTGTGGAAGAAATATCCACTGGTTTTTTAAATCCACTTCCAACAAGTTTTAGCTCAACAGATTGGCTTTGTACGTGCAAGCAAAAAACGAATGAAACGCAGACAAAGGAATAAAAAAGTACATTTATTTTCATGTTTTGTGCGATTTTTAAAAGCAAATCTACAGAAATAATTTGCAATTTTCAGTGAATAGTCGACCGACTTTTTGAAGTGCGTCCCTTTTTTAATAAAAGCAGTATATAATTAACAATATATTTGCTTAAATAATGTAACAAACTGAGATCATAAATTGTCTAATTAAAAAATAATTGTGATGCGTGTACTCATTATGCTTTTAGGTTTTTTTGTTTTTTTAGAAACTTCAGGTCAAAATACGATGCTGTCATCCAAAGACAGTGATCCCAACGCCAAAGTGATCCTGGATAAAATGAAAAAATTATATGACAGTTACAAGACGATTGAAGTAAATTTTGAAATGGAGTTAGAGTTACCCGGGCAAACCAATGAATTGCAAAAAGGTCTTTTTATTCAGGATGGGAATAAATATCAGATTAAAATGAAAGACCATGAAGTATATTCGGATGGCAAAAGTGTTTGGATTTACGTTAAAAAGAATAAAGAAGTTCAGCTTACGGATATTGACAATAGTGATTCTGATAAGTTTTTATCACCCAAACAAATGATGCGTGTTTATGAGAGTGGTAAATATGTGTATAAAATCATAGAGGAAAGGAAGGTCAACGGACAGCTTTTTACTGATATCGAATTTAAACCACTGGATAAAAAAGCGGAATATTCAAAAATGCGGTTAACTGTGGATAAAAAATCGAACAAAATGGTATCTTTACGTGTTTTTTCAAAGGATGGATCAAAGTATACATTAAAAATCAATGATTTAATAAGTAATAAAAAGTATGATTCTGCCATATTTGCTTTTAACACAAAAGCGTATCCGGGGATTCATATTGAAGATCTGAGGATGGATTAATAGAACCGAATTCAGTTACTCAGTTTACCAACCAGCGATTCTTGGCTCAACCTCCAGGAATCGCTTTTTTATTTGCCATTTAATAAGCTCGTATGGAGATCGTTTATGAGGATGATGCGTTGATTGCAGTCAACAAGCCGAATGGAATATTTGTACACCGAACACGGCTTGACCCTTCGGCTTCCACGTTTGTACTACAAATCGTACGGGATATGACGGGAAGCCGGGTTTATCCGGTACACAGACTGGATCGAAAGACTTCCGGGCTTTTACTATTGGCAAAATCGGTTCCTGTGCAATCCCGTTTAAATGAGATATTCCGGGACAGGCAAATTTTAAAGCAATATCTGGCCATTGTCCGAGGCTTTACTCCAGAAGTATTTACTGTCAATTATGCTCTTAAAAATGACCAGGGCAATTTGCAGGAATCCATCACCCATTTTAAAACCATGGCGCAGGTTGAGATCCCTTTGTCAAATGGAAAATTCAATACCAGCCGATATTCTTTAGTTTCGGCGCAACCCGAAACAGGAAGGCGACACCAAATCAGAAGGCACCTTGCGCATGTTTTGCACCCGATCATTGGAGACAGGCCTCATGGATGCAACAAACAAAACAAATTGTTTTTGGCTCAATTTAACATGAATAATATGCTTCTGCATAGTAGTTCATTAACTTTTTTACATCCTGTTACGGGAGCACAAATCGAAATTAAAGCGCCTCTTTTTGGAGAATTTTTACGCATGTTTGATACGCTTGGATTTGAACAATCACTGCTGTGACTCGCAAAAAGGCAGGTAAGGGTTGCCGTTATAAAAAGTTTTGTTGGGAGAAATAAAAAAGGCCGGTTTGAATCCGGCCTTTTTTATTTACTTAAATTTTAGTCTGTTATAAAAGGATAATCCTTTTGAGTATAATTATCTTCGTATAAATCTGAAGGCAACGGGTATGGTGAATTTTCTGCAAATTCAAGCGCAGATTCCACTTCGGCGTTAATTCTGTCCATGATTTCATCTACTTCTGCCTGTGTGGCAATTTTATCTTTCACAATCTTTGATTGAATCATCACGACCGGATCTTTTTCCTTGTATGCTTCCAGTTCTTCCTTTGTCCTGTATTTGGCCGGGTCTGAAACCGAATGGCCCCGATAACGGTATGTTTTTATTTCCAGATAATAAGGTCCTTTTCCAGATCTGATATGTTCGGCTGCTCTCAGAAATGCTTCATGAACCGATTCCGGATTCATGCCATCCACAGATTCACTGGGCATATCAAATGCGGCTCCAATTTTAAATAAATCATGAACATTGCTGGTTCGTTTTACCGAAGTTCCCATCGCATACATGTTATTCTCACAAATGTAAAGCACCGGAAGTTTCCAGGTCATGGCCATGTTGAAAGATTCATACAAGGCGCCCTGTCTGGCAGCTCCATCACCAAACATGGTTACACACAAATTGTCTGTTCCTTTATATTTTTCTGCAAAAGCAATTCCTGTTCCGATCGGTATTTGAGCACCAACAATACCATTACCACCAAAATAATTATGTTCTGATGAAAAAAAGTGCATACTGCCGCCTTTACCTTTTACACATCCCGTGGCCTTGCCGTACAGTTCAGCCATACACGAAGCGGCGTCTAAACCTCTTGCCAGGGCTATGCCATGCTGGCGGTAAGCCGTAACCAGTTTGTCTTCCGGTCTTATACCTGTCGCCAGAGCACCTGCTATTGCTTCCTGGCCAATATAGACATGGAAAAACCCTCTGATTTTTTGCTGAGAATATGCAAATAAACCCCTTTCCTCAAATCTTCTGACTTTGTACATGACTTCAAGCCATCTGAGGTACATTGATTTATCATATTTTGAAGCGCCAACTTTTTTATCTACGGACTTTTTTTTGTCCAAAACTACTGACATATTATTTGGTTTAAAATTATTATCTTAAAATGCCCTGTTTAATTGATTAACTTTTAAAATTCAGCTAATTTTCAAATAAACCGTAAAATTAGAGTAATGTTTTTAATAAACTAACAGACCGAAGTAAATTTTTTATTTAGGTCATCTATGGCATCCATTGAGTGGCTTACGGCATTTCATACTATTATTGTATAAAAATTACGTTAAAATCCGTTTTTAGAGAATAAATTGGTTTATAATTTGTTTAATAATAATCTATTTGTTTACTCATAAAAATTTAGAGGGTATGAACAAGGCGCTATTTATATTACTCGTTCTAAGTTATCCGGTTTTAGGTAAAGGACAGGCAAAACAAGAAACACGTTTCGAATCTAAAGATTCTTTATATAATGAAAATATTAAAAAGTCAAGGTTATATGGCGTATATATTCCGAGAGATATTGATGATGCCTTAACTAAATTGATGGAGTTGACCAGTGAAGATGCGCGTAAACCGCTACATACCATATCTGAAGATACTATGGCCAAAAAATTACATTTTGGGCTCGGACGCTGGATGGCGTATAACTGGAATTTTGAAGAGGGGTCCAGATTTTCCCATTACCTTCGTCAAAAGGGCCTAAAATATGTGGATGACATGACCCATTTTATGCTGATTATCTTTCACCGGCATCTTTTAAACAAACCTTTGGAGATGGATCTTTTAATTGTCAAAATTAACGAAGACAGGAAGAAAAAAAATAAATTAGCTCAAGATAAATTACCTGTTATTCAAACTGAAAAGAAGAATATTCTGAAAAATCGTTAAAAAGGTAATATATACTAAACAATTTAATTAAAAATGTTATTTACTTGTGGGTTTCGGTTATAAAGGAAATCGAAATTTTATAATTATTTATTAAATTGTTAAAATCATTAAATCAATGAAGTACTTTTTTAATCTTTTAGTTACGGCCACTTTTTTGATCATGTTTTCAGAAACGCAGGCACAAATAAAAACTCCGGCAGCCAGTCAGGGAGCAAAACTTGAAACTACAGTCGGGTTGACATCTATTGTTCTTGATTACTCCAGGCCAAGTAAAAATGGCAGGAAAATTTTTGGTGACTTAGTTCCATATGACGTCATGTGGAGAACAGGTGCCAATAAAAACTCCATGATTTCTTTTTCTGACGATGTTATGATCGGAGGCAGCGAAGTAAAAAAAGGAAATTATGCCATCTTCACAAAACCCGGAAAAAGTTCATGGGAAGTGTATTTCTATACAGATACTGAAAACTGGGGTACACCTGAAAAATGGGATGATGCCAAGGTAGCAGCAAAAGTAATGGTTACACCTCAAACGGGTTCAAATACAGAAACTTTTACATTAAATATTGGCAACATCACCAATGAATCATGCCAACTTGAAATTACCTGGGACAATTTGATTGTTCCTGTAAAAATTGAAGTACCAACGGATAAAAAAGTAAGTGCCAATATTACACAGGTAATGGCCGGACCTTCTGCAGGGGATTTTTATAATGCTGCGAGGTATTACAGAGAAGCAAAAAAAGATCTGAATCAGGCATTGGCGTGGATGAATAAGTCTATCGAAATGGGCAATGATAAATTTTGGGTTTTGAGACAAAAATCATTAATCGAAGCGGATATGGGAAATTATAAAGCTGCGATTGCCACTGCCAATTTATCTTTATCCAAAGCGAAAGAAGCCGGTAATAATGACTATGTGAAAATGAATATGGATTCAATAGCCGCGTGGTCTAAAAAATAGAGTTAAAAGGCTTATAAGCCAAAAAATATATAGCCGGGGAACATTCAGATTGTTTCCCGGCTTTTTTATTTCTATCGGACAGGGTTTATTCGATTTTAGTTTTCAAAAACCAGGGGCTGGCAAGAGGCCTTGTCTTTTGCGTCATTAATTAACAGCCATTCTTTTGTTATACTATAATTAAGAGGGAAATTGAAGCATCATTGTGGCGTGTCCAAATAAAATTGGATCATAGTGGAAAATCATTGACAAGATTGGAAATAAACTCAGGGAAAATGGATGGTCTGCTTATAACAGCCACCAGTAATCCTGCCACTGCACCATAAAAGTGCGCTTCATGGTCAATAAAATCATTTTGATTTTTTGAGGCCCACGTTGAGTACCACAAGTACAATACACCAAAAAGAATGGCCGGAATTGGAATTATGGCAAATAAGCCCAAACGGCTCCAGGGGAAAAGCATAATGAAGATAAAAATGATTCCGGAGACCCCTCCTGAAGCCCCGACACTTGCAAAAAAATGATTTTCTTTATGTTTGAAATAGGTTGGAATATCTCCCATAATGATGATCAGTAAGTAGGCAAACAGAAATAATATTTTCCCGGTTGATTCTCCAAAATGCATAATCATATCGTTTTCGACCGCACGTCCAAATTCATGAAGGACAAACATATTGATAAACAAATGCATAATATCCCCATGAACAAAACCGGAAGTTAACCAGCGATAATATTGCTGATGATTTTTTTCCGCAACAGGATAGTGTTTTAAGGCATCAAATAATGATTTATTGGAAAAACAGAGAATGGAAATGATACAGGTGATTACCACTAAAATTAAAGTAATGCTCATAAGGAATATTGTATATGGGATGAATAAAATTTATGCATTGTGATATTTTTCATTTTTCAGGATAGTAAAGGCCCGGTATAATTGTTCCGTGAGGAAAAGTCTGACCATTTGATGTGAAAAAGTCATTTTAGATAAGGAGATCGAATTATTTGCTCTGGCTCTAATCGTGTGATGGTGTCCAAATGCACCGCCTATCAGAAAAATTACATTTTTATGAGACTGGTTTTGAAGTTTACCGATAAATTCTGAAAAGCTTACTGAATCCATCATGGATCCCTTTTCATCCATTAGTATTAGTAAATCTTCGGGTTTAATTTTTGAAAATATGATCTCCGCCTCCCGTTTCAGCGTTTCTTCAGCAGTTTGGCCTGCTTTAACATCCTTAATTTCTTCATATTCTATTTTACAATAGTGTTTTAACCGATTTAAATATTTAGCTATGCCTTCGGAGAGGTATTTCTCATCCGTTTTTCCTATAGCCATTACTATTAACTTCATAACCCAATAAAATGTAATATATTGAAAATAGTTTAAAAACTTTGAGGAATTTTTAAACTTTCTTACCTTCACCCATCAAAACATTGCTTAATGTCCACAAGTTCAGTTCAGAATATAAATACTTGGCTGACGCAGATCAACAATGATTTTAAAGCTGCTGTTTCCGTTGACTGCGTTATTTTTGGGTATGATAACGAGGCGCTCAAAATTTTGGTATCCAGTTGCGATATGCCGCCGTATGAACATGAGTTTTCTTTGCTGGGTGATCTTCTTCATCCGGATGAAACCACCGATGAAGCTGCGCGGCGGGTTTTAATTGCAAAAACCGGTTTTACCGATGTTTTTCTGGAGCAGGTTCAGGTATTCAGCGATCAAAACAGACATCCCCTGGGCAGAGTTATTACTGTTGCTTATTATTCATTAATTCAAATTGACGAAGAACATTTAGCGCACCTTGAAAAAAATGCCAATCTTCAATGGGTTGCCGTTGATCAGATCACGTCACTCGCTTTTGATCACTTAAACATCATGCAGACTTGTCTTAAGAAGATGCAAAAGCAAATTCGGGAACAGCCTATTGGATTCAATTTGCTCCCACAAAAATTTAGTTTGCTACAACTGCAGCGGTTGTATGAGGTTATCCTAAATATCGAACTGGATAAAAGAAACTTCAGGCGGAAGCTGAAAGGTCTGGGCATATTAAATGATATCGGAGAAATTGAAGAGTTGGTTTCTCACCGACCAGCCCGACTGTACACTTTTGATAAAAGCGTTTATGAAAAAATGAAAAAATCAGGGTTTAATTTTGATTTGTGACAGGAATGATTTTAAATCAAGGCATTCAAAATACCCAATATATATCCTTCAGTTTTTGCATCTTACATAGTTTTTAAATCCGATACCAACTCAACTGATTTAGTACAGGACAATTTAATTTATAATTTTAGCATAAGGGGAGTTTTAACTTCAACCAGAAAATTGTGATATTTATTTTGATCTTGTATGAGGACTATTTTTAGATCAACCAATTGGCAATATGAACAACCCGTAATTATTGGTTTTGTTACTTTTAATATAGCTGTCTTCACAAAAAACACCAGCCATACAGGCCAAATGCAAATCGTATGTTGAATAAAATGTGAAACTACATTGCACTTGCCAGTTTGCAGATTTCCAATACCGTGTCCACACCTTTCTGCATATCCTGTACTGAAACCCACTCGTATTTAGAATGTATCGCTTGTTCTCCGGCAAATACGTTTGGACAAGGTAGGCCCATGTGCGACAAAACAGCGCCATCGGTACCTCCCCTTATGGAGCCGTAAACCGGAGAAATGCCGACATTTTTCATGGCTTTCAGGGCCAATTCGCTCACCATAGGGTGTTTGTTTAATATATCCTTCATATTCCTGTACTGCACTTTTACTTCAATATTATATGAAGAATTTGGATATGATTTTAAAACAACTTCAGCAATTTCTGAAATCAGACCGGCATATTCGTCTAATTTACCTGTTTCAAAGTCCCTCAAAATAAAATCAACTGTGGCACTTTCCAGGCCTCCCTGAATGCTTGTAGGATGGATGAAGCCGTCTTTTTTATCGGTCATTTCAGGGCATAGGGTTAGTTTGGGTAAAGACGCAACTATTTCTGATGCAATTTTAATTGCGTTTTCCATAGTTCCTTTTGCATATCCGGGGTGCGCACTTACCCCATGAATAGTCAGTTTTAAGGCGTTCGCTGAAAAGTTTTCATCTTCAAAACAACCCAGGTCACCTGAATCCAGGGTGTAGCCAAAATCCGCGTCCAATAGTTGAAGGTCCACTTTCGCTACCCCTTTCCCAATTTCTTCATCTGTGGTAAAAAGGGCTTTCACGGTGCCGTGAGGAATGGTATTATTATGAACCAATTGATGTAAAGCGTCCATAATTATAGCTACACCTGATTTGTCATCACTACCCAGCAATGTTAGGCCGCTTGCCGTGATTATGTCATGTCCGATTTTATCCTTCAGATTTGGAAATTGTGCTGATGAAATAACCAGATTCGGGTCATCCGGCAAAATGATGTCCTGTCCCTTGTAGTCAGTATGCAAAATGGGCTTTACGTTTGTACCACTGCAATCGGGGGCTGTATCTAAATGTGCACAAAAGAAAATTTTTGGACAATCTTTATCCATATTTGAAGGTAATGTAGCATATATATAGCCGGCATCATTGGTCGTGTATTCAATACCCATGGATTTTAATTCCTCACACAGTACCTTTGTAAGATCTTTCTGTTTTTCTGAAGAGGGGAAAGTGCCACTTAACGGATCTGCCTGTGTATCCAGTTGCACATATTTCAAAAATCTTTCTGTTACGGTGTATTCCATGGTCTTAATTTAAAAATGAACACCAAAGATAGATAAAATTTATCCTATACGTCAAATACCATTCCTGATATTTACTCATTGGTATTACGGTTTGCACGATTTCTGTTCTTTCAAGTCAAAAAATAAGAAAAGTAAAAATTAAATCATTTTGAAATATGAGTTTGAAACATAGGGAAAGCTATTATTCCGGATACTCAGTTCAAACCTGACTTGGTTGAAATTTTAAATAAATTAAAACATATTGTCTGATTTATACGGATCGTTATTAAGAATGATAGTCAAATTTTGTTACTATTTTAGCAAGACAAGCTACCAATTTTTCTTTAATATTCCTTTTACTATTGTTTTATAATTAGGTTAAAATAGAAGTAATAGGAAATCCGACCATAATTCGAATTTAAAATTGCAAAAATCCTTTTTTTTGCCTGGTCATTTATACGCAATATGACCGATTAGGTTTACTTTTGAATTTTCAGACCGTTTTAAAATTCCTGAAAATACCATGTCAAAAACAAATATTGTTTTCCTGGATGCATACACAACGAATCCCGGTGATATCAGTTTCGAAAGTTTAGAACGCCTTGGCCATTTTAAGAGGTATGACCGGACTACTATTAAAGCATTGGAACAACGGTGCAGCCATGCTGAAATTGTCATTGTGAACAAGTTTCCGATCAATGCGGAGACTTTATCCTTCATGCCGTTTGTTCGTTACATTGTTGTTTCCGCAACAGGGTATAATAATATCGACCTGAATGCAGTAAGAGCCCGAAATATCCAGGTGAGCAATGTTAAAGCTTACAGTACGGAATCCGTTGCCCAACATGTTTTTGCCAGCATTCTGGCATTTTTTAATAGAATAGAATATTATAATAATCAGGTAAAAGAAGGAAGGTGGGCATCAAATCAGGATTTCTGTTTTTATGATTCGCCAATTATTGAATTAAAAAGTCAGACCATAGGAATTTATGGATTTGGGCAAATAGGAGAAAGGGTAGGCGAAATAGCCTCTGCTTTTGGTATGAAGGTTTTAGCTTATACACGAAACCGGGCAAAGCAGAAACCGGAATACGTTCGATTCGTTGATGAGGTCGTACTTTTTAAAGAATCGGATGTGCTCACCCTACATTGCCCGCTTTCAGAAAGTACATCAGGTTTAATCAATTCCGGTAATCTGGCTTTCATGAAAAAAAATGCAATCATTGTCAATACCGGAAGAGGCGGTTTAGTGAATGAACATGACCTTTTAGAGGCTTTGGAAAATAAAATTGTATCCGGAGCAATTCTCGACGTATTGAATACAGAACCCCCTCAAAATGATTTGCCACTAACAAAGCATCCACGATGTTTTGTTACACCGCATATCGCCTGGGCCAGCCAGGCCGCCAGAATAAAATTAGTTCATGGTATAGCTGAAAATATTTCTGCATACCTTTCAGGAAGGATTATCAACAGTATTTTTGAATCCTAATTGAAATTTGGAAAGATTTGCCAAACAAAATGATCTGTAAATTTTAATTATCCGGAAGTTACGGCATCCGAAAAATAAAATAGAAAAACACCATCCATGTTAAAAGTTATCGAACCGGCATTACAGTTAGAATTTTACAGTTTTGTTGCGCAGTAAGTGGTCGGCAATTACTAAAGCAGCCATCGCTTCCACAATAGGTACTGCTCTAGGAACCACACATGGATCATGTCTGCCTTTTCCTGCGGTTACCACCTCGTTACCATCAGCATCAATGGTATCCTGTGCTTTCATTATCGTAGCTACGGGTTTAAAAGCGACATTAAAATAAATGGGCATACCGTTGGTTATTCCTCCCTGAATACCACCGGAAAAATTTGTTTTAGTAGTTACTTTATTATTTTGTAGTTGAAATTCATCGTTATGTTCGGAACCTTTCATTGTCACGGACCTAAAACCTGAACCGTATTCAAATCCTTTGACCGCATTAATACTCAACATAGCCTTGCCCAGATCAGCATGTAATTTATCAAAAACAGGTGCCCCCAAACCTACCGGGCAGCCTTCAATAATACAAGTAATCTGACCTCCGATGGTATCACCCTGTTTTTTTATAGTTTGAATCAAGTCCATCATTTTATTTGCAGTTTCCTCATCAGGGCATCGTACCGCATTTGTTTCAGTAATATTAAGATCCAGTGTTAAAGCATCATCAAGTTTAATATCACCCACCTGGCTAACATAAGCGTTGATCTTAATGCCGGCGTGTCTAAGTACCAATTTTGCAATGGCACCAGCTGCTACCCTGGATGCTGTTTCGCGCGCTGACGATCTCCCGCCCCCTTCGTAATCGCGCACGCCATACTTTTCCTGATATGTAAAGTCGGCATGGGAAGGTCTGAATACGTTTTTTATATGTAAATAGTCTCCCGGTTTCTGATCTGTATTTGGAATAAAAATGCTTATAGGTGTACCAGTGGTCAGGTTGTTAAATATTCCGCTTTGGATAACAAACGTATCCTGCTCTTTCCTTTGGGTAACAATAGATGACTGACCCGGTTTTCTCCTGTTTAGCTCTGACTGGATAAATAATTCATCTATTTGAATCCCTGCCGGGCAACCATCTATAATAAGGCCTACACCTTTCCCATGCGATTCTCCAAACGTGGTCACCCGAAATATTTCACCAAAAGTATTTGCTGCCATAATGCAAAATTACTAAATTAAAAAGGCCTGACAACTTGCCAGGCCTTTTATTATAATTATAAATTAAAGTTATTTAATAACAACTATTGATTTAGAAACCAAATTTTTATCATTTGAAATTCTTAAAACATAATTTCCTGCTTTAAGGTCTGAAACATTTATTTTGCTTATACCATTATTTGTCACTAAAGTTGTTTTCAAAACTTCTCCTTTAACAGTAAACAATGTCATATTTAAATTTCCTGTCAGCACGTCCGTATCGACCTCAACATTTATAAAATCTTTAGCCGGATTAGGGAAGATCTTCACTACATCGCCACTCAGTAAATCGTAGGTAGAAGAAGGGGCAGTGAAGGCATATTCGCCTGTGTCCGATTTGAAATCCACTTTATATGTGCCGGCAGTACATTCAATATTTGGTCCATCCTGTGTGCCTACGCCTGACGGAAAGTCTTTTGAACCCCAGTTAACTGCCCATTTTGCTTCTGCTCTGAATTTAATACCACCACCTGCCGGGGTATCTTTCAGGGTTACAGAGGCTAAAGTCCAGTGATTTGCATCATTCGGATCTTTGTCCAAATAGGTATCTCTACTGTCATCATCACCTGGCCACTCACCAGTTGGTCCGGCATTTCCCACTAACGATATTTTATCATATTCCACAACAGCTTCGAAATTGTATTCGCCAGTGGTAGAATTAAAGGTTATTTTGTAATCTCCGGCTACGACTGGAATATTGGCACCATCCTGTTCACCCACACCGGAAGGGAAATCTCCGCTACCCCAATTCACAGCCCAGTCATTGTCAGCTCTGAACTTCATTTCACCATCTTTCAGATCAGTTCTTAACTTCCAGATCGATTTATCAGATGGGTCCTGTACCATAGGCGTACTTGCATCCCAACCTCCTGGAGTTGCATCTCCGATAATTCCAACCGTTTGATAATTTCCAATAAGAAGGAATTTGTAAATCAAGGTTTTGGTATTGAAAGTGACCTGATAATCACCTGCAGCTTCCGCAGGAACAGCTATATTGTCACCTCCTGCAGTGGCTGTGTCAGATGGGAAAGAACCACCTCCCCAATTGATTGTCCATGCATTATTTGCTCTGAATTTTAATTCTCCGGCTACCAAAGTAACAACACCTTTCCAAATGTCAGGGTTACCGCTGTCTTTTGTTAAAGGCGTTTCATTATCCCAACCGCCGGCTGTTGCGCTACCGATGATAGCAATGCTTGTAAAATCAACTACTTCAGCAAACTTATATGCTCCAGTTGCTTTATTGAAATCAACTCTGTATTTTCCTGCAACAGCGATCGGAATATTTGGACCATCCTGCGTAGCAATACCTTCAGGGAAGGCACTGTCTCCCCAATTCACTACCCACGCGTCATCTTTTCTGAATTTAGCTTCTCCTTGTTTCAGGGTGATTATTGTAAAGTAATTTACACTGTCGGCAATGTACAAATTTGTATCGTTATCCCAGCCGCCAGGAGTTGCATTTCCAATGATACCAATATCTGATTTAACTGCAAAGGAGTAAGCACCGGAATTAGAATTAAAGTTAACCGTATAATCCCCTTTAAATACAGGAATATTTGGACCACCTTGTGTTCCAACACCCGTAGGAAAGCTAGTTGCTCCCCAGTTTACATCCCAGGTGCCATTCGCTCTGAATTTTACTTCTCCAGCATTTAATGTTACGTCAAGTGTCCATGTTGAATCCGTTAATTTATTCATAGGAGTGTCTGCATCCCAGCCAAGCGGAGTGGCGGAACCTATCAATCCTACTGAATTGATTTGTGCCTGAATGACAAAAGTCATCATCACAAATGATAATAAAATAAGTAAACGTGACTTCATAACTAATAAATTTGTTTTTAATTAAAAAAGTTAATGTGATTTTGACACAAAGTAAAAACTTATTTTAATTTTACCATTATTTTTATTAAAAAAATTTGCCACATGAGAAATTTTTTCGAAAAACGAACAAAAACAATGTTATTAAGTATCGTTGTTTTGTTTATCTCAAATTTTTTATCAGGTCAGATAACAATCACCGGAATTGTCACTGACGCACAGACCGGTGAACCTTTGATCGGGGCTAATATAGTCAGTAAAGAAAATTCATCTTCAGGTACCATTACGGACATTGACGGAGCCTATTCCTATGAGCTGGCTAAGGGGACTACAACGCTTATTTTTAGTTATGCAGGATATACCAACGCAGAAGAAGTGATTAACGGGAGGACCGTTATCAACGTTTCCCTTTCTGCAGGTAAAATACTTGAAGACGTGGTGATTATTGGATACGGAACAGTAAAAAGAGAAGATGCAACTGGATCAGTTCAGACTGTGAGTTCAACCAGTTTTAACCGGGGGGCCATAACCAGCCCGCAGGAGCTGCTTGCAGGAAAAGTGGCCGGTGTTGCGATCACCACAGGCGGGGGACCGGACGACGGTGCCCAAATCAGAGTCAGGGGACAATCCTCTCTCAGTGCCTCCAACGATCCGCTTATTGTTATCGATGGAATTCCAGTAGAAAATTCAGGTGTTTCAGGAAACAGAAATCCACTAAATGTAATCAATCCAAACGATATTGAGACCATGACAGTACTAAAGGATGCCTCGGCTACGGCTATTTATGGCAGCAGGGCATCGGCTGGGGTTATACTTATTACGACAAAAAAAGGAACACTTGGATCAAAATTTAAAGTAGGATATTCCGGAAATTACTCTCTTGGTAACACGGCGAACCGGGTTGATGTACTGGAAGCAGGTGAATATCGAGCTTTGATTGAAAAAACATATCCTGTGGGGCATCCTGCCAGAGCATTATTGGGAAATTCAACCACAAACTGGCAGGATCAGATATACCGGACAGCACATTCTCAGGACCATAACATTAACATGTCGGGTAGCACCGGCGATATTCCATTCCGGGGTTCTGTGGGGTTTACTTCAAAAGAAGGGTTGCTCAAAACCGATAAGTTTGAAAGGTATTCCTTAGGTCTTAATGTCAGCCCAAAATTGCTGGATAATACACTACAACTAAATGCCGGAATCAAGGCTATGCTGAGCCACAACCGGTTTGCTGAACGGGGCGCTATTGGATCTTCCCTAAGCTGGGATCCAACTCAGTCTGCTACAGAGACCATCAATTCACCTGCGCAGAAGCTGTATAGCGGGTATACAACCTGGGCTGATGCCAATACAGGTAATCCTAACGGGCTTGCTCCTGCTAATCCACTGGCTTTGTTAAATCTCAGAAATGATCAGTCGGATGTACAACGCTATATCGCGAACTTTTCTGCAGATTATCGATTTAAATTTATACCTAGTCTGAGGGCAAATCTAAATCTTGGGTATGACTACTCCAAAGGTAAAGGTTCATTGGTAATTCCAGGTGGAAATCAGGTCGGTTTTTCATTTCAGAAAGATTTTGGAGGTGGGGTGAATAACACCTACGAACAACAGCGGACAAATTCAGTTCTTGAGTTTTATTTGAATTATAAAAAGGCTTTCGGGGACCACGATGTGGATCTGATGGGAGGATATTCCTGGCAGCGATTCTACCGTGAAAACAGTTTCAGAAATTCTGATGCCGCAGGTACACCTGCCTTTGTATTGGAAAGAAATAAAATAGGCGAAGAATTGTATCTTCTTTCCATGTTTTCAAGGTTAAATTATTCCTTCAAAAACAAATATTTACTGACATTGTCTTTAAGAAGTGATGGTACTTCCAGATTTTCACCGGACACCAGATGGGGGTTATTCCCGGCAGCTGCCCTGGCTGTTAAATTGGTTGAAAATAATAATGATTATTTAAATAATATAAAATTAAGAACAGGGTGGGGAATTACCGGTCAACAGGATATAGGAAGTCCATATGTCTATCAACCGATATATCAGCAAAGTTTATTTAATGCCGCCTATCAGTTTGGAAATACTTTTATTAATACCTACCGGCCAAATGGGTATGATTCAAATATAAAATGGGAAGAAACGACCACTTATAATATCGGATTTGATTATTCAGTGATCAATGGCCGGTTAAGTGGTACTTTGGATTTTTATCAGAGAAACACAAAAGACCTGCTTAATTTTATTCAGGTTCCTGCCGGCACAAACCTAACGAATTACATTTCAACGAATATCGGAAATATGGTTAACAAGGGTGTCGAAATTGGCTTAAACTATAGTCCTATTAAAACTTCCAATACCAGCTGGGATTTAAGTTTTAATGCCGCCTACAACAAAAACGAAATAACTAAACTTACCGCAACAACGGATTCTACCTACATCGGGGTTTTGACCGGGGGTATTTCCGGTGGTGTTGGAAGTAATATTCAAATTCACACGGTAGGTTATTCACCGGCTTCCTTTTTTGTATATGAGCAATTGTATGATGAAAGCGGAAATATCCTGGAAGGGCAGTTTGCAGACCGCAACAAAGATGGTAAGGTGGATGATCTGGATAAATACAGATATAAAAAACCTGCCCCTACAGTTTTAATGGGAATTACAAGTAATTTTAAATACAAAAGCTTTGACTTCTCATTTGCCGGTCGTGCAAATATTGGAAATTTTGTCTATAATAATGTTGCTACAGATATGGGCTATTTGCAAAGGTTATATCACCCGACCAATTATCTTCAAAATATTCATCGATCCGGGCTGGTAAATAATCTTGTTCAACAAAGGAATCTTACGTTTAGCGATCATTTTGTATCGGATGCTTCGTTTTTCAGATTTGACCATTTTACTGTCGGATATAGTTTTAACAACCTTTTGGGTAAATACATGCGGATTTACGCCACTGTGCAAAATCCGGTGGTATTTACAAAATATACCGGTCTGGACCCTGAAATTGGTAATGGAATTGACAATAATGTTTATCCGCGGCCACGTACTTTTCTATTTGGTTTGAGCGTTGATTTTTAAATTATATTTAAACTTTATAAAGAAATAAACAATGAAAAAGTTGATCATATTTATTCTAATCCCATTTGCATTTACCATAAGTTCGTGCTTTAAAGATTTAGACACCGTTCCACTTGATCCTAATTTAATCACTTCCGGAACTGTGTTTAATAATACAGCCGCTTACAAACAATTTTTGGCAAAACTTTACGCCGGTTTTGCAGTTTCCGGACAGGAGGGACCATCCGGTCAACCTGATATTTCCGGTATTGACGAAGGGTTCGGTCAATATCTGAGGGGATTCTGGTATCACCAGGAGTTAACCACGGACGAGGCATTAATTGGCTGGAATGACCAGACCATTTACGATTTTCATGATATGGACTGGACGCAAACGGATGGTTTTACATTTGCTTTTTACAGTCGTATTTTTTATCAGATTCCACTGGTTAATGAGTTTCTCAGGGAAACAACCGATGAGAAGCTGGATAGCAGGGGAGTTACTGGTCAACTGAGAACAGAAATAGCAGATTACAGAGCGGAGGCAAGATTTATCAGGGCATTGAGCTACTGGCACGCTTTAGATATTTTTAGAAATGTTCCTTTTGTAACAGAGGCAGACAAGGTGGGCTCTTTTTTCCCTAAGCAGATCAGTGGGCCCGATTTGTTTAAATATATAGAATCGGAATTACTGGATATAGAAACAAAAATAAAGGCACCCCGAACCAATGAATATGGCCGTGCGGATCAGGCGGCCGTATGGATGCTGCTGGCTAAACTGTATTTAAATGCGGAAGTATATACAGGGCAGAAAAAATATACGGAATGTCTGGCAGCATGTGAAAAAATAATTTCTGCAGGATATACCCTGGAACCTAAATATCAGGATTTATTCCTTGCGGATAACCACAAGTCAAAAGAAATTATTTTTCCGGTGGCTTTTGATGGTATCAATACAAGGACCTGGGGCGGCATGACATTCATAATCAGAGCAGGTATCGGCGGATCTATAAATGCACTGGAATCCGGTGTTTCAGGAGGGTGGGGTGGTTCCCGCACTACCAGACAATTTGTTGAAAAATTTCCTGCAGATCTTACCGGAATAATTTCAGAATTCAATCCCGGTAAAACGTATCCTAAAGTATACATACCCGGTTCATTCCAGGCTATACCTTTTAATGGTACAGATTCAAAAAATGCCCTTACTTCTTCCAAAAGTAACAAAGTATATGAAGGTTATCGGTATTTTGCTCAGGATAATGCAGAGTTTGTGGTGTTAAGAAATCCGAGCAGCACACTTGGAGGTAAACTTGGTGACAATGGTGCGGACGGCACTTTGGAAGCTAACGGAGCCAACATTAAAGCGGGTACAAAAGGTCTATATTATATTAAAGTTGACCTCAACAATAATACCTATGTTCTTGAAAAACAGACATGGGGCGTTGTTGGCTCTGCCACGCCCGGAGGATGGGATAATGACACGGACTTGACCTGGAATTCAGAATTAAATTACCTGACCGTCAAGCTGGATCTGACAGAAGGAGATTTTAAATTCCGGGCCAATAAAAACTGGACCGTCAATCTTGGAGATACTGGCAGAGATGGAATTCTGGAAGCGGGTGGAGACAATATAAAAATAACAAAACCCGGCGGGTATGAAATCAGACTTGATCTGGAAAATCCGGATTATACCTATGAACTGCGGCTTACCGGTTTTGACAGAAGAGGAATTTTTGGAACTAAAGATCAGAAACTGGATATTGCAACCAGAGAAGATATCGCAGTTTTTAACAATGGTTATGCCGTTTTGAAGTTTAAAAATATCACATCGGACGGAAAATCCGGGGTCAATGTGGAATTTCCTGATACCGACTTTCCAATGTTCCGATTGGCTGATGCTTATCTGATGGCAGCTGAAGCTATTTTAAGAGGGGCTGCTGGTGGATCTAAGGCGAAAGCGACCGAATATTTTAATATTGTCAGGTCGAGGGCGTACTCCGGACCGGCCGGTAATGTTGCCGAAAATGACTTAAATCTGGACCTGCTGTTAGATGAGCGGGGCAGAGAACTATATTGGGAGTGTCATAGACGTACAGACCTGGTCAGGTTTAATAAATTTACAACCAGCGACTATTTATGGGCCTGGAAAGGTGGGGTCAGTCAGGGACAGGCCGTGGATCCAAAATATAATGTTTTCCCTATTCCATCGGCTGACTTATCGGCAAATCCAAACTTAAAACAAAATCCCGGATATTAAAATTCGGAATTTTTAAACTTAACCATGGCGATATAGTTCTTTACTGAGCTATGTCGCCATTTTAATAATATATATATGCTAATTTTTCTTATTGGGATGATGGGCAGCGGTAAAACGACCATTGGGCAAATGCTGGCAGATAGCTTAACTTTGCCTTTTTTCGATACCGATGCTATTATTGAAAATGTAGAGGGCTCCACCGTTGAAGCCATCTTTCGGGATAAGGGTGAAACCTATTTCAGAAATCTGGAAGCAGAATTGGTAAAGCACTGGAAGTTATCTGACGGGGTGATTGCTACAGGAGGGGGTATGCCTTGCTTTAATAATCTGATGGACATTTTAAATGAAAAAGGGAAAACAGTATATCTTGAAACGCCATTAAATGTTATTTTGAATAGGTTAAGCCAGGATGACCATCGACCGCTTTTAAAAGATAAATCCCCCTTAGAGGTTAAAAACTTGATTAAAGCACTTTTATCTGAGAGAAGCCCTCATTATTCAAAAGCTTCCGTTAAGATAAAAACAGACCTATCTCCGGAACTGTCTGTAAAAAAAATTATAAAAAATATATTTAAATAACTTTGAAACCGATGTGGCTTGTACTTCATTTTTGAAGCAATGTTTTTATGGCTTCATATGGTTGAATTAACTTTCCTGTTTTAGGTGTATTCAGGGTTTCTTTTCCTGTACTATTTAAAATGTGGTATGTTTCTTCTGTGCTTAAATCAGGTTTAATTGCTTTCATTACTGCGATAAGTCCGGCCACTTGTGGGGTAGCCATCGACGTGCCGCTAAACGCGGTGTAGGTGTTCGAGGGCGTTGTGGATAATATTTGTTCACCCGGTGCGGAAAGCCCCATTTTTAAATTTTGAACATGATTTGAAAATCCTGATTTTTCTCCTGCCTTATTGACTGAAGTTACCGTGATGGCGTTTTCTGCATTGGCAGGACTGTACCTTTTCCCATCCATGTTTGCATTTCCTGCTGCGACAACCACGATCGCCCCCTTTAAATTAGCGTATCTTATGGCGTCATTGTAGGCTTTTTCTCTTTCCTGGTTTGTGATGCCACCCAGAGACAGTGAAATAACGTCAGCTCCTTTGTCTGATGCCTGAATAATACCATTAATGATCGCTTGTTGAGTGCCAAAACCATTCTGACCAATTACCTGTATGCTGTGCAATTCAATATATCCATTATCGGGTACCATGGATGCAACTCCCAGTCCATTGTTGGTAATGGCAGCCGCTATGCCGGCACAATGTGTTCCATGGCCCTTTGAGTCATTCGAACTGTTTTTTTCTTTGGAGTTTAAATCTTCATGTCGTCCGTCAATACCTGTGTCCAAAATGTACAGATTTGCGGTTTTAACCGGAGTTATGTTGTTTTTTTGGAATAAATCATAGTACAGATTCATTTTCAAAAATGAAAGATGCCATTGCATCATAACCGACGGGTCATTTGTCATGGGCAATGTAGGTTTTTCTGTTTGACTGACCTTTAAAGGAAATTCGAATGGAATTACCTCATTTTTTTCAACCCATAATACATCATTCCGCTTTAGCAATTTTAAAATGATGTCATCTATATTTGCGTCATCTTTAATATCCAGCACATAATAATTGTCCAGTTCTGTATCTGCTGTAGAGACAGGGTGAAAAGCCGGCTTTAAATTGGCTGCTATTTCATTCGCAAAGGATTGAATATTTTTTAGATCCTGGTTTTTTAATTCAACCAGTATTTCACCATTCGTGTCTTCGCCCGGCACACTTATCTTATGAAATTTATATTTCATACATGTTTGATTGAACTGATTGCCGCATATTAAACTAAAAATTAAAATCGCCAATTGAGCAAGCTTGTTTCCTGAAAATTTATCACTCACAAATGCGATCACAGATAAAAGTAAACTGCAACAAATTAAGTAAATAAACCATTGGCCTGTGGAATTGGTGGTTGTCCAGGACGAAATAACAAGAAATAGTAAGCTGACTATATAAAGTAATCTGAATTTTGAACCTAAGGCATTGTTATCTTTGGTAAAAATCCAGATGGCTAATAATGCAATTGAAATAATGAGTGCCATACTGAATAATAATTACATAAAGTAAACTGTTTTAATGCAAAATACCCCTATTTTTTCGACAAAGGGGTATTAATTTACTTTCAATTCATGTAAAACTGAGGTTGGTGAAAAGCCATTCAAACATTGCGGTATAAAAAAAACGCCTGAGGTATTTGGATAAATCAGTGTATGTAACGTTAATTTGATCTGAATCAGGTTCACGGCCTGACATTTTTGTTTTTATCCAGAATTTTAAGCACGTCTCCATTTTGGAAATCAAGGCCTAATTTATTCAGTTCATCAAAAATAATATTGCCTGTTAAAATGAAATATGCATTCATTTCCGGCGTGTTGACATGTGCATAAATTTTATTTAGAAAACTCCCGGTGTCAACTGCAAACAGACGAACTTTCTGTGTTTTATTTTTTACATCAACAAGTAAATCAAATTTGTCTCGTAATAAAACTTCACTAATTTTTTCTTTGTCCGAAGATGAAATGTCTGTTTTATCCTGAAAAACAATAATGTCTACCAGGTCTATTTTGCTTTTTAGTTTACTGTCAGCCTTGTTTAAGGTTTTTAAAATTTCGCCGGTAAAATTCAAATTTACCACGCCCTCATCATTTTTATATTTTCTGAATATCTGATCAATATTTTTTTGTGCTCCGGCAATAAAAAATAAAGATGATAAACAAAGGATTAGAACATTTCTGTATAGCATGACTGATGTTTTAGCAGGTTTTATTTAATAATAAATTTAAGAATATGAAAGATCGGATTAAACAAATGCAACTGAAATTCAAAAACAAGAAACCGGTTTTACAAGTTCTAATGAAAAAAAAATGCCATTTTTAAAGTTTGATGTCTAAACAGTATATTTACCGCAATAATAACTTTTAATACCCGATTCTCAGACATTTACATTCAGAACCCGGGGCAAATATTTTCTAAATAAATTTTTGATAAAAATATTATGCATTAATAGATTCAGGACTGTCATTTTGGAGGTTCTAAAGGTATACGGTTAACCCGATCTGGCTTTTAAGCGATGAAATGGATCGCATGAATATCATTTTACCTGTTTGTTTGCCATGCTCATCTGTATTAATTGCTGATTGCAAAGGAAATGAAACAGGTAAAATGATATTTAAATATACATATATAGTTTTGAAATTAAAACTTTTAGATCAATTCTTTTTATTGACCTTATCCAGATGTTCCGCGCCATCAATGTCCAGCTTTTTAGCTAATTTTGCGATTTTATTTAAGTCAATATTACCAACAAAACTCATCATTACAAATTCTTCTTTTCCCCCAACAAGTAACAACAGTTCATTGATAACGCCATTTGATTCTTTGGTAACAAACCTGACATTCGAATCTTTTTCTCTGACAGTAACGAGTTCTTCATATTCTTTAATGTTGAGCCTTTTATTGGCTTCTTTATAAATTTTATCAGGATTCACTTTAGAAGTAAGGATTCTGAGCCCCTTTAAGTCTTTAACAATGGCTGAAAGTTCCTTATCCTCACTGCCGTCGCTTACTTTGCTTACCATCTGAAACATTTTGGGGCTAACATAAACCACTGTAAAGTTGTCGTCTTCCTGATAGTCTTTAAAAAAACGCTCTATGGCATCTGCCTGTGCTGTCGCCGATAAACTTATACATAAAGCTACCGCTAATGAAAAAATATTTTTCATGATAAATTAATGATTTAAATGATTATAAATAGGTGATTATTATTTAAAAATTGCTGCTTTCTCCAGAGATTCCATGTTTTCTCTGACTGATTTTTGACTTGCCCGGAATTTTTTGGACACCATGGCAAGGGCCTCTTTAGTTACTCTAAGCGCTTCTTCCGGATCTTCGATTTCGTGTACCATCGCTGTTTGCATGGCTTTGTTTTCAGGTTTTATTGTTTTCAAAACAAACATACTACCTAAAACTAACAGACTAACGGCGGCAACTGCAAATATTGTTCTTTTGATACTAAAACTAAATGTCTTATTTATGTTGAAGACATTATTCTTTTTTTCTTCAGGGAAAGTAATTTTTGCCTGATCGCTGTAATATTGAAATAAGGGTGTAAAAGATTGGTGCTTTTCATGCACAAACGCACTATTAAAATAGTTTTTCAGAAAAATTTCTTCATCAATTGAAGAATTACCATCCCAATATTTGTCAAGTAATTTATCTACATCAGGGTCATCGTTGATGATTGGACATGCAACCTCCTGCTGGGTAAAATAATAATTAAACAATGACGCATAACAAAGATGGTCTTCTTGAATTTGTCCGCTCTTAAAATATGCCTTAAGCAGAATCTCTTCTTCAACTGAAGTTTCTCCTTCCCAGTATTTATCCAGAATTTGATTGATATTATGCTTCATATTTTTTGAAATTCCTTTTAATTAATTCTTCCTTGAGGGTTTTTCTTGCCCTGTGCAGGCTGACTTTTACAAAATCAAGCGTGGATTCTGTCATATCTGCAATTTCCTGATAACTATATCCTTCCACATCTCTCAGATGAATGATGATGCGTTGTTTTTCAGGGAGTTGATTTACCAATGCCATGATATTACCAAATCGTTCCGCATCTTCCATTTTTTTATCCTGTGTCTCATCCGAATCTCTCAAATGATGAAATTCAGATATATCGTGTGATGACGCTTTTTTATTTCTTGTTTTATCAATGGCCATATTCCGGGTCACTGTCATACACCACGCTTCTTTATTTTCGATCTCATTAAATTGTTCCATGCGATTCCAAATTTTGATCATTAGTTCCTGCATGATGTCTTCCGCATCAAAAGTATTGCCCACTATATTTAACGCAAAACGATATAGTTTATCTTTGAACGGTAACTCCAGGGCTTTCATTTTATTTGATCAGATTTACGAAAAGATGACGTCTGATTTGATATAATTGTTACAAAATTCTTAAAATATTTTATTTGATTGCTTCCCAGACTCAAAAAAATCTATGCATATTTTAAATGGAAATAAATCATTGTGAAGAATAACCTTAGTTTTGTATTTAAATAATTTAGTAAAATATCAATTTCAAACCTTGGGTATCATTCAGCGACAAAGCATCAAATTTACAGTTGTTAATTTAGTCGGCACATTTATAGGCTTTTTAAGTGTTGTATTTGTTTATTCCTTAGATCGGGAGTTATACGGTATTTTTCAATCCCTGCATAGTTTTGCATCACTCCTGGTGCCATTTTTGGGTTTAGGTATACATGGCGCTATTATAAAATTTAATCCCGTTTTTGCTGTAAAACAAAGGCAGGAAAATTTCCTTTCCTTTACACTTGTTGTTGCTACAGTTAGTTCAGTATTGGCACTTGGAATTATCGGCTTATTGTATCACTGGCTTTCTCCGATTTTATTCCAGATTTTTGACAACTTTTCATTTGTAGATCAAAATAAAACAAATATTATATTTTTAGGGCTTATCCTTCTTTACTCTTCGATTTTTTTACAGCATGCTGCAGCCCGTTATCGCATTGTCATACCTGATTTGATCAATAATATAGGGCTGAAGTTATTTCTTCCGGTATTAATTCTATTAATCTACTTTGGTTATATCAGCAAAAACAGTTATGTAGATTTTATATTAACGTATTTCATTGGAGTGGCTATTTTTTTGTTTATATACCTATTATCGCTTGGGAATTATACATTTAAGCCGCATTTTCAAACATTAAGCCGTCCTGAGTATTATGGGTTTTCATCGTATATGCTATTTTCAGTTTTGAATGGACTTGGTGCAAGTCTGGCTTTGAAAATTGATGCGGTGATGATCAGCGCCATGATAAATCTTGAAGCCGTAACGATATATGGAATTGTAATGACCATTTCAAATGTAATGGATATACCTAATAAGGCCATAAATCAGATTGCCGGACCGGTGATAGCGAACAGCTGGAACAATGGAGATACCGGAAACATTCAGGAAATTTACAGGAAGTCCTCCATTTATGGTTTTATCGCCGGTTTGTTCCTGTTTTTAATTTTATATTTTATTTGGAAAGATATCCTTCAACTGATGCCCAATCAGTTAAATACAAGTATCCAATCTGTTTTGACCATTTTCTGCTTTTTGGGAGCTGCAAGAATAATTGACCTGATAACAGGAGTTAATTCTGTAATTATTTCTTATTCCACGCACTATCGGTATCATATGTATTTTTTAGTTCTATTGGGATTGATGAATTTTATACTAAATTACTTTTTAATAATGAAGTTTGGACTGGAGGGCGCTGCGGCGGCTACTTTTTTGTCGTATTTAATATTTAATGCGCTCAAACACATTTTTGTCAAATTCACTTTTGGTCTTTCGCTGGAATATAAGCCACTATTAAAAATTGTAACGGCTTTTATCCTGGTTTTTGGAATAATGCTTTTTTTTGACATCAACTTTCATCCTGTGGTTAACATTATTCTTAAATCATCCCTTTCAGCTTTGTTGTTTTTGTCCTTTATCTGGGTTGCAAATCCAGGGGGAGATATCAGGTCGATAGTAAAAGGCAGTATTCATAATTTTCGCCGGTATGGGTTTAAAATTTAAGGATTTGACTTCATTTATAGGATGTCTTGTATCTTGATGTTCAGAAATAAATAATGCATTTCTAAATCTACTTTTAAAAAGTATTGTGGGCGGATTTTATAGTTTTTATAAAAAAGCAAAATGTTTTAAGCCGGGTATTTAAGTTTTAAAAATTTAAAATATCCCATTTTTGGCAGATTCGTGAGGTTTTATTGACCTTGCCACAATCGTTAGAGGTATTTTATTTTAAACTTACTTTTACCTGGAAATGCGATAATCATCAATAAAAAAAGACTCCCACCAGTGTGCAGAGTCTTTTTTGTGGCCTCACCAAGAATCGAACTTGGATCAAGAGTTTAGGAAACTCCTATTCTATCCGTTGAACTATGAGACCTTAAAATTAAGCAGCGCAAAAGTAAGTAAATTTATTTCCAGTAAACTAATATCTACTATAAAAAACTTTAAACAAGGTCATTTTGTTATCTTTGCATCAACAAAAAATCGCATTTTGTATAAACGTCAGGTAGCGGCAAGTTTACCAAGTAAATGGGGGAGTTTTACTATAATTGCTTATGGCAGCAACCATGAAGAGAAACTACCCCATCTGGCTTTAGTGCATTCTCTTACTGATTTTTCAGCTTCAGTTCCGGTCAGGATACATTCTGAGTGTATTACCGGCGACCTGTTTGGATCGATGCGTTGCGATTGCGGCGACCAGTTTACCGAATCAATGCGAATTATAGAACAATCCGGTGGTGTTATGTTGTATCTGAGACAGGAAGGCAGGGGAATAGGGCTTATAAATAAACTGGAAGCATATAATCTTCAGGATAAAGGTTACGATACCATAGAAGCTAATGTACATTTGGGTTTTGAACCGGATGAACGGGATTTTGATGTCGCTATTCAGATACTTAAAGATTTAGGGATAACGTCTATTGATCTCATTACAAATAATCCGGATAAAATACTGGCTATTGACCAATCTTCCATAACCTTAAATAAAAGGATTCCGATCGTTATCCCATCCAAAGCAGAAAATGCACATTATCTTAAGGTGAAGCAGGATGTTATGGGACATCTTTTGTAAAATTTGAATTCATGAATATTGAGGATTTTACAGTATATTGTTCATCAAAAAGAAGCGTATCAACATCATTTCCTTTTGGCGGGGATACACTCGTTTTTAAAGTGCTGAATAAAATATTTGCACTGACCGGATTGGATGAAAGCCCTTGTAAAGTAAACCTCAAGTGTGATCCGGAACGAGCTCTTTCACTTAGGGAGGAATATTGGGAAATTAAGCCAGGATATCATATGAATAAAAAACACTGGAATACGATTGAATTGGAAGCGAATCTCTCAGATGATTTAATTAAATCGCTTATTGATCATTCCTATGACCTTGTGGTAAGTTCGTTACCAAAAAAAGATAAAATATATCTCGAATCACTATAGTTATGTCCAATTCAAATATATTTGATTTTGCCGTAGTTGGCCAGGGCATTGCCGGTACCTTGCTGGCATATTTCCTGAAAAAATCCGGGAAAAGAGTTATAGTTATCGATGATAATTTCAACGGGGCTGCTTCTAAAGTCGCAGCAGGAATCGTCAACCCGATTACCGGAAAAAATTATATTCAAAGCTGGCGAATTCAGGAATTTATGCCTGTGGCAATCGAAGTTTATGAAGAAATAAGTCAATTTCTGGGCATTCAAACCTATACCAGCATGAATATTTTGCGCACACTGGATAGTGCTGAGGCTGAAAATACCTGGCTTGGGCGTACTTCCGATCCGGCGATGAGCAAATATATATTAAATGAAGTCGACTTTTCTGCTTTTGAGGGAAAAGTGAATAAATCCTTTTCGTATGGGGAAATGACCGGTACGTTCTACGTTCATCTGGCCGAAATTCTTGATGAATTTAAAAATAGATGGATCGAAGAAAAATGTTATTTAACGGAATTATTTATTTATGAAAATCTTAAATCTCAGAATCAAATTTATACCTATAAAAATTTAATGTTTAAGGAGATCATATTTTGTGAAGGATATAAAGCAATTAACAATCCGTTTTTTAGGGATATTCATATGGCACCTGCCAAAGGGGAAGTTTTGCTGGTTAAAATACCTGGTGCCGACTTTAACAAAATGTACAAAGACAAACTATTTATAGTTCACCAGTATGATGATGTGTACTGGGTTGGCTCCGGCTACGAGTGGAATGCTTCCGATGATCATCCCACGGAAGCATCCTATAAAATGCTTGAAAATGGATTAAAGCAAATCTTGAAAGTACCCTATGAAGTTATAGCGCACAAAGCAGCTATCAGACCTACTATGCACAACCGGCGCCCCATATTTCTGCAACATAATACCAATCCGGGTATGTTTTTGTTTAATGGATTAGGTACAAAAGGATCCAGTATAGGTCCATTTGCTGCCCGGCAATTTTCCAGATTTCTGGTCGATAGAAATCCAGTTGACATGTATTTAATTTGATTCGGAAGCCAGCTGTTCCCAGCATTTTTCAATGAGATGTTTAGTAGCCAGAATTCCTTCTTCTTCTGTCAGGGATTCGCCTTCATATTCTACCCCGATATACCCTGTATAACCTGCATTTCTGACAATCTCAAGCATTCTTAAATAGTCAATTGTTGTTTCGAAACCTAATTCACCAAAGTCAAACGATTTTGCACTTACCGCTTTGGCAAATGGAATCAGTTCTTCAACACCTGTATATCTGTCATATGATGAAATACACTCCGATTTTCCATTTTTATCCTTTTTGCTCTCCAGGCAAAAATTTCCAAAATCAGGCAATGTGCCGCAATTCTTTTTATTTACACTGGAAATAACGTGGGCTAACCATTTGCCATCGGAGGAATAGCCGCCATGATTTTCTACAATGACATTAATATTCTTTTTTGAAGCGTAATCCGAAAGTTCTGATAAACTTTTGATGACGGATTCTGACACTTTTTCTGCGCTGCCTTGACCTCCCGCATTGACGCGTATGGAATGGCAATGCAGGTATGCTGCTGCATCAATCCACTTTAAATGATTTTGTATCGTTTCCCTTCTTTTTTGTTCATTTTGGTCACCTAAATCCCCTTCACCGTCTATCATAATTAGAAGTTGTTCCACCCCTGCGTCCTTGGCCTTTTGATTCATCAGGTTCAGATATGTTGTATCCTGCGCCTTATCTTTGAAAAACTGATTGACATATTCAACACCTCCAAAACCCAATGCCCGGGCCTGCGATGCAAAATCCAAATGTTTCATTTTATCGCTCTTTAAAGCTTTATGAAAGGACCATTCAGCCAATGAGATTTTTAACATACTGGTATCAGACGGAGCTGCCAGGCTAATTTCATTTTTTTCAACTTTACTTTTACAACTTATGGTTAAACTCAGAAAAATAAAAAAATACAAATTATGAAACATGGTTATTCGGCTTATTTTGATAAAAGAAATCAAATATTTACTATAAAACATAACCTTTACCAATTGTGGCATAATCGATACAACCCTGATAGGGGCCGGGAACCGGAAGGAATTCACAAAGGCCTCCTTTTGCTCCTATCTCACTGGTGAAATAACCGCTGATTGTGGCTTCCTTTATACTTTTAAATATATGTTTGTTGTCTCCTTTATCATCTTTAAAATCTTTGGCTTCTTTAGCCATTAAACTCATTATTTCTTCTTTTTCATTGCTGTTTAAAGCAATAAACGCTTTAGAATACTTTGATTTGGATTTTTCATCAAATATTTTGAGGGATTCTTTAAAATGAGATTGTTTTTCGGGAGTATAGAACCCCGAAATCATTTCATCAATATAACGGTGACAAAGCGCATCTTTGGCTCCCGGCGTTTCAGTTTTCGGCAGGATGGTTTCGCAAATTTCTGCTAGCAGGTCTGCTTCATCGGATGTGAGCACTTTGGGTTGCCAGTCGCCTTTGGTTTCTGCTTTACATCCACTTAATAATGCAGATGCAGCACTGGCTGTTAAGGAATATCCAAGGATTAACGATGTGGCTTTTAAGGCTTCTCTTCTATCCATTCTAAGTTCTGTTTAAATTTTTACAATATATTTATAAATTTCCTTTTTTAAGTTCTTCCACAGCGTAATTCGCCGCTCGGGCTGTAAATGCCATATAACTTAAAGAAGGATTTACACAACCTGCTGATGTCATAAATGCTCCGTCTGTAACAAAAACATTGGGTACGGCATGAATTTGATTCCATTTATTTAAAACGGAGGTTTTGGGATCCTTACCCATTCGGGCAGTTCCCATTTCATGAATGCCAAGACCCGGGTTACAGCCGGAATCATATGTTTTAATATCCTTCAGTCCCGCAGCTTCCAGCATTTCGGCTGCAGAAGCAATCATGTCTTTCCGCATTTCTAGCTCATTGGATTTCCATTCTGCATCCATAATAAGGGTTGGCAAACCATAAACATCTTTTAATTCTCTGTTAAGCGTAATTTTATTTTCATGGTAAGGCAGGCATTCTCCAAATGCCATAATTCCAAAGGTCCAGTCACCATTCTGACTTAATGCATCTTTTAATCCTTTTCCATACTCTGCTTCTGCAATATATCTTGCCCATCCTTCGCGGCTTGCCCCCCCCTGGTAACCATAGCCCCGAATAAAGTTCGACATCTTTGATCCGGCATCTATGTTCCGGAATCTTGGTATATATATACCGGTAGGCCTTCTGCCTTTAAAAAATTTGTCTTTAAATTCATCCGAGTGCCCGTTGGCCCCTAATCTGAAATGGTGATCCATCACGTTACAGCCCAATTCTCCACTGTCATTTCCCATTCCATTTGGAAATCTTTCGGAGGTGCTTTGAAGTAATATCTGTGTACTTCCAAAAGTTGAAGCACAAAGAAATATTACTTTAGCAAAATATTCTTTTGACTCCCTGGTTTCAGCGTCCATGATTCGAACGCCCTTCGCTTTTTTACCAGATTCGTCCATGATGATTTCTGTGACAATAGAGTAGGGCCTGATTGTCATGTTTCCGGTTGCTTCGGCTGCCGGCAAGGTGGACGCATTGCTGCTAAAATAAGCGCCGAATGGACAACCACGCATACATCTGTTTCTGGTCTGACAGGTTCCCCTGTTACCTTTAGGTTCAGTGAGATGCGCAGTCCGACCCATAATGAGGTCTCTGCCTAATTTTTCTTTTAACCTGCTTTTAACCTGTTTTTCCAGGCAATTATATTCCATAGGAGGCAAAAACTTACCGTCCGGAAGTTGTTTTAGTCCCTCATTTTTACCACTTACACCGGCAAATGTTTCAACGTAATCATACCATGGGGCTATATCCTTATATCTTACAGGCCAGTCAACGCCAATGCCCTCCTTCGCGTTGGCTTCAAAATCCAGATCACCCAACCGGTAGGACTGCCTACCCCATAATAAAGACCTTCCTCCCACATGATATGCCCTGATCCAGTCAAATGGTTTTTTTTCTGTATACGGGTTTTCCGTATCTTTAGGCCACCAATGCTGGTATGCGGGTGTCATTGTATATCCTGTTCTGGCTTGTATGGGATATTCTTTCATTTGTTCCGGTGTCATTTTATTCCGGTTAGGTAACTCCCAGTCTTCCATATTTGCTGTGGGATAATCACCGTGTTTGACCATACGGCCTCTTTCCAATACCAGTGTTTTTAGTCCTTTTTCACATAATTCTTTTGCAGCCCATCCACCGCTGATGCCCGATCCTACAACAATGGCATCATAAGTTACCTCATTCGTTCCTTCTGAATTGAAATACATGTTTACGTGATTTTATTAATTGTTTAATTTTCTGTTATACATCACAGATTTTGATTGCTTGCTGTAATGCCTTTTCTTTCTCTTTATTTGTTTTGCCCGTCGGAATAAACTCCTGGGCAACGAAGCCGGTATAGCCTGTTTTTACAATAGCCCTCATGATCGCCGGGTAATTAAGCTCTTGTCCTTCGTTTATTTCGTGCCTTCCCGGGACGCCTGCCGTGTGGTAATGTCCAAAAAATATATTGTTGTCTGATATAGATCTGATAATGTCTCCTTCATTAATTTGCATGTGATAAATATCAAAAAGCAACTTAAAATTAGGTGAGCTAATTTTTTTACACAGTTCTATACCCCAAGCACTTTTATCACACATGTAATCTTTGTGGTCAATTTTGCTGTTGAAAAGCTCCATTTGAATGGTTACCCCCTTTTTTTCAGCAACACTCATTATTTTTTTTAAACCTTCGACACATGTATTCATGCCTTCTTCATCTGTTTTCCCATCTCTGTTACCACTAAAACAAATCAGGTTTTTATACCCGGCGCTTGCTACTAATTCAATGGAATTCAGGTAATTATCAATTAGTGTACTATGGTATTGTTTGTCATTCCAACCTTTAGTTAAACTTATTTCAGCACCATTACACATCGAACAGGAAACATCAAATTTTTTAAGAACTGGCCAATCTTTGGGTCCGACCAGATCAATAGCCCCAAACCCCAATTTTTTTACAAGAGCACACAATTCTTCTAAAGATAAATAGTTATATGTCCAGTAACAAACGGAATGATTGATGTTTTTTTTGAGAGGGTAGTGCGCATTCGGGTCCAAATCCATCGCTATATTTGTTTTATTGCCGGCCAGCAATGCAGCAGCGGAAAATGCGCTTTGTTTTATAACACTTCTCCTGTTCATGCTTTAAATTAATGGACTTTAATTGGTTATGAGTTGGTAAAGTTATCTATAATTATTTTAATCTATTTAATGTCAGGGTATTTAATTTTTAATTATAATTTAATTTTGATGTTAATGTAGGTTATTCTATTGTTTGCAAAATTATTTTTATTATTATTGTATCGAAAAGAATATTATTTTGTTTTAGTACCATGAGTAGCAAGCTCTTTTTATTCATTTTTAATATTCCGTTTTGATAAAAAAATATTTGGGAATATGGTTGGGTGGGCTTACTGTTTTGATCCATATAATGGCAAGACTCGGTCTTGATCTGGAAATATATCATGTATATTCCCGCTTTCTGTTTCCCTTACTTCGAAACATGTATGACTACACCGTAGGATTATTGCCGATTCCTTCTGTATACCTTTTGTGCCTTATGATTTTATTTGTTTTTTATAGGAAATTCAGAAGGAAAGCGGGGGCTTCTGTGGGCTTTTCGCTAAAAACGTTCCTCATAAATACAGGCAATTTTGGCGGTTGGTTTGTATGTTTATTTTATATATTATGGGCATTTAATTATTACAGACCGGGTTTTGCCAATCAAATAAATTTGCCGGATGTAAAAATCGATTCTTCAATAATTATACAAGAGTTTGTTCAGATTTCGGATCTTCTGGTGAAAGAAAGGAAAAGAATAAGTATAGATTCAAATGAACTTCATCTAAATGTAAACTGGACACTTTTGGAAAATGAACTGAGAATTACTCAAACTAAGTTATTGAGGGATTGGGGAGATCAGATTTATGGAAGGGTCAGGGTCCGGGCTTTGTATCCCAAAGGTTTGCTCCTTTGTATTTCTACTGCCGGTGTGTATATCCCATTTGCATTTGAAGGAAATATTGATGCCGGACTGAATAGCATGCAGTGGCCATGTACTGCTGCCCATGAAATGGCGCATGGATATGGTTATACTGATGAAGGCGTTTGTAATTTGATTGGTTTTTTAAGTTGCATGATGTCGGAAGCACCTTATATCAGATATTCTGGATTGCTTTCGTATTGGAAATATCTGTATTCTGATGTAAAAAAATTAAATGCTGAGATAGCGAATAGGCAGTATTCTGGGTTATTTACGGGTGTTAAATCAGATTTAAAGGCCATCCATCGGGATATAAATAAATATCCGGACATTTTGCCTGAACTTAGAGATGTAGTGTATGATTCTTATTTGAAAACAAATGGTATTCAGAAAGGATTGACCAGCTATAATGAAATTGTGACCTTGGTTTTGCGCTGGAAAAAGTCAGGATACTTTTTTAATTTTTATTAAAGGGACCGGATCAAATCAATTAATGTTATATTTAAACTTGCTACGGCTTCCTTAATTTTCCAGTTTTCTTTATTCCTGGGTTCCACGAAATTCGAAACAGATCTGATCTGAATCGCCTGTAGATGAAACATGCTGCAGGTAAAAAAAAATGCAGCGCCTTCCATCGTTTCAATATCAGCCTCATATTTTTTTTGAATTTTTTCAATGGAATCAGCACTTCCGGTGACTTTATTAACGGTTATGCCCGTTAGCATAGGCAAAGACAGATGTAGATTTCTGGCATCTTCCGAATAGAGCCAGCCTTCATGATAAGGATACTTATTTTTGTCAGCAAGATTGATTTCAAAAATATCATGAAACAGACCATCAGAATCTTCCGATCCCAAATCGGCAAAACGGTCTTTTGTCACCTGAACTACAGAACCTAACTCGTATTTCCGATGAAATGATCCGGCAATTCCCGCATTAATGGCCAGATCAAATGTATGATGACTTAATGTCTTACAAACTTCAAATGTCGTGTTTATTGATCCGGGTCCGGATATTAACAGGTAAACCAAATGATGGTTAATTACAAAAGAATTTGTATCAGAATTTCCGGGGTATGATTTACAATAATTTAAAAAAGGAAGAATTTCTGCTTCAGTAGCAGCTACGATCAGAATTTTCATGCTTAATTAAGTTTAAAAACGCTGAGTGCAATAAAAAATTTAATTAAGTACGATCTTTCTAAACCAGGAGGCAATTTGTAACTTTAATTTTACCAATTCAGATCATCGTCTTTTTTTTCCTGGGTCGATCCTTCTTCCTGTGATGCTTCCCATTCTGCTTGTCTCTTTTCGAATTGTTCATAGTCAAAATCCGGCATTAAATCTTTTTTAACATGATCTATAGTTTCCTGAAGTTGCGCAAGAAATCGGTTAAAATCTTCTTTGTAAAGAAATATTTTATGCCTCTCATATCCATCAGAGTTGAATTTTTTTGTGCTTTCAGTTAAAGTGATGTAATAATCTTCACCTTTCGTCCTTCTTACATCAAAAAAATAAGTACGTCTTTTTCCTGCTTTTACTTTCGCAGTATAGACGCTATCAAATTTACCTCTGTCTTCGTATTCCACGTTAATTTAATATTTAAGGGTTATAATAGTACAAATATAAATAAAGTTTTGAACCATCAAAATTATTTAAATTAAAAATTAATTTTGGTTGGTCATCTGCTGTTTGTATATGGCATGATAAAACCCATCTTTTAATAGTAACGCTTCATGCGTCCCTTCTTCTGTTATCTTGCCATTTTCAAGTACTATAATTTTCGAGTAGTTTAAGAGATTATTTGCCCTGTGTGAAATAATTAGCGCAGTTTTATCATGCAATTCCTTTTGTAAATAATGCAGTATATTTTGTTCCGTGGTTGTATCGACCGCCGACAAGGCATCATCAAGAATAACTATATCCGGATTTTTTATAAACGCCCGGGCAATAGATATTCGCTGTTTTTGCCCCCCGGATAGCGTCACACCTCTTTCTCCCACCAACGTTTCAAATTGAAGCGGCAGTTTTAATATATCTTCTTTCACAGCAGCATTTGAGGCATATTTTTCAATTTCTTTTTTTGAAATTTCGGGATTGCCAAAAGCAATATTGTTATAAACTGTGTCGGAAAACAGGAATACATCCTGCGGAACATAGGCTATTTGGCTCCTAAGCACGGAAAGATTATGATTTCTGATGTCGATCCCGTCGATTAATATTTGTCCTTCTGAAATATCAAATAACCGGATGAGCAATTCTGCAATCGTTGACTTCCCTGAGCCGGTTTTACCCATAATTGCTATTTTCTCCCCTTTGTTCACTTTGAAACTGACATTTGAAAGCGCTTCTGTACCGGTATTGGGATAAGTGAAACTGACATTTTTAAACTCAATTTCACCGTTAAGCCTGTAATTTTGGTCATTTATATTTTTAATGTCCGACTTTTTGTTTAATAAGTCATTAATTCTTGCCTGGGAGGCTTCTGCTTCCTGCACCACTGAAGCAATCCAGCCAATAGAGGTTACCGGCCATGTCAGCATATTGACATATAAAATAAACTCGGCAATATTCCCGGCTGTAAGTTTTCCCAAGTAGACCTGATATCCACCAACAAGTACTACCAACAATGTACTTAAGGAGATCAACAGAAGCATTAAAGGTTGAAAATAGGATTCAACCCTGGCCAGACTTAAAGACCTGTTTTTAAATTCTTCACTTTGGCTTTCAAAATAATCGGCAAACTGATCTTCCTTAACATACGATTTTACTACCCTGATGCCCGAATACGTTTCCTGGGCTGTGTTGTTTAATATGGATAACTGCTGTTGTATTAAAGTGCTTTTTTTATTGATAAGCTGACTTACATAATAAATGGAGATCGATAAAACAGGCAGTGGTAACAGGGCAAATAAAGATAAGGTAACATCCACTTTAAACATAGCATATATGGTCATACCAAAAAGAGAAACCAGGTTGATACCATATAATATTCCCGGCCCAAGGTAGTTTCTTACTTTCGATACATCCTCTGAAATTCTTGCCATAATATCACCTGTTTGATTCGTTCTGTAGAACGCCTGATCCAGGGTTTGAAGATGAGCGTAGAGTTCCTTTCTCATGTCATATTCAATAAGGCGCGACATTACAATGATCGTTTGCCTCATAAAATACATGAGCAGACCCTTTAATATAACAAACCCCGTTATGATTAAACCAAAGACAAGAAGGCTTTGACCAAGTTCGTCGTAATACTCTGATTTGTCAGAGAGGGGGAGTTGTTTGTATGTCTGGAGTTTGTTCTGTACCAGATCGAGCGCGTCACGTATTTTTTGTGGTATCAGTATACCATAATAGTTTGAGCCGGTAACAAATATAATTCCGAGGATCAAGTGCCATTTATAGCGAATGAAATATCTATTTAAAGTCGATAAATTTTTCAATAGATATAATACATATTAAATCTTAATTCAGATGAATATCTGAAAATGAGGTATGGTGTTAAAAGAACCTTGCAATCATTTACTTTGAGGAAGTAGGCATGATTTTTTTTCTTTCGTCTTTTTGTAAAGAAATTCGCTGGTCAACTGTTAAAACAGAAGCCACCCTGGCACTGAATTCATCTTCAATTTTTGTGATTTCCTGGGATACGATCAATTTATCTTTGAATTTCTCAATAGCAACTTCAACCCTGGTATATTTTTCTTCAAAAATTTTAGCCAGTGCATTCAATTGCTGATTGGTTAATTTAAGGTTCTCTCCTTTCTTTAGCAATGAAGTTTCTATGTTTTGAACCTGTTTATTGATATAGTCAATATTCTTTTGACCATAAATAGAGAAACTTACAAAGAGTGACACAAAAATGATTATTACCTGCTTCATTTACTAAAATTTTGTCAAAATTATTTAAAACAAGCCAAAATACAAATTTTTCTGACTTTTATTTTATCTCGCTTCCTCAAATGCATGCTTTAACCCTTCCCTTTTTTCATAAACGGATTAAAGTCTTTCAATTTTTCTTTTATTTTATCTACTTCGTTATTGGCTTTATTATTCAGAATTTCTTCCGCTTTCTTTTTTAAGGAATCATTAATTATTCCTTTTGCCAGCGTATCCAATTTATTGCCGGCAGCTTCCTTGGCTTTCGCCTTTAAGGAGTCCAATACTTTTTCTGCTGCTTCTTCTGCCTTTGTTTTTGCTTTATCCAACTCCTTATTGACCATTTTGGTGACGGTATCCCTAAGTTCCTTTTCCTTTTTACGCAGTTCTTTATTCAGCGTATCCTTTACCGAAGAAATGATTTCTTTGGATTTAGAGTCGGCATAATCTCCAATTGTTTCATTTTTACTTCTTTTCGGAGTGATTTTAAACATCGGAGATTTAATATTACCCGTCATCTTTACATTTAAAAATATATTCGGCCCCTGACTGATGTTGATTCCCAATTTGCCGGCCTCTTTTTCAATGGCAGATAATCCCGACTCGCCTAAAGCACTTATCTTATTTTTCTTTAACATTTCCCGGGGAATAACCAGGTCAAAATTATAATCCATATTTTGACCAAAACCATGTTTACCTGAAATGGTAACATCAATTCCACTGATATTTTTGTTAAATTCTTTAAGTTCGACAAAGCCCTGAATTATTTCAAACCAGTTTTTTGTATTATCAAGCTTGATATCTTTCAATTCTTTCATGCCCAGCTTGTCTGATAAAACGCCCATGGGGTTAAAGCCTTTGATACTTCCACTCACCGTTTCAATAAAACCGGAAGCATCCAGTGTGGAAAGATCAGGGGTCATATTTTCACCCAATTTCCCTTTCATGACTAAAGTGGTATTAAAAAAGCCATTCATGTAAGCAGCAACCGGAGCAGCTTTCTTAAGCATGTCTATTTTACTGATCGCTTCTACAAATTTGATTTTACTCAGGTCAAGTTTTACCGTAAAGTCCGGATGCTTCAAATCGTTGGTATTGTAAAGACCATCCATTAATATTTTCCCGCCTAATGTATTCGTTTCCATGTTTTTTATGGCCACTTCCTGATTTTTAATTTCCAGATCCCCTTTGAAATCTTTTAGAATCAGGTTTGTATAGGTTAGTTCAGAAATATCAGTTGTAAAAGTTGCTCTGATTCTTTCTGGAACTGCAATAATGCCTGGCTTTTCAGTTTTTACTCCCTCTTCGGTGGGCTTCATGAAGGTATTTGCATTAAATTTTGACGAACTAAACGTCATTTTACTATCCAAAATACCGTGGTTAAATAAATAATCATACACGTTAAGTGCGGTACCATGTAATGCAAAATCACTTTCTCCAATTTTAGCGTTAAATTGTCTAATATCTATTGCATTGGCGGCCATATTGCCCTTCAGGCTTAAATCATTGATGACATAATCTCCGTACAACAGTGTATTGGTGTGGAAATTGACAAGTATTTTGGCATTTTTTAATACTTCATCCGGTATGGTAATTGCTTCCTGGTTGGAATGATTTGTTTTTGTGGTTTTGGATGCGGGCTGATTCCATTCGTTCAGGTCGATCATATTCGACTCCACTGTAAAATCGGCACTTACTGTTTTTTCCGTTGAAAAAGCAGCCAGAGGATTGATGATTTTTCCATCTACATGCACGTCACTTTTTCCAAAATTTATTTTTTCACATTTAAAATTGATTTCTTTGGGTGAAACATTGACCAGCGTTTTATTAAATTTAATTAACGGCATTCCTGAAGATTTATATTTTATATCTTCAGCCTGGGCTAAACCCTTAAATTGTATAGCACCGTAATTTTCATTATTAATATCACTTGTTTTTGAATTGAATTCAACATCACAAATAATTTTTCCGGATAGCTCTTCCAGATTTTCAATAGGGTAGGCGGAGGCAACGTTTTTTAAATTGACTGTCCCCTTTAAATGACCGGCTACCTTCTGATCGCCTTTATTGTTGTTGGCTGCTAAACTTCCTGAAACAGGATCTTCGCCTATCTTTAATCTGAATTCAGGTATCTGTACAGATAAATCACTATAATCTGTTTTGTTCGCGGCGATATTTATTTTTGCAAAAACGCCACTTATATCCTTGGGCAGTGTCGGATATTTCACATATCCGTTTTCTACCGATACATGTAAGCCAAAAGCCGGGTACTCCTTTTTTACACCATTATATTTTCCCTTGACAAAACCTTCAAATCCGGCTTTGCCCGAAGTTTTGACTTTGTCAAAATCACGGGTATATGCATTGGGCAATATTGAAATAAGCGATTTAAATTCTTCTGATTGGGTCTGAAACTGTATATCTGTAACAACATCATCTCCTGACAACTGCATATAACCGTTTAGTGCAAAGTCCAGGTTGTTTAATCTGGTTGAATTTTCCAAAATGGTAAATTTATTTTCAGGAAGATTGATATTGATTCCGGCCTTCATGTCCAGTGTCGCATCCTTTATATATGAAGTACCTAAATAACTCACGTTTATTTTTTCGGCAATGGTGGTGGTTATCACATCAAAAATATTTTCGCTGAAATTTCCAGCACCTTCATGATTTATGGCCTGCGCAGAAAAAATAACCCCTAAACTATTATCCTGATAGGAAATTTTGCCTTGATTTATTTTATACTCTTTTAGTTCCAGCTCGTAAGATTTTTGCCGGGTAGTAGTATCCTTTAATATCAGATAATTCATTTGGCTTGTATCCAGTATAACGATATTAATTTCGGGTTTTTCGAGCCGGATACTATTGATTATTGGAACTTTGGGACTGCCAAAAAGGGATGGAATGTTGACATCCAGATTGGTTTCAACTGCCTTGTATAACAAAACGCCTTCAAATTGATCCTTTCCATATATGGTAAGACTATCAATTTGAAGGGTCAGGCTTGGAAAGGATCGTAAAAATGATACACTGGCATCGCTGAAATTAACTTCTGCATTGAGCTGGTCGTTTGTTTTTTCTTTGATAAATGCGATCACTTTTTCTTTAAATATAAATGGAAAAAGTATGGCAGCAAATAAAAAAGCCAATAAGGCAAATAACAAATATTTTAAAATTCCCCTGATTCTGTTCCACATAAGTTTAAGTTTAAAAAATTACTTGATATACTTATATGACGCAATATCAGCAGAATAAGTTTTTTAAAAAGGTAAAAAAATGAATTAAAATTTAAATCATGTGGTGTTAATCGAGATATGGTGGTGTTTTATAAATTGTCTGGCAATCAATTGAAGCCACATTCGGCTATTGATACTGATGTCTGAAAAAACAGTATATTTTCAAAACCAGGATCAGTTTTAAATTTATACGAGCTTTAATTTTATGAATTTAACTGAGATAGAAATTTTTTTGACGTCTACAGACCTCTCCGACGCATTTCAATATCAACCAGTCCAAGTTCCCTGCTCATTTCGCCGGTAACAGAAGCATTTTCCTCCGTTCTTCTGATCAGGTAAGGGATCACCTCATTAATCGGACCGTAAACAACATATTTTGAAGAATTATATCCTGCTTTGGCCAAATTGAACGTGATATTATCGCTCATGCCATACAACTGGCAAAAATAGATATGCGGGTGATTGTGTTCAATACCTTTTTTGTGTATTAATTTAGCCTGCAGCATATTACTTTCAGCATTATGAGAAGCGCAACAAGATGCGATCGTGTCATGATGTTCAATACAATAAGTCAGAGCGGCATTGTAATCCCTGTCGGTAGCTTCCTTATCAGGCTGTATGGGCGACGGGTATTGCATCAGCGCTGCCCTTGCCCGCTCTTTATCCATATAGGCACCCCGCACCATCTTTGAACCGAAAATAACATTTTTATTCAGACATCTTTGATGGTCTCTTTTTATATGGCTAAGCTTTGAAGTATTATACAGTTGATACGTGTTAAATACGGTTGCTCTTTCTTTGTTATATTTTTCCATCATTTGCATCACCAGTTCATCAATGGGATCCTGGATCCAGCTTTCCTCTGCATCAACATATAAACTAATACCCAATTCATAGGCTTTTCCGCATATTTCATCTACGCGCTCGTATAAATGCTGGTATTTTCTTTTTTCTCCGTCTGTCAACACGTCATTGTTGTGCATTTTTTCAAGTATCGTATTATCGACGAGACCAGTAATTTTAGTGCTCACAACAGGCACTGAATTGTTGGAAGCCGCCATTTCTATTGCCTTGAGGGTTTCCTTCATCACCGCATCCAGATCATCTTCGTCGCTTTTTCCTTCTGCTCCATAATCCAGAATGGTAAATACATCGTACTCATAAAGTTTGTCAATCGTTTTTTGACAATCAAGCAATGTTTCTCCCCCACAAAATTGAGGGAAAATGCTGTTTCTGACTACAGCTTCGGCAAAAGGCAACTTAAATTTAATAGCGATCAGTCCCAGCTTAGATCCTATTTTGACCAGGCTTTGATTGTTCATTAATTTGAATAACCAGGCTGTTTTTTTTAATTCTTTATCTGATTTATTTGAAAAAGCGATTTCCGTATTGGAAAAGTTGAGATTAAGATTAGGTTCGGGGTCGTTCATATTATTTTACATTTCCGGTTGATTCCAAATTTGCCACGATTGCTCAGCTTGAAGGACCAGCATTTCAAGACCATTTTTGATTTTACATCCTTTTTTAAATCCTTCGCTCAAAAATATGGTTTTTTCCGGATTATATATAAGGTCATATAAAAAATAATTTTCATTCAACCAACCGTAAGGTATATCTGGTTTGCTGTCCAGGTCAGGATACATGCCAAGCGGCGTGGTATTTACGATAAGATTGATTTGGCCAAACATTTTTTGATCTATCATCTGATAGGTATTTCGGCCATTACCGGCCCTCGAAATAATTTTATATGGAATGGCTAATTGTTTTAGCACAAACCCTACAGCCCGGGATGCACCACCCGAACCTAAAACGAAAGCCCCCTTGATGACCCCTGGGTCCGAAATAAAGTGCAGCAGCGATTTTTCAAAACCATACACATCAGTATTGTACCCTATGGTTTTGCCGCTATCAAATTTAATCGTATTTACGGCACCAATCTGCATCGCTGTTGTATCAATTTTGTCGAGATAGGGAATTATGGTTTCTTTGTAAGGTATAGTAACATTTAAACCGGAGAAGTTTATTTGCCGGATTAATGGCATTAAATCGGCAATATTATGGAGAGAATACGCTTTATATTCTGCTTCAATTTTTTCTGCTTTAAACTTATTTGTAAAAAATTGGGGTGAAAAAGAATGGGATAATGGGTACCCTATAAGTCCATATTGTTTCATCATAATGACCTGTTCTGTTTGTTTTGATCAATATACAACAATAGCTCAGGGAAAAACTGATTAAAATGTGTGTCCAATTCCTGATAATGACGCTGTAAATCAATATGAACCAGATTAAAATTATTTTCATATTTTAATCTTTTTGATATCCTGCTGAAGGTTACTTTTAATCGATCTTCATTTTTACAACTCATCAGAAAATCATCTTCAATCATATAAGGCAGTAGTTCTTTTAATTTTGGAGGAAAAATATGAATGGTGTCACCCAGCATTTTATATACCTTCCGGGTAAATGTTTGTATGTTTTCTACTGAATATTTTTCCCAGTTTAGTATTAGAAAATAATCAAATAAAACATCAATGGCTACAGGAGTATATTTGCCCTGCGTTGGACGTAATAACGAAATAGCCTCTTTAACCGCCGGATGAGAATCTGTATACTGATCTATTTTTTGGTGTAAAACAATCCCGGTTTTTACGCTATCACTAAAATGATGTGTTTCTTTTTTTTTCAGGAAATCAGTCATAAAATTACCCGCCAATTCCTCTGCATCATCGTGGGAAAAAAAAATATGGGCTAAATAGTTCATGACAGTTAATTGATGCTTTCCAGGATGGGCTCATGTTTTAGCGCCCTGAAATCTACGGCACTAACACTGGAAACACCGGGCTCAGACATATAAACACCATATAACACATTGACTTCTGCCATGGTCGATTTATTATGTGTTACAATAATAAATTGAGATTCTTTACTGAATTTTTGAATAATTTTGTTGAATTTTTGAATGTTGGCATCATCCAGTGGTGCGTCTACCTCATCAAATATACAAAATGGAGCCGGTTTTAATAAGTACAGGGCAAACAATAATGCGGTAGCAGTCAGTGTTTTTTCTCCACCGGAAAGTTGACTCAGGGATTTAGGTTTCTTGCCTTTGGGTTTTGCAATGATTTCAATTTCAGATTCCAGCGGATTGGAATCATCAAGCAATATCAGGTCACAGGTGTCATCTTCCGTAAATAAACTTCTGAAAACATCAATGAAGTTAGTTCTGATCTTTGTGAATGCTTCCATAAATTGCCCGGTGGCTGTCGACTCAATTTCCTTAATCGTATCCAGCAGACTTTCTTTAGCTTCTAAAATATCATTTCTTTGATTTTTTATGTTGTCATAACGCAATTTCATTTCATTATAAGCTTCCACTGCCAATGGGTTAATGTCCCCATACGTTTGCATTTTTTGCTTTAAGTTTTCAAGTGCTGCGTCCAACGATTCATAGTCGTCATTTTTGTCAGCTTCAAGCTGGATGATATCATTAATGGAAACATTAAACTCGATTCGTATTCTTTCTCCGACAGCCTGTATTTGAAATTTCTGTTCTGTAAACTGATCTTTCATCATTTGTATTGACTGTTGCAATTGCATCTGGGTTTTTGATATCGATTTTATGTTGTCTTCGAGTTCTGTGATTTGATTTTTAACTTTAAAATAATCCTGTTCTGCTTCTCCCAGTGTCGATTGATAGTTTTTCTTTTCAATGTAAAGCGCCTGTAATTCTGTCTCTAATTGAATGAGCTGATCCTCAATATCAATTCGCTCTCTTTCTTCTCCGGTAAGCCTGTTTTTATCATGCTCGATTTTTAACTTTAATTCAGAAATTTTTAAGTCTTTAAATTCCTTATCTTTGGTTAAATTGCTGATCAGGTTTTGATGCCGTATAAAATTTATATTTTCAGTATTGTACTTTTCTGAGGCGGCCGACATTTTTTCACTGAGTATATCAATACCTGTCTCTTTTCCTTCCTCAGGTTTGTCCAGATCTGTCATTTTTAGTTTTATCAAATCAACTTGCTGTCCGGCTTTGATTATCCTTTCTCTGAATTCTTTTGCCTGTTCTGCCGAAGTTCTGATTTTTGACTCACTTTCTTTTTTAAATTGCTCAAAAGATTGCATTTCGTGTTGCAATCTTATTTTATCCTGCGAGATCAATTGCAGTTCCCTGGCAATTTTTTGTAAAATTTGATTATGGTCGGCTGACTTCAGCAATTCAATTTCTTTTTTTACAACAGCCAGAACTTGTTGCAATTCCCCGCGGCTCACATTGTTCTCCTCAAGAAAAGCAGCAAGTTTTTCCAGATTTTGTTTCCGTCCAATCTTTTTACCCTCAAAAAGTCCGATCGATCCGCCTGAAATGGTAAAACCATGCTGTAACATGGTCCCGTTGGATGAAATGATGGTATTGCCTTTTTCCAAACCGGTGAACAGCTCGGTATCCCCGTTAAATATGAGGACATGGCCAAGCAGATTTTCGATGAGCGGCTTATATTTTGGCTCCACATGAATCACATCCAATGCTTTTATCATATGGTCTGAAACAGGACTGGCCACATTTTTGGGCTCGGGTACCCTATCCAGCAAAAAGAAGTTGGCTTTTCCTTTTTGGGAATTTTTAAGCAGACTTATAGCCTGATATGCATCTTCTATATTTTCAACAATAAAATGGTTCAAAACCTGTTCAAGAAATAACTCTACCGGTGCTTTATACGGTTCCTGAACATCCAGAATGTCAGACAATATAACAAGGTCTTTTCTCCAAAAATCATTTAAAAATTTACTGGATTCAGGAAACCCTTCAAAACTGTCAATCATACTTTTCAGTAAATCATATTCGTTTTGCTTTGAATCAATATTTCGGTTGACCTTATTTAATTCTTCCTGCAGCCTGTCGCGCTTTAATTCCGTTTCGGCAATTTTCGATTTTCGATTATTCTCCGATTCAAGTACTGAACTTTGTTCTGCTTCTTTTGCCGCAAAATCATGGTTTATCAGCTCTAATAGCGCTGATATTTGTGTGTTTTCCTTTATTTTTATCTGCAGCGATTCCTTTATTCTGGCACTTTCACTTTCGAAATTTTCAATTGTATTTTTATAAATAGCTATCGTTTTTTCCAGGTCAAAAGCTTGTCGTTCCAGCTCTTGTTTTTCTTTTTGCCGGATATCAAAACTGAGTTTGGCCGAATTATATTCTTTTTTTACATCATCATAATGCAGTTTAGATACCAGTAAAGCGGCATTTAACGCTTCAAGCACTCCATTTTCTTCTTTGATCCTATTTGACAAGGTATCAGTCGATACGATAGCTTGATTCAGTTCTGTCTCATTTTCATGCAGAACTTTAATAAGTTGTTCCTTATTTTGTTTTTTAAATCCAAGTTTCTGATTTAACAGCCCTTTTTCACTTTCTTTTGACCGGATTTGGTACACGAGTTCATTGAGCCGTTTCTGAAAATCTGATAATGCAGTTTCTTTATCTGCATTTGCCTTTTTTTCTTTCTCCAGAGTAGCTTCAAGCTTTAATAAAGATACATCGTTTTGCCGGTATGTATCCTGTTCCAGAACCAGTCGTTCCGAAATCCCTTTATACTTTAGTTTTAAAGTTTGAATGGAAATGAAGGCATGTTTAATGCTCAATTCTTTGTATTCTGCCTTAAGGTCCAGATATTTTTGGGTTCTCTTAGCCTGTTTTTCAAGCGACTTGAGATTTCCTTCAATCTCAAAAAGCAGGTCATCGATCCGGTTCAGATCTTCTGTAGCGCTTTTGAGTTTACTCAGCGTTTCTTTTTTTCGCACCTTATATTTCGATACACCGGCTGCTTGCTCAAACATTCTTCGCCGGGAATTTTCCTTATCTGCCAGGATGTCATCTACCATTCCCAACGCAATGATGGCATAAGAATTTGACCCGATTCCGGTGTCGAGAAACAAGGAATTGATATCTTTTAACCGGCAGGTTACATTGTTCAGCCTGTATTCAGATTCTCCCGAACGATATAAGGTTCTGGATATAGTAACATTTTGGTACTCTGTGGGTAAAAGATTTTTTGTATTGTCAAATGTCAGCGCTACTGTAGCCGTTGCCGCTTCTTTTTTTGTTTTGGTACCATTAAATATAACATCAGACATGGCTTCAAGCCGAAGCTCTTTGCTCTTTTGCTCACCCAATACCCACCTTATTGCATCTACAATGTTGGATTTGCCGGAACCATTGGGTCCAACCACGCCAATGACATCCTCACTGAAGTTCAAAATCGTTTCGTTGGCAAAACTTTTAAATCCCTTTATTTGAAGGCTCTTCAATCTCATACGACGCAAATATAAAACTAATTTTACTGTTTAAGCGGTAATTGGTTTGTAATGTATTTATAAATATTCTGGTTAAAGGATTTTTTTTATTACGCAGCTTTAATCAAAAAATAACCTTTTAAATCCAGCTGTACAATTTAAGCCTCAATTTTAAAGACACCGGCCTTACTTTGATTTCAGTTGCTTTTTAACGGACATTTTTAAAATTTAAGCCTTAATTAACACTAAAATGATAAAAATTATTCTTTAACATGAAACTTTTTTTTGTAATATGATATTTAAGGTCTAATATTGTGCGATTTTTGAAAACAAGGAAAAAATATGAGTTTACCATCTAATGTTACAAGCAGATACAGCGATGATGATCTGAAAGAATTTAAATTGCTGATAGACGATAAGCTTGAAAAAGCTAAAAATCAATATGCCAGTCTGAAAGAACAACTGAAAGATATCACTGAAAATAATAATGATGATTTCGCCAAAGACATTACTGACTTTTCCTCCATTCAGACAGAAGTGGAAATGTTAAATAATATGGCTAATCACCAAAGAAAATATATTCAGGATCTTGAAAATGCCCTGATCCGTATAAATAATAAATCGTATGGTATTTGTGTCGTTACCGGAGAGCTGATTGATAAAAAAAGACTGATGGCTGTTCCTACAACAACCAAATCGGTTACAGCTAAAACACAGTCTGAAATGAAGGATGTGCAGGTTCCGAAAGACCGGGCACGCGGTTTTGATGACATTGACGACGGTGATGAAGAAAAACCGGTTAAAAGGGCAGAGCCTAAAAAACCTGTCATTATTACTAAAGTGATTAAAAAGCCTTCCTCTACCAGTAAAGCCATTGCTGAAATTGATGACGACGATTTAGATAAAATTTTCTCTGAGCTGGATGTAATTAAGGAACTCGATGAGGCAGAACTCGGTATTGACGATGACGATGATTCTTTTGCAGAAGACGAAGATCTGGATATGATCGCTGATGATGAGCCGGAAGATTATGAAGATGATGATATGGAATAATTGGTCAAAGTATCTTTTTATTTCCTGATTTAATAGCATATAAAAGAGGACTGGTTCAGATAAATTCGCACCAGTCCTCTTGCATTTTACTCAATTCTGAATTCACCCACTGATGTGCTTTGGCATGTATTTCTTCGCCATTTGTGCCGGCAATAGGCTTTCCAAAACTTAATTTTACTTCAGTGCGCCATTTGGAAAACTGATATAAATATTGTGGAAGGAATTTTTCTAACACCCAAAGATCTTTTTTTGATTTAAATTCTATGGCCACAGGCACTACAGGAATGTTGTTTTCCGCGGCTTCTTCAAAGGTTCCTTTTCGAAACGGAAGGGTCTGTTTTTCTTTGCCAACTGTTCCCTCGGGATACACCAGCACATTAAATCCCGATTGTATCGTCTCTATCATTTTACTCCGGGTGTGCATTCTGGAGTTTTTATCTGTTCTGTTTACCCAAATCACTCCCGTTAATTCTGCGCCTTTATTTATAATAGGGTAGTTCATGACTTCAGCTTTGGCAATAACAAAAGCTTTCAGATACCTGCAAAGTACAATAGGATCAGCAAAAGACCGGTGGTTTGATATATACAAGGCAGGAATGGTTAAGGGTTCACCATATTTTGTAATGTGGATGTTTAATATGGGAATGCAAAAATACTTCAGATAGTGTTTTCGCAAGCTTAAGGCCCTTTGTTTGGTGTGTGGCACAAATACACAGGAAATACCATATATAGCCATATAAACCAGCATACCGCTAAATACAGCTATACCGCGAATAGCGGCAAGAAAATATAAGAGAAAGCTCAAATCTATAAAATTTACAAAAGATGATTTTATTTAATACTTCTAATCACAAAAGTACACGAATGTTTTTAATATTTCTATTCACCGGCATTTAAAGGGGCATGGGCAACCAGATATAGAAATGTACTCGTTGTACAGAATCCTGCCTGTTTCTTCCATATATTTTTTTAAAGGATATCAGTTTTGTTAAAACTGCTGATAACGTAGGAAATAAAAACATACCCCACTTTATGTTTTGCCCAAAAATGGAGTACTTTTGGGTACTGTTGTCCCGGGTATAATCCATAGATCAGTTTGGGATAAGCCGTAGATAAGCCTGTGATAATCCATAGGTAGTCCCGGATAAAAGGGATCGATGGTTTATTTTATTGAAATAGTTAGTCCGCCCCGGACAATGAAGCAAGCCACTTTTATCAGAGGCAATGTGATAATTTAAATATGCATTTGGAGAGGCCTAAAAGGTGCTTTATAGAAAGGCGTTAAAATAAGAATGATTTGAAATCAATTTCCTTATTTATTCATAAGATTAAAATGTTTTTGAAAGGAATGAGAAGGATACATATTTTTTTCGTTTTATCTATTGGAGTCTTTGTGCATTTTGATTCGAAAACAGGTTTGATTAGGAGTACAAAATGGTATTCGTTATTAGTGGTGTATTCGTGAACCCCGGCGAGGATGGGATTAATATGGAATACATGTAATTACTCCTGCCCATTTTAATAATTACAGGTCTGGCGGGTCTTAAACAAAATGTAATGGGTCCGGAATGAAAACACGCCTTGACCCGGAATAGTCAATATTAAAACTAGTTTTAAAAGGAAATATAAAGCAATAATTGTTTATTGCATCAGTCTCATTCAGTTACAAATCTGAATCAAAAATGGTATAGCCTATTCCTTTTCAGGTTTCATTTGCGGGAAGAACAATACATCCTGAATAGAGTTCTGGTTAGTCAAAATCATGGCCAGTCTATCCATACCAATGCCCAATCCGGCTGTAGGTGGCATACCATATTCCAGGGCTCGTAAAAAATCTTCATCCAAAACCATGGCTTCTTCATCGCCTCTTTTGCCCAGTTCAAGTTGAGATTCAAAACGTTGTCTTTGGTCAATCGGGTCATTCAATTCTGAAAAAGAATTACAAATCTCTTTTTTATTGCAAATGGCTTCAAAACGTTCTACCAATCCTGGTTTGGTGGCATGTTTTTTTGCCAGCGGCGACATTTCAACCGGGTAATCAGTAATAAATGTCGGTTGGATTAGGTTCCCTTCACATTTTTCGCCAAAAATTTCATCAATTATTTTGCCTTTCCCCATCGTATTATCCACACGAATATGGAGGGCATTTGCCGTTTTTCTGAGTTCGTCCTCGTTCATAGTACTGATATCAATCCCGGTAAAATGTTGAATGGCTTCATACATGGTATATCGCTTCCAGGGTCTTTTAAAGTCGATTATATTTTCACCAACCTGTACCTGTGTGGTTCCGTGCATATCCATAGCTACTTTCTCAACCATCTCTTCTACCAGATTCATCATCCATTCGTAGTCTTTGTAGGCAACGTATAATTCAATTTGAGTAAATTCCGGATTATGAAACCGACTCATGCCTTCGTTTCTGAAATCTTTACTGAATTCGTACACTCCGTCAAAACCACCAACAATCAGACGTTTAAGATATAACTCATTTGCTATTCGAAGATAGAGCTTCATATCCAGCGTATTGTGGTGGGTAGTGAATGGTCTGGCAGCAGCACCCCCGTACAAAGGCTGAAGTACAGGCGTTTCAACTTCAAGGTACCCCTTTTGGTTTAGGTACTCCCGCATCGAATTGTACATTTTAGTCCGTTTAATAAACACATCTTTGATGTGGTCATTAACGATCAAATCGACATATCGCTGACGGTAACGCTGTTCCGGATCAGTAAATGCATCGTAAACATTTCCATCTTCATCTTTTTTGACTACAGGCAGAGGTCTTAATGATTTGGATAATAACTTTAGTTCCGTTACATGGATGGTGCATTCGCCCATCTGGGTATAAAAAGCATAACCTTTGATGCCAATAAAATCTCCCAGGTCAAACCATTTTTTAAATGCATCATTATACAAAGTTTTGTCCTCTCCCGGACAAATATCATCTCTGGAAATATATATTTGTATCCTTCCGGTACTGTCCTGAATTTCGCCAAAAGATGCTTTACCCATGATTCTTTTTGACATGAGTCGACCGGCTAAGGAAACCGATTGATATGTTGAATCACCTGCAGTAAAATTGTCTTTTATCTCTTTGGCTGCACTGTTTACACTAAAGGTAGCAGCAGGATATGGATCGACTCCGGCTGCAATTAATTTGCTCAAATTATCCCTTCTTACCAACTCCTGTTCACTCAAATGATTCATCATGTATAATTTTAAGGTGCAAAATTACAAAATATAATAAATAAGACAAATATCTCATCAGGTATCAAAAAAAAAGGCTTTCCGTTTTACGGAAAGCCTCTAAAGATCCAATTTTATAAATCAATATCTTAATATCTTCTCTCTCTTGGTCTAAAATTGTTATCTCTTCGTGGAGCTGACTGAGGCCTTGGCTCAGCTTTTTTACATACAATAGTCTGTCCGTCAAAAACGGTTTCATTTAGACCAGCAATAGCGGCAATTCCGGCATCTTCACTTCCCATTTCAACGAAAGCAAATCCTTTTGATCTTCCGGTATCCTTGTCCATAATAACTTTGGCAGAAGTAACTTCGCCATACTGTGAAAAAAGTTTCTCTAAAGCTTCAGAAGTTGTTCTGTAGTTTAGTTTGGCAACAAAAATGTTCATTAAAAAAAAATTAAAAAATAAAAAAAACAGAATACAAACGACCCGATACGGGCTTACATTCAATATCAAAACAAAGATATGGTATTATTTAATACGAATCTCAAATTTTTATTAAAAGATAAATATTTTATATATGCTTACCTTTTAGACTGTATTATTTGAATCACAGACCTATGAAAGCCGACAAATTTTGACTTGTTTTGACGTATACATTTTTAAAATACTATTTTTGCAGTTTATAATTCAATATTCAATAATTACATTATGGAACAATTGACCCAGCATATTATGATGATTCGCCCGGCCAATTTTGGCTTTAATGCGGAAACAGCTGCTAACAATGCCTTTCAGTCGAAGGAAAAAATTGAGGATGCCCATTATCTGAAAGAAATTGCCAGAAAAGAGTTTGACGCCATGGTTCAGCAGCTTGAGGCGCATGGTGTATTGGTAACTGTCATAGAAGACACAGAATTGCCTGTTAAACCGGATGCCGTTTTTCCAAATAACTGGATCAGCTTTCACGAGAATGGGGCGATCATCACCTACCCAATGTATGCAAAAAACCGTCGTGTGGAAAGGCGCGAGGATGTAATTGAAATAATTGAAGATCAATTTATTGTTAAAAACAGGTATTCTTTAGAGTTTTATGAAGATATTGAGCAGGAACCCCTTTACCTCGAAGGAACAGGCAGTATGGTTTTTGACAGACCCAATCAGCTCGTATATGCCTGCTTAAGTCAAAGAACGGATGCCACCCTGATTGATAAGTTTAATGTTTTAATGGGTACAAAAAGTATTGTATTTAAAGCTGTGGACAGACAAGGACTTGAAATTTACCATACAAACGTGATGATGGCCCTCGGAGATAATTTTGTCGTCATTTGTATGGAGTGTATACCTGATGTTGATAGTCGAAAAACACTTTTATCCCAGTTTGAAAGGACAGGCAAAAAAGTGATAGAAATTTCTATGAAACAAATGGAATCGTTTGCCGGAAACATGCTGGAAGTGAAAGGAAAAGAAGGTAAACGATATCTGTGTATGTCTGAAACTGCCCACAAGTCATTAAGGGCTGATCAGATCGCTGTGCTTTCTACACTGACAAATATTCTTCCCATCCCAATACCAAATATTGAAAAATACGGTGGCGGTAGTGTTCGATGTATGATGGCGGAAATATTTTTAAAGACAAAATAAACTCAGAGCCGGCAGGCATGTCTGGATATGAGCTGTATTTTATTCGCCTTATTTTCCTGATACACCTCTGTGTATAAAAGATGAATGACAATAGGTTTGTCATCCAGACTCACGGTAAAAGTCCCTTTTCCGGATACAATGGCAATATTATCAAAAAGTTTAACTTCAGCCTCCTCTGTTTGTATATCCGAATATTTCATTTTCCCCGATTGAATGTTCCGGATCAGTTCTTGTTTGCTTTCTTTCCATCCATTGGAATGTATATATTGAATTTCGTCGTGCAGGAGTAATTCCAGACTATCCGTTTGCTGCTGAATAAACCATTGGAATTTTTTTAGATGCAGCGCATGTATGGATTTTTCCTTCTTAAACCAATTTGAGACTTCCACGGGGAAATCGGTCACCAAAATATTCAGGCACAGATTTTTAACCATGCTTTGGTATGCTGAAAAAGAAAGGGGGGTATTTTTTTTATTCCACAATTCTCTAGGGTCACTCAGGGTAATTACGCCTTCAGATTTTATATTTTTTATTAATTCGGCTGGTGTATTGTCAGTAACATAGGCGGCTATTCTGCCGGCAGGAATGTTCAACTTTCTGACAGCCATCCAGTCACTTTCGTTGGTTACCAGTGCAGAAATCAAGGCAGCCGACTTTTTGTTTAGCGCTTCTTGTGTATTTTTAATATTAAAGGTCAGCATGATACACCTTGCATCCAAACCGGCATTTTTAAAAACGGAAATGACTTTATCATATAAATTCCCTTTGATGTCCAGCATTAAATACACATTTTTGTCTTTTATGTACCGGATAACATCATTCAGCGAAGGTATTTTTTCTGCAGTGGGGTTTCCATTTTGATCTTTTAAAAGAAACTGGCTGACCTCTGCAGACGATAAATCTGATATTTTTCCGGTTCCATTGGTAGTCCTGTCCATGGATTCGTCATGCAAGACCCAAAGCATTCCGTTTTTATCTTCGCGTATGTCGATTTCGATCATTACAGGCGCGCCAGACATTTCGAAATACACTTTATCGAACAATGAAAGGCTGTTTTCCGGCAACTCCGGATAATATCCTCCCCTGTGGCTACAGATTAGAGGTGGATTTCCTTTTAATTGTAAAAGTTCCTTAAGGGGAAGATTGCTTTTTTGCCCCTGGCATATACTAACAAAAGTCAATAAAAAAAAGAAAAGTTTATTTTTCATATGTGAATTGGGTTTAAATTAAAATAGCCAGACACGGTATATGTCTGGCTATTTATTTCTAAAAATAATTACTTATGTCAGCATTAATTAAAGGTATATCTTAATCCTAACTGAGCTTGCCAAACGTTATCAACTGTTATACTTTTTCTAAATGAATCTTTTAGCAATACAGTTTCACCGTTTACTACCTGCGTAGAGAATCGGTAGGTTGGAAGTCCGTTGGCATCAACACTGACCAGGGTCAGCGGATTGGCAATACCAAATGCGCCTGTGGTAGAGACATTTCCAACACCCCAGGCATTGTTCAGCATGTTTCCAAAATTAAGAATGTCCAGTCTGATTTGTAATGCATTCTTTTTTCCTTTGGTTTTGATGAATACCTCCTGTACAACAGATAGATCAAATCGGGTTAACCAAGGCAATGCATCACCATTTCTTTCAACAATCTGGCCTCTTTTTGATTTCAGATAATCATTATTGTCAATAAACACATCTAAGGCTGCCTGCTGTTCAGCAGGAGTGAAAGTTTTTGCAGTCGCACCTGAACCCACAGTCAGAGGAGCAAAAGTTAAATCTGATCCCTTATTCGGAATAAACACTAAGTCATTGTTTTGTCCGTCTCCGTTAAAATCATTTCCATAAGCATAGGTAATCGGACTTCCTGATGCAGAAACCATACCCAGAGATACTGTTGTACTTCCACCCAAATCTCCGCCATAATTTAATTTATAATTCAGGAATCCAACAATTCTATGGGTCAAATTATTGTCACTCAGGGATTCAACCAGATAATTTTGACCTGCTGCAGTTGGTATATTTGCTTGTACTGTACTTCCTACTGCCTGAATATCTCTGGCTGTACCATACGTATATCCTAAAAATCCGCCTAAGCCTTGTGTTGCGAATTTTTCCAATTTACCGGTTACACTGTAAGTATAGCCTATATCCGTATTTCTCAATACAAAAACATTTGTTGTTGCTGAGTTGATAAATCTGGCAGGATTTACCGCACCTCCTGATAGTCCGGATGCAGGGAATCGATCTCTGGTGTCAGCACCGGTGAATTTTCTGTCAGCCGCCTTTAAGTTAGCATCAATATATCTCAGTGCATTAATGTTTTTATTGTAAATACCCTCTAAAGTAAAGGCAAATCCGTTGCCAAACTTCTTATCAACAGCCAGACTGGATTTCCATACCGTCGGATATTTTAAGTCTTCAGAGGAAGCATTGATGACATACGGCGGAAGTTTTGAAATATCCGTAGTAGCAGGAATAAATCTGGTTGGATCAGTTGTGAAAGGGAATGCTGTAGTATTATTTTGTGTAATTACAGCTGTATTTACTCCATTATTACCTAATTGATTTGAAACCAATACTTGAGGTATTCTGGATACAAATATTCCGGTACCTCCCCTCAATTGTACAGTTCGGTCTCCCGTAAGATCGTAATTAAATCCTAATCTGGGTGAAAGTAATACGGTCGCTTTAGGGAATAAAGATGTATTTATCTTCAGATCATTTCCATTTTCATCTTTATAGGTCAATGCAGCAACAACTGGATTATAAAAATCTTTTGCTGTGGAGTTATCGTATGAAATGTAATCCGCTCTCAGACCACCGGTTAACTTAAATCTGTCATTCACCTGGAATTCATCCTGAACATATCCTGCCCAGGTTGTTGTTTTTAACACCTGAAGTGGTTCAACACCGTTTGGCAACAGGGAATATCTAAGATTGTATCTGGCCAGCGTCACAGGAGAAACTGGATTGCTCGGATCATTTTTAAACTGTAAGGCAGCCGTTTTAAAATCGTCAATAGAATTATACACATACACACCCTGGGATGATGGGAAAAATACATTGTTTGACTTGAAATATTCAAACGATGCACCGATGGTCAACTGATGTTTTCCAAGGAAATAACTTAAATTATCCGTGATGTTAAATGTGGAATAATTTAATTTGTTATTAGGTGTAAATGGGTCAAAACCGATTGATGTATAAGTACTTCCATCTTTTAAAATGTCAATAGTCGGGAATAGATCGGTTTTATATTTACGGTCTTCAATTTGTTTGTTATATCCAACAATAATATTATTGGACATTTTAGCCGAAATAATAGAGTTTAATTCAAGGGCAATGGATCGGGTATTGTCCTGAATGATGTATCCTGTATTTTCAGGAGATATAGCCAGTGCTCTGTTGGTTCTGTTTCCATTTCCTGCAGTATTACTACTGTTACTGTCACTGATTCTTTGTCCTGATTCTGAATTATGGTGTGAATACCGGAGTGATAATTTATTTTTGTTGTTCAGGTTGTAGTCAAGTCTGATCAGGCCTTTTAAACTTTTAACATCATTATTAAAACCATCAAAAGCGCCCAAATCTCTGCCAAAATTGGTTTTCATAAAATTGTTCAGGTCAGTCATGTCTGCTTCGGTAACTCTGGATACGTTACCGGTAGCTCCTGGTCTGTTCAGAACCCAGTCCAATGCCGGGTTGGAGCTGGTAAAGTTCTCAGCACTTACAAAATAAAAAAGTTTGTTTTTAATAATTGATCCACCCAAACGAGCTCCAAATGTTTTTTCATCAACATTAAAAGCAGGTAGGTTCTGACCATCAGCTTTTTTTCCTGTCAGCCCGTTACTTCTGGTGAAGCCATATACAGATCCGGAAAAATCATTTGTTCCGGATCGCGTAACGGCATTTATTCCTGCTCCTGCAAATCCGGATTGTCTGACGTCAAACGGCGTAATGTTGTATTGGACCTCCTCCAGCGCATCAAAAGAAATCGCAGTGGTTCCGGTTCTTCCTCCTGCAGAAGCAGAGGATCCTAAACCAAAGCCATTATTGAAAACGGAGCCATCCACTGTAAAACTGCTGAATCTGGAATCCTGCCCGGCAAACGAACCACTACCATTACTGTAAACATTGTATTTTGTTATACTATTGATGGTTCTTGAAATATTCGGAACAGCGTTGAGCGCATCTTTCGAAAATGTTACCGCCGCGCCACTCCTGTCCGAGCTGAACAGGTCATTTCTGCCGGCAGTCACTACCACTTCGTCGATCAGAGTGGTCTCTTCAACAAGCTTTGCATTAAAGTCTGCCTTAACACCCAGATTTAGGAAAATATCCCCGGATGTTAACGTTTTGTATCCGATGTAAGAAACAGTAATGATGTACGGACCACCTACTCTTAATCCGATAAGATTGTAACGGCCATCAGCGGATGTGGTAGTCCCGTACTGGGTGCCGGAAGGAGAGTGTACTGCAAGCACTGTTGCGCCAATTAACTCCGTTCCTGACTGGTCAGTAACTTTACCGGATAAACTACTGGTTGTTACCTGCGCTTGTACTCCAAGTGCAAGTAAAAGAAACAGGCAAAGGTGTAAAAATTTTGTCTTCATAAAATTTTGATTTTTTGCACCCAACAGAAAAATCACAGGCATACTTAAACCCGGAAATAAAATCTGTTGAATTCATGGTTTGATAATGTAAATATTTGGTTTAAAATCACTGCAAAAATAGGTAGTTAATATTAATGTAATGTTAATTTTTATATATAAAATTTATATATTTATCCACAGTTTTGTCCACAAAGTTCTTTTTACCTACATTTATGACTTTATTAACCAAAAATTATACTATAATGAAAAATATCATTACTTTAATTTTGATGGTCATTTCATCATTTTCACCAATCTGTGCTCAGCTGGTCATCACTGAATTTTCATATAACCCACCTGAAGGAGGTACCGATACGCTGGAATATATTGAATTATATAATGCAGGTACATCAAAAATACAATTGTATAAATATAAATTTTCGGCTGGAGTTGAATTTACCTTTCCGGATATTTCAATAGACACGGCTCAATATCTAATTTTGACTGTCAATGATACAGCATTTTTTAGAGTATACGGAAAACAATCTTTGCAGTGGACATCCGGTGCACTGAACAATGGGGGAGAGATCGTCTCTATTGTTGATAGTTTAGGCAATCCGGTAATCTCTGTCGATCTGAAAGACAAAGCACCCTGGCCAACCGTAGCAGATGGGACAGATGGTGAAGGTCGTTCCATTGAAATATGTAATCCCCTGGCTGATCCGAATAAGGGTGAAAACTGGAAGGCTTCAGTCAAAGATTTAGGATTTCAGGTTAACGGAAAGCAGGTTTATGGAACTCCGGGCGCAAAAAATACCATACCGACCTGTTCAGAAGAAGCCGATGTAACGGTTGAAGTAACATCCAATATTTTTACACCAAAAGATATAACCATCGACGTAGGTCAAACAGTACGATGGGTGAATAAAGGAGGCACACATAATATTAATGGAACCCAGGCCACTTTCCCAAATAACCCGGAAAGTTTTGGTAATGGAGCGCCTTCTGCTGGTTGGTCTTATGATTTTACCTTCAATAAAGAAGGTTTTTATAATTATCAATGCGACCCTCATGCTTCACTGGGTATGACCGGTACGGTAACAGTTAAAGGCATGGTGGTCACCGAACCATATCCATTGCGTTCGATAGATAAAGTAACAACAACCAATGCTGCCGGAGTCATTGATTCTCTCAATGTTAATTGTACCCTGAAAGGCGTAGTATATGGCGTAAACCTTCGGCCGGCAGGTTTGCAATTTACAATTATTGATGCTCAAAATAATGGAATAGGTGCCTTTACCAATTCAGGAAATTTTGATTATACAGTAAAGGAAGGAGATGAAGTAGAAATAAAAGGACAAGTGGTACAATTTAACGGATTAACCCAAATGACACTGGCAGGTGTTAAAAAGATATCCGAAAATAACACCCTGATACAGCCCAAAGAGATATTGTCATTTGAAGAAGCGGACGAGTCGAGTCTGGTTACATTGGGTTATGTCTCATTTGTTGATCCATCCCAATGGACTGGTACTGGTGCCGGATTTAATGTGTTTATGACAAACGGTTCGTTTAATTTTTTAATCCGGATTGACAATGACATTGATGCCTATAGTGCTCCCATTCCAAGCGGTGCCGAAAGTTGGTTCGTTACCGGGATTTTAGGCCAATTTGATAGTAGTGAACCTTATACGGAGGGGTATCAGTTATTACCCAGGTATCTGGTCGATTTTAATCCGGCAGGCAGTGCTTCCGACCTGGTTTTAGACCGTGATCTTAAGGCAGTACCTAATCCGATAACCAATACATTAACAATACAAACCACTGCTTCACCGGATTTAATTGTAGTTTTCAATAATAAAGGTGAAAAAATTCAGGAAGTAAAAGGAACACTTGAAATTGATATGTCTGGTTTTGCATCAGGTTTATACCTTGTAAAGGCTATAAAAGGGAATAAAACAAGTAGCGTTAAAGTAATAAAAATGTAACCTTTATCGATTAATCGGTTGTTTTCGTATATTAAATAATTGGACTATTTTCAATTAACACATTTTTGAATATTTATTAAATTCATAAAATCCACATTAAATGAATAGATTATTTTTTTCTGTCATTTTATTTAGTGCAAGCTTTTCTGTTCAAGCCCAGCTGAATAAAATTGAATTCCAGGAATTTACCCTGGATAATGGACTCCAGGTTATTTTACATCAGGATAAATCCACGCCTATAGTTGCTGTTTCTGTGATGTACCATGTCGGGTCAAAAAATGAAAACCCCAATAGAACAGGATTTGCACATTTTTTTGAACACTTACTATTTGAAGGTTCTGAAAACATCGGCAGAGGTGAATATGACAAGTACATTGAAAAAGCCGGTGGCACCTTAAATGCAAATACCTCTATGGACAGGACGTATTATTTTGAAATTCTTCCATCCAATCAGCTGGAATTGGGACTTTGGCTGGAATCGGAAAGAATGCTGCATGCCAAAGTTGAAAATGTGGGAATAGAAACACAAAGACAGGTTGTAAAGGAAGAGCGCCGTCAGCGCATTGACAATCAGCCTTATGGGTCTTTTCTGGAACAAATCATGATGCGGGCATACAAAGTACACCCTTACCGATGGCCTGTAATTGGTTCAATGGCACACCTTGATGCTGCGGAGGAAAAAGACTATAAAAATTTCTATGCCGATTTTTATGTTCCGAATAATGCCATAGTATCTATTGCAGGTGATATTGACTATGAAAATGCAAAAGCACTGGTAACAAAATATTTTAAAGATATTCCAAAAAGTAAAAAACCAATATACCGTCCAAAAGAAGTGGAACCGGCTTTAGGAGGTGAAGTGAGAGATACTTTTTATGACAATATTCAACTTCCAGCCGTCCTCATGGCGTACAGAATTCCGGCTGCCGGAACACCTGACTATTACGCGGTGTCTATGCTGGGTACTTTATTGTCACAAGGCGAATCATCCCGTCTTCAAAAAGCCCTGGTTGATGAACAGCAAAAAGCAGTAGCTGTTGGTAATTTCCCGCTGGACCTGGAGAATCCGGGTGTTGCTATTGCCTATGGTATTTGCAGTATGGGGACCGATGTTTTGGATGCTGAAAAAGCAATAACAGCAGAGATTGAAAAAATCAAAAATGAACCGATTTCTGATGATGAATTCCAAAAACTTAGAAATCAGGTTGAAAATGATTTTGTTACGTCGAATTCCAGGGTTGCCGGTATTGCCGAAAGCCTTGCAAATTATAAAATGTATTACGGAGATGCCAATTTGATCAATACAGAATTACAGCGTTATCTTGCAGTTAAAAAAGAAGATATTAAGAAGGCTGCAATTAAGTATTACAATAATAACAACAGAGTTGTACTGCATTATCTGCCAAAACCTGCAAATCCATAAAACAGCTTAATACAATAAAATATCATAATAATATTATTTAAAATATCAGGGTAATGAACAAATTAGTCATAGCTTTTAGTATTATATTAATTTTCAGCCAATGTGCTAAAAAGCCGATGGAACAAGTCAGTTCCACCTCAAATTCTGTTGATAAGTCATGGAGGAAGATGGCACCATCTCCGGGTGCTGCCCGCGATATCCAATTGGGAACCTACACTTCTTTCGATTTGGCCAATGGTTTGAAAGTCATCGTTGTGGAAAACCATAAACTGCCAAGAGTGTCTTATCAGTTGTCACTGAATAATGAAGCACTTGTTGAAGGCGAAAAGGCAGGATACACCAGTTTTGCCGGAGATTTACTGAGTAAAGGTACCAGTACAAGAACTAAAAATCAGATTGATGAAACCATCGATTATATAGGAGCAAGTATGAATACTTCAGCTTCCGGTATTTTTGCCAGTTCCCTGAAAAAGCATACAGAAAAGCTTTTGGACGTGATGACTGACGTATTATATAATCCGACTTTTCCAAAAGAAGAGTTTGAAAAAATCAGAAAACGTACTGCCTCAAATTTAGCATCTGCAAAAACAAATCCGGAAGCCATTGCGGGTAATATCAGAAATGTAGTGAATTTTGGAGCAAATCACCCCTATGGTGAAGTGCAGACTGAAGAGACCATTAAAAAAATTACAATCGAAGATTGTAAATCGTTCTATAATACGTACTTCAAACCGAATAACGCATATTTGGTTATTGTAGGCGATATTACACCGGCTGAAGCCAAAATGCAGGCGGAAAAATATTTTAATAAGTGGCAAAAAGGCGAAGTTCCTGCCTTCTCTTATTCCACACCCGAAATACCCAAAGGCAGACAGGTCCGATTTGGGAATAAAGATGGTGCCGTACAATCCGTGATAAATATTTCCTACCCGGTAGACATGAAACCAGGTAGTTCCGATGTGATAAAAGCAAGCATCATGAATTCAATTCTTGGAGGCGGTATATTTAGTGGAAGACTGATGCAGAATCTTAGGGAGAAGAAAGCATATACGTACGGTGCCCGCTCAAATATATCTACTGATAAACTGATGGGTAATTTTAATGCATTTGCATCTGTAAGAAATGAAGTTACAGATAGCGCTGTGACAGAATTTATTTACGAAATGTCAAGAATTGTTGGTGAACCAGTAACAGAAAATGACCTGGCACTGGCAAAAAGCAGCATGGCGGGCAATTTTGGCCGATCCCTGGAGTCACCGCAGACGATAGCCAATTTTGCACTAAACACCTTTAGGTTTAATCTTTCCAAAGATTATTATAATAATTACCTGAAGAACCTCGATGCCGTCACGGTCAGCGATATTCAGGAAATGTCCCGCAAATATATCCACCCGGCGAATTGTAATATCGTTGTTGTAGGAAATAAAGATAATGTAGCTGATAAACTGAAAAAATTTGACAGTGATGGTGTCATTGATTTCTATGATCCTTTTGGCAAAAAACTGGAGGATAAAAAAATGGAAGTTTCAGCCGGAGTGACTTCCAGTGGTATTATTGAAGATTATATTGAAGCCATAGGAGGTAAAGATAAAATCAATGCCGTAAAAAGTGTGCATACATCCATGAAAACAAATTTAATGGGACAGGAGGCTACATTTGAATCATTTCAGTCTGCTCCGGATAAGTTTGCTATGAAAATAAATATGGCTGGCATGGTCATGCAGGAACAGAAATTTGATGGGAAAAAAGCATTGCAGGCACAAATGGGAAATAAAAAAGTGATTACTGAAGGTAAAGAGCTGACAGAAATGAAAAAACAGGCTGTAGTCTTTGAACAGATTCATTATAGTAAAGGTGGCTTTAAGCTGGAACTGAAAGGTATTGAAAATGTAGAAGGAGCCAATTGCTACAAAATTGTGGTTACTGATTCGGATGGAGAGTCGGTCACTGAATTTTATGATGTTAAGTCTAATTTACTGGTTAGAACACTAAAAACTCAGGAAGGCCGGGGTCAGCAAATCACCATCACCACAGATTTTAAAGATTACAGAGACGTTTCAGGCATTATGATGCCATACAAATCAATTGTCAGTGGTGCCATGCCTATGCCCCTGGAATTGGAAGCGACACTCATTGAGATCAATAAACCGATCTCCGATGACGTCTTTAAAATAGAGTAAGAATACAATAAAATGTTTAATGAAGAGGGCACAACCTGGAAAACAGGTGGTGCCCTCTTTATTTTGCTTAACCTTTTCCGGTTCTTAAAGCATCTCACAGATTGGACAATAACTGTTATCATTCTTATATACCGGACTATTCCAATTTTATTAAATTGATGTTCCTGTTATCAAGAAAAAGCGCGGGTGAGGTACACTTAATTTTGGTAAAATAAGGAAAACATTACGCCCGGGTTTTTAATCCGATTTACGAATTGCGCCTACTTTTCGGATTATTTAATAGATAATTAGACAGGAATCCTTCTTTTAGAAGGATATTCAAAGACGGTGTTTTCAAATATTCCCTACAGGATTAAATCAGACTTTCTTTATATTTTGATGGAGGGTCAAAGCCTTGTATAAAGGTAATTTTATAAAACAGACATAAGGCAATACCTATGAAGTTGTTTGCACATTAAACTTCATTTAAAGAGTAATTAAACCAATAGTCCTTTGGAGTCTTAATATTTATTTTGTTTTTCCCTGGTATTGGTCTGTCATCTCTTTAGAGATGGCACCACTAACCACACGTATAAATGTTTTACTATCCAGCTCCAGGGTAATGACATTATCTTCTATTTTGTTAATTTGTCCTATAATCCCACTGGTTGTAACCACTTCATCTCCTTTTTTCAGGGAAGCTGAAAATGCAGTCTGCTCTTTTTGTTTTTTAATTTGTGGACGAATAAAAAAGAAATAAAAAAATGCCAGCATTAATGCAGGGAAAATAAAACCCATTACGCCACTTCCAGTACTTTGTAATAAAAACGATAAAATCATTTTAACTTAATTTTAATTTGAGTGCAAATATATGGTTTTATAACTAAAATATCTTTTAACTTTGACTTCATTTAATAGTCTAAGCCGAAAATAGTAAGATATGGACGATTTGCAGTTGTGGGCACGGCTCAAGGATGGAAATCAAAATGCCCTGAAAGAAATTTATGATACCTATGTGTCCCAAATGGAAAATTATGGTAAAAAATTCACATCAGATATAGAGCTTATTGAGGACACTATTCATGATATTTTTGTTCAGATTTGGCAAAGAAAGGAGCATCTGAGTGATACGGATTCTATCATTAAATACCTTTGTGTTTCATTGCGCCGTGAATTGATACGTCGCATCGAAAAATCCTATAAAACCCAGGGTCTTGAAAATATCGGCGTCCATGAGCTTGAATTTTCACTATCAGTTGAAGATTATATAATTCAGGATGAAGCATTTGAAATAAACAAGATTAAATTAAACAAGGCTATGGAAGATTTGAGTAGCCGGCAAAAGGAAGCAATTTACCTGAAATATTTCGAAGAGTTGAATTATGAGCAAATCTGTGAAATCATGGATATTAATTATCAGTCTGTCAGAAACCTTATTTCTAAGGGAGTCAGCGAGTTAAGGAAGGTTATGTTTTTTTTGCTTTTCATAATCCATATACCGTTTTAATTTTTATTTATTTAAACTATTGAGTACAAAAATATATTTTCTGCCTTTGTATTGTAGAAACAGATTTCATCGCTTATGAGTAATAAAGATTTACACCAATTTCAACATGACCTCATTGAAAATGATTCATTTATCAGGTGGGTGAAGTCAGATTTTATAAACGACGATCCATATTGGTCGGCATTTATTGATGATCACCCTGACGAAATGGACGAAATCAACAGTGCGATCCGCTTCGTTCGAATGCTCGATTTCAGTTCAGATGCTGTTATAGATAAAAGTGCACTTTGGAACAGGATTGAAGCAACTGCCCAATTACCAAAAAAGCAAATAATCAAAGGGGGCAATTTAAGGTCATTAAAATATATTATTCCTTTGTTAGCTGCCGCTTGCATGTTATTTATTTTTATATTCAAACCAGGTATGGCAAACCTGAAACAAATAAATACAGGCCTGGCACAAGAGGTTTCAGAAGTACTGCCTGACGGGTCCAGTATATTGCTTAACGCAGACTCTAAAATTGAATACAATGCAAAGCATTGGGGGGAATCAAGGAATGTTCAACTCTCCGGACTTGCTTTTTTTGAAGTTCAGAAAGGGAAAGATTTTATAGTAAAAACTATAAAAGGGGACGTTTCGGTTTTAGGCACAAGTTTTAGTGTTCACGCCAGGGATGATATTTTTGAAGTTATTTGTAAAACTGGAAAAGTTTTAGTTTCTAATAAATTGCATGCTGATGACATTGTTACCCTAAATCCCGGTGATAAAGTATACCTGACCGAAGGCAGACTGAATCTGAGTAAAGCTGAAAACGGAGCAGTGAATGAAATTTCCTGGATGGAAGGTACATTTACTTTTGAAAATCAATCTTTGGAAATAGTTGCCGCAGAACTTGAAAGACAGTTTGATGTCAAAATAAATATTTCAGAAAAAAACAGGACCATGTTGTATACCGGTTTCTTTAAAAAAGGTGATTTAAATCAAGCTTTATATGCGGTTACGTGGCCATTAAAATTAAAGTACAGGGTAGAAGGTTCTAATATTTTTATCATAGAGTAACCATGAACTCAAACTTATTAAGGACATAACAAAAAAAAATGAAGGGAATCCTGTATAGAATTTTAATCACATTATTTTTAATCACTGTGTTGTTACCCGACAACACAGTTTTTTTATTTGGACAAGGTTCAAAACAATATCAATTTAAAATCGAAA
>WBZS01000244.1_pt1 | contig 90833 bp, 82 predicted proteins | sample 5204201 | NCBI WGS metagenome assembly WBZS01 (sample SAMN12344357, study PRJNA552823) | activated sludge metagenome | biome: Activated sludge suspended growth; feature: Nitrification reactor; material: Wastewater; isolation source: activated sludge from nitrification reactor of wastewater...
CTGGCCCAGGGCCGCCTCGGCCTCGGCCAGTTCGGCGCGCCGCAGCGCCTGGTGGCTGGTCGCGCTGTAGCGGTCGTGCAGCGCTTCCACCTCAGCGTCGGCCTGTTCCTCCAGCAGCACCGCGGCCAGCGCGAGCAGGGCGCGCGTCGCGGTGCGCCTTTGCAGCTTGCCGAGCCGGCCGGCGCCGCGCGCGGCGTCGCGCAAGGTGTCGTCCAGCCGCAGCAGCATGGCCTTGCGCGCCTCGCGCAGCCGGGCCTGCAGCGGCTGCATCTCGCTGCCCAGGCGCTGGTGAAAGACGACGTCAAAGGCTTGCCAGCGCGCCAGCTCGGCGCGCAACTCGGCGATGCGCGCGCTCAGCCGGTTGAAGGTTTGCTGCGCCTTGCCCAGCGGCGCGGCGCCGACCGGGCCGATGACCAGCGCCACACCGGCGCCCTCGACCGGCGGCGGCTGGTCAGCAAACAGGCTGGGCTGGCGCGGCTGGCGTGGCGGGCTGGGGCGACGACTGGGCATGGGCGGTGGCGGTACGGCGGTTTGGTCGGGCAGGCGGGCCGCCGCATTGTCACGACGGCGCCGCTTCAGGGCGTGTCGGGCAAGGCGGCGACCGCCGCCGCGGTGCCGAGCGCGACCAGCGCCATGCCCAGCAGCAGGGTCTGGAAGCTGCTGGCCTTGACCAGCGGGCCAAGCGCCCACACCGCGGCCGAGCTGATGCCCAGCGACACCGCCAGCCGCATGCCGGCCACACGCGAGCGCATGCGGTCGTCGATGTAGCGCACGATGGCCGCGTCGGTGAACGGGATGGCGCCGAAGATGGTCACCATCACGCCGACCAGCGCCGCGTACAGCCACCAGCCCTGCGCCACCGCGGCCAGCAGCAGCAGCGGCACCTGGCACAGCACGACGCTCAACTGCACGCGCTTGAGCGGGTAGCGGTCGATCAGCCGGCCGACCACCACCTGCGCCAGCGCGGCCACCGCGTAGACCGAGGCCAGCAGCAGCCCCAGCGTCGAGGCGTCGCTGACGCGGCCACTCAGCCGCTCGGCGAGCAGCCGGCCGTTGCCGTTGGTGGTCAGGTTGAACAGCAGGCCGCCGCTGGCCGAGGCCAGCGTCACCACCGCCATCGCGCGTGCCACCAGGCGGCGGTCAAGCGCCGGGCGGTCACTGGCGCGCCGCACCTTGGCCGGCGGCGCGGATTCGGCCGGCACCAGCCGCGCAAACAGCAGGCCCAGCGCCAGGCAGCCCAGCCCGGGCAGCGCGAATGCCGCGCGCCAGCCAAAGGCATCGACCAGCAGCCCGGTCAGCAGCGCCGCGGCGGCGATGCCCAGGTTGCCGGCCAGGCCGTTGAAGCCGATCACCGCGCCCGGCCGCGCGCTGCCCTGGACCAGCATCGGAATGCCCACCGGGTGGTAGATGGCCGAGAAGCAGCCCAGCACGGTCAAGGCCACGCCAAGCTGCCACGGCCCCTGCGCCAGCGCGGCCAGCAGCGCCGATGCGCCCATGCCGGCAAAGAACACCAGCATCATTTGCCGCCGCCCCCACAGGTCACCCAGCCGCCCGGCCGGCAGCGACGCCAGCCCAAACATCAGGAATGCGCCGGTGCCGTAGGGCATCAGGTCTTCCCAGCGCGCGATGCCAAAGTCGGCCGCGATGCTGGCCACCGCGGTGGCAAAGATCAGCAGAAACAGGTGGTCGACGCTGTGCGCCAGGTTGAGCAGCAGCGCGACGCGGCGCGACGGTGCGGACTGTGCGGCCGGCATCGGTTCAACCTGCGCTGATGAACGATGAACGCCGCGCCGTTGGCACGGCATGAACCATGAACAAGCCACCACCTGCGCAGTCCGTGCCTTGTTCATTGTTCATAGCCGCGCGCCAGCGCGGCGACTCATCGTTCATCGCGCAGCACTCAACCCAGCACCGACGCCAACAGCCGGCGCGCCTCAGCCAGCGGCAGGCCTTCGGCCTGGGCCCAGGCCTGGAGCTGGTCCTCGCCAATGCGGCCGACATTGAAGTAGCGCGCCTCTGGGTGGGCCAGGTAAAAGCCGCTGACGCTGGCCGCCGGGGTCATTGCCAGGCTGTCGGTCAGGCCCATGCCAATGGCCTCGGCCTGCAGCGCGCGAAACAGCGCGCGCTTGACGCTGTGGTCGGGGCATGCCGGGTAGCCGGGCGCCGGGCGGATGCCGCGGTAGCGCTCGGCGATCAACTGCTCGTTGCTCAACGATTCGTCGGCCGCGTAACCCCACAAATCGGTGCGCACGCGGTGGTGCAACTGCTCGGCAAAGGCCTCGGCCAGGCGGTCGGCGATGGCTTTCAGGGTGATCGCCGAGTAGTCGTCGTGCGCGGCCTCGAACTGCGCCACCTTGTGCCCGACGTTTAAGCCGGCGGTGACCGCGAACAGGCCGATCCAGTCGTCGCAGCCGCCGGCGTCGGCGCGCGGGGCGATGAAGTCGGCCAGCGAGCGGTTGGCGCGCTTGACGCCGTCAACCACCGGGCGCTCGGTCTGCAGGCGCAGCGGGCGCCAGCGCAGCAGCACCTCGCGGCGCTGCATGTCGGCGTAGACCTCGATGGTGTCGTCGTCGACGCTGTTCGCCGGCCAAAGGCCAACCACCCCGGCGGCCTGCAGCCAGCGCCCGGCGATGGCGCGCTGCAGCATCTGCTGGCCGTCGGCCAGCACGCGCTGCGCCTCGGTGCCGACCAGTTCGTCGCCCAGGATGTCGGGGTAGCGGCCGGCCAGGTCCCAGGTCTGGAAGAACGGGCCCCAGTCGATGAAGGGCACCAGCTCGGCCAGGTCCTGGTTGCGCAGTTCGCGCCGGCCGATGAACTTGGGCCGCGGCGGCGTGTAGGCCGACCAGTCGATCGCCGTCTTGTTGGCGCGCGCGGCGGCCAGCGTGACCAGCGGCGTCGCCTTCTTGCTGGCGTGCAACTGGCGCACCCGCGCGTAGTCGGCGTTCAGCTCGGCGATGTAGGCCGTGGCGCGGTCGTCCGACAGCAGCTCGGCGCACACCCCCACCGCACGGCTGGCGTCGGGCACATAGGCCACCGGGCCGTCGTAGTGCGGCGCGATCTTCACCGCGGTGTGCACCCGGCTGGTGGTGGCGCCGCCGATCAGCAGCGGCAGCTTGCGGGCGCGGAACCAGTCGTCGCGCTGCATCTCGGCGGCCACGTGCTGCATTTCTTCCAGGCTGGGCGTGATCAGGCCGGACAGGCCGATGATGTCGGCGCCCTCGGCGCGTGCCTTGGCCAGGATGTCCTGGCACGGCACCATCACGCCCATGTTGACAACCTCGAAGTTGTTGCACTGCAAAACCACGGTGACGATGTTCTTGCCGATGTCGTGCACGTCGCCCTTGACCGTGGCGATGACGATCTTGCCCTTGGCGCGCACGTCGCCGCCGGCGTCCTGCAGCGCCTGCTTTTCGGCCTCGATGTAGGGCAGCAGGTGGGCCACCGCCTGCTTCATCACGCGCGCGCTCTTGACCACCTGCGGCAAGAACATCTTGCCGGCGCCGAACAGGTCGCCGACCACGTTCATGCCGGCCATCAGCGGTCCTTCAATCACATGCAGCGGCCGGCCGCCGCTGGCGCGCACCTGCTGCCAGCATTCTTCGGTGTCGGCGGTGATGAAGTCGGTCACGCCGTGCACCAGCGCGTGGCTTAAGCGTTCTTCCACGCTGCCGGCGCGCCAGGCCAGGCGGGCGGAGTCGTCCTTGGCCGCGCCCTTGACCGACTCGGCCACTTCGAGCAAGCGCTCGGTGGCGTCGGCGCGGCGGTTCAGCACCACGTCTTCCACCCGCTCGCGCAACCCGGGGTCCAGCTCGTCGTAGACGCCGACCATGCCGGCGTTGACGATGCCCATGTCCATGCCGGCGCGGATGGCGTGGTACAGGAACACGGTGTGGATGGCCTCGCGCACCGGCTCGTTGCCGCGAAAGCTGAACGACACGTTGGACACCCCGCCCGAGACCTTGGCGCCGGGCAGGTGGGCCTTGATCCAGCGCGTGGCCTCGATGAAGTCGACCGCGTAGTTGGCGTGTTCGTCGATGCCGGTGGCGATGGCGAAGATGTTCGGGTCGAAGATGATGTCCTCGGCCGCGAAGCCGACCTCGTCGACCAGGATGCGGTAGGCGCGCTCGCAGATCTCGGTCTTGCGCTGCAGGCTGTCGGCCTGGCCCTGCTCGTCAAAGGCCATCACCACCGCCGCGGCGCCGTAACGCCGCACCAGCGCGGCCTGGCGCTTGAATTCGGCCTCGCCTTCCTTGAGCGAAATGCTGTTGACGATGCCCTTGCCCTGCAGGCACTTCAGGCCGGTTTCGATGACGCTCCACTTCGACGAGTCGACCATCACCGGCACGCGGGCGATCTCGGGCTCGCTGGCCATCAGCTTCAAGAAGCGCTCCATCGCCGCGGCCGAGTCGAGCATCGCCTCGTCCATGTTGACGTCGATGACCTGCGCGCCGTTCTCCACTTGCTGGCGCGCGACCGACAGCGCGTCCTCGAAGCGGCCTTCAAGAATCATCCGCGCAAAGGCCTTGGAGCCGGTGACGTTGGTGCGCTCGCCAATGTTGACGAACAGGCTGCCGGCGCCGATGGACACCGGCTCCAGGCCGGCCAGGCGCAGCGGCGGCGGCGCGGCGGTGGATGCAGAAGAATGCTCGGCGGCGGCGGAGTCGACGGGGGTGGCGGCGTGGCCAGGCATGGGCGGAAGGCTCTCGGCGGTGGCGCGCTGCCTCAAGCGGGGTCACCCCGGCGGACCCGGGCGACCCCGGTGTGCGGCGCTGGCGCGGTGCGGGGTGAGCGCGGTTGCCGTGCGCGCCGCGGACAAGCCTTTCGCGGCACGTTCCCGAGCCTGGCGGCGCCCACCGGCTGCACCAGCGGACCCCGTCGCAACGCTCCTCGGGAAGGGCTGGCATTCTATCGACCGGGCACCTAGACTCGTTTGCTGCGCCTTCACTGAATCGGAGCCGATTGTGGGATTCGCCCTTGAAGACCTGCGCATGACTGCGGCGCAGTACCTGGAATGGGAAGAAAAGCAGCCGCTGCGCCACGAGTTCGTTCGCGGCGAAGTGTTTGCAATGGTCGGTGAGATCGACCATCACAACACCGTGGCCGGAAACCTCTACATCGCGCTGCGCCATGGCCTGAATGGCACACCTTGCCGGGTATTCGCCGCCGGGGTAAAGCTGCGCGTCGAGGAGGCCGACGCCTACTTCTACCCCGACTTGATGGTCACTTGCAGCGCCGCCGATTCGGCGCAGCGCCGCTTCAAGCGCGAGCCCAGGCTGGTCATTGAGGTGCTTTCACCGTCGACCGCGAGCTACGACCGCGGCGACAAGTTCGCCGACTATCGCCTGTTGCCTTCCCTGGCCGAGTACCTGCTGGTCGACATCCGCAAGCGCCGCTGCGACCTCTACCGCAAGCGCGCCGACGAAGGCCTGTGGGTACTGCACCCGGTGGCCACCGAGCAGACGCTGCACCTGGCCAGCGTTGGCCTGGACATCACGCCGGCCGAGCTGTGGGCCGATGTGGAGGCCGAAGATTCCGAGACCGACGCCAAGGCCGCGCCGCCGCCGGCCAGCGACGCGTAGCGCGCCAACGCAGCCGTCGGCGTTCAAGAACGGGCCAGCGCCTCAACCGCGCCGCGCCACGCCCTGCACCGCCAACGCCACGCCGCCGGCGACCACGCCCCAGAACGCCGAGCCTATGCCCAGCGGCGCAATGCCCGACAGCGTGACCAGGAAGGTCAGCGCCGCGGCGTCGCGGTGGGCCTCGTCCTTCAGCGCCAGCGCCAGGCCGCCGGCGATGGTCGGCAGCAGCGCCAGCCCGGCGACGGTGGCCACCAGCGCGCGCGGAAACGCCGCCAGCAACCCAGCCACCGCGCCGCCGGCCAGCCCCAGCGCCAGGTAGAACACGCCGGCGGCGACCGGCGCGGTCCAGCGCCGCGCCGGGTCGGGGTGGGCCTCGGGCGACATGCAAATCGCCGCGGTGATCGCCGCCAGGTTGATTGCATAGGCGCCAAACGGCGCCAGCAGCGCGCTGATGACCCCGGTGGCGGTGACCACCGGCGACACCGGCACCGCAAAACCGGCGGCGCGTTGCGCGGCCACGCCGGGCAGGTTTTGCGACGCCATGGTGACGATGAACAGCGGCAGCGCCAGCCCGACCGCGGCGCGCAGGCTGAACTGCGGCGCCACCGCCAGCGGCTGCGCCCAGCCCCAGTCCACCGCGCCCAGGCGCAGCTCGCCCTGCGCCAGCGCCACCGCCACGCCGGCGGCCAGCACGCCGGGCACCGCCCAGCGCGGCCAGAAGCGGCGGCCGAGCAAAAACGCCGCCCCCATCGTCAACCCCAGCGCCGGCGCGCCGCGGACCGCGGCCACCGCGTCCAGCCCGAAGCGCGCCAGCACCCCGGCCAGCAGCGCCGCGGCCACCGAAAGCGGCACCTTGTCCATCACGCGTTCAAAGGCCCGGCTGGCGCCGGCGGCGATGGTCAGCGCGGCGCAAAGCAGGAAGGCGCCGACCGCCTCGGGCAGCGTCAGCCCGTGGGTGGCGGCGATCAGCGCCGCGCCGGGCGTGCTCCAGGCGGTCAGCACCGGCAGCTTCCAGCGCCACGACAGGCCAATGCAGCTCAAGCCCATCGCCAGCCCCAGCGCCCACATCCACGACGCGGTTTGCGCGGCGCTGGCGCCGACCGCCTGCGCGGCCTGGAAGACGATGGCCACCGAACTGGTATAGCCCACCAGCACCGCGACAAAACCGGCCACCACCGCCGACAGCGACAAGTCGTGCCGCAGGTCGGCGGGCAGCTCGCGCAGCGCGCGGCGCCACGGCCGCGGGCGGGGCTGCAGGGGGGGCGTGGGGGTCATCGGCGCCGAGGATAGCCGGCGGCACGTTTGCGGCCAGGGCGCGCCGGGGTGTGTTCTGGGCGTGCCATATGCCGCGCCGGTGCGGCTCGCCGCCGCCACTGGCTTCGGGTGTGGCGGCGCACGCAGGCCCGGCGGGCTTCTAGACTCAGACTTTTCAGCCACCGCGCGCAGCGCCGCTGCGTGTGGTTTACCGCCGCCATCCCGTGCCACTGCGTTTGCCCGCCTTCAACCGACCGCCGTGCCGCCACATGTGCCGGGGCGGCGCGGTCGCGTTGGTGCTGGGCACCGCGTGCCTGGGTGGCGTGGCGCTCGCGCACGCCGGGCAAGCATCGGCAGCGCCACCCGCAGTCCTGGCGGCCTCGGCCGGGGCCCCGGTTTCTCCGGCCTCGTCGACCCCGCCGGTGCCATCGCCAGACAGCCAGCTCGATGCCGGGCTGGCCGCGCTGCAGGCGCTGCCGGCCGGCCAGCCAGCGCCGCTGGCCGCGCCGCGTGCGGCGCGGGGCGCGGTGTTGCCGTCGCAGGTGCTGCGCTGGCGCGAGGAGGCCAAGGCGCTGGAATACGGCGACAACGGCCTGCCGCGCGACCCGGCGCGCGCCGCGACGCTGTATTGCCAGGCCGCGCGCTATGGCGACGCCGAGGCGCAGTTCGCGCTCGGCTGGATGCTGACCAACGGCCGCGGCATCGAGCGCGACGACGCGCGCGCCGCGCACATGTTTGCCGCCGCCGCCGAGCAAGGCCTGCCGCAGGCGCAGCGCATGGTGGCCTCACTGGGCACGCCGCTGGGCGAGCCGCCACCGTGCCTGCGGCCGCCGCCGCCCGAGCCGGTGCCGCCGCCAACAGACGCAGCCGCCGCGACGACCACGCTGCGCAGTGCCGCGGCGCGGGTCGGTGCGACGCCGGGCGTCGGCGTGCGGCCGACGTTGCCGCTGGTGCGCTCTCCGTTATCGAACCAGCCGCCGCCGACGCCGTTGCCGGCCAACGCGCCGGCGCCTATCGTGCGCTTTGTGCAGTTGGTCGCGCCCGACTACCAACTGTGGCCGCAACTGGTGTTGGCCATCATCGCCACCGAGTCGAGCTTCAATGTCAATGCGGTCTCGCCGCGCCAGGCGCAGGGGCTGATGCAGTTGATCCCCGACACCGCGGCGCGCTTTCAGGTGCGCGACCTGATGGACCCGGCGCAAAACATCCGCGGCGGCATGGCCTACCTGCGCTGGCTGATGGCGTATTTCCAGGGCGACGTGTCGCTGGTGGCGGCGGCCTACAACGCCGGCGAGCGCGCGGTCGAGCGCTACCGCGGCGTGCCGCCTTACCTGGAAACCCAGGAGTACGTGCGCCGCATCGTGACCGCGCTCGGCGGCTACACCCAGCACCCGTTCGACCCGCGGGTGACGCCGCCGTCGGAGGCGCTGGCGCTCATCAAGCGGCGCTGAAGGTCAAGCCACCGCGGTGCCGAACAGGCTGCCGATGGCGGCGGTGGCGGCCATGGCCAGCACGCCCCAGAAGGTGACGCGCAGCGTTGGCCGCAGCATTGGCGAGCCGCCGGCGCGCGCGCCAACCATGCCGAGCAGGGCCAGAAAGACCAGCGACGCCCCGGCCACTGCCCACACCATTTGCGGCCGTGGCGACAGCCAGGCGGTGGCCAGCGGCAGCGCCGCGCCGACCGAGAACATTGCCGCCGAGGTCAGCGCCGCCTGCACCGGCCTGGCCGACAGTTGCTCGGTGATGCCCAGTTCGTCGCGCGCGTGCGCACCCAGCGCGTCGTGCGCGGTGAGCTGCTGCGCCACCTGCATTGCCAACGCCGGGTCGAGGCCGCGGCCGCGGTAAATGCCGGCCAGCTCGTTGAGCTCGTGCTCGGGCATTTCGGCCAGCTCGCGGCGCTCGGTGGCCAGGTCGGCGGCCTCGGTGTCGGCCTGCGAGCTGACCGAGACGTACTCGCCGGCGGCCATCGACAGCGCGCCGGCGACCAGCCCGGCCACGCCGGCAAGCAGGATGTCGCCGCGCCCGCTGGCCGAGGCGGCCATGCCGCAGATCAGGCTGGCGGTGGAGACGATGCCGTCGTTGGCGCCAAGCACCGCGGCGCGCAGCCAGCCGATGCGTGACACCGCGTGGCGCTCCTTCGGCTTGCGGCCCAGGCGCGCGGCGGCCGATGTGGCGGGTCCGGCAGGGCCGGCGACGCTTGGGGGCGGCGGCGCGGCTGGCGTGTCCAGGCTCATGCGGCCGCCAGCGCCTGGTCAAGGTCGGCGCGCAGGTCGTCGATGTGCTCGATGCCGACGCACAGCCGCACGGTTTCCTCGCTGACGCCGGAGGCGGCGAGCTCGGTTGGCGACAACTGGCGGTGGGTGGTCGACGCCGGGTGCGTGGCCAGCGACTTGCAATCGCCGATGTTGACCAGCCGGGTGAACAACTGCAACGCATCCAGAAACCGCGCACCGGCCGCGCGCCCACCGTCGCCATCGTCGGCGCCAGGCTTGACGCCGAAGGTCAACAGCCCCGATGCGCGGCCGCCCATTTGCGTCTGCACCAGGTGGTGGTCGGGGTGTTCGGGCAGCCCGGCGTAGTTGACCCACGCCACCTTGGGGTGGGCTTGCAGCAGCCGCGCCACCGCCAGCGTGTTGTCGCAGATGCGGTCCATGCGCAGCGCCAGCGTTTCCACGCCCATCAAAATTTGCCAGGCGTTGAACGGTGAAATCGCCGCGCCCATGTTGCGCAGCGGCACCACGCGGGCGCGGCCGATGTAGGCCGCCGGACCCAACGCCTCGGTGTAGACCACGCCGTGGTAGCTGACGTCGGGCTCGTTGAGTCGCTTGAAGCGCGCCTTGTGCTCGGCCCACGGGAACTTGCCCGAGTCAACGATCGCCCCGCCCAGGCTGGTGCCGTGGCCGCCCAGGTACTTGGTCAGCGAGTGGATGACGATGTCCGCGCCGTGCTCGAACGGCCGGCACAGGTAGGGGCTGGGCACGGTGTTGTCGACGATCAGCGGCACGCCGTGGCGGTGGGCGATGGCGGCCATGGCCGCGATGTCGGTGATGTTGCCCTGCGGGTTGCCCAGGCTCTCGACGTACAAGGCCTTGGTGCGCTCGTCGATCAGCGCCTCGAAGCTGGCCGGGTTGCGGTAGTCGGCAAAACGGGTGGCGATGCCGTACTGCGGCAGGGTGTGTGCAAACAGGTTGTAGGTGCCGCCGTACAGCGCCGAAGACGACACGATGTTGTCGCCGGCCTCGCTGATGGTTTGAATGGCGTAGGTCACCGCCGACTGTCCCGAGGCCAGCGCCAGCGCGCCAATGCCGCCTTCGAGCGCGGCGACGCGCTCCTCCAGCACCGCCTGCGTCGGGTTCATGATGCGGGTGTAGATGTTGCCGGCCACCTTCAGGTCGAACAGGTCGGCGCCATGCTGCGCGCTGTCAAAGGCGTAGGCCACGGTCTGGTACAGCGGCACGGCGACCGCGCGGGTGGCCGGGTCGGGCTGGTAGCCGGCGTGTACCGATTTGGTTTCAAAACGCCACTGGCTGGTGTCGCGGGGCATCGGTCGTCTCCTGGTTGTGCTGCGGGGGAGCCGCACTGTACGGCTCAGCCGGTTCGGCAGACGCTGCCCGAACAGCGATCGGATGACGCCACGACAAGCCCTGCGCTGCAAGAAATGATGAATTTCAGGGCCCCCAGGGCATTTACTCATGCGTTTGTGCGGACTTTTGCAACATCACTTTGGGGGGTCTGCGGGTACTCCCCGTGAAACAGTGGTGACCAAAGCGGCAATATCAGGGCACTTCTAACATCCAAGGAGTTCCTGTGCATCGCACTTCGCAAAATGACTGCCGCACAACGCTGTCGACCGCCCTGGCGCCGGTCGCCGCCGCGTTGACCTTGCTGGTCAGTGGCGCCGCGCATGCCGGCGCGCCGTCGGCCGACGCCGGCTGGACCAAGATTGCCAACCCGCCGCCGGTGGTTGGCGCCGACGGCGCAGTACACGCCGCCCGCTGCAGTGGTCTGCCGGGCACCGACAGCAGCTACAGCTTCTGGACGCGCCGCGGCAGCTCGCGCAACGTGGTGGTGTATTTCGAAGGCGGCGGCGGCTGCTGGGACAGCCTGACCTGCAGCTTCCCGATCGCGCCAAACGTGCCGCCGCAATTGCCGCAGTTTTATGTGCCGGCGGTGCCGAACACCAGCCCGGCGCAGCTCGACGGCCTGTTCCGCAGCGACCGTGCCGACAACCCGGTGCGCGACTGGAACATCGTCTACGTGCCTTATTGCACCGCTGACCTGCACAACGGTTCGGCCGACCGGGTGTACGCCAACATGAACCCGATGTTGCCGACGCCAACGCTGAACATCCACCACGGCGGCTACGACAACTTCATGGTCGTGCTCGACTGGATGCAGCGCAACCTGAATCACCCGCACAAGGTGCTGGTGGCCGGCTCCAGCGCCGGCGGTTATGGCGCCACGTTGAGCTTCCCGTGGCTGGCACGCACCTGGCCGCATGCGCAGTTCAACCTGATCGCCGATGCCAGCGAAGGCGTCACCACGCGCCGTTGGGACAGCGGCCCGGGCGGCCGGCAAAGCTGGAACCCGCAGCTCGCGCCCTGGGTCTGGGGTGCTGACGCGGCCACCACGCCGTCGTTCGACATCCTGCCCGGGCTGGCAGCGGCTTACCCGCATGCCCGCATCGGCCAGTTCACGACCCAGTTTGACCAGGTGCAGATCGGCTTTTACGGCGTGATGAAGCAGTACTACCCGCCGGGCGGTAGCTGCAACAGCAGCCTGGCGGTGGACTGGTACCAACAGATGAGCGGCGCGGTGCGCTCGTTCAGCGCCACGCTGCCCAACTACCGCCACTACGTGGCCGCCGGCAGCTACCACACGCTGCTGCGCGACGGGCGTTTCTACAGCGAGGCCTCGGGCGGTCTGCCGTTCGCGCAATGGCTGGGCCACATGCTCAGCAACCGCGGCGGCACGGTGGGCGGTGACGACCAGGGGCCGGCGCAGGGCCAGCGCTGGCTGGACGCCGCCTGCCCGGGTTGCCTGGCCGAAATCCCCTGCCCGTAAGCGCCCGGCGCCGCGGCAGCAGCCGGGCCGCCATGGGTGCGGTCTGGCGCTTCCGCGGTCAGCCCGGCGCGCTGTCGCCGGTTGACCGTGGGCGCTTGAAGTGCCACCACGGCAGCGCCTGGGTCAGCGCCAGCACCGCGCCACTGCGCGACGGCGCATAGCCGGGCAGCGCGGCCAGCGCGCTGTCCCAGGCCGGGTCGGCCAGCGCCTGCCTGAGCTTGTGCACCGCCGGGTGGTCGAGCGCGTCCTTCAGGCACACCAGGTAGTAGTCCTCCTCGACCAGCGGCACGAAATCCAGCCCGAACTGGCGTGCCGCGGCCTCGATTCCCGGGCCGGTGTCTGCCGCGCCGGCGGCTACCGCGGCGGCAATCGCCAGGTGGCTTTCTTCGGTCGCGTCGAGCCAGCCGTTCACCGCCTCAGGCGCCACCCCACGTGCCGCCAGCAAATGGTCGAACAACAGCCGGGTGCCCGACCCGGCCTGTCGGTTGACCAGCCGCGGCGCCCGGCCATGGCCCACCGGCGGCGCCGCCAGATCGGCCACGCCGTGCAGGTGCAGCGGGTTGCCGGGGCGCACCATCAGCCCTTGCGCGCGGCGCACAAAGCCGATCAGCTTGTGCCGGCCTGGCTTGAGCAGCGGCTTCAATGCCTTGGCAAAGCGCGCGTCGGCGCCCTTGCCGAGCAGAGCCGGCGGCGGCACATGGAAGCCGGCCACCAGGCAGCGGCCCTCGGCCAGCGCGCGCAGCGCGTCCACACTGCCGGCAAAACGCAAGTCGATGTGCAGGCCGTGGCTGGCGCCGGCGCGCTCGCGCAGCAGTGGCAAGGCCAGATCGTGGCTGGCGGCCATGGTCAGCACCTGCTGGCTGCCGTCCAGCGCGTCGGCCAGCACGCGTTCGAGCTCGGCGCGCAGCGCCTCGATGTGCGGCACCAGCCGCGTGCGGGCGCGTTTTTCGGCCCACAGCAGGCGGTCGGCCAACGGCGTCAGGCGCGCCGGCTGGCCCTGGGTCCAGGTCACCAGTGGCTCGCCAAGCTGGTCCTCCCAGTGCTTGAGCGCGCCCCAGACGTGCCGGTAAGACGCGCCCAACGCGCGCGCGGCATGCTGGATAGAGCCCTGCGCATGCACCGCCGACAACAGCTCGAACAGCGGGTTGTGCAGCTCGGCGCCGCGTTGCCCGGCGTCGCCAAAGCTGTATTGCAGGTGGACGCCGCGCTGCTTCATCACGCCGCGGCATTGACTTGCCGGCTGGGCAGTGCCAGTTGCACCGACACCGCCAGCCGCACCGCACGAATCTGGTCGGCCAGCGACAGCCCGGCGCTGTCTTCGCCCGGCGCACCCGACTCCGGCAGCCGTGGCAAGTGGATGAAGCCGGCGGCCATTTCTTGACCACCGCGGCGTCGCGCCGCACCATGCATCAGTCGGTAAAACACGGCATTGCAGACATAGGTTCCGGCGTGGAACGACTGCTCGGCCGGCAAGCCGTCGGCCCGCAGCGCGGCGACGATCTCTTTGGCGGCCAGCCCGGTCGCGCGCGCCAGCGGGGCGCCGCGTATCAACGGCAAGTCGCTGGGCAGGGCGCCGCTGTTGTCGGCGATGGTGGCATGGGCCAGGTTCAGTGCCACACGCTCGACACTGATCGCGCTGCGCTGGCTGGCCAGCCCGAGGGCGATCGTCAACACCGGCTTGAAACGGCGCACCGCGTCGTCGATCAGCATGCTGGCGGCGTCAAACACGCAAGGCAGGCACAGCCCCACCATTCGTGCAGCGCCGATGCGCTGACCGTCGAGCGCGCGCGCCACCTCCCCCGATGGGTTGACAGGATGAGCACCGAACGGCTCAAACCCGGTCAGCAAAACGACGGCAGGCTGTGGGTACTGCGGCGCTGGCATGACGCAATTGTCGGTCGAGCCACAATCGGTTTCATACACCAGAACCGGTGTTACTTCAACCGTTCGGCGCCGCGCGCGGCGGCTTAAGCCCCATGACTCAGACTGGGTGGCACGTTTAAGCGCAGGATGCGTGGCTGCCACGCCGTTGACGATGACTGACGAATCACAAATCCTGGTGCCCGACTCATTTGCCGCGCTGTACCGCGACCGCCGCGGCCGGCTGACGCAGCCGCTGGCCGAACTGCGCGCACGCAGCGAATGGTGCGAGGACCTGGCGCAGATGCTGGTCGAGCCCAGTCGCGCGCGCAGTCTGGGAATAGGACTGGACGACGACACCGTGCTCGACCGCACGCTGGCCGGCCTGCTGGCGGCCGACCCGCCGACACTCAATGCCGACGAGGCGCGCTGGGTCGTCACCCGGCTGGCCGAGTTGCTTGGCTGGCAGTGGGCCGATGCCCTGCCTGTTTCGGGCCCAGGGCCGCGGCCGCTGGCATAGCATCATCCTTTTCGCCCGCCACAAGGAAAGCCATGCCCTCGAAGACCGCCGCCAAGGACGACAAGCCCGCCGACAAGGAAGACCCGCGCAACCTCGAAGAACAGTTGTCGTTCAAGTCGCGCTTCGTGCTGGTGTTTGGCGAAATCGACGACAAGATGGCGCACGCCACCTGCCGCCGCCTGCTGGCACTGTCAGAGGCCTCGGACGCGCCGATCACCTTGCTGATTTCGTCGCCAGGCGGGCATGTCGAATCGGGCGACGCCATCCACGACATGATCCGCTTCGTCCGCGCGCCGGTGACCACGCTGGGCACCGGCTGGGTGGCGTCGGCCGGGGTGACCATTTTTCTGGCCGTGCCACTGGAGCGCCGGCTGTGCCTGCCCAACACCCGCTTCATGATCCACCAGCCCGCCGGTGGCGCCGGCGGCCGGGCCAGCGACATCGCCATCCAGGCGCGCGAGATCGTGCGCACGCGCGAACGCATCGCCCAACTGATTGCCCGCCAGACCGGCAAGCCGATCGAGCGCATCGCCGCCGACATGGAGCGCGACCACTGGATGAGCGCCGATGAGGCGATGGACTACGGCATCGTCGCGCGCACCATCGAGTCGCAGAAGGAACTGGGCTGACGCACGCCGGCGGCAGCGGGCTGCCTATACTGGGTTTGAGCCCGCCAACCGACGTAGAGGTGCCGGATGGGACTGACCACGCTGCATGAATCGCTGGCCTTGCGCTGGGCGGAACTGTGTGCCGACCCGCTGCTGAGCAACCTGCCCGGCAAGATTGAACTCAACGGCTATGGCGTCATCGAGATGAGTCCGGCCAGCAACCGCCACGGCATGGCGCAGGCGGCGATTGCCCATGCCCTGGCGGCGCAATTGCCGGCGGGCCGCGTGATCGTCGAGTGCTCGGTCATCACCGCAGACGGCGTGCGGGTGCCCGATGTGGCATGGGCCTCGGCGGCCTTCATCGCCCGGCACGCCGACAGCACGCCGTTTCCGTCCGCGCCCGAGATTTGCATCGAGGTGCGTTCGCGCTTGAACACCGACGCCGAAATGGCGTTCAAGACCCGGCTGTACCTGGAGGCCGGCGCGCAGGAGGTCTGGATCGTCGGCGACAGCGGCGGCGTCACGGTGTTCAGCGCCGCGGGCGAGCAGCCGGCCAGCGGCTATGGTGTCGTGCTGACGCTGCCTGACGTGCCACCACCCCTTGCGCCGCCTGCAGCGCCTGGCTGACCGTCAAACCGATTGCAGGTGTGTGGCAAGTTGCGCCATCAAGTCAAGCAGGCGGCGCTCATCGTCGGTTGGCCAGGCCGACGCAGCGCGCAAGATGTCCTTGCGCTGACCAACCACTCGCCCGGCCAAGCGCAGGCTGCGGCGGCATGCGCCGGTCATGACCGATGAAGGGAGTACACCCAGCGCCCGAAAGCCGGCCAAGGTTGTTCCGCACAGCCTGACCTGTTCGGTCGCATCGGTGACCGCGCCCGGCAGCAGCGTTTCGAACAGTTCAATGAGTTGGCTGATCACGCGCTTCAATTGAATGGCCTCGTTATGGCCGTAAACCACGCTGTCGGACATTGCCTCAAGACGCACGGACTGGGCTGTGAGCTGAGCCGAGGTCATCGCTATCATTCCTGACTGGTGCAGTACATCGGTAGCGCGTTGGACATCAACGATCGATTGACGCGCAGTTGCCTGGGCATCTGCCGCAGTCTTGGTGGCGATCAATGTCACCACAGCCAATACGACCGCCAAGACAGTCGCTACAAGGCTTACTCGCTCTGCCGAAGTAGAACCGGCGTCTTTATTTTGTGCGTCACTTGCAACCAAGGTGCGCTCGGACGGGGGTAGTTCACCAGATCCAGTCAGGTACATCACTTGGGAATGCTGCAAATGCTCTTGAATCTCGCAGTTCAAGCCGCCAACTTCGGTACATCGCACCAGTACATGCGTCGACTTGCCAGGTGACGCTGGCTTGAGGGGATCGGGAATCGCCCCTGTGACGAGTGTGCAACTGCTTGAGGTTGTCTTGAGCTCACGCGGACAGACAAAGTGGTATTGACCATTCAGGCCAGCGGCTGGCGGATGTATGTGCTGCCAGCCGAGCCAGCAGACCGCAGCAAAGCCAAGCACTAACGCCAGGTCGACAATCCGCTTGCGCCGCTCGACGCCTGTCGCTGCGTCAGGTGCCAATATGTCCAGCGTCAGCGCTGACAAGCCAGTCAGCGACAGCCAACCGCACACCGCTAGAGTGGCAACCAGCCATCCCGACCCCGAGACCAGCCACCACGCGACCGAGAACGCAGCCAGCAATAATGATGCAACGCTTCGTGCTGCGCCAATCTCATTGCGCCAACGCGAAACCCAACCCACGGCACTGTCCATGGTTACGACGCCGCCTTGCATGTAACGGGAGCGGGCCAGTGCGTCTGCCATATGGCAAGGGCACGGTCAACGAAGGTGACGGGGTGTCCCTCTGTTGATCGACCGCAGACCAGGGTAGCCAGATCGAGGTCACTTGCGCCGGCAAACTCGTTGTACTCCACATTTGATTCAAAGCGCATCCAAAGCGCCTCATAGGACGTCAGGTAGGCGTAGGGCCGGTGCTGCCGCCACAACCAAAGCCCCAAGGCCTGCGACGTGAATTCGCGCGGGCGACCGTTCCGCAGCAATGCGTCATCCACAAGCTGCTGCTCATGCGCCAATTCGGGCGGCGTTGCGTCCATCATCAACAAGTCCAACAGCACGAAGTCAATGCCGTGGCGCTGCCGATTCAACAAGCCATAGGCATCGGTGACCGTGGTCACGACCTGAACTTGGTAGCCATTGGCCTTCAGTGTTGGCACCCAGGATGACTGCACATAACGCGGCTGGTCATCCAGCAGCAGCACCGACCGCTGGGGAGTTGAATTCGTGCTCATCTTGCTGTCTTCTCCTCTTTTTCCTGCAGTGGCCAACGCAGCTCGAATGCCACGGTGGCGCTGCCTTGCGCCGTGGTCTCAAACTTGGGGCCTTCCAGGCTTGCTTCGGCATCGCGTGCCAGTATGTGGGCGCTGCGCAGGCCCACGCGCAGCCGCAAGTAGGCGGCGCGCCCGGTGCGTATCTCTTGCAGGTTGAGCGTTTTCAACTCCTCGACCGCGTCGTGGCGCGCGTCGTTTTGCACACTGACCAGCAGTTCCTCGCCCTCGCATCGTGCCGCGAGCCACACGCGCCGGTCGCCATACCGAAAGGCGTTGTGCAGCAGCACGCGCACCACCCGTCGCCACAAGGCCGGGGCCTTGAGGGTTCGTGTGCCCGCGTTGAAATCAGCCTGCTGAAGATTGACCGCAGAGTGCGTCACTGCGAACGGCGCGAGTGCGCGGTGCAGCGTCTCGTCGACGTTGACGGTCTCTGCGCGCAGTTCGTTTTGTCGCGGTTGTTCATAACTTTCATCGAGGTTGCGCAGGTAGTCGACAGCCAAGTCATTCACGCTTTGAACGGTGGCACGCATGCTGACCAGCAGTGGGTCATCTTTGTCTTTCAGTTCCTTTTCCAGCGCCTCAAATTCTGTGTTCAGCGTGGCCGTTTCAGTCTTCATCTCGTGCATCACCGCGGCCGACCAAGCGATGCGCTCAAGGCGCTCGCTTTGTGCCAACAGAAACGGCGGATACAGGCGTTTGGCCGCCTGCACCAACAAATGCAGCACGCTGACCCAGGCCTGGTTGGGCTTGCCGCCAAGATGGACCACCATGACCGCGGTGCTGAAGCCGGCCGCCCGCGGCAGCCTGATTCCAACCCAGGTCTTGACCTCGCGCAGTTCATTCAGTGCCTGCTGCTTTTGCGTGGCACTCCACCCTCGGCTTGGCCACTTGCGAGCAAGGTCGTCGCCGTGCTCGCGCCACCACGCGTCATGTTCTTGCTCCACGTATAGCGTCCAAGCCACCGTGTTTGGATCAAACAACTGGCGCAGTGGCCCGACCAACGGCAATGCGCCGCCATGTTCGGCATAGTGATGAAAGAGGGCTCCTGCACCCGCCGGCACGTCAACTTGGCTCGCGTCGCGCTGAGTCACAAACAGCCAATTCAGAACGGGGCGGTGATCGGGTGCATCCTGATCGCCAAGATTGGCACGTTGCCGTTCCGTTTTCCACAGGCTGAACCATTGGCTGCGCAGGGCTTCGCACAACGCGGAGATCGCCGACATGCCGCCGCTGCGCGCCATCGCGGTAAGGTGCGTTTCAATGGCCTCTGAAATGACGCGGTGCCAACGGCTCACCCGGTCTTCATGGTCATCCAGAAGCCAACTGCTCAGCCGGCGTGCGATGTGGTGCATGGGCCCTTGCGCGAACGATTCAGCGGTGGGCTCATCCAGCGGGTGGGAGAACTGACCGCCACGCGCAGCCAACTGCATGCGGTCCTTTTCGGCGTCTGTGGGTGCGGCGGACTCGAAGTCACTCAATATGTGATCGATGCGTCGGTCCAGCGCCAATAGCGCGTGCAGTGCTGGCGGCGAAGTGGACTCCTGCGACGCATCCGAATCGCCGATCGGCAGCAGCGCGATCAAGCGCATGCCCGCGGTGCCAAAACCTACCGTTGCGTCGCCGGCGGGCTCGCACTTGGCTTCCGGCGGAATGTCTTCCAGTTGATGCTTGGCAGTTGGGCTGGAAAGAACCAGTTGGCTTCGGCCCTCTTGCACGCTTGCTGAAGCGTTGACAAATGTTGACCACGGGTGATGGTGTCGCCACCAATGGGCCAGTGGATCCTGTCCAGCGCCCGCCACCAACCCGCCCCCTGACTGCAGCCGAGGGATGACCTCGTGCCGGTCCGTCGGTTGCTGCAGTCGGGGCAATTCTTCGCGCTTTTCTCCACCAGAGGCTACAAACAGCGCCTGGCCGCTGGGCAGCGGCTCAACCTGGTACAGCCTGACCCGGGTGAATCCCCAGCGCTCGGACAGGTAGTCGCACAAACGGTCAAATCGGCCGCACAGATCGGGTACGGAGTCAAAGGCGGCAAATTCTTCGTCAACCGCCTCATCGTTGCGCCAGTCGCGGGTATACCAAACGTGGTGGTCATCCAGCGCGTGCAGGCGGCATTCGACCCATCGCTGCTGGTCGACATCCCAGTCGAGGAGGCGGGCGCGCCTGGTTGGCTTTATGTCTTGCGCGTCGCGTGCCAGATCATTGCGCAGCAAACGCAAGCGGCGGAGGTCGGCCTGGGCCAACTCGCCGGCATTGATTTCCGTCGCTGAGATGTTGGCGTAAACCACTTGCGCGAAATCACTGCCAGCCGCGTACCGCAACACCATGACCGAGGAACTGAGAAGATTGGCGAAGTCAGTCAGGTCATTCTGTGGTTTTGTCGAACCCTTGCCCGACTCCCATTCACCTCGAACCCACGCGGCGATTCGCTCGACGTCCAGTGGCGCCTGCATCACGCCCATCAGGCCGTGGTTCGCTCGCTTGGCCTCGACGCGCTGGCGCGTATCTGAGTCGGTGAACCCAGTCAACAAGACCGTGCAGTGCTGCCAACCCAGTTCGACGAGGCGATCAAGGAATGCCTCGTAGCTCCAACCCGTGTAGTCCTTGCTGGCGTGCAACAGCACCAGCTTGGGTGGCTGGCGGCGGCACGCCAGCAGGTCGGCGAATTCAGCCGTGTCGGTGATGCCCTCTGCGTCCCAGGGCGGCTGGCTGGTCCGACCGATGAAGCGCAGTTGCTCGGCCACGTCGTTATCGCGGTCAATCGCCAGTACCCACTGGGATTGTGGTGAAGCGTCAGTCGTCACGGGCAGTTTCCTTAACCCAAGGTGACCGGCAGCGCGACACGAAAGCGGGCACCCAGGCCGCGCCAGTTCTCTTCCAGTGTCAACCGGCCCCCATGCCGAGCAAGCAGCGTACGCGACAGCCACAGCCCGATGCCGTGTCGCTCCTCGGCATCCGGCGCGAAGGACCAACCTGGCTCAAACAGCCGCGCCGCCGCCACCACATCGATGCCCGGGCCGTTGTCGCGAACGTCCACATGCAGCCACGGCTTGCCTTGGCTGCCCTCGCGCGCCACCGCCATGCCCAGGCGCACCCAGCGGTTCTCGCGCCGGTAGTGGTGCTTGGCTGCATTGAGCACCAGGTTGGTCACCGCCACCGTCAAGGCCTGTTCGGGGACGGCCAGGGTCAGGTCGGGCGGCGACGGGGCGTGCAACGCCACGTCGCGCTCCTTGCACTGCGCGGCCAGTGCCGGCATCAACGATTGCGCCCAGGATTGCAGGTTCAATGCCTGGTCGCGGGCGCGCTGGCGCTTGAGCAGTTGCAGGCTCAAGCCTGCGGTGGCGGCTACTTGGCGCGCCAGGCTGTCAACCAAGGGGGCCACATGGTCGACCGGTACATGGCCGCCGCCGGCGCCGGCCTGGCGCAAGGCCTGTGCCAGCAGCTTGACCGTGCCTGCCAGGTGCTCCTGCCGCGTGCCCTGTTCATGCGCAAAGCCCTGTGCCAGCCAGCCGGCCGACAAGGCCGAGGCTTGTTCGTCCAGCACCTGCTGCCAGTGCCGGGCATGCATTTCCGCACGCAGCGCTTCAGCAAACCAGAGCCCCCCTGGGCCGGGATCATGGCCAGTGGTGCTGCCCATGCCCAACAGCACCGCCGCGCCCTCCCGGCCCAGAGCCAGCCGCCGCCATTGACCCAGGTTCGCCGGTTGGGGATGAAGAAAGCTGCGTGACGAGGTGGTGTGACCGCTCAGGACTTTGGCGCTTTCCAATCCAAGGGCCAGTTCGCGCAAGACCGATTTCTGCGCAAGGTCAGGCAATCCCGCCGGCGCGAACGGTGGCTGGCCCGCGCTGGCCAGCCAACGCAGTTCGGCGCCGGGCAATACCTCCAGCAAGACCACGTAGTCCAGCGCCAGGGTGTCGGCAGCGCGCTTCAGCAAAGCCTGAAGCGATGTGGTGGCGTTTTGCGCGCGCCCGGTCGGCGCGGGCGTGTCGAGCGCCGGCTGCCATTCCCAGCGCGGCGTGAACTGTGGCGACAACAGTTCGGCGATGGCCGTTGGCGCCAGCGGTCGTCGCAAGGTGGCGACGACGCCCACGGCCAACAAGGCTTCCGGCGACCCCAGAGGCTGTTCGGTGTTGGCCGACATCAGCGCGATGCGCCCCATCCCGACGTCGGTCGCCACCGCCTCACCGGGCGTGGGTCTTTGCGCGCGAACCCGGGCCAGCAGCCGCTCGCCGTCGTGTGCCGAGGGCAGGCCATCGTCAAGCAGAAGCAGGTCGAACGATTGCAATGCCTCGGCCAGGGCCTGTGCATAGTCCGACTCGTGCCATGGGCGCTGGTCGTGCGACGGCGCGTAGACGGTCACCTGCGCCCCGTAGCCGCGCAGCACCGCGCCAAGAATGCTGTGCGCTTCAGGCTCGTTGTCGATGACCTTGACCCGACGCCCAGCCAATGCGTCAGCGATGAGGCGGTGCTCGGCGTCCCATGCTGGCAACGCCTGGGCAGCGGTGTGTCGCCCACGGCCGCTGGTTGGTGCGCCGCCTCTTACGTCGCGTTCCCGTAGGCGAATATGGGCGGCATCTTGTGCGTGCAGCAGCGCAAGCACGCTCGCCAAAGGAAAATGCGGCGGGGTGCGCAGTTCGGTCACTAGAGCGGCCACCCGCTCGCCCTCTTTCAACACCAGGCGCTTGGGCGCCTGCGCCTCACCGGGCTCGAATTTGCGCGTGTCGCCGTCAGCGCTGGGCAGCGTTTCGGCGCGAACCAGCACCCGGATGTCGGGCTGCAGCACCAGGCCGCCGTCGTCCCAGGCCAGTGCTTCGCCGTCCCGCGTGCAAACCGGCGCGCTGGTGTCCAACTGCACCAGATAGCCGTCGCCAGCCAGGCCGGGGACACGGCCGATAACGGCACCGGTCACCCGGTCTTCCGGCGCAAGAACCTGGTCCAGGGTCGTCCACGGGTCGTCCCTGGCCCAGCGCTCGTGGACAAAGTAGATGCGACCGTTGCGGTCGCTGCGCGACTGGTAAACGAATACCTGCAAGTCGATCGGTGGCCGGTAGCGCGCAACGGCCTCAAAGGACAAACCCTCGCTGGCGGCGACGCTGTCACCCCACTCCAACCGGGCCGCCTGCCCCTCAGGCAACTTGAGAAAGACCGCACCATCCACGCGCTCAATGCGAGCGGTCAGCACTTGGCCGATCAGTGGGTCACGACTGGCGTCGGCGGCACGGGAAGCCATCTATGGACAACGACTGGGGTCAGGTTTGGCGGCAGGAAACATATCCTAACGGTCTGGTGCCGTGGTCTGGAGCTTCCGCCGCCCTGGCCGTCCGACTGGGGGGTGCGCAGCTGCTGCGGCAGAGCGCCGCGCAAGACTACGCCGGCGATCTTTGCACGGGCTGATCCTCAACTGCCCGGCTTGGTCACGCGCTGCGCGGCTTGACCCAAAGTAGACGGCGCCATCGGTCAGCCGCCGCCCTTTTGGATGTACAGATCGAAATAGCGCATGAAGGCGTGGCGCTCGGCGGTGGATACCGCGTCAAAGCGGTAGCGCACCGACAGCCGCGGAATGCTGACCTGCGCGATACGGCGCGGCGGCAGGGCTTCCCACGCCATCGTCAGGCTGCCGCCGCCGAGGGTGATGCGTGCGCCACTGGCGCCGCTGCGTTGCCAGTGCGCGCCGCCGACCGCGCCGGGCAATTGCGCCAGCCATTGCGCCTCGGTGCAGCCGTGTTCGCGGGTGAAAGCCGCTGGGTAGTCGGACTGCATCAGGCAGGTGGTGGCGATTCGCGGTGGTGGCGCTGCGGGCGATGTGTTTTCGCCTCGGCTGCAAGCGCCGCCTCAGCCACCGGCAATCGGTGGCCAGATCGCCAGCACGTCACCGGCGGCCAGCGCGCGGCTGGCGCGTTCTTCGGGCGGCACGAAGACGCCGTTGATCAGCACCAGGTGGACCATTGCCATCGGCAGCGCGAAGGGTGCGATGACCTCGGCGATGGTCGCGCCGTCGGCCACCTGCAGCGCCAGTTGGTTGCTGCGGCGGGCCTCGACCGGCAGGTAGTCGGTCAGGCTGGCGTAGAGCTTGAAGGTGATGTCCATCGCTGGGTGGTGACCGCACGGTCTGCCGCCGCGCGCGCCGCGGTCTTCAGCGCAGCAGCGCCGGGGCCGACTGGGCTTGCGCGCAGGCCAGGTAGGCCGGCATCAGTTGCGTCGGGTCTTCCAGCAGCCGGGCTTTCCATTCGTCGCTGAGTGCGACCTGGCCTTCGACCAGCCCGCGCATCACGCCGACGTGCTGGGTGAAGCCGACCGCGTTGCAGCCGACCAGCCGGTTGCCGTCGAATTGCAGGCTCAGGTGGCGCTGACCCGCGCGGTCGGTCAACTCGGCGTGCTGGCCGCCGGCCACGCCTTGCCAGTTGCCGAAGCTGGCCGAAATCAGCCCCAGGGTGTCGAGCACGTTGATTTGCGTGACGCCTTTCAACTCGGCCTGGTGCCCGGCGTCGCTGACCATGTTCATGGCCGCGACGCGGGCCTGCTCGGCGGCGTTGGGCTGGATGGCGCTGACGATGGTGGTGCCGCTGACTTTGTCAAACGCCTCGGCGCAGTCGCCGGCGGCGAATATGCCGTCGACGTTGGTCTGCATGTGCGCGTCGGTCAGCACGCCGAGCAAGCAGGTGATGCCCGAATGCTCAAGAAAGCCGATGTTTGGGCGCACCCCGGTGGCGCTGATCACCAGGTCGGCGCCCAGGCGCTGGCCGTTGGACAGGCACACGGTCATCGGCGCGGCGGCCGGCGCAAGCGCGGCGGCGGGTGCCGGGGCGGCTGGGGCTGCACTGGCTGGCGCTGCCGCGGTCGCTGCTGCCGCGGGCGTTGCCGCGGTGGCCGACGGCGGGTCGCCGAACACCTTGTGTACCAGCCGTGTGAAAAAGCCGGGCCGTTCGTCCGCGCGGGCCGCGGCCGCCGGGGCCGGCGTGACGGCTGCAGGCGCCGCTGCTGCCGCTGCTGCCGGCACCGCCGCGGCGGCCGGTACCGCGCCCGCGCGTTCGATCGCCACCACCTTGGCGCCGGTGTGTACGTCAACGCCCTTTGCCTGGCACCAGTCGCGGATCATGCCGCCGGCGACTTCGCCCATCATGCGCGGCACCATGCGGTCGCCCATTTCGACCACCGTCAGCTTGACGCCGCGCATCGCAAGCGCTTCAAGAATGATGCAGCCGATGAAGCCGGCGCCCATTTGCACCACGCGCGCGCCAGGCTGGGCCAGCGCGGCGATGGCGCGCGCATCGGCCAGCGTCCAGCAGGTATGCACGCCGGGGCCGGCCAGGCCGGGAATCGGCGGCGTTGCCGGCGACGAGCCGGTGGCGATCAGCAGCTTGTCGAACAAATGGATGCTGCCGTCGGACAGGGTGACGCTGCGCCGCTTGACATCCACCGCGGTGCAGCGCGCGCGCCGAATGGCGATGCGCTGCAGTGCGTAGTGCTGGGCGCCGTGGCGCAGGTGGGTGCCGCGCTCGCCGATCTTGCCGGTCAGCAGGTAGGGAATCGCCATGCGCGAGTACGGCAGCTCGTCTTCATCGCCGACCAGCAGGATTTGGTCGTGCGGCGCATGCTTGCGAATGGTTTCGGCGGCGATCACGCCGGCCGGTCCGGCGCCGAGGATGATGTGCTGCATGGCTTTTGGGAGTGAAGGATGAAGGATGAACGATGAACAAATGAACGGCGCGCTGCGGTGGCCGCGCGCCGTTCATCGTTCATTGTTCATGCGGCGCCGTCAGGCGCCGCGGTCATCGGCGGGTTACAGGCCGAGTTTGCTGCGGTTGCCCGCGGTCAGCCGGCCTTCGCTGTCCCAGCCGCGCGCGGCGTAGTACTTGGGCAGCATCTCGGGCAGCTTGCTGACCAGGCCGGCGGCCGGGCCGGTCTTGGAGGGCTCGTTCAGCAGCCGCGGCGGCAGGTTGTCGTCCTTGGCGCTGAAACCGGCGCGGTTGTTGAAATCGCGCTCCATGTTCCACACCCGCTCGCCGATCAACGCCAGGTTCTCCAGCGTGAATTCGGGCCCGCAGGCGGCGGCCACTTGCGGCGCGACGTCGGCCAGACCCCAGGCAAAGCTGGTAAAGATGCAGATGCCGGCCGAGTCAAACGCCGCGGTGGCGTCCTGGAAGGCGATCACCAGCTCGGGCTTGCCCTCGGCGGAAAGCGGGTCGGTCTTGACCGGGATGCCGAGGATCTCCGACGCCACGGTGTAGCTGCGCAGGTGGCAGGCGCCGCGGTTGCTGGTGGCGTAGGTCAGCCCCATGCCCTGGATGCCGCGCGCGTCGTAGGCCGGGAATTCCTGGCCCTTGACGCTCATGCTCAGCTCGGGGTGGCCGTATTTTTCGCACAGCCGCTTGCTGCCCTGGCCGATTTCCTTGCCAAAGCCTTCGCCCTTGGCGGTCATGTCGGTGAGCTGGCACAACGCGCGCGCCGAGCCAAACGGCGCGTCAATGCCCAGCATGTCCTTGGTGACCACGCCCATTTCGTACAGCTCCATCACCGCGCCGATGGTGGCGCCGAAGCTGATCGGGTCCATCCCCTGCTCGTTGCAGATCAGGTTGGCGTACTGCAGCGCTTCCAGGTCGTTGACGCCGTTGGCCGCGCCCAGCGCCCAGGCGGCTTCGTACTCCAGCCCGCCCGAGGCGCCCCAGTACTGCGGCTTGTTCTCGACCGAGAAGTGGGTCTGGTCGATCTTGCTGATGCGGCCGCAGGCAATCGTGCAGCCAAAGCAGGCCTGGTTGGTCACCAGGTGCTTTTTGCCGTCGCTGGCGCGCGGCGTGGCCATGGCTTCGGCGGAGATGTCCTTGGCGCCTTCGAACTGGCTGTCGCGGTGGTTGCGGGTGGGCAGCGCGCCAACCTCGTTGACCACGTTCATCAGCACCTGGGTGCCGTAGGCCGGCAGGCCTTGCCCGGTGACGCCGTTCTCGGCCAGGATCTTTTTCTTCTCGAAGGTGACCTTCATGAACTCCTTCGGGTCGGCGATATTGCCCACGCCCTTGGTGCCGCGCACCGCAATCGCCTTCAGGTTCTTGCTGCCCATCACCGCGCCGACGCCCGAGCGGCCGGCCGCGCGGTGCAAGTCGTTGACCACCGCGGCGTACAGCACCTGGTTTTCGCCGGCCAGGCCGATCGAGCTGACGCGCAGCAGCGGATCCTGGTGCTGCTTTTTCAGCGTCGCCTCGGTTTCCCAGACGCTCTTGCCCCACAGGTGGCCAGCGTCCTTCAGCTCGACCTGGTCGTCATTGATCGCCAGGTACACCGGCTTGGGCGACTTGCCTTCGAAGATGACCATGTCCCAGCCGGCCATCTTCAGCTCGGCGCCCCAATAGCCGCCCGAGTTGCTGCAGGCGATGGCGCCGGTCAGCGGGCCCTTGGTGACCACCGTGTAGCGGCCGCCGGTGGAGGCCATGGTGCCGGTCAGCGGGCCGGTGGCCCAGATGATTTTGTTGTCCACCGACAGCGGGTCGACCTTGGCGTCGATTTCCTCGACCAGGTACTTGGTGGCCAGGCCGCGTGAACCGAGGTAGGCCTTGGCCCATTGCATGTTCAGCGGTTCGGATTTGACCGTGCCATTGGTCAGGTTGACGCGAAGGATTTTTCCAGCCCAGGACATGTGTGTGGCTCCTCTTTCGCGTTAGGCGGCGGTGGCCGCGGCGGGTTGGTTGCCGAGCTTGTCGGCCCAGGCAGCCATCCTGGACAAGCCGGTCCAGTTGGCGTCGACATAGGTGATCGCGCCGGTCGGGCAGGCGGTGGCGCAGGCCGGGTCGCCGCCGCACAGGTCGCACTTTTGCACCTTGCCGGTTTCCTGCACGTAGTTGATCGTGCCGAACGGGCAGGCGATGGTGCAGACCTTGCAGCCGACGCAGGTCGACTCGCTGACCATCTTGGCGCCGGTGGCCTTGTCGATGGTGATGGCCTCGACCGGGCAGGCGTGCAGGCACCAGGCTTCGTCGCACTGGGTGCAGGTGTAGGGCACCTTGCGGCCGGTGTGGTGGAAGTCGAAGACCTTGATGCGCGACTTGGCCGGCGCATAGGTGGCGTAGTTCTCGAATGAACAGGCCATTTCGCATTGCAGGCACCCGGTGCATTTGTCCGGGTTGATGTGCAGGCTTTTCTGCATGAGGGTCTTCTCCGCAACGGGGTGAACAAACCGGCGAACGGCGGTAACCGCCGATGCCGCATGGAAGCTTATGCAATATTCAGCATAGCGACCGCGCTGTCTGTCTAGGGCAAACCCTGGAAAGGGCCGCCGCCAGCCGCAGGTGTCACTTATTCGCGCACCGGCTCCAGCAGTTGCAGCACGCCAGCGAAGTCGAATGCCGCGATCGCCGCCTGTGCGTTGGCGAGATTGGCGGGGCCCAGGCGGCGCTGCAGGGCCGGTTGCAGGCGGTCGAACAACGCCACCGCGTCCAGGCTCTGGCGGCGCAGCAGCGCGCGCAACTCGGCCAGCGCGGCGGCTTCCTGGTCGGCGATGGTCGCGTGGTCTTCGTCCTGGTCGACCGCCAGCGGCTGCCAGGCGCCGGCGGCTGCGCGGGCGCTGTGGCGCTGCAGCTCCAGTGCGCTGGCCGCGTTGAGTGCCGCCAGTTGCGCGTTGAGTTCGGCCAGCAGCGCGCCGGTCGGCGGCGCGCCCGGCGTGGCCTTCGGTGATGGCTCCAGCCGCGTGGCCAGGCCGGCGATGTCCAGCGCGCCAAGCAGCAGCGCGCTGCCCTTTAGCTTGTGCGCCCAGGCGGCCAGGGCATCGGGCGGCAGCGCGGCCAGTGCAATCGGGTCGATGCTGCCGAATTCGGCCAGGAAGCGGGCCAGCATCGACACAAACAATGTGCGGTCGGCCCACAGCGTGGGCGTCACCGCGGCGCCGTCGATGCCATTGATCGCCAGCGGCGGCGCGTCCGCTGCCGTGTTCGGCCGGCGCGGGCGCGGCAACACCGGCAATGGCGCGCCGCGGCTGCGTTCGACGTGGTGGCGAATGCAGCTCACCAGCGCCTGCGGCTGCAGCGGCTTGCCGATGAAATCGGTCATGCCGGCGGCCAGTGCCTGGTCGCGGGCGTGGAACTCGACGCCAGCGGTCAGCGCGATCACCGGCAGCCTGTCCAGACCCAGTTCGCGGCGCAGCCGGCGCGTGGCGTCGATGCCGTCTATGCCGGGCATTTGCACGTCCATCAGCACGACGTCGAAATCGCCCGGCGCGCGCTGCAGCAGCGCCAGCGCCTGCAGCCCGTCGGCACAGGCGGTGACGGTGGCACCTTCGAGCTCCAGCACATGGCGCGCGACGTCGAGGTTGAGCAGGCTGTCGTCGGCGACCAGCACATGCACGCCGGGCAGCGACAGCGCACCGTCGCTGGCATCGGTCAGCGCCTGCGCTTCAGCGGCGTCGGCGTCGAGCGCGGTCGGCGCGCTGTCGTCGGTGGCCGCCGGCAGCGGCAGCACGACCGCGAACTCGCTGCCCGAGCCGGGGCTGCTGGTCAGGCTGAGCTCGCCGCCCATCAAGCGCACCAGCCGGGCGACGATCGACAGCCCCAGCCCGCTGCCGCCGTAGCGCCGGGTGGTCGAGCTGTCGGCCTGTGTGAAAGGTTGGAAGAGCCGCGTTTGCACGTCCTTGGCAATGCCGGGCCCGGTGTCGCGTACCGCGATGCGCAGCCGACCGGCGTCGCCTTGCCGCGTCACGTGCAAGGTCACCTGGCCCGCGTCGGTGAACTTGATCGCGTTGCCGAGCAGGTTGTCGATGATCTGGCGCAACCGCGTCGGGTCGCCGACCACCCGCGCCGGAACGTCGTTGGCCAGATGCAGCGTCAGCGCCAGGCCCTTGGCCTCGGCGCCGCCGGACAGCAGCGCCACCTCGGCCTGCAGCAGGCCGCGCAGGTCAAACGGCAGCGCTTCAAGCTGGAACAGTCCGGCCTCGATCTTCGACAGATCCAGCACGTTGTTGACCAGGCCCAGCAGCGTGCGGCCGGCGTGCTGGATTTGCGCCACCATCTGCCGCTGCGGTGCCGGCAGCGCCGCGCGCTCCAGGATGTAGGTCAGGCCGAGGATGGCGTTCAGCGGGGTGCGGATTTCATGGCTGGTGTTGGCCAGGAACTCGCTCTTGGCGCGGTTGGCGGCTTCGGCCTGCGCCACCTCGCGCGCGCGCTGGTCGGCGCGGCGGCGCTCGGTGATGTCCTGCAGCGCACCGACCAGCCGCGCGTCGCGCAGACGCCGCGTGCGGGTGCGCGGGGTGGCGGCGGCCGGTGCGCCAGCGCCGGAACGCTCGCAGGCGCCGATCACCCGCACCCAGATCGCCACGCCGTCGGCGCGGGTGAGCGGCAGCTCCAGGTCCCAGTCGTCACCGCTGCGCAGTGCTCGGCGCACCACCGCGCGCAGCGCAGCCGCGTCGGATGGCGCCAGCCGCGCCAGCGCGTCGACCAGGCGTGGCGGTGGCGTGTCCGGCAGACCGAGGATGCGGCAGGTCTGCGGCGAGCAGCGCAGCGCACCGTCGCGCAACGCCAGATCCCAGCCGCCGACCTGGGCCAGTTCGCCGGCGCGCGCCAGCATCAGCTCGCTCTGGCGCAGCGCGGCCTGGCCGGCGGCCAGTTGCGCGGTGCGCTCGTCGACCTGCGCCGCCAGGTCGCGGCTGTAGGCCTGCAGCCGGCGCACCGCGGCCACCCGTTCGGCGCTGTGGCGCAGGATTTCGCCGACGCCGACCACGCGCGCATCGTCGTCGAGCACCGGCCCGGCCGAGACCTCGATTTCCATCATGCTGCCGTCGCGGTGGCGGCGCAGCGTCTCAAACGGCGGCGTGGCCTGGCCGACGAGCGCGCGCTGAACAATCTGGCGGTGCTGTTCCGGGTCGGGGCCGACCAGCCCCAGCGCGTCCATCGTGCGGCCAACCGCCTCATCGCGCCGAAAACCAAACAACTGCGCCGCGGCGTGGCTCCACAGCACGATGCGGCCCTGCAGGTCCAGGCCGATGGTGGCGTCGGCCGAGTGGTCAAGCATGCTGGCCAGCCGGGTGCGCTCTTCCAGCGCCGCCAGGGTGCGCTGCTGCAGCGTTTGCCGCAATTGCGCCAGCCCGGCCAGCAGCAGCGTGATCAGGCTGCCGACGGCCCACACCGCGTTCGGCGATGGCAGACGCAAGGCGCTGGCCAGCGCCGGCCGCGCGCGCAATGTGAACTGCCAGCGCCGGCCATAGACGCTGTGGTCAAGCCGTACCGGCGCGATGGCCTCAAGTACGTCGTCGGTCTGTGGCGAGGCAAAGCCGTGCCGCGGCGCCACGGCGTCGGTGGTGTCGTCCAGCGTCAATGTCAGCCGGTCGGCGCGCAGTTCGGCCGCGCGCAGCAGCTCAGCGAGGTCGATCACCGCATAGACCAATGCCGGCGCCGCGCCGGGCTGGCTGTCGTCGGTGGTCAGCGGCAACAGCATCAGCAAACCCGGCGGGCGGCCGCGCTCGGGCTGCACCAGCGCAAGCGGCGCGCTGATGGCGGGCAAGCCGCTGGCCAGTGCGCGTTCGGCGGCTTCGCGCCGCAGCGGCTCGGAGGCGATGTCCAGCCCGATCGCGCTGCGGTTGGGCGCGTCGGGCTCGACGTACTGGATCACCAGCCGCTCGCCGGTGTGCGGCGCCAGCGTCTTGACGGTGAACTGCGGCCAGCCGTGGCGGCGCGCGTCGGCAATGAAGTCGGCCTCGGCCGCGGCGTCGGCGCCGACGCGCCGTATCAGGCCGAAACCACTGGTGCCGGGGAACTCGCGCCCCATCTGGTGCGAGCTGATGTAGCGGTGAAAGCCTTCGCGGTCGACCTGCGCCAGGCCGGCGCCCAGCACGTAGCCGCGCACGCCGCGCAAGCCGGTGGCCGCGCGCGACAACTGCTCAATCACCGAGGCGACCACGCGCTCGGCCTGGGCGTGCAATTCGGCATGCACCTCGCGCAGGTTGTCTTGCCGCTGCCACCAGGCGGCGGCCAGCGCGGCGGCCAGCCCGAGCAATAGAACCAGCAGGCCGTGGTTGAACCGCCGCTTCGGCGGCTGCGCTGGCGCCACGCCGTCAGCCGCCGCGGCCACCGGCTAGGGCGGCGTCGGCAGCCAGCGGCCGCGGGGCATCGCCCACGGCCAGTTGGTCCAGCGTCAGCGACCACACCTGGTCGCGGCCATGCGACTTGGCCGCATACAGCGCCTGGTCGGCGGCGCGCACCAGGTCTTCGGCGCCCAGCGACTGCTCGGGCGCCAACGGCACAAAGCCTGAATCAACCGACCACGGCGCGCCGAAAAGGCTCGCCACGTCGACCGCCGAGACGCCGACGCTGGCCGTCACCAGCGTCGTCAACGGGTGCGGCAGCCGCGCCTGGGCGATCGCCGCGCGCAGCGCCGCGGCGACCACCGCGCCGCCCTCGGCCGCGGTGTCGGGCAGCAGCAGCACGAACTCCTCGCCGCCATAGCGCGCGGCAAAGTCGGCCGGGCGCTTGAGCACGCCGCGCAGCGCCTGCGCCACCATGCGCAGACAGCCGTCACCGGCCAGGTGGCCGTGGTGGTCGTTGTAGGCCTTGAAGTGGTCGACATCGACCATCAGCAGCGCCAGTGGCCGGCCATTGCGCATCGCGCGCAGCCATTCCTGGTGCAGCGTGCGGTCAAAGTAGGCGCGGTTGGCCAGACCGGTCAGGCCATCGGTATTGGCCTCGGTGCGCAGCCGGTCGGTCATTTGCTTCAGGCGCACCAGGTTGGCCACGCGCGCGGCCACCACCGCGCCGCGCAGCGGCTTGACGATGAAGTCGGCGGCGCCGGCGCGCAGCCCGCGCACCTCGGAGGCCTCGTCGGTGTGCGCGGTCAGAAACACCACCGGCACGTCGGCGACCAGCGCGTCGGCCTTCATGCGGCGGCAGACCTCGTAGCCGTGCATGGCCGGCATTTCGACGTCCAGCAGCACCAGGTCGGGCGGCTCAAGCCGTGCCAGACGCAAGGCGTCGCGCCCGCTGCGTGCGACGCGAAGGTCATAGTGTTTGCCCAGCAGCGCGCCGAGCAGACTCAGCACGTTGACGTCATCGTCAACGACCAGAATGCGCGGCTTGGCTGCAGGGCTGGTCCCAACGTCGGCATGGGTCATTTGTACGTGCCCAGAATTACCGGTTGCCCTTCAGCGCACACTGATCATGGCACAGCGAAGCGCGCTGTGCGCTGATCGAGGTGTGGCGCAATCGTGACGATTGGTCGCCGCGGCACGCCGTGCGCGGCGGTGGCCGAAGGAGAGCCGATTGAAGACGTCGTTGAACACATGGCTGGCCACCGATTGGCCGCTCATCCAGGCGCCCATGGCCGGCGTGCAAGGCAGCGCGCTGGCGCTGGCGGTGTGCGCGGCCGGTGCGCTGGGCTCGTTGCCGGCGGCGATGCTCTCGCCCGAGCAGTTGCGCGCCGAACTGGCGGCGCTGCGCGCCGGCACCACGCGGCCGTACAACGTCAACTTCTTTTGCCACCCGCCGCCATTGCCCGACGCCGGTCGCGATGCCGCCTGGCGGGCGCAGTTGGCGGCCGATTACGCGGCGTTCGGTCTGGCTCCCGAGGCTGGCGACCGCGCACCGGCGCGGCGGCCGTTCGACGCGGCGGCGGCCGCGTTGCTGGCCGAGTTCAGGCCGCCGGTGGTCAGCTTTCATTTCGGGCTGCCGCAGGCCGAACTGCTGGCCCAGGTCAAGGCCTGGGGCGCGTGCGTCATGTCGTCGGCGACCACGGTGGACGAGGCGCGCTGGCTGCGCGCGAATGGTGCCGACGTCATCATCGCCCAGGGGCTGGAAGCCGGTGGCCACCGCGGCATGTTCCTGAGCGACGACCCGAGGACGCAGATCGGCACATTCGCGCTGCTGCCGCAGGTGGTGCGCGCGGTCGACTGCCCGGTGGTGGCGTCCGGCGGCATTGCCGACGCCGCCGGCGTGCGCGCTGCGCTGGCGCTGGGCGCGGCCGGGGTGCAGGTTGGCACGGCGTTTCTGTTGTGTCCGGAGGCGACCACGTCGGCGCTGCACCGCGCCGCGCTGCAGTCGGCCGACGCGGCACACACCGCGCTGACCAATCTGTTCACCGGCCGGCCGGCGCGCGGCATCGTCAACCGCTTCATGCGCCGGCACGGCCCGCTCAACCCGGCGGTGCCGGCGTTCCCGCTGGCCGCCGCGGCGGTTGCGCCGCTGCGCGCGGCGGCCGAAGCCCAGGGCCGCAGCGACTACTCGCCGCTGTGGGCCGGGCAGAACGTCTCGGGCTGCCGGGCGCTGCCGGCGGCGCAGGTGGTGCAAGCATTGGTGGCCGGTCTGGTGGCCTAAGCCGCCGGCGCACGTTGGGGCTCAATCGCGCTTGCTCGGCCAGCGGCCGGTCCCGCCAGGCGGCGGCATTGCCCATTCGGGCGCCGGGCGGGGCCGACTCGGGGCTCACCGCGTGGCGGGGTCGCCGCCGGGTGCGTCAATCGGCGCAGGCTGGGTGGCGACGCGCCACTTGTGCCACAGGTGCGGCAGCAGCAGCCGCAGCGGCATGCGCCGCCAGTGGTGGCGCGCCAGCAACAGCAGCGCGGCGGTGGAGCGGACCGCGTCGCCACGGGCGTCGGGGTCGGCCGGATGCAGCACCCGCCGCCACAGCGGCAGCAGCCATGGCCGTTGCCAGGCCAGCGCGCCCGACGCCACCAGGTCGTGCAGCACCTGCGGCGGCACCGGGGTGTGCAGCCAGGCGCGGGTGAAGTGCAGCGCCAGCGCCAGCGGCTCGCCCAGACCCAGTTCCTGCGCGCGCTGTGGCAGTCGCTGCCACCAGGCCGGGTCAGTCGCGGCAAAGTGGCGCAGCAGGCCGTCGAGGTCGACCAGGTCACGCAGCCGCCCGCGGCCCTCGGAATCGAAAAACAGGTGGCTGGCGCTGTGCAGCACCAGGTCCAGTGGCTGCAGCACCTGCCAGCCGCTCAGCCGGCTGGGCTGCAGGTGGTCAATCAGCCGCTGCGCGTCGACCGTCACCCGGGCCACCGGCGGCAAGATGGTGTGGTGCACGTCCAGCTCCAGCCCCAGCCTGGGGTGCAGCAGCGGCGGCAGCTCGTGCGCCCACTCGCGGTAGTAGCGCTGGTCGTGGGCGTCCAGCGCGGTCTCCTGCCAGCCGGCATCGGCCAGCCGGCGCTGGGCGTCGGCCAGGCTGGCCTTGGGCACCAGGATGTCCAGGTCCGATGGCAGCCGGCCGCCGGCAATCGGCAACTGCTGCGCCTGGTAGGCGGCGCCTTTGAGCAGCACCTTGGGATAGTCGGCGCCGTCGAGCGCATCGCTGACTTGTTCCACCACGCGCTGCAGCAGCGCACTGCGGTACTGCGACAGACGCAGCGCGGACAGCAAGTGCTCGCGGGGTTGTGGCGGCACCTGGTCGAGCATGCGGTGGGCATGCAAGGCTGAGGCCAACCGGGCCAGCAGCCGTTGCGCCCGGGCGACGCGCACCACGTGCTCCCAGCGCGGCAGCGACCAGGCCAGCGCTACTTCGGGCTGGCGCAGCGCGGCCAGCCAATCCAGCGCGGTGACGGCGTTGCGGCGTTCAGCCACGGTCACCGCATCGGGCATGGTGGGCGGCGACGCCGGGCCAGGCCGCGTCCAGTGTGCGCAGCGCGTCGTGCAGGTCGCTGTAGACCAGCCGCCAGGCCGGGCAGCGGCGGGTCAGCGCCAGTGCGGCGTCGAACGCCGGTTCACCCACCGTGGTGTAGTTGAAGGCGTTGAAAGCGACGGCGCTGAACATTTCGCTGGCCGGCAGCGGTTCGAAGCGCGTCGGGCTGCCGGCCTCCCACTTTGGCAGCACCACCGCGCCTGGCCGTGCAGTGACGTGGCGTGCGCGCACCGCGTCGGCCGGCGGCGCGGCATGCACCACCAGCCCCTTGCGGGTGTTTGGAAAACGCGGGCCGAGCACTGCGCTGGGTGCCAACTGGGCGATGGCCTCGATCGACTGGTTCTTCAGCGCCACCGGCTTGAGTACCGGCTGGAATTGCAGCGTTGCCGGGTCCAGCGCGCCGAATTCGTCGGACAGCAGTCGCCAGCCGCTGTGCATCAACGCCGCGGTCAGCGTGCTCTTGCCCGATCCCGGCGTGGCCGGCATGACCAGCGCCAGGCCGTCGCGCTCGACCACCCCGGCGTGCAGCAGCAGCATGCGGTGCTGGCGTTCGGCAATCAGCCAGTTGCAGCCCCACTCCAGCATCGGCAGAGGGCTGTCGGCGCCGAACGGTTCGAACGGCTGCTGGCCCTCGCTGCGCAAAAACACCTGTGGCCGCAACCAGCGGCGCAGGCCGAGCGCGCGGTCGACGCGAAGGTGCACGTCGGCCCAGGGTGCATCGTCGACAAACGGGAACGCACCGTAGACGGTGTGCAGTTGCCGCGCCAGCACCTTGCTGTCACTGCGTACCCGCACCGTCACCAGCCCGACGTCCAGCCACAGGCCACGCAGGCGCAGCGCTGCGGCTACCGCATCGACTGGCAGTTGTGCCAGCGTGGGTGGGCCAGAAAAAGAGTGAGCGACCGGCGGGCTTGACATCGCGCAGCGAGCGTAACCGGCGGCCGCGGCACGCCCGGCTGCGGGCTAACGCTGAAATCAGCCCGAGCGCGAAAAGATTGCCCGCACCAAGCCGGCGTTGAGTAGCTGCGGCCAGTTGAATTCGACCCACGGCGCCAATGACTCGGCCTTTTCGCCGCAATCGGCGGCCAGCGCAGCGCTGACCACGGCGGTGTCGCAGGGCTGTGTGGCCTCGGCCAGCACTTCCAGCGTGGCCGCGCTGGTGTCGTTCAGCAGAGTGGTATCGCCCGACAGCGGGCTGAAAGCGACCCAGACGTCGTCGTCAATTGGCTCGACGCGAATGCCGTCGACCAACCGGTAACGAATCTGCGCCCGCGCCACTTCGGCATCAGGCGCCGATAAACGACCCATAGCAGCTCTTGGTGGCTACGCCGCCGGTGCCGGCGTAGGTTCCGCTGCTATTGATGGCCGAACTGCTGCTGGTGGCGATGGCTACGACATTGCCGTTGACGTCAAACAGCAGCGCGTAGAAGGGGCCGTTGGGCGTTGCCGACACGCCCGTCGGCAGCGCGGAGGTTGTCGCACCAGGAACAAAGCCGGTGCTGTTGGCCGTGCCATTGCCCGCGGCCACGTTGATATACAGACCCGCAGACAGGAAGCTGGTGGCGTTTGGATTCAGCAACTGCACAAGTTGATTGATCTCGGAGCTGCTGATCCAGGCGCTGTAATTGGCCGCCGAAGGGTTGCCGCCGACATGGGCCTGCACCCGCAGGTACGTCAGATTGGTCAGTGTTGGATCCGCGCGGGTACCGGCCGCCCGTGCCAGACACGGCAATGACGTGGCAGCCAGCGCACCGCCGCTGAACAGCGTCAACGTTGCTGGCGCGGCAAAGCCCTTGATCAAACGCCGCCGCGCCACGCCACGCGCGCGAGGGGTGGGCTGGGCCGGTACTTCAAGTTGATCGTTCACTCGTGTTCCTCGCCTGCAGGCGTTCCCGACGGACATTTTCGGAAACAGGTGCATGTTTCAAGCGTAACGAGTTTACGGGGCCGATGGTTGCTGACCTGTGCCGTCCTGCACTAATTGCCCAGCCGGCTGACCCCTTGATCGTGGGGTCGGCGCAGCGCGGCGCGGCCGAACGGCGCGTGGGCAAACCTTCAGGGTGCAATGTCGCCGCTGCCGACGGCGTGCCCGGGCAGGCCCAGCCAGGGGTCGTCGTCGCGTCCGCCAAACGCCGCCAGCAAGTGCTCCAGCATCAGCCGGGTGCGCAGCGGCAGGTGTTTGCGGCTGGGCATCGCGGCCCAGATGTCGACCGAAAACAGCCGCCATTCGGGCAGCACGCGCTCCAGCCGGCCCTGCGCCAGCGCCTGGTCGGCGACGAAGGAGGGCAGTCCGGCCAGGCCCAGGCCGAGCAGCGCGGAGGTCTTCATCAGGTCCAGGTGCGAGGTGCTGAACAACGGCCGCCTGGACACGCTGAACGCTTCCTGCTGCCCATCCCGCCGGGTCATCATGAAGCCGCGCTGGTATTCGCCGGCCGGCGGCAGCATGGCGTCGTGGCCGGCCAGCTCTGAGGGGTGCGTCGGCCGGCCGCGCCGGTTCAGGTAGTCGGGCGCCGCGCACAGCACCACCTCCGAGCGCGCCAGCCGGCGGGCGACGAAGTCACCCTCCAGCCGCGAACGGCTGACGATCAAGGTCAGGTCGCAGGTTTCGTCGACCCCGGCCACCGAGCCGGGCACGATTTCCAGCGTCACCTGCGGGTGCTGACGGTGGAACGCCGGCAAGTGCTGCGCCAACTGGTAGACCGCCAGCGCCGGCGGCGCCAGCAGACGCAGGTGGCCGCGTGCCTCGACCGCCGCGGCGCCGGCTTCGGCGGCGGCGTCATCGACATCGATGACGATTTGCCGCGCCCGCTGCAGGTAGGCCTCGCCGACGTCGGTCAGCGCCAGCCGGCGCGTGGTGCGGTTGATCAGCCGCACGCCGAGCGACTCTTCCAGCTCGGCCACCAGCCGGGTGACCACCGCTGGCGCCAGGTCCAGCGCCCGCGCCGCCGCGGCCAGGCTGCCGCCTTCGGCCACCGCCACAAACACCCGCATCGCCCGCAATGAGTCCATCTTGCCGCTGCGCCTGGGCGCTGGTTGGGGGGTCGATTATTCTCGTTTCGTAAATTGTGACTTGATTTGGAAGTGATTCCATTGCTGTTTCATCGTCAATACAGTGGCTTCCATCGACAGGCCCTGCCGTCGAGCCGCAGCACAAAGCACTGCGGCAGTTTCGTCACCCATTGCAAGGAAACCACCATGTCACGTCATCTGAACCCCGTCGCCGCCGCGCTTGCCGCTGCCAGCCTGCTGGCCTTCGGCACCGCCTTCGCCGCCGAAGGCACCAACGATTTCGCCACCATCGCCACCGGTTTGAGCCGCGCCGAAGTGCGGGCCGATGCGCGCGCCAACGGCCGCGCCGGCGCCGACTACCCGAGTCAATACGCGCTGGCGCCGAAGTCCGACCGCAGCCGCGCCGAAGTGCGCGCCGAAACCCGGCAGGCGGTGCAGCGCGGCGAGGTCGACTTCACGACCGAACACTACGGTGAGGTGGTCTCGGCGCACGCCAGGCGCGTGCTGCCGCATTCTTGAGCCTGAAAAACTAACTTAGGTTAGTTGTCGCGGCGTCGTTGGCCAGTTTGGCGCGTCGGCGCGCAGCAGTTCCCAGGCCCGCGCGGCGCGCAGCACGCCCAGGTCGTCGTGCCGGCGGCCGCTGATCTGCAGGCCGATCGGCAGCCCGGCGGCGCTGTAGCCGGCGTTGATCGACAGCGCCGGCTGCCCGCTCATGTTGTAGGGCAGCGTGAAGGCGATGTGCTCGAACGGCCGCGCCGGGTCGTTCAGCGGGCTGGCCCAGTCGGCGGCAAAGCTGCCAACCGGGCTGGTCGGCGACAACACCAGGTCAAACGGCGCGCAGGCGGCCAGCGCGGCGTCGCGCAGCGCGGCCATCTGGCTGTAGCCACGAAACACCGCGGTGCCGCTGTAGGCGGCGGCCGGTGCCACCCAGTCGAGGATGTAGCGCAGCACCTGCGCACGGCGCTCGGACGCCAGCGTTTGCAGCTCAAGCCAGCTGCGCATGCGCCAAAAGCAGTCCATGCCGTCGGCCATTGCCCGCGTGCAAAACGCCGCCATCGGCTCGACGTGGGCGCCGGCGGCCTCGAAGCGCCGCGCCGCTGCGGTCACCGCGGCGGCGATTTCGGTGGTCACCGGCAAGCCCCAGCCGGCGTCCAGATGCAGGCCGACGCGCAGGCCGCGCAGCCGCTCGACCGGGCGGTCGTGGATCGCCAGCCAATCGAGGGTCTGCGCCGGCAGGCTGGTCGGGTCACGCGCGTCGGGCTGGGCCAGCACCGCCATCAGCCGCGCGCAGTCGTCGACGCTGCGCGTCATCGGCCCGGCGGCACGGCCTTCGTAGGGCGGCTTGATCGGCACCCGGCCAGCGCTGGGCTTGAAGCCGACCAGGCCGCACCAGCCGGCCGGCAGCCGGATCGAGCCGCCGATGTCGGTGCCCACATGCAGCGGGCCATAGCCGGCCGCGGCAGCGGCGCCGGCGCCGGCGCTGGAGCCGCCCGGGTTCAGCCGGGTGTCCCAAGGGTTGCGCGTCAAGCCATGAAAGCTCGACAGCCCGGACGACAACATGCCGTAGTCGGGCATCGTCGTCTTGGCCAGCAACACCAGAGCCGCCTCGCGCCAGCGCGCGGCCGGTGGCGCGTCCCAGTCCAGCGGCGCCAGCGGGGTGGCCGCGCTGCCCAGCGGCATCGCGCAGCCGCGGCTGGCGATGTTTTCCTTCAGCGTGCCGGGCACGCCGTCCAGCGCCGACAGCGGCGCGCCGCATTGCCAACGCGCCTCGCTGTCGCGCGCCGCGGCCAGCGCTGCCTCGGCGTCGAAGGCGTACAGCGCGTGCAGCGCGGGCTCGCAGCGCTCGATTTGCGCAATGACCGCGCGCACCACCTCGACCGGCGACAGCCGGCGCGCGGCATATGCCGCCGACAACTCGGCCGCACCGAGCAAATAGAGTTCATCCATCGGCACCACCCCGCCACCCATGCAGCGGCCAATCATCGTTCACGCGGCACGCCGCATGGTTCATCGTTCATCTTCATTTGTTCATCGCATGAAGCGCCCCGGCACCGCCGCCAGCAGCGCGCGGGTGTACGGATGCTCGGGGCGGGTGAACAGCCGCGCGGGCGGGCCTTGTTCGACGACGCGGCCCTGGTGCAGCACCAGCACCTCGTCGGCGACCAGGTCGACCACCGCCAGGTCGTGGCTGATGATCAGCAGCGCCAGGCCCAGCCGCTGGCGCAGGTCGAGCAGCAGGTTGAGCACCTGCGCCTGCACCGAGACGTCGAGCGCGCTGACCGGCTCGTCGGCCACCAGCAGCCGCGGCCGGGTGACCAGCGCGCGCGCGATCGCAATGCGCTGGCGCTGGCCGCCGGAGAACTCGTGCGGGTACTTGCCGGCGTCGGCGGCGTGCAGGCCGACCGCTTCGAGCATTTCAGCGCCGGCGGCTGCGCGCGCGGCGGCGCCGTGTCGGCCCTGCGCGGCCAGCGGTTCGGTGACGATGCGGCCGACCGTCTGGCGCGGGTCCAGGCTGCCGAACGGATCCTGAAACACCATTTGAAACCCGGCGCGGGCGCGGCGCAGCGCGGCCGGCGCCAGCGCGTGCAAGTCCTGGCCGTCAAAGCAGACCGTTCCGGCGCTGGGCTTTTCCAGCGCCATCAGCAGCCGCGCCAGCGTGCTTTTGCCCGACCCCGATTCACCGACCACGCCCAGGCAGCGCCCGGCGCCAAGCCGCAGGTCGACGCCTTGCAGCGCCTGCACCACCCCTGGCGCGCCAAACAGCCGCTGGCGCGGCAGCGGGTAGTGCTTGGCCAGGCCGCGGGCGACCAGCAGCGCCGGTTCGTCGACGACGACGGCACCGGCGCCCGCGCCAGGCCGGGCAGCGCCGCTCAAGGCGCTGGCTCCGGCCGCAGGCAGCGCACCCAGTGCCCGGGCGCCAGCGTCCGTGCCGGCGGGTCGCCAGCGCGGCAGTCGGCGCCGGCATTGGCGCAGCGCTCGGCAAAGGCGCAGCCTGGGCCCAGCGTGGCCAGGTCGGGCACCCGGCCGCGTATCGTTGGCAGCCGCGGCGCATCGGCGCCCGGCGCCGCGGCGCGCAGCCCGAGCCGTGGCCGCGCGGCAAACAGGCCGCGGGTATACGGGTGCGCCAGCCGCGCGAACAGCGCCGCGGTCGGCCCGCCCTCGACGACAGCGCCGGCGTACAACACCTGCACCCGGTCGACGCTGTCGGCCACCAGCGCCAGGTCGTGGCTGATCAGCAGCAGTGCCATCCCGGCGTCGCTGACCAGCTCGCCGATCAGCGCCAGCACCTCGTGTTGCAGCGTGGCGTCGAGCGCGGTGGTCGGCTCGTCGGCGATCAACAGGTCGGGGCCGCAGGCCAGCGCGATGGCGATCAGCACGCGCTGGCGCTGGCCGCCAGAGAGCTGGTGCGGGTAGGCGTCGATGCGCTGCGCGGCCTGCGGCAGACGCACGCGGTCAAGCAGCCGCAGCGCCTGAGCGCGCGCCGCGCCAGCGTCCAGCCCGGCGTGCAGGCGCAGCGCCTCGGCGATTTGCGCGCCGATGCGGTGCAGCGGGTTGAGCGCGGTCATCGGCTCCTGGAACACCATCGCGATGCGCTTGCCGCGCAGCGCGCACCAGGCGGCCTCATCCAGCACGTCGAGCGCCAGGCCGTCAAAGTGCCGCGTGCCGCCGACCTGCGCGCCCTCGGGCAGCAGTCCCATCAATGCCAGCGCGGTCAGGCTTTTGCCGCAGCCCGATTCGCCGATCAGGCCCAGCCGCTCGCCACGCCCCAGCCGCAGGCTGATGCCGCGCAGCGCCCGCAGCGGCCCACGCGCGGTGCGCAGCGTGACGCGCAGGTCGACCACGTCGAGCAGTGGCGCGTCAGTCACACAGCGGTTGGTGATGGTGGTGGCGCGCGATGAACGATGAACGTCCCGCCTGGCGGCGGGACATGAACAATGAACAAGGCACGGACTGCGAAGGTGGTGCCTTCTTCATCGTTCATGTCCTGCGCGCAGCGCAGGACGCTCATCGTTCATCCGGCAGCGCCGCTCAAACGCTGTAATCGGCGGTCGCCAATGCGGCGGCGGCTTGGGCCTTGGCCAGCAGGTCGATGTAGGCGCCGCGCACCAGCATGTCGGCGCTGATGCCCAGCCGCGCCATCAGTGCGCGGGCGCTGGCTTCGCCGTCGGCCACCGACTGGCCGGGCGACAGCAGCACTTCCAGCTCGAGAAAATCACCCAGCCCCTCGACCCGGTCCAGGTGCAGCCGGGTGTGGTCGACCAGAACAATGATGCGGTGCTTGCGCACGCGGCCGATGACGCCGCAGGCGCGCGTCAGCACCTCGCGCAGGCCGTCGGGCTCGGGCACCGGGGTGATGGCGTAGTCCGAGCGCTTCGGGCCCTCGGCGTCGACGCGGTGGTAGTGGATCAATTCACCCATGCCGTCGCCAAACACGCGCAACTTGAGCCGGCCGTGCGGGGCGTTGAAAAAGGTGTCGTCCTGGTGGATCAGCGGCAGGTGCTCGTCATCGGACAGGGCGCGGGCGGCGGGCAGCCAGGCTTCGACGCTGTCGATGCGGGCCTTGATTTCTACGTTGGCGGGCATGCGCCGAATTGTGGTGCAAGCACCTGGGCGTTGGCCACCGTCAAGTACCCGGATCGCCGCGCTGGCGTGCTGTGGTCACGCCTGCCACAGCGCGCATTGCGCGGCGGCGGCGTGCTGCACCTGCCACGCTTGGGCGCCCAGCAGTTGCTGGCGCAGCGCGAAGTCCAGCGTGACCAGCGCGGCGTTGACCGTCATCTCGCCGGCCGCCGCGCGCGCCAGCGCCTCGGCCACCGGCAGCCGGGCAATCGATTGCACCTCGCCATCCTGGTTGGCCGGCACGCAATCGGCCGGCAAGGCCAGGTCAAACACGCTGACCGCCTCGCGCTGCAGCCCCTCAGGAATGTCGCGCAGCACCAGCAGCGTGCGGCCTGCGGCCAGGCCGGCCATTTGCTCGGGGCGCAGGCCGGCTTCCTCCCAGCCCTCGCGCCGCACCGCATCGATCGGCGACTGGCCATGCGGCACGCCGCCGCCGATCAGGTTGTCGAGCAGCCCGGGGTCGGTCGGCTTGTTGTCGGCGCGGCGGGCGATCCACAGCGCGGCCGGCCGGCCGTCGGCGCCGGCGACCCAGCCGTTGCAGTGCGCGCCAAAGGTCAGGGTGCCCCAGAAGCGCGCCGCCGCGCGCTCAAAGGTGGCCAGCAGCGCACGGTCGCCGTCCAGCGCGTGCAGCGGGTAGGTTTCGTCGCGCCAGGCGACGATCAGCCCGTCGGCGCGCAGCGCGGCGTTGGCTGCGGCAAAGAAGGCGCCGCGCTCGGCCGCCGGCAGGCGCAGCGTCAGCCGCCCGGCGCTGAGGTGCAGCGCGTCGGGCCAGCGCCGCAGCGCGTCGAGGTGGCCGCGGGCCACCGACCCGGCGGCGCGCTCAACGGTGCCGTCGGCGATGAAAAACGGCAGCCGCGTCGCCACGTCGTGCGCCCGCGCCAGCGCAATCGCCGGCCAGGGCTGTTGGTGCGGCGACGGGGAATCGGGCACAGCGGGGGCTACTTCATTCATCGTTCATGCCCGCGCCAGCGGCGCGGCGTTCATTCGTTCATCCACCGCGCGCCGCTGCGCCGGCCGGCCAGTCAGTCGACGACCCGCACCTGGCCGTCGATGACCTGCCCGTCGCGCGCGGCGGCGTCGGCCGGCGCGTCTTCGAAATAGGCCACCGCGTTGGCGCCGACCTGCAGCGTGTCGCGCCAGGCGTAGGCGCCGACACCGAGCGCGCCGACCAGCGGCAGCAACCGCGACACGCCGCGCGCCGCGGCGCCCTCGGTCAGCTTGATGCCCACGCGCTGGGCCACCGAGCGCACCACGCGCACCGAGGTGTTCTTGACCAGCGTGCGCTCGCCAACGCGCACCGCCAGGTCGCGCAGCGTGTCGGGCGCGCGGTGGCGGAACAGGCAGTACATCAGCACCTCGCGGCTGGGCGGCTGTGGCTGGCCGTACAGCGCGGCGATGTCGGCCACCAGCTGGCGCTGGATGCGCCAGACGCCGACCATCTCGGGCAACACCGTCAGCCAGCCCAGCGGCCCGGGCGGCAGCGACAGCGCCGCCGAGGTCATGCCGGCCTGCGCCGCCGCGGCGTGGGCGCGGCGCTGCGCCTGCACCGCCGGCGCCTGGGCACGCTGGGCGGTCGACGCGGTGCGTTCGCCAACCAGCTGCACGATCAGCTCGGTCAGCCGCTCGTACAAGTCGTGCAATGGAAGGTGGGGGGGGTCGCTGCGGCGGGCCATGGGCGGGCGTGTCCTCGATAAGGCGGCGCCCGGCCTGGGTGGCCGGGCTCAGCGCGGTCGATTGTCAACCGCGGCCCGCGGCGATTGGTTGACCGGCGGCGTGGCGGCGGCGCTCTGGCTGTGCTCGGAGGGCGGCGTCGGCGCACCGCGCCAGCGCGCCATCAGCGCGTCCCACTTCGGTCGCAGCTTGTCTAGGTGGCGCGCCTTGACGTGGCCAAAGCCGCGAATCTCGTCGGGCAGGCGGGCGATTTCAACCGCCAGCGGCAGGTTTTGCGCGTTCAGGCCGCGCAGCAGCTCGTCGATGCAGGCGCGGTATTCGCCGACCAGCGCGCGTTCCTGGCGCCGCTCGGCGCTGTGGCCAAAGGGGTCGAGCGCGGTGCCGCGCAGGCCTTTGCAGCGCGCCAGCAGCGCCAGCGCCGGCCGCAGCCAGGGCCCGTAGGGGCGCTTGACCAGTTCGCCGCGTTCGTTGCGGCGCGCCAGCAGCGGCGGTGCCAGGTGGTGCACCAGGCGCGGCGTCTGGCCGGGCAAGGCTTCAAACTGCGCGTCGATTTCGGCCTTGAACGCGGGGTCGGTGTGCAGCCGCGCCACCTCGTACTCGTCCTTGTAGGCCATCAGCTTGAACAGCCCCTGCGCCACCGCCTCGGTGAGCCGGGTGCTGCCCAGCGGCGCCTCGGCGGCGCGCACCGCGGCCAGCGCGCTGGCGTAGCGCGCGGCGTAGGCGGCGTTTTGGTAGTCGGTGAGGAAGGCGACGCAGCGCTCGATCTGCGCCTCCCACCCCGGCCGCTTGACGAATTCGATCACCTGCGCGGCCTGGCCCGCCGCGTCGCGCGCGGCAAACAGCGCCTGCACCGCGCCCAGGTCGTGCGCGCAGCGGCGGCCCCATTCAAAGGCCGCCAGGTTGGCGTCGACGCGGGTGGCGTTGAGCTCGATCGCCCGCCGCAGCGCCGCCAGGCCGAGCGGAATCCAGCCCTTTTGCCAGGCGCAGCCCAGCAGCAGCGGGTTGGTGAACAGGCTGTCGCCCAGCAGTTGCTGGGCTACCGCCTCGGCGTCGAAGGCGGCCACCCGCTCGGCGCCAACCGCGTCGACAAGCGCGGTTTCGCAGCCGGCGTTGGGCGCCTGCCAGTCGGGGTCGCGCACAAAGCCGGCGGTCGGCGTGGCGTGCCGGTTCAGCGCGATGTGGGTGCGACCGCGCGTCATCAGCGCCAGCGTCGGCGCGCCGGCGGCGACGATGGTGTCGCAGGCAATCATCAGGTCGGCCTTGCCGGTGTCGACCTTGGTGGTGCGGATGGTGTCGGGCGAAGCGGCGATTTGCACATGGCTCCAGGTCGCGCCGCCTTTTTGCGCCAGACCGGCCGAGTCCTGCGTCACCACGCCCTTGCCTTCCAGGTGCGCGGCGACGCCGAGCAACTGGCCGATGGTGATGACGCCGGTGCCGCCAATGCCGGCCACCACGATGCCCCAGGGCCGTGCGCGGCCGTCGTCGTCGCGCGCCTCGGGCAGCGCCGGTTCGGGCAGCGCTGGCAGCGCAAACGGGTCAACGCGCGGCGTGGCCGGCCGCGCGCTGGCGGCGGACTTCAGGCGCACGCCCTCGATCGTCACAAAGCTGGGGCAAAAGCCCTTCAGGCAGGAGAAGTCGGCGTTGCAGGTGTTTTGGTTGATGCGCCGCTTGCGGCCGAACTCGGTGGGCAGCGGCTCGACGCTTAAGCAGTTGCTCTGCACCGAGCAGTCGCCGCAGCCCTCGCAGACCGCGGCGTTGATGACCACCCGCTGCGGCGCGTCGGCCAGCGTGCCGCGCTTGCGGCGGCGGCGCTTTTCGGTGGCGCAGGTCTGTTCGTAGATCAGGATGCTGCAGCCGGCCACCTCGCGCAGCCGGCGCTGCACCGCGTCCAGCTCGTCGCGGTGGTAGACCGTGACGCCCGGCGCCAGCGCGTCGGCGCCGGTGCCAGGCTGGGCGTACTTGTGCGGGCCATCGCTGACGATGACGATTTCCTTGGCGCCCTCGGCGTGCAGCTCGCGCGTCATCTGCGCCACGCTGAGCACGCCGTCGACCGGCTGGCCGCCGGTCATCGCCACCGCGTCGTTGTACAAAATCTTGTAAGTGATGTTGACGCCGGCGGCAATCGCCTGCCGCACCGCCAGCATGCCCGAGTGGTAGTAGGTGCCGTCGCCGAGGTTGGCAAACATGTGCGGCCGGGTCGAAAACCGCGCCTGGCCGACCCACGGCACGCCCTCGCCGCCCATTTGCGTGTAGCCGACGGTGGCGCGGTCCATCCACACCGCCATGAAGTGGCAGCCAATGCCGGCCATGGCGCGCGAGCCCTCGGGCACGCGGGTGCTGGTGTTGTGCGGGCAGCCCGAGCAAAACCAGGGCTGGCGCTCGGCGGCGCCGGCCGCGCCGATGATCCACGCCGCCGCGGCGCCGGGCTTGCCGGCGATCTGCGCCAGCCGCTGGTCCATCCGCGCCTGCACCTGCGGCGGCACGCCCAGCGCCTTCAGCCGCTTGGCCAGCGCCTGGGCGATCAGCGACGGCGTCAGGTCGGCCTGGGCGCGCAGCAGCCAGTGGTCGCTGGGATTGGGCCGCGACCATTCGCCGCCGGAAAAGTCCCCCGGCTGCTGGTCGAACTTGCCCAGCACATGCGGCCGCACGTCGGCGCGCCAGTTGTAGAGCTGCTCCTTGATCTGGTATTCGATGATCTGGCGCTTTTCCTCGATGACCAGAATTTCCTGCAGCCCGGTGGCGAAGTCGCGCGTGATGGTGGCCTCCAGCGGCCAGACCACGTTGACCTTGTGCAGCCGGATGCCCAGCTCGCGGCAGCGCGTGTCGTCCAGCCCCAGGTCGGCCAGCGCCTGCCGGGTGTCGTTGAACGCCTTGCCGCTGGCGATCAGCCCCAGGCGGTCGTTCGGCCCGCGCAGCACGTCGTGGTTGAGCCGGTTGGCGCGCACATAGGCCATTGCGGCAAACCACTTGTAGTCCATCAGCCGCGCTTCCTGCGCCAGCGCGCCGTCGGGCCAGCGGATGTGCACGCCGCCGGGCGGCATCGCGAAGTCATCGGGCAGCGCAATCGCCACCCGCTGCACGCCGACGTCGACGCTGGCCGCCGACTCGACCACCTCCTGGATGGTCTTCATCGCCGTCCACACGCCGGCAAAACGGCTCAGTGCAAAGGCATGCAGGCCGAGGTCAAGAATTTCCTGCACCGACGACGGAAAAAGCACCGGCATGCCGCAGGCCTTGAAGACGTGGTCGCTCTGGTGCGCCGCGGTGCTGCTCTTGGCCACGTGGTCGTCGCCGGCAATCGCGACCACCCCGCCCAGCGGCGCGGTGCCGGCCAGGTTGGCGTGCTTGAAGACGTCGACACAGCGGTCCACGCCCGGCCCCTTGCCGTACCACAGGCCAAACACGCCGTCGTGGCGCTTGTGCGCGGCGTCGAACTCCAACTGCTGCGTGCCCCACAGCGCGGTGGCGGCCAGCTCTTCGTTGACGCCGGGCTGGAACACGATTTGCCGCGCCGCCAGGTGCTTGCGCGCCTGCCACAGCGCCAGGTCCAGCCCCGACAGCGGGCTGCCGCGGTAGCCGCTGACGAAGCCGGCGGTGTCGAGCCCGCGCGCCGCGTCGCGCTGGCGCTGCAGCATGGGCAGCCGCACCAGCGCCTGGATGCCGCTCATGAAGGCGCGGCCCTCCTCGCGGGTGTATTTGTCGTCCAGGCTGGCCTGCTGCAGGTCTTGCAGAACACGCGGTGCGGCATTCATGGCAGCCTTTCTCATCAACGGGGACACAACGGGGAAAAGCCGGCGCAGTGTAGAAAGCCCGGCGCAACCTTGCCGCGCGAGCGTCCTTGTTGCGTGCGCAGGCGGGGCAGCAATTGCGCCGGCCGGCCGCGGGTCGTGCCGAAATCGCGCCCGCCGCAATCGATGCCAGCTTGCGCGCGGTCAAGTAAACCGCACAGGCGCCGAAAGCAGCGCATGAGCGCTCACGCCACGGTCGAATGGCTGGCACGCCTGTTGCTGGGTGCGCCTGGCCCGCAGCGTGCGCGCACCATGCTCACCGGTCTGTCGTGGCTGGTCTACATGCTGGTTGTCGCGACCCAGTACTACCTCATGTCGCAGGGGCTGGAAGAGCGGCGCTGGGTGCTGCCGTTTTGCATCGTCAGCTTTTGCGTGCCGACGCTGTTCTTCGTGCTGGTGCGCAGCGGTGCGTCGCTGTGGATGGAGCGCCGCTGGGGGCTGGAGCCGTCGCTGTCGCTGCCGCAAACCATTTTTGCGATGGCCGACATCATCTGGTCTTACGCCTTTGTCGGCGAGCTGCGCGGTGGCTCGATCGCGATGATGATTCTGGTGCTGATGTTTGGCATGTACGAAATGCGGCCACGCCAGGTGCAGTGGCTGGCCGGCTGCAGCCTGCTCGGCACCGCGCTGGTGATGGCCTGGTGCAGCCTGGGGCCGCAGCCGCGCTACGACGTGCGCATCGAAGTGGTGCACCTGATGGTGGCCACCGCGGTGATAGGCGCCGGCGCCATGCTGTCGATGCGGCTGGCCACGCTGCGTCGGCGGCTGTCGGCGCAAAAGGCCGAACTGCAGCAGGCGCTGACGATGAACCAGCGCCTGGCCAGCCTGGACGCGCTGACCGGTCTGCTCAACCGCCGTGCGATGACCGAGCGGCTGGCGCCGGCCGCCGCTCCCGGCGCGCCGCGCCGGGCGGTGGCGCCGGCGGCGCTGGCGCTGCTGGACATCGACCACTTCAAGCAGGTCAACGACAGTTTTGGCCACCAGGCCGGCGACAACGTGCTGCGCCGCTTTGCCGAGCTGGCGCAGGCCGAGCTGCGCAGCGGCGACACGTTGGCGCGCTGGGGCGGCGAGGAATTCTTGCTGCTGATGCCGGCCACGCCGTGCGCCGAGGGCCAGCGCGTGGCCGACCGGCTGCGCGCCAATATCGCCGCGGCCAATTTCGACGCCGCCGCGCTGGGTCTGCGCGTGACCCTGTCGGCCGGCATTGCGACGCTGGCCGAAGGCGGCGACCCGCACGCCGCGGTCGACCGTGCCGACCAGGCGCTGTACCGCGCCAAGCGCAACGGCCGCAACCGCACTGAGGTCGAGGCGCCGCCCGACGACGACAACACGACGCTGGCCCACCGCTGGCCCGACGGCGCCCGCGACCCGCCGGACCCGGCCGAACGCCACGCTGAAGGCTATCGCGACGACCATGAAGTGGCGGCGGCACGTGCCGCCGCGTTGTTGTGAGCGCGCGCGACGTGCGCGCCACGTCAACCTGGGTTCAATCCGCGCGCAGCGCCACTGCGACGCCAACGCCACGCCTCATCACCGTGGCCACAGCGCGTACAGCCGCAGCGCTTGCTTCATGCGCCCGGCCTGCTGCTCGGCCAGCGCGCCGCTGCCAAAGTAGTAGTCGATGCGCACCGCGCCGGTGATCGCGCTGCCGGTGTCCTGCGCCATCACCAGCCGGCGCAGGGGTTGCGCCGACAGCGGCTCGGCGGTGTCCAGCCACAGCACCGTGCCATACGGCACCGCCTGTGGGTCGACCGCCACCGAGCGGCCGGCGGTCAGCGCCACGCCTTGCGCGCCGCGCGGGCCGTTGGCGTTGGGCGCGGCGCCAGACGGCGCCTCGTCGGCCAGCGCCTCCTCGCGGAAAAAGACCACCCGCGGGTTGCTCCACAGCATCTCGTTCAGCCGCTCGGGCGCGGCGCGCTCGCCCCACTCGCGGATCGCCGGCCAACTGGCGGACTCGGCGCGCATCTCGCCGCGCTCGATCAACCAGCGGCCGACCGAGCGATACGGCTGGTCGTTGTGGCCGGCAAAGGCCAGCCGCAGCAGCCGTTGGCTGCCGTCGGGCTCGCTGAGCTGCATCCGTCCCGAGCCCTGGATTTGCACCAGCAGCGCGTCCAGCGGGCTGGCCAGGTAGGCGATTTCCAGACCGCGCAGCGCCGCCCGGGCGGCCGGCAAGGTGTCCATCTGCTGCCGGCTCCAGTACGGCTTGCGCGTACCCAGGTCGGCCGGCGGGCGGTACAGCGGCACCTTGAAGGTGGCGGTGGGCAGCCGGCTGGCGACCAGCAGCGGCTCGAAGTAGCCGGTGGCCAGGCCGAGCGCGTCGCCGCTGGGAGATTCAACGCGGTAGGGCTGCAGCTCGCGCTCGATGAACTGGCGCGCAAAGTCGTCGTCGGGCGGGCTAAACGCCAGCGCACGCTGGCACAGCGCGGCCCAGCCGGCCGCCGGCCTGGCGCAACCGGCACGCAGCGCCGGCCACAGCTCGGCGGCGCGGTCGTCACGCCAGCCGGGCAAATCGGCAAAGTTGACCGGCTGCCAGCGTGCGCGCGGGCGGTCAATCGGCGCCGCGGCCACAGCGGGCGGCGGCGGCGCTGGCGTGGCCTCTGGCGCGGGGGATGGCGGCCGCGTCGCGCAGCCGGCAAACAGCCCGGCCAGCACCGCGGCGCCAAGCGCGGCGCATATCGCCCGAGATAATTGACCCATGTGGGTGATTCTGCTGGAAGCCCTGGGCGCCGGGCTGCTGCTGGTGTTCATCGTCTGGTGGACGATGTTTTCGGGCCGCCCCGGCGGCGAGCGCCGCGGCGACGACCCGCCACCGCCCGGCGGCTGACGGCCTCAGCCTCTTCAGGCCGACGGCGCCGGCGCGGTGGCCGCTTCCAGCGCGCGCAGCCAGCGCAGTGCGTGGGTACGCGAGTCGCCGCACATCGCCGCCGATGGCGCGAGCGATGCACACACCGCCGGCCGTTCGGGCCGGCCAAACAGCCGGCAGCGCAGCGCGTCGTCCAATTGCACGCAGGCCACGCCGGCCGGCTTGCCGCCCGGCATGCCAGGAATTGCGCTGCTGATCGACGGCGCGATGCAGCAGGCGGCGCAGCCGGGGCGGCAGGCGATCACCGCTTGGTCCGCGAGCCGTGGCGAGCGCCGGCCGACGGCTTGGGCGCAAGCGCACCGGCTTGCACGCGCGCCAGATCGTCGACCCAGACCTGGCGCCGGGCGCGCAGACTGGCGTGCAGGTCGTCCGGCTTGCGGATGACCAGCTTGTACGGCGAGCCCTGCTTCAGCGTGGCGACGCCGAGGGGTGCGGCGGCTGCTTGCAGTTGCGACTGCACATGCTGGCGACGTGCCTCGGCCATCGCCAGCATCAACGGTTGCGCGCTGGGCGAGGCCGCCCAGCGGATGACCGGCGCGCAGTCGGCGCAGCGGCAGGTCCATTCGATGTCGTCCACGCGGTAGTCGTCGCCGTGTTGCTCGGGCGTGGCCAGCGCCTGCTGCAAGGCCTGCAGCGTCGCCGCGCGCAGCGCCCGCACCCCGGCTGGCGCGTCGACGTCGCCCGGCAGGGCCTGCAACAGTGGGCACAGGCCAAGCAAGGGATACAACACGGGCTGCGCCTGCACCTGACGCACCAGCGTCTGCAGATGCCGGGCCGCCTGCGGCGAGCACTGCAGCGCCGTTGCCAGACCGACCACCCGCTGCAGCCGTTGCGGCTGCGAGGCCAGTCGCTGCGCTGGCCTTTGCGCCGCCTGCGCCGAGTCGGCCACGTCGAGCGTTGCCAGGCATTGTTCAAGCAGATCGTCGATGGTGGTGGCCGGCAGCCCGGCGTCCCGGCACGCGCGGATGAAGTCGGCCAGCTTCTGCGGCCAGAGCACCGTGCCATCGGTCGTTGACGATGCCCATGCGCTGCTGGCCGAGCGCCGGGTGCGCTCGGTCCAGCGCCCGACCAGGTCGCGCAGCCACGGCGCTCCCCAGCGCCTTTCCAGGTCGACCAGCACCTTGACGTCGTCGGGCAGCAAGCTTCTCCACTCGAAGCCCTCGCACAGCGCGTGGGCCTGCGCCGCATCGGGCAGCGCGGCGGCCAGCTCGGCGTAGGCCGGCAGCAGGGCGCGGCCACGTTCCCGGCGTTGATCGTCGAGCGTGCGGCCGGCGGCCAGCACGCGCTGCGACAACGCCAGACCGTGGCCAGCGCGGGCCAGCGCGAGGGCATCGGCCAGCGCCGCGTCAAAATTGGTGACGAAGCGGTTGGACTCGACCACCTGCGGCGTGCGGATCACCAGCGCGGCACGGCGGTACCAGTAGTCCAGCGTCTCGCCGTAGTTGCCCATGTAGCCTTCGTACTCCTCGTTGACGAGGAAGGCGTCGTTGGTGTCAGTCATGCCGGTCGAGTCGGCCCGCGCCACCTGCAGCGGATCGCCGCGTCGCGCACCGCCGTTCGCGTCGACCCAGAAGTCGAGCGCCATCTCCTCGTCGATCAGCTCCTCGGGCTGCGGGGTATCGGGGCCGCCGCGCCGGCCGTGATAGGTCGGGGTCGCGCTCCAGGTTTCGTGGATTTCGGCCAGCGCCAGATGCACCGTCAGCCCCAGCGATTCGGCGGCGGCGCGCAACGCCGCCACGCGCGACCGGTCCTCGCCCTTGAGCAGCGGCCAGCGCAGCCCTTGCTCGGTGTATTCATGGTCGAGCAAGAACACCCACGGCGTCAGCCGGGGCTGTCCAGCGTCAAGGAACTGCGCGCGCAGCGCGGCCAGCAGCGGCGCCGACACCGGGGGGCTGGGCAATGCGGCATCGGTCGGCAACACCAGATCGAAGGTCAGCACGACGCGCCAGCCCTCCTGCACCGGCAACACCTCGTGCCGGCAGTCGGCATAAAAGGCGAACCAGCGCAGCGCACTGGCCTGCAGGTGCTGCGAGGCAAACCCGGCCGACCGTTCACCGTGTACCACGCGCAATTCGCCGCCAATATGCGCCGACGGCCATACCAGCACCAGCGTGGCCACCATGCCGCGGTGCTTTTCGGTGTCCTGGTGCGGTTTGAAGAACTGCCCGGGGCCATAGACCAGCAACTTGTGCGGCTGCACCACCAGCCGCTGCAGCCCCAGGGCCTGCGCCACCTCGGCCTGCAACGCCGACAACACGCCGTCGGCCCAGTGCAGCGTCAGCGCAGCGGCATCGATTTCGCCGCTGTCGCGCACCCGCGTGTCGAGCAAGGTTGCTTCGCGAAGCCCGTGGCGCGCCGGCACGCTGGCCGCATGCAGCGCCTGCGCCGCCTCGGCGGTCAGCACGCCAAGTGGTCCGACGCCTTGCACCGCCAGCGCCAAAGCGTCCAGCGCCAGCGCGCCTTCGGCGCAAAAGCGGTCAGCGGTGGCGCCTGCTTTGGCAGCCGACCCATGCCGCCTCGGCGCGATGTCACGCAGCGCCTGCAGGATGGCGGGCAGGGGTGTGTCGGTGGTGGCCATGTATCGCGCTTTTCCGCGTTGGCTACACCCGCTCCACCAACATCGCAATGCCTTGCCCGACGCCTATGCACATGGTGCACAGGCCGTAGCGGCCGCCGGTTTTGTGCAACTGGTTGATGGCGGTGGTGACCAGCCGCGCCCCGCTGGCGCCCAGTGGGTGGCCAAGTGCGATGGCGCCGCCGTTGGGGTTGACGCGGGCGTCGTCGTCGGCCAGGCCGAGGTCGCGCAGCACCGCCAGGCCTTGCGCGGCGAAGGCTTCGTTGAGCTCGATGACGTCCATCTGCGCCAGCGTGAGTCCGGTCAGCGCCAGCACCTTGCGCGTGGCCGGCGCCGGGCCGAAACCCATGATGCGCGGTGCCAGTCCGGCCACCGCCATGCCGACGACGCGCGCGCGCGGCGCCAGGCCGTATTTGGCGGCGGCCTTGGCGTCAGCCAGCAGCAGCGCGCAGGCGCCGTCGTTGACGCCGCTGGCGTTGCCGGCGGTGACGCTGCCGTCGGGCCGGACCACGCCCTTCAACTTGGCCAGCGCTTCCAGGCTGGTGTCGCGCGGGTGCTCGTCCTTGGTGACGACGAGCGGGTCGCCCTTTTTCTGCGCGATGGTCACCGGCGTGATCTCGGCGTCGAAGTAGCCCGACTTCTGCGCCGCCACCGCGCGCTGCTGCGAGCGCAGCGCCATGCGGTCCTGCGCGTCGCGCTCGATCTTGAACTGCACGGCCACGTTCTCGGCGGTCTCGGGCATGGAGTCGACGCCGTACATCTCCTTCATGCGGCGGTTGATGAAGCGCCAGCCTATGGTGGTGTCGTAGACCGCGTTGGCGCGGCTGTAGGCCGATTCGGCCTTGGGCATCACGAACGGCGCGCGGCTCATGCTTTCAACGCCGCCGGCGATCAGCAGCGTGGCTTCACCGGCCTTGATGGCGCGCGCGGCCGAGCCGACCGCGTCCATGCCCGAGCCGCACAGCCGGTTGATGGTCGCGCCGGGCACGTCCTGCGGCAGCCCGGCCAGCAGCGCCGACATGCGCGCGACGTTGCGGTTGTCTTCGCCGGCCTGGTTGGCGCAGCCGTAGAGGACGTCGTCGACCGCCGCCCAGTCGACTGTGGGGTGGCGCGCCATCAGCGCCTGGATCGGCACCGCGCCGAGGTCGTCGGCGCGCACCGGCGCCAGGGCGCCGCCATAGCGGCCAAAGGGGGTACGAATCGCGTCGCAGATGAAGGCGTCGGTCATGGCAAGTCGTGCCCTTTCGGGCAATTTTTTTCAGGCCGCCGGGGTTGACGATGCAGGGGCCGGCGACAGTTCAAACAAGCTGGTGGCTTCAAGCTCCAGCACCTCAACGCCGGCGGCATTGAACAACTGCCAGCGCCAACGCAGTATGCCCAGCGTCGGCTGCCTGGCCGATCGACGCACCTCAAGCACGGTGGCCTTCAGGCGCAGCACATCACCGGGGCGCACCGGGTGCGGCCACTTCAGGTAGGCGATGCCGGGTGAGGCGAACGATTCGCTGCCGGCCAGGATGCGGTCGGCGGCCAGCCGCATCGCCATGCAGCAGGTGTGCCAGCCGCTGGCGATCAGCCCGCCGAAGCGGCCCTGGGCCGCGGCGGCGGCGTCGACGTGGAACCACTGCGGGTCGTAGGCGGTGGCAAAGGCCAGCACCTCGGCCTCGTTGACCGCATACGGCCCGGCCTCGATCACCTGGCCGGCGTGGAACTCGTCGAACCTCACGGCTTGACCGTGGCCCAGTGCGGCGCGCGCTTGGCCAGGAAGGCGCCAAAGCCTTCGCGCGCCTCGGGCGCGACGCGCACGCGGGCGATGGTTTGCGCGGTCAGCTCGATCGACTCGGGCATTACCGGGCCGACGTGCAGTTGCGCGAACAGCGTCTTGATCTCGCGCTGGGCGTTCGGTCCGCAGACAATCAGGTTGGCGATGGTGGCGTCGACCGCGGCGTCGAGCTCGTCGGCGCCGACCACCTCGTGCACCAGGCCCATGGCCAGCGCCTCGGGGGCGCCGATGCGCTGCGCGGTCAGCGCCAGCCGGCGCGTCTGGCGCTTGCCGACCGCGTTGACCACATACGGCCCGATCACCGCCGGCAGGATGCCAAAACGCGCCTCGCTGACCGCGAACGTGGCGCCGGCGGTGGCGATGGCGATGTCGCACGCCGCCACCAGCCCGAAGCCACCGCCCAGCGCCGCGCCCTGCACGCGGGCGATGGTCGGCTTAGGGCACTGGTCGATGCGCGACAGCATCTCGGCAAAGCGGCGCGCGTCGGCCAGGTTCCATTCGCGGTCGGCGCCGGCGGCGCGCTGCATCCACTGCAGGTCGGCGCCGGCCGAGAAGTGCTTGCCGTCGCCGGCCAGCACCACCACGCGCACGGTGTCATCGTGGTGCAGGCGCTCGAAGGCGTTGCTCAACTCATCGATCATTTCCTCGTCGAAGGCGTTGAACACCGCCGGGCGGGCCATCGTCAATTGCGCCACGCCGGGCGCGCGCGTGTGAACACGCAGGTTCTTGTAGTCGCTCATGCTGGGGGATCCTCGGAAGTCCGTCGGGTCGATGGGGCGCCGACTGGCCGTGGTCTGCGCAGGCAGACGGCCGGCGGCAACGCAAGTTCGGCGCAGACGCGGCGTGCGCGGCCTGGCCAATGGCTGCGGGCAGGCTCCGCCGCAGCGCGGCCGGCTTGGCGGCTGCCGTCGTGGGCAGCCGCGCGGCCGATCGCTGCGCCGGGTCCGGTCCGAAGTGGACGTAGATTACGCCCATGCAAGCTGACTCCGACCCTGCCGGGTGTAGGCCCAATGCCCCGCGGCTGCGGCGAGCCGAGCGGCGTCGCGCGCTGGCCGGCGTTGCCGCGCTGTTGGCCGGCGGCGGTCCGGCCGCGGTGCTGGCCGCCGCCGCGCAGGCCGAGGCGGCTGAAAGCAGCGCCAGCGCCGACGCTGCCGCGGGTCGACGCCTGCGCGTCGGACCTGGCCAGGCGATCGCCACCATCGCCGAGGCCGCGCGGCTGGCGCGCGACGGCGACACGGTCGACATCATCGCCGGCGATTACAGCGCCGACGTGGCAGTCTGGCGGCAGGACCGGCTGACGATTCGCGCCGTTGGTGGCCGGGCGCGGTTGCGCGCCGGCGGCGCCAGCGCCGAGGGCAAGGCCATCTGGGTGGTGCGCGGAGGCCGCATCACGGTTGACGACATCGATTTCGCCGACGCCGCGGTGCCCGACCGCAATGGCGCCGGCATTCGCTTTGAGGCCGGTGCGCTGGCGTTGCGCAACTGCCGTTTCATCGACAACGAGATTGGCCTGCTGACCGCCAACGGCGCCACGCTCGAACTGTTGATCAGCGACTGCGAATTCGCCTACAACGGCGCCGGCGACAGGGCCAACCACAACCTGTACATCGGGGCGATCAGCCGGCTGACCTTCATCGGCAGCACCAGCCGCGACGGCCGCAGCGGCCACTTGCTGAAAAGCCGCGCCGCCACCAGCCTGATTGCCTACAGCCGGCTGGTGGACAGCAACCGCGGAACGGCATCGTACGAGCTGGAGTTTCCGAACGGCGGCCAGGCGCTGGTCATTGGCAGCCTGATCCGCCAGGCGCCGGGCAGCGAAAACCCGGCCATGGTGGCCTACGGCGCCGAAGGCCTGCGCTGGGCACAGAACACGCTGCTGCTGGTCAACAACACGCTGGTCGACGACCGCGCCGCCGGCGGCCAGTTTGTCAACGTACGGGCCGCGCCGCGCCGGGTGCTGGTGGTCAACAACCTGTGGGTTGGCCGCGGCAGCCTGCCGCGGGTTGCCGCAGACGACGACTGGCGCAACAACCTGCGTGCCGAGGCACGCGAATTTGCCGACCCGGCCGCGCTGGACTACCGGCTGCGCAAGGACTCGGCGCTGGCCGGCCGCTGGGTCGACCCCGGTGCGGTCGATGCCGCGGCGCGGCGGCCCGAACGCGAATTGACCGCGCCGCGCGGCAGCCGCGCGCTGCCGGCCGGCCGGCCGCTGCAGGTCGGCGCGCTGCACGAGCTGGCGCGTTGAGCCAACTTGCCGGGCGCCGCGCACGTGTTTATCGAGTAAAGGTTTAACCATGCGCTGCTACTGCCTGACCCACCCCGGTCAACCCCTGCAGTTGGAGGAGCGACCGGTGCCGCAACCGGCCGGCACCGAGGTGCTGGTCAAGGTGCGCGCGGCCGGGCTGTGCCATTCCGACCTGCACTTGTGGGAGGGCCACTACGACATGGGCGGCGGCAAGCGCATGACGCTGGTCGACCGCGGCATCACGCTGCCGCTGGTGCTCAGCCACGAGGTGGTCGGCGAGGTGGTGGCTGGCGGTGACGCGGCTGGCGCGCTGGCCATTGGCCAGCAGGTGCTGGTCCATCCGTGGATAGGCTGCGGCGAGTGCGCCGCCTGCCGGCGCGGCGAAGACAACATCTGCGCCCGGCCGCAGGCGCTGGGTATCAAGCGCGCGGGCGGCTTTGCCGACTACCTGCTGGTGCCGCACCCGCGCTGGCTGGTCGATGCCGCCGGGCTGGACCCGGCGGCCAGCGCGCCGCTGGCCTGCGCCGGCGTCACCACCTACAGCGCGATCCGCAAGTTCGGCGCGCGCATCCACGAGGCGCCGCTGGTCGTCATCGGCGCCGGCGGGCTGGGGCTGATGGCCCTAGGCGTGCTGCGCGCGCTTGGCGGCCGCGGCGCGCTGGTGCTCGACATCGACCCGGCCAAGCGCGACGCCGCGCTGGCCGCCGGCGCGCTGGCGGCGTTCGACCCGCGCGCCGACGACATACTGGCCCAGCTCAACGCCGCCACCGACGGCGGCGCGCGCGCGGTGCTTGATCTGGTCGGCGCCAGCGCCACGGTGCAACTGGCGATCGCGTCATGCGGCCGCGGCGGCCAGGTCGTGGTCTGCGGGCTGATGGGCGGCGAGCTGACGCTGGCGCTGCCGATGCTGCCGATGAAGCCGCTCACGCTGCAGGGCAGCTACGTCGGCTCGCTGGCCGAGCAGCGCGAGCTGGTCGCGCTGGTGCAGCGCGGCGCGCTGGCGCCGATGCCGGTAACGCGGCGCCCGCTGGACGAGGCCAACGCCGCGCTGGCCGACCTGGCCGCCGGCCGCGTGGTCGGCCGCACCGTGCTGCTGCCCTGAAGTTCCCTTACAGCGTGCAAATCTATTGACGGTTGTCGAATTGCCGGCGACTGCACCGGCGTTAGATTGACCCACGGGAGGCCGGACCCACGTGCCGGCGCAGTACCGATGGCCTTTGTCGAGCGCGACGGCGCACACATCTGGTGGACTGAGGACGGCGCCGGCCCACCGCTGGTGCTGCTGATGGGGCTGGCCTGCCCGCACGAGGTGTGGTTTCGGCTGCGGCCGGCGCTGGCCGCGCGGCACCGGCTGATCCTGATCGACAACCGCGGCTGCGGCCGCACCCAGGTGCGCGGCGTGCCGACCATGCACAGCATCCACGCCATGGCCGACGATGTCGCCGCGGTGCTTGACGCCGCCGGCGTGCACAGCGCGCACCTGTGCGGCTTTTCAATGGGCGGCATGGTCGCGCAGCAGTTTGCGCTCGACCACCCGGCGCGCACCTTGTCGCTGGTGCTGATGGCCACGCACTGCGGCGCGCTGCACAGCGTGCCGCCGTCGCTGGCGGTGCTGTCGCTGCTGATGAGCCAGGGTCGCCACGCCGACCCCGAGGCCGGGATGCGCACGCTGCGCCCGTATGAGTACGCGCGTGGCACCGCGCCAGCGCTGATCGACGAAGACTACCGCCTGCGCCTGGCGCACCTGCCCACGCTGCGCGGCTTTCACGCCCAGTTGTACGGCGTGGCCGGCTGGGGCGCGTATTTCTGGCTGCCGCGCATCAAGCGGCCGACGCTGGTGCTGCACGGCCTGCAGGACGCGATGGTGCCGCCGGCCAACGGCTGGCAGCTCGCGCGTCGCATTCCCGGCGCGCAGTTCATTGCGCTGCCCGACGCCAGCCATTGGCTGATGACCGACCAGACCGAGCGCACGCTGGCGCTGATGACCGACTTTCTGGCGCCGGCGGCGGTGCCGGGGTGAGCGCCGCCAGATCGCGCACGGTGGCCGGCGGATAGGCCCCCGCTTGGGCATAGGCGGCCAGAATCGGCGCGCAAAGTAGTATCGTGCCTACATTGCGCCGCCCAAGCGTGCCACCCATGACCATCACCATCATCACCAGCCGCAAGTTCAACCAGGACGTGGGCCACGCCAAGCGCGCGGCGGCGGCCGGGCCGGTGGTCATCACCGACCGCGGACGGCCGGCGTATGTGCTGTTGCGCCACGACGCCTATCGGCACCTGGTGGACAAGGGCGGAAGCAACATTCGCCAATTGCTCGACCAACCCGGTGCGCCCGCTGTCGACTTCGAGCCGCCGCGCTGGGGCAGCGGCTTGTTCCGCGCGCCTGAACTGGGCTTGAGAGGCTGAGAGTTTTTCGATCATGCCCGCTCACCACCCCAAAACGCACCCGCTCGTCGTTGCAAATGCTCGCCATGGCACAAGCCATGGCTGTGCTTTGCGCCTCGATCGGGCACGTTTTGAGGCGTTGCTCGGGCACGCTTGAAAAACTCTCAGCCTCTGAAACATCCACCTCGCGGCACGCCTGGGCGCCGGCGTCGATGTACCTGCTCGACACCAACGTGCTGTCCGAGCTGCGGCGGCGCGACCGAACCCACCGCGGCGTCGCGGCCTGGGCCGACGCGGTGGCGGTGGACGACTTGTTTCTCTCGGTCATCACCGTGCTTGAAATCGAGGCCGGCACGCTGCTGCTGGCGCGTCGCGACGCGGCGCAAGGCGCGCTGTTGCGGGCCTGGATAGACCAACAGGTCTTGCCGGCCTTTGCCGGTCGCATCCTCGCCGTGGACTTGGCGGTCGCCCAGCGCTGCGCGCGGCTGCATGTGCCCGACCCGCGCCCGGAACGCGACGCGCTGATCGCCGCCACCGCGCTGGTCCATGGCTTGACGGTGGTGACCCGCAACAGCGCCGACTTTCAGCCCATGGGCGTCAAGCTGGTCAATCCCTGGGATTGAAGCGCCGCGCCGCCGCCGCACGGCCACCGGCCGCGAATCGCCTACGCTCGGGTTTTTCCATTGCTCAGGCCGTTGCCCATGAAACTCTTCCGCCATGGCGCCGCTGGCGCCGAAAAGCCCGGCGCGCTGGACGCTGCCGGTGTGCCGCGCGACTTGTCGCTGCTGGTGCCGGACTTCAGCCCCGACTGGCTGGCGCCGGAAAAACTGGCCGCGCTGGCGGCGATTGACTTGACGCGCATGCCGCGTCTGCCTGAGGGCACGCGCTTTGGCGTGCCGGTGGCCGGCGTGCGCCAGTTCATCGCCATCGGGCTGAACTACCGCCAGCACGCCGCCGAGGCGGGGTTGAAGATTCCGGCCGAGCCGGTGGTCTTCAACAAGGCGCTGGGCGCGCTGGCCGGCGCCGACGACGACGTGGCGCTGCCCGAGGGCTCGGTGGCGATGGACTGGAGGTCTAGCTGGCACTGGTGATCGGCCGCCCGACGCGCCGCGTGGCGGTTGCTGATGCGCTGGCGCAGGTGGCCGGCTACTGCCTGTGCAACGACATTTCCGAGCGCGACTGGCAGGCCAAGCGCAGCGGCCAGTGGGTCAAGGGCAAGAGCTTTGACGGCTTTGGCCCGCTCGGGCCGTGGCTGGTCACCGCCGACGAGCTGCCCGACCCGCAGGAAGTGGCGCTCAAGCTGGCGGTCAACGGCGTCGAGCGCCAACACAGCAGCACCGCCGACATGATCTTCACGGTGGCCGAGATCGTCGCCCACCTGAGCCAGTTCATGACCCTGTACCCCGGCGACGTGGTGACCACCGGCACACCGGCCGGCGTCGGGCTGGGCTGCAAGCCGCCGGTGTACCTGCAGCGCGGCGACCTGATCACGCTCGATGGCGGGCCGCTGGGCCGGCAGCGCCAGCGCGTGGTCTGAACTGGGGCGCAAGCAACCAGGCGTCCAGCGACCACCGCCCCGGCCCGCGGCCGACCAGGTACAGCGCCAGCGTGGCCCAAGACAAGTGGGTCGGCCAGGCCTCGGGGTAGACCAGAAGCTGGATCACCAAGGTCATGCCCAGCAGTGCCGCGGCGGCCAGCCGCGTGCCCAGCCCAAGCACCAGCAGCAGCGCCAGCGCGTGTTCGGCATACGCGGCCAGGTGCGCGGCCAGCGCCGGGTCGATGATCGGCAGCCGGTACTCGGTGCGAAACAGGTCGACCGCGGCGTCGCTCACGTGCAGCCAGCCGTCGACCTTGGTGCGGCCCGAGAGCCAGAAGATCGCCGCCAGCGACAGCCGGGCGCCGAGCGCGAGCAGGCCGTGCGGGGTCAGGCGGCGCAACCAGCGCGGCGCGGCGTTGCGCCAGGCGTCGAACATGCTGGCGCGGGTGTGTGCAACGAGTGCGGTCATGCGTCCTCCGTGACTAGACTAGAACGAGAGGGGCAGCCAGCGCGCCGGCGCGCAGCAGCGCGGCGAACAACGTGGCGAAGTCGGCTGCGCCTGCGGCGCAGGGGGCGAATGCCGCCTCGGCGGCGTCGACCAGGCGCCAGCCGGCGGCGCAGGCGTCGAGAAATCGCGCCTGCGGCGGCCCTATCGGTAGCCATTGCACCTGGTCACTGGGGCGGGTCAGCAGCAGGCCTTCGGGCTGCCAGGCGATGTCGCTGCAATCGCCGTCGCCGCGGTCGTCGTCGTGCGCGCGCTGGCGCTGCCAGATCGAGGCCACCGGCGCGTCGTCAAACCAGAACCAGCGCGCGGCCGGGTGCGGGCGCAAGACCAGCCGCGCCAGCCGGGACGGTTCACCCTCGGCGTCGGCTGCGAACTGGCGCGCGTCGGCGACTTCGGCATCGGCGGCGACATGGCATTCGATCCAGGCCCGGTCCAGCCGGGCGACGCCGGGCAAATACGGCAAATCCTGCGCCGGCGCCCAGCCGGCCAGGAAGTCGGCGAAGCCGGCGCCGTACAGCAGCAGCCGGCCGTCGTCGGGCGGCTGTTGGGCGACATAGGCCAGCGCGGCGGCGCTGAACCAGTCGGCGCCGACCAGCCGAACGACGCTGGGAAAGTTGGCGGCCAGCGCGTCGGCGCAGGCGCTCGCCACGGTGTTGCGGTAGACCGCAAACGCCGGCAGCGTGGCCTGTGGCAGCGCGCTCCGCGCGCCGCGCAGTGCGGCAAAGAACGCGGCCTGGAACCGGGTGTCGGCGCTGTTTCCGCCTTCGGCGCGGCGCGCCGCTGGGGTCGGGGTGTCGGTCATGCGGTGGCCTCGGCGCAAGCCGTGTCGGCATGGTTGGCCGCGGTGGTCATTGCGGCAGTGGAGGCGTTTGCGGCCATCAGCACCTGGCGCGCCCGCGCGGCCTCGCCGCGCAACTCGGCAAACGGCGGCAGCTCGGCATCGCGTTCGATCAGCGTCGGCCGCGGCCCGATGCGGTTGATCACCCGCTGGTACAGCGCCCATACCGGCGGCGCCACCGGCGCGTCGTGGCTGTCGATCAGCAGGCCCTGGCCCAGTCGCGGGTCGGCGCGGTGGCCGGCGAGGTGGATTTCGACAATCGCCGTGGCGTCCAGCGCATCGACCAGCCGCGCCGCGGCGTGGTCCGGCGCGCGCGCCAGGTTGTGCGCCGAAACATGGACGTTGTTGACGTCCAGCAGCAGCGCGCAGCCGGTGCGCCGCGCCAGCTCGTTCATGTAGTCGGCCTCGTCCCAGTCGTGGCCGTCCAGCGGCAGGTACTGGGCCGGGTTTTCGAGCGCCAGGCGGCGCCCGAGCACGCTCTGGACATGGTCGATGCGCTCGGCGAGGCGCTGCAGCGCGGCATGGCTGCGCGGCAGCGGCAGCAGCGCCGGCAGATGCACGCCGCTCCACGCCGCCCACGCCAGGTGCTCGGACACCAGCGCCGGCTGTAGCCGCTGCACCAGCGCGCGCAGCCGTTGCAGGTGTGCCGTGTCAAGCGCGTCGGTGCCGGCCAGCGACAAGGCCACGCCATGCACCGACAACGGGTGCTCGGCGCGCAGCCGCTCCAGCCGCCGCAGCCGCGGGCCGCCGTCGTGCAGGTAGTTCTCGGCGTGGACCTCGAACCACAGCCCGCGGTCGGTGCAGGCCTGGGCGGGTTCGTAGTGCTCGGGCTTCAGGCCGATGCCGGCCAGCAGGGTGTCGGGCATGGCGTGCTCCGCAGCGACGGCGCGTGTGGGACGGTCAGGACTTGATCACTTCCAGCGAGCCATGGCCGCGCGGCGTTTTAATCGTCGTGCAGGTGCCGGCGGGCACTTTCTTCCAGGCGTTGCCCTGGTAGTCGACCTTGGACGTGCCGGCGCAACTGGTGCCGGCGCCGGCCTTGCAGTCGTTCTTGCCGGCCAGTGCCACGCCGTAGCACTTTTCCAGCGCCGGCATGCTGCCGTCCATCGTCTTGCCGTCTTGCGCCAGCGCGGCGCCGGCGGCCAGTGCGCTCAAGGTGAGGGCGGAAATGGTGAGGGTGGTTTTCATCTGCGGGGCTCCAATAAGTGGGGGAAGGTCGGTGTCGACCTGGCCGGTGCGGCGCGGTCGGTGGGGATTACGTGGCCACCGCGCCGCCGGTTACAGCGCGGCTGAAAAAAATCGCGCCGGCGTCATGCGACAAAAAAATCCACCGGCGCTGTAACCTGGGCCGACGCCGGCGCGAATTGCCGCGGTCCGCCACCCCGTGTGGCGCCCGCCCAGGCTGCGCGCTATGTCTTATTCGACCCTCCTGCTGCCACCGATGAGCCTGCGCCCGCCTGTTGCGCCGTTGACCGTGTCGGCCGGCGCGGCGGTGTCGCCCGCGCTGGCACTGGTCGAAGCCGAGCTGCGCGGCCTGCTGCTGCGCGCGCTGGACGACGCCGACGCGTCGGCCTACCAGGACTTTCTGCGCCGGCTGGGCAACCACCTGCGCGGCTACTTCCGCCGCCGTCTTTTTGGCTGGCCCGACGACGTCGAAGACCTGGTGCAGGACTGCCTGCTGGCGGTGCACAACAAGCGCCAGACCTATGAGCGCGACCAGCCGCTGACCGCCTGGCTGCACGCCATCGCGCGCTACAAACTGGTCGACTTGCTGCGCGCCAAGCAGGGCCGCGAGGCGCTGCACGAGCCGCTCGACGACGAGCTGGCGGTGTTTGCCGAATCCAGCACCGACGCCGCCGACGCGCGGCGCGACCTGGCCGGCCTGCTGGCACAACTGCCCGACCGCCAGCGCCAGCCGATCGAGCAGGTCAAGCTGCACGGGCTGTCGGTGGCGCAGGCCGCGGCCAGCCTGGGCATGAGCGAGTCGGCGGTCAAGGTCGGCATCCACCGCGGGCTGAAGCTGCTCGGCCGGCTGGTGCTGCGCAGCCAGGAGATGTCGACATGAAAACCGATGAGCTGATCGCCCTGCTGGCCACCGACGCGGCGCGCCCGCCCGGCGCCGGCGCGCGCGCGGCGCTGTGGCGTGCCGCGGCGATGGGCGCGGCGCTGACCGCGCTGCTGGCGCTGCCCGGACTGGGCCTGCGCGCCGATTTGCTGGCCGCGCTGGGCGCGCCGACGATCTGGCTGAAATGGCTGCTCGCCGCGGCGCTGGCCGCCGGCGCCGCGGCGCTGCTGGCGCGGCTGGCGCGCCCCGGCCAGCGCACCCGCGCCGCGGCCTGGGCGGCGCTGGCGGCGCCGGTGGCGCTGTGTTGGCTGGCCGCGCTGGCGGCCTATGGCAACGCGGCGCCGGCCGACCGCGCCGCGCTGCTGTGGGGCCAGACCTGGCGCGTGTGCAGCGCGCTGATCGTGCTGTTGTCGCTGCCGACCCTGGCCGTGCTGCTGGCCGCACTGCGCCAGTTGGCGCCGACCCGCCCAGGGTTGACCGGCGCCTGCGCCGGGCTGCTGAGCGGCGCGCTGGCGGTGGCGGTCTACACGCTGCACTGCCCGGAAACCGGCCTGCCGTTCATCGCCGTGTGGTACGTCGGCGGCGTGGCGCTGGCGACGCTGCTCGGCGCGCTGCTCGGGCCGCGCGTGCTGCGCTGGTGAGCAACGTGCAGAATCGCCCCCGATGGAACGCAGCCTGCGCATCGTTGACCGGCACGACCACCGGCGCCAGCGTGCCGACGACCTGGCGTACTGGTTATCGCGGCCGATGGCCGAGCGCATTGCCGCCGTCGAGACGCTGCGCCAGCAGGCGTTTTCCAGTGGTGCGGTGATCGATGCTGAACCCCGGCTGCAAAGGGTTTGCCGCGTGGTGGTGCGCCAGCGCGGCTGAGTCGCATCAGCCTGCGTCCGCCGTCGCGCCTGTTTCCACCTTTTCCTGAGGCGCCCCGCGCCCAACCAGCCGCCGCGCGCCCTGCGCCAGGTCGTCGACGACGCTGAAGACCACCGGCACGACCAGCAGGCTCAAGAAGGTGGAAGTGATCAGCCCGCCGATGACGACGATGGCCATCGGCGCTCGAAAGCTCGGGTCCACGCCCAGGCCGAGGGCCACCGGCAGCATGCCGGCGCCCATCGCCAGCGTGGTCATCACGATCGGCCTTGCGCGCTTGGTCGCGGCGTCGAGCAGCGCGTCCAGGCGCGACAGGCCGTGGTCGCGGCGGGCGATGATGACGTAGTCGACCAGCAGAATTGAATTTTTGGTGGCGATGCCCATCAGCATGATCAGCCCGATCAGCGACGGCATGGACAACGCGGTGTGCGTGGCGTACAGCGCGACGAACGCGCCCGGCACCGACAGCACCAGCGCGGCCAGAATCGTCAGCGGCTGCACGAACTGGCGAAACAGCAGCACCAGCACGGCGTAGATGCAGACGATGCCGGCGGCCATCGCCAGCGCGAAGCCGGTGAACAACTCCTGCATCGCCTCGGTGTCGCCGACCGAACGCCGCTCTATGCCCGGCGGCAGATTGGCCAGCGACGGCAGTGCAAAGGCTTGCGCCTCGGCATTGCCCAGCGGCACGCCGTTGAGTTCGACCTCGAAGTTGACGTTGCGCCGCCGGTCCATGCGCGAGATCGACACCGGGCCGGCGTCGACCGCCAGCGTGGCCACGTTGCCCAGTGGCACTGGCCCCTTGGCCCCGGGCACCGGCAGCCTTGCCAGCAGGTCAAGGTCTTGCCGCGCCGAGTCGGGCAGCCGCACCACCACCGGCACCTGGCGCTGCGGCAGGTTGAGCTTGGGCAGGCTTTGGTCGTAGTCGCCGGTGGTGGCCACGCGCAGCGTGTCGGCCAGCGCGGCCGAGGTGACGCCGGCGTCGGCCATGCGCGCGAAGTCGGGCCGCACCACCACCTCGGGCCGCAGCAACCCGGCTGAAGAAGTGATGGCGCCGACGCCGGGCAGCGTGCGCAGGTCACGCTCGACACGCGCGGCGTGCGCCAGCAGCGCCTGGCCGTCGTCGCCGGTCAGCGCGACCAGCAGCTTTTCCGACGAACCACCCAGCCCGACCTGCACCCGCGCGCCCGGTAGTTCGGTCAGCGCGCCGCGCAGCTCGGCCTCGATGGCCTGCTTGGATACGCCGGAACGCTCACCGCGCGGCGTCAGGTCGATGGTCAGCGTTGACTTGCGCACATCGCCGCCGCCCACGCTGGCAAACGGGTCGCCGCCGGCCGAGCCACCGCCGATCGCGGTGTAGACGTCGCGCACATGGCGGTTGCGCTTGATCAGCGCGCGCGCCGCCTCGGCGGTGGCCTGGCTGTCGGCCAGCGAGGCGCCGGGTGCCAGCGTCAGGTTGACCTGGGTTTGCGACAAGTCGTCGGGCGGAATGAAGCCGGTCGGCAGCAGCGGGACCAGTGCCAACGCGCCGCCGAAGAACACCACAGCGGCAAAGGTGGTCCAGACACGGTGGCGCAGGCAGGCCGCCGCCCAGCCGCGGTAGATGCGCAGCCAGCGCGGCAGCGTCTGGGCGCGCTGCGTCGGCGGGCGCAGCAGGTAGGCGGCCATCATCGGCGTCAGCATGCGCGCCACCACCAGCGAGAAAAACACCGCCACCGCCGCGGTCCAGCCGAACTGCACGAAGAAGCGGCCGACGATGCCGCTCATGAACGCGGTGGGCAGAAACACCGCGATCAGCGTGAAGGTGGTGGCGATCACCGCCATGCCGATTTCGTCCGCCGCCTCCATCGCCGCCTGGTACGGGGTTTTCCCCTGCGCCAGGTGGCGCATGATGTTTTCAATCTCGACGATGGCGTCGTCGACCAGGATGCCGACCACCAGCGACAGCGAGATCAATGTCACGCCGTTGAGCGTGAAGCCCAGCGCCCACATCGCGGCAAAGGTCGGAATCGCCGACAGCGGCAGCGCCGCAGCGGCCACCAGCGTGGCGCGCCAGTCGCGCAGGAACAGCCACACCACCAGCACCGCCAGCGCCGCGCCCTCGTACATCAGGTGCATCGAGCCGCGAAAGCCGTCGGCCGCCGGTTGCACGAAGTTGAAGGTCTCGGTGAAGGTGACGTCGGGGTGCGCGGCGCGCAGCGCATCCAGCGCCTTGACCACGCCGGCGCCGGTGTCGATTTCACCGGCGCCTCGGCTGCGGCTGATCTCAAAAGCGACCACCGGCTGGCCGTTGCGCAGCGCCATCGAGCGCGGTTCGGCCACCGTGTCGCGCACGCTGGCGATCTGACCAAGCTGCACGTGGCGGCCGTCAGGCAGCGCCAGGTCCAGCCGTGCCAGTTCGTCGGCCGAGCCGACCGTGGCCAGCGTGCGCAGCGTGCGCTCGACGCCGCCTGAATCGGCGCGCCCGCCGGCCGCCTCCTGCTGCACCTGGCGCAACTGGCGCGAGACGTCGGCGGCGCTGATGTTCAGCGCCAGCAGCCGCGCCGGGTCGAGTTCGACGCGCAGCTCGCGGCTGGCGCCGCCGACGCGGTTGACCGCGCCGACCCCGCGCTCCGCCATCAGCGCGCGGCTGACCTCGTTGTCGACGAACCAGCTCAGTCCCTCGACGTCCAGCCGCGGCGACTGCACGGCGTAGACGAGGATAGGCGAGGCCGCCAGGTCCACGCGCGTGATCACCGGGTCACGCATCGCCGCCGGCAGGTCGGCGCGCACCCGGCTGACCGCGGCGCGCACGTCGTCGAGTGCCTCCTGCACCGGCTTTTCAAGGCGGTATTCGACGGTGATGATCGCGCTGCCGTCGCCCAGCCCGGTGTAGACGTGCTTGACGCCCTGAAGCCCGGCGACCGCGTTTTCCAGCTTGCGCGCGACCTCGGTTTCCATTTGCGCCGGCGCCGCGCCAGGCAGCACAGCGGCGATGGTGACCATCGGCAGGTCGATGTCGGGCATGTTTTGCACCCGCATCGCGCGAAACGCCAGCAGCCCGGCCAGCCCGAGCAGCACAAACAGCATCACGCCCGGAATCGGGTTGCGAATCGACCAGGCGGAAACGTTCATGGCTGCTTGATGAGCGCGCGGATGAACGATGAACCTCCCGTGCTGCGCACGGGAAATGAACGATGAACCATGCCGTCTGCGCAGTCCGGGCTGTTATTCATTGTTCATGCGCACGCGCAGCGTGCGCCTTCATCGTTCACGCGCGCTCGCGACCATCGTTTACCGCGCAGGCACCACGCGCACCAGGTCGCCGTCGGCGAGAAAGCCGGCGCCCTGGGCGACGATGCGGTCGGTGGCGGCCAGGCCGCTGGTGATTTCGACCTGCGCGCCCTGCCGGCGGCCCACCGTCACCCGCTGCGTCTGCACGCGGTTGTCGGCGGTCAGCCGCAGCACGACCGCAAAACCGTCGCGCTGCAGCACCGCGGCGGCGGGCACGGCCAGCGCGGGGCTGGCGCCAAAGCTGAATTCGCCTCTCGCGTACATGCCGGCGCGCGCGTCGCTGCCCGGGTTCAGGTCGACATAGACGATGCCGTTGCGGGTTTGCGCGTCGACCACCGGGCCGACCAGCCGCACCTTGCCGCCGACTTGCTGGCCGCCGGGCGTGGTCAGCAGCGCCGCAGCGCCGGGCTTGACGCGCGACAAGTCGGCCGACGGCAGCTCGGCGCGCCACTCCAGCCGGCCCTGGCGGATCAGCCGGAACAGCTCCTGGCCCGGCTGGGCCATCGCGCCAACGGTGGCCAGCCGCACCGACACCAGCCCGTCGTCGGAGGCGGTGATGCGGGTCTGCGCCAGCCGCAACTGGTCGGCCTTTTGCCGCGCGCGCAGCGCGTCGCGGCGCGCGCGGGCGGTTTGCTCGGCGGTCAGCAACTGCGCCACCTGTTGCGCGCTCAAGGCGTCGGTGCCGTCCAGCGCGCGCGCGCGGCGGGCGTTGCCGGCGGCCTCGGCCAGATTGGCGTCGGCCTCGGCCAGCGCAGCCTGGGTCGCCGCCAATTCGGTCTGCGGCAGCTCGGTGGCCAGCCGGGCCAGCAACTGGCCGCGCTTGACGCGGTCCCCCACGCCGACCAGCACCTCGGCCAGCCGGCCGCCGGCGCCTTCGACGCCGATCACCGCCTCCTGCCAGGCGGCGATGTTGCCGGCCGCCGGCAGCCGCAGCGGCCACTGCGCCGGCTGCGGCGCGACCGCGCTGACGGTCAGCGCGGCGCGCGGTGCCGAGCCGGCCGCCGCTGGCGGCGCCGAGGCCGCGCCGGCGGCCCGTGCGGACGGGGCGGACCACGCCACAAGCAGGCAAGACAGCAGCAGGAATCGGCGGTGGGGTGTCATGTCTGGCAGCGAATCGGCCGTCCCGGCGCGCGGCGGGCGCGATGTTCGCACGCGCAGGCGGCGCGGCAGACCGGGCCTGCGAAGGCGGTGAAAATCGCCGCCGTCGCACCATCAGGCGGAATTTTGCGGCACTGCAACAAAACCCGCTGTGCCAGCCGGCCGGCTGCGCGACACTCGGTATCTCAGCCCATGCTGAATAAAGGCCGGCGTGCGTGCGCAGCGGATAGGCGTGCGCGGCCAGGCAGCAAGCGCTAACTCTCCGTCAAATTTCAACAACTTCGCTGGAGCGAGACGCCATGACCATGCAAACCCTGCCCACCACCCCGTTTGACGGCCAACGGCCTGGCACCTCGGGCCTGCGCAAGAAGGTCACCGTCTTCCAGCAGCCGCGCTACCTTGAAAACTTCGTCCAGGCGCTGTTTGACGGGCTGGACGGTTGCGCCGGGCAGACGCTGGTGGTCGGCGGCGACGGGCGCTTTTACAACCGGGTGGCGGTGCAAACCATCCTGAAAATGGCCGCGGCCAAAGGCTTTGGCCGCGCGCTGGTCGGCCGCGGCGGCATTTTGTCGACGCCAGCGGCCAGCGCGGTGATCCGCAAGCACCGCGCCTACGGCGGCATCATCCTGTCGGCCAGCCACAACCCGGGCGGCCCGGACGGCGACTTCGGCATCAAATACAACGTCGGCAACGGCGGCCCGGCGCCGGAAAAAATCACCGAAGGCATCTTCGAGCGCAGCAAGACGATTGCGCGGCTGCAGATCGCCGACGACGCCGACGTCGACATCAACGCGCTGGGCACGCGGCAGATCGGCGACATGGCGGTCGAGGTCATCGACCCGGTGGCCGACTACGCCGAGTTGATGGCGCAGTGCTTTGACTTTGCTGCCATTCGCTCGCTGTTTGCCGGCGGCTTCAGGCTGCGCGTGGACGCCATGTGCGCGGTCGGTGGCCCCTACGCCAAGGCGATCATCGAAGGCCAGCTCGGTGCGCCGGCCGGCACGGTGGTCAACGCCCAGCCGCTGGAAGACTTTGGCGGCCTGCACCCCGACCCGAACCCGGTCAACGCCGAAGACCTGATCGCCCACATGTCGGCCGCCGACGCGCCCGACATGGGCGCGGCCACCGACGGTGACGCCGACCGCAACATGATCGTCGGCCGCGACCGCCTGGCCGGCGGCGCGTTCCCGGTCGCGCCGTCGGACAGCCTGGCGATCCTGGCCGCGCAGGCCAAGCTGGTGCCCGGCTACCGCGCCGGGCTGGCCGGCATTGCGCGCTCGATGCCGACCTCGTGCGCCGCCGACCGGGTGGCGCAGGCGCTGGGCATTCCGTGCTTCGAAACCCCCACCGGCTGGAAATTTTTCGGCAACCTGCTCGATGCCGGCAAGGCCACGCTGTGCGGCGAGGAAAGCTACGGCACCGGCTCGAACCATGTGCGCGAGAAGGACGGGCTGTGGGCCATCCTGTTCTGGCTCAATGTGGTGGCCGCCAGCGGCCAGTCGGTCGAACAACTGGTGCGCGCGCACTGGGCGCGCTACGGCCGCAACATCTATTCGCGCCACGACTACGAAGGCGTGCCAACCGCCGGCGCCGACGCGCTGATGGCCCACCTGCGCGCGCAGTTGCCAACGCTGGCCGGGCAGACGCTGGACGGCCGCCGCGTCAAGCTGGCCGATGACTTTTCCTACACCGACCCGGTGGACGGGTCGCGCAGCGACAAGCAGGGCGTGCGCGTGCTGTTTGACGACGGCGCGCGCATCGTCTACCGGCTTTCAGGCACCGGCACCGAGGGGGCGACACTGCGCGTCTACCTCGAAGCCCTCGAACCCGACCCCGCGCGCCAGGCGGTGCCGACCCAGGACGCGTTGCGCGGCCTGATCGCCATCGCCGGACAGTTGGCGCAAATCGGGCACCACACCGGCCGCAGCCAACCCAGCGTGGTCACCTGACCGCGCTTGCTCGGCAGCGCCTGAGTCTGTAAGCGCTGCGGTCCCCCATTCAATGGACTGATCTGGAATCCACGACATGCTTGAACAACACCACATCGACGCGATCTGCGGCGCCTACCACGGCGACCCCTTCGGCATCCTTGGCCTGCACGCCGATGCCGATGGCGTCTGGTGGATGCGCGCCTTCTTGCCCGGTGCGGCCGAGGTGCGCGTCACCGACGGCGGCGGTCGCGAACTGCACCCCGGGCTGACGCAGCGCCACGACGCCGGCTTTTTCGAGGGCCGCTTTGAACGCACCGTCGGCGACGGTCTGTCGCGCCAGGAATTGGAAGACTACCGTTTCGACGTCGCCTGGCACAACGGCGAGCGCACCACGGTTGACGACCCCTACCGCTTCCCGCAGGTGGTCGGCGAGCTTGACGTCTGGCTGATGGGCGAGGGCACCCACCTGCGCCCGTATGAGGTGCTGGGCGCGCACCCGCGCACCATGCTTGGCGTCGAGGGCACCGCGTTCGCGGTCTGGGCGCCGAATGCGTCGCGCGTCAGCGTGGTTGGCGACTTCAATTTCTGGGACGGCCGGCGCCACCCGATGCGGCTGCGCAAGGAATGCGGCGTGTGGGAGCTGTTCGTGCCCAACGTCGGCCAGGGCTCGCCGTACAAGTACGAGGTGCGCACCCGCGAGGGCTGGCTGCTGCCGCAAAAGGCCGACCCCTACGCCTTTGCCGCCGAGCTGCGGCCGGCCACCGCCAGCGTGGTCGGCAAGTTGCCGGCGATCGTGCCGCCGTCGCAGGCGCGCCGCGCCGCCAACGCGCTGAACGCGCCAATCAGCATCTACGAGGTGCATCTGGGCTCGTGGCGGCGCAAGCCCGAGGAAAACCACCGCTGGCTGCATTGGGACGAGTTGGCCGAGGAGTTGCCGCGCTATGCGCGTGAAATGGGCTTCACCCACCTGGAGCTGTTGCCGATCAGCGAGTACCCCTACGACGGTTCGTGGGGCTACCAGCCGATCGGCCTGTACGCGCCGACCGCGCGCTTCAGCGAGCACGCCACCCACGGCCGGCTGGTCGGCGACACGCTGGGCTTTCAGCGCTTCGTCAAACGCTGCCATGACGAGGGCATAGGCGTCATCCTCGACTGGGTGCCGGCGCATTTCCCGTCCGACGCGCACGGCCTGGCGCAGTACGACGGCACCGCGCTGTACGAGCACAGCAACCCGCAGGAGGGCTTCCACCACGACTGGAACACGCTGATCTACAACTTCGGCCGCACCGAGGTGCGCAACTTCCTGGTCGGCAGCGCGCTGTACTGGGTCGAGCGCCACGGCGTCGACGGCCTGCGCGTCGACGCCGTGGCCTCGATGCTGTACCGCGACTACAGCCGCAAGGCCGGCGAATGGGTGCCCAACATCCACGGCGGGCGCGAAAACCTGGAAGCCATTTCATTCCTGCGCCGCATGAACGAGGTGGTCGGCATCGAGCGCCCGGAGGCGATCACGCTGGCCGAGGAGTCGACCTCGTTCCCGGCGGTGTCGCGGCCGACCTACACCGGCGGACTGGGCTTTCACTTCAAGTGGAACATGGGCTGGATGCACGACACGCTGAGCTACTTTGCGCGTGACCCCATCCACCGCAAGCACCATCACAACCAGATGACCTTCTCGATGGTGTATGCCTTCAGCGAGAACTTCGTGCTGCCGATCTCGCACGACGAGGTGGTGCACGGCAAGGGCTCGATGATTGGCAAGATGCCCGGCGACGGCTGGCAGAAGTTTGCCAACCTGCGCGCCTACTACGGCTACATGTGGACCCACCCGGGCAAGAAACTGCTGTTCATGGGCTGCGAGTTCGCGCAAGGCCGCGAGTGGAACTACGACCAGAGCCTGGACTGGCACCAGCTCGAAATCGCCGAGCACGCCGGCATGCAGCGCCTGGTCAAGGACTTGAACCACCTGCTGCAGTCGACCCCCGCGCTGTACGAACGCGATTTCGACGCCGAGGGCTTCGAGTGGATCGACCCGAACGACGCCGACCGCTCGGTGCTCAGCTTCATCCGCCGCGGCGCGAACGAGGACGACTTTGTCATCGTGGTCTGCAACTTCACGCCCGCGGTGCGCTACGACTTCCGCGTCGGCGTGCCCAAGCCGGGCGTCTACCGCGAGCGGCTGAACACCGACGCCGAGCAGTACGGCGGCAGCAACGTCACCTCGCCGTATGGCGAAGTGACCGCCGAGGCGCAGTACTGGAACGGCCGCGACTACAGCATTGGCATGGACTTGCCGCCGCTGGCGGTGGTGGTGTACCAGCCGGCCGGCGCGTCCGGCGCCGCGCGCGTCGGCAGCGCTGGCGCGCACGCCGGGGCGGCAGCGGCGTCGCCTTCGGCCGGCCAGGCCGCGCCCGTGCCGGTTGCGGCGCCGGTTGCCGATCCGGCTCCGGTGGCGGCGGCCGAGGCCGCGCCGGTGCAGGCTGAGCCGGCAGCAGCGCCGGCACCGGTAACGGCTCCAGCACCAGCACCCGCACCGGAACCGATGCCTGAGCCGCTGCCCGCGGCCGCTGCACCCGCACCCGCGCCAGCCCCAGCGCCCGCGGCGACGGCGCCCGCAGCGGCCAAGAAGCCGGCGGCAAAGAAGGCGGCGCGCAAGACGACGTCCGCATCTTCGGCGACCAGCACCAAGGTGGCGGTGGAAAAGACGCCGGTGGCGAAAAAGGTGCCGGCGAAGAAGACCAGCGCCAGCCGCAAGCCGGCGTAACGGCGGCGCCGTAGCGCGCCCGCGCCGCGCGCGGGCGGTGCGGCGCGGGGACAAGCGCGACATCGGTCACGGCATGGGTCACACCTCGGTTAAGCGGCCGCCTTCTCGTGCCGACAGACCCGGGGTGCGCATGACGCGGCCTTTGGTCGCGCTGGCGCTTGTCTTTTTTGGAGCGCCCCCATGTCCAAGCCCCTAGCCGCCGTGTTCGACCCGGCCGGCCCGATTCGTCTGCGCGCCGACCAGTTGATGCTCGGCGCAATCGGTTTTCAATCGCTGATTGCGCTGGCCATCGGCTGGCAACGGGCGCAGTTGCCGCTGGCGCTGGGCGCGAGCGCCGCGGTCTGCACGCTGGCCGGGCTGACCTTCGCCCTGTTGCGTGGCACGCTGGTGTCGCGGCTGACGCTGGCGGTGCTGTCGATGGCGCTGGTTGCGCTGCACATCCAGATGGCGCGCGGCACGATCGAATACCACTTTGGCGTCTTCGTCACGCTGGCGCTGCTGCTGGCCTACCGCGACTGGAAGCCCATCGTCGCCGCCGCCGGCGCGATTGCCGTGCACCACATCGTGTTCGACCGGCTGCAACTGGCCGGCGCGCCGCTGTACTGCCTGACCCAGCCCGATTTCGCGATGATCCTGATCCACGCCGGTTACGTCGTTGCGCAGTCGGCGGTGGAAATCGTGATGGCGCAGATGATGCTGCGCGACGCCCATTCCGGCGACGAAGTCACCCGCCTGGTAAAGGGCCTGAACCGCGACGGCCGCATCGACCTCGACCTGCGCGACGTCACGGTCGACACAGCCCTGGGCAAGGGCTTCAAGGAGGTGATGGCGCGCGTCAACGCGGTGGTCAGTGAAGTGCAGCAGGCGACCGCGAACATTGCCGAGGCCGGGTCGCAAATCGCCCAGGCCAACGACGAACTGGCCAACCGCTCGCAGCAGGCTGCCGGCGCCTTGCAGTCGACCGCCAGCTCGATGGACGAGCTGACCGGCACCGTGCGCCAGACCGCCGACTCGGCGCGCGCCGCCGAACTGGCCAGCTCGGCGGCCGACTCGGCGCAGCGCGGCGGCCACGTGGTCAAGCAGGTGGTCACCAACATGGCCGAGATCACCACCTCCAGCCACAAGATTGCCGAGATCATCGGCGTCATCGACGGCATCGCCTTCCAGACCAACATCCTGGCGCTGAACGCGGCGGTCGAGGCCGCGCGCGCCGGCGAGCAGGGGCGCGGCTTTGCGGTCGTCGCCGGCGAGGTGCGCAGCCTGGCGCAGCGCAGCGCCAACGCGGCGCGCGAAATCAAGACGCTGATCAGCGACAGCGTCGACAAGGTTGAATCCGGTTCCCGCCTGGTGCGCGAGGCCGGCACGGTGATGGAGGAAATCGTCTCCAGCGTGCAGCGCGTGACCAGCGTGATCGGCACGATCAGCGTGGCCGCGGCCGAGCAAAGCGGTGGCATCGGCCAGATCGGCCAGGCGGTCGGCAGCCTGGACCAGATGACGCAGCAAAACGCCGCGCTGGTGCTGCAGGGCGGCGCGTCGTTGGCGACGCTGCGCGCCCAGGCCGAACGGCTGAGCGCGGTGGTCAGCGCCTTCGGCTGATTGCCTTGACCTGTGGCCCGGCGGCACAAAAGCCGCGCCGCCGCAGCCGATTCATCGCCGCGCCATGCAGTCTGTCCGCGCCAGCGCGCGGCCCGTCGCATGGCGCTGGCGCGGCCGGCGCTCGGTTCCTAGAGTGCAGCCATTCCCCAGCCACGGGGGCCCCTGCCAGACCAAGGAAACACCATGCGCCCGCTGTCCCTGACCCACCGCCTGTTCAGCCTCGTTGCCGCCACGCTGGTCACCTGCGGCGTGCTGGCCGGCATCACCGCGCTGTCGGTCGACTCCGGCGGCGACGCCCTGCTGGCGCGCGCCGCCGCGGCGCGCCAGGGTTGACCGGCGCCCGCGCCGCGTTGGCGTGCGCGCGCTGCCGGGCTCAACGAAATGGGTTGATGACCGTCAGCGCATCAATGCGCTGACCGTGCTGCAAGTCTTCAGTCAGCAGCCGTGTGCAGCCGGCGCGCAGCGCGGCGGCGATGATCAGGCTGTCATAGAAGGAAAACCCGCGCAGCCGTTTGACATCCAGCGCCTGGGTGTAAAGCGCCGCATCGGGCTGCACTTGCCACAGCGGCGCCAGCACCTCGCGCAAGAAGTCCGCCGCGTCCTGCGGCTGCAGGGTGACCGCAAATTTGCGCGTCAACACGTGCAGCGCTTCCTGCACCACCTGGAAGCTGATGACCGCACTTTGCCGAGTCAGCGCCTCGGCGACCAGGCGCCGCGCCAGCGCCTGCTTGGTCGGGCTGGCGCCATCGACCAGGTAGACCAGCACGTTGCTGTCGAAAAAATCGCGTGCGGCCGCCATGTCGGGCGCCTCTCAGCCTCTTTAGCGCCGCTCGTTCATTTCGTCACGGCTGAAGTGGCGCCCGCCCGAACTGGCGTAGCCGGCGAGCCGGTCAACCACCGCCAGCGCACGCGCCGCGCGTCGCTCGCGTACCAGTTGTTCCAGCCAGACGCGGAACTGGGCGTTCAGCGTGGTGTTTTGCTCCAGCGCCGCGGCACGCGCCTCGTCAAGCAAATCGGCATCGGCGGTGAAAGTGACATTGCGGGTCATTGCAGTACCCCCGGTTCGGCGGAAAGACCGCTCCAAACTGACAGGGGCATAGCTTAGCCCAGCACGTACCCAGTAACACGATCAGTCAACACGAAAACCTCACACGAACAATCAACACGGTACGGCGCTCACGCCCCCAGCGCACGGTCAATGTCGGCGGCCAGGTGGTCGACCGCCGCCTCGGTGGTGGCCCACGAGCACATGAAGCGCGCGCCGCCGCCGATGAAGCTGTAGAACTGCCAGCCCTGCGCCTGCAGCCGCGCCGCCGCCGCGGCGGGCAGCGTGACGAACACCGCGTTGGCCTCGGTCGGCATCAGCATTTCGGCGCCGGCGATGCGTGAGACCTTGTCGGCCAGCCGCCGCGCCATCGCGTTGGCGTGCGCGGCGTGGCGCAGCCAGGCGCCGTCGCGCAGCATCGCCAGCCACGGCGCCGACAGAAAACGCATCTTTGACGCCAGTTGCCCGGCCTGCTTGCAGCGGTAGGCAAATTCCTCGCCGAGCTGGCGGTCGAAAAACAAAATCGCCTCGCCCACCGGCAAGCCCATCTTGGTGCCGCCCAGGCACAGCACGTCGATGCCGGCGCGCCAGGTCAGCTCGGCCGGCGCCGCGCCCAGCGCCGCCGCGGCGTTGGCAAAGCGCGCGCCGTCCATTTGCAGCTTCAACCCATGGGCGCGCGCGATGCGCGCAATCGCTGATCTCGCCGGTCTGGTACAGCGTGCCCATTTCGGTCGATTGCGTCAGCGTCACCACCTTGGGCCGCGGGTAGTGCACGTCGCTGCGCCGGGTGATGACTTCCAGCACCGCGGCCGAAGTGAGCTTGCCGTGGCGGTGCGGCGCGGCGAGCAGCTTCGAGCCGTTGGAGAAGAATTCCGGCGCGCCGCACTCGTCGGTTTCAACGTGCGAGGCGTCACTGCACACCACCGCCTGGTACGACTGGCACAGCGCGGCCAGCGCGATGGAATTGGCCGCCGTGCCGTTGAAGACGAAAAACACCTCGGCGTCGGCCTCGAACAGCGTGCGCAGCCGGTCGCAGACCTGGTGCGTCGCGTCGTCGTTGCCATACGAAGCGGCAAAGCCGTCGTTGGCACCGGCGAAGGCGGCAAGCGCCTCGGGGCACACACCGGCGGTGTTGTCACTGGCGAACTGGATGAAGTAGCCGGGGGTGTCAATGGCGGTCAAGGCAATCTCTTGGGCGTGTGTCAGCGGGCGGGCGCGAGGCGCAACTGTAGGCAGTCGCGGCGCGGGTGGCGCCGACCGGTCGACGCGGACAATCGACTGGCCGCCGGCTTGGCCTGCCAATAGCGCACAACCTGGGCGGTGTGGTGGCCATAAGCTTGCCGGCGATTCGCAGCGACCGATTGCCGTTCCGGTGCAATCCCTTCCGGCACCGGCCCACCACCTGCCCAGGGAACAGCGATGAAAAAACCCAAGCATTTGCCAAACGTCGCCTCGGCGCAGCCGAACGACCCGCAAGCATCGCCACCGGCGACCGGCGCCGCCGCAGCCACCTTGCCCGGCGTCCAGCGCAGCAAACCGGCCAAGGCCAAGCGCTTCATTTGCGGCACGACGGCCGCACAGCGCCGCGTGTTGGCCCAGGATCCGGGCTATGCCGCGGCGCGGGCCGAAATCGAAAGCCACGCGCGGGCGCAGCGCCAGGTTCCCCAGCGCGACGGCGTGACACGCATTCCGGTGGTCGTCAACGTGGTCTGGAAAACCCCCGAACAAAACATTTCCGATGCCCAGATCGCCAGCCAGATGGCCGTGCTCAACCGCGACTACCGGCGCGCCAACCCCGATGTGGCGAGCACGCCGGAGCCTTTTATGAGATTCGTAGCCGATGCGCGCATTGAATTTGCGCTGGCGACCGTCGATCCCGACGGTGCACCGACCAGCGGTATTCGCAGGCGCCAAACCACCAAACCCAGCTTTCGTATGGAAAAGGAGGGCGTCATTGAGGGCGTCAAGTTCACCTCGCAAGGCGGTCTCGATGCCTGGCCGGCCGATCGCTACCTCAACCTGTGGGTTTGCCGCCTGGCTGGAGGGCTGTCCGGTTATGCCCAACCCCTGGGCTTCCCGGCAGCAATAGACGGCGTGGTCATTGACTACACCGCCTTCGGCACCATCGGCACGGCGACCGCACCGTTCAACCTGGGTCGTACCGCGACGCACGAGATCGGTCATTGGCTGAACCTGAGCCACCTGTGGGAAGAAGGCGAGGACGAAGTGAGCGACACGCCGGTTCAAGCCGAACCAAATTACCGATCGCCGAGTTTTCCGCATGTGTCGGGCGACAACGGTCCGCACGGCGACATGTTCATGAATTTCATGGACTACACCGACGACCAATGCAAGGTCATGTTCACCGAGGGCCAGGTGGCGCGCATGCAGGCCTGCCTGGACGGCCCTCGCGCCAGGTTGGCGGCCGCCGCGCCACCGGCGGCGGCCTCGGCGTAGCGTCCCGCGCTGCCGCGTGCCCGCCGACTGCCGGTACGCGGACGCGTCGCTTTGTGGACGCCGGATTCGGCCCGGCGCCGGTATCGCGCGTACAGTGCCACGGGTGGCACCGGCTGTCGTCGTGTCCGACGGCAGCCGGTTGCGCCGCGCGAAAGGTTGTTCTCCGTGGTCATGTCTGAACCCGTCCTTGCATCCGGACAGCCCGCGCCTGGGCCGGGTAATCTGGCGCGGCGGCTGTGGCCGCTGTTGGTGGTCTGCGGCTCGGCGTGGGCGGTGGCCGAAGGCGGCGACGCCGAACCGGCGGCCGGCGGCGGCTGGACGCTGATTGGGCGCCAGGGCCTGGTGCGCCATGTCGTCGTGCCGGCCGACGAGTTGCGTGACCGCGCCGCCTACCAGCGCCAGATCGAGCGCCTTTGCCGCGACCCCAACCAGGCCTGCTTCGTCAACTTCTACGCCAACCCCAGCGGCGCCGCGCTGGCCTTGCCGCTGCCCGAGGCGATTGAACAAGAGGCCACGCTGGTCTTCCGGCGCTCGCCCAAGCGCGGTTCGGAAAACTGGCAGTGGCGTTGCAGTCTGGACATGGGGCCGGGGCCGTGCTTCTGACAGCCGCCGACCGGCCGCCCAGCCCAGCTCAGCCGCGCACGAACAGCGTTTCCAGCGGCTCGTCGCCTACCTGGCGGCTGCGGTGGCCGTGCAGCGCCGGGTCAAAGGTGGCGCCTGCGGGCAGCGTGTCGGCCGAATAGAAATGCTCGCCCGGCGCAAAGCGGCGCACGTTGCCGTCCTGCAGGCCGATCTCCATCAGCCCGCGCAGGATGAACACCCACTGTGGGTGGACCGTGCAGTGAAACGCGCTGGCAAAGCCCACCGGGCTGCGCCGCAACTGGCAGCCGCCCGAGGGCATCAGCGCCGACAACATGCTTTGCGGCGTGCCCTCGGGCAGCGCAATCGGCTGCTCGCGAAAGCGCGCGCGGCCGTCGGCCGCGGTGTAGAGCACGACTTGGGTGAACGCGGGTGGGGTCATGGTTGGATCAGGCGAAAAGGGTCGGCGGCGGCCACGGACGGCCAGGGTCTGGCCACGGTCGCGGCAGGGGCCACGGTAACCGACGCGGCACCAGCGCGCGCCACCCACCGCGCTTGACGGACACGTTGCGTCGCCACGATCAGCGGCCATTCACCGGCCGCGGGTGCGCCCAGGGCGGCGACCGGTCAGCCCGCCGCCACCGGCGGCCGAGCCGCGGCGGCCCGCTCGCGTGCGTGCCGCTCGGTCGCGTCGCGCGCAATCGCCACCGAGCCCAGCACCGCGCCGTCACTGCCGATGACGATAGAAAAACTCATCTCGACATACAGCTTGCGCCCATCGGCATGCAGCGCCCGCGTGGTGCGGATCTGGCCGCCATGCTGCGTGCGCCGGTTGGCCACCGCACGGTCAAAGCCGGCCCAGTGCGCCGCCCGAAAACGCTCGGGAATGATCAAGTCCAGGCTCTGGCCCACGGCCTGCGCGGCACTGAAGCCGAACAAGGCCTCGGCACCCGGACTCCAGACGCCGATCACCCCGGCGCAGTCGGCAAACACGATCGCCTCGGGGCTTTGCAGGACGATGCCGGCGAACACACCGGAAGTGGACAGGGCGGTGACGTCGTGCATGGGTGACCTCAAGGTGGCGGCGAAATTGTCGGACGACGCGCTGTGCGCTGAACCGGCGCCACGAAATGCCCCTCGCGCGGGTGTGACGCTGTCGCGCGACCGGCCGGTAACATCCGCCGCGCTGGCCGCTGGCTGTGCTGAGCGCAGCGGGTGCCATGATTGATTTCCAAAGGATAGGCGCGCAGGAATGGGCATCGAATGACCGCTGAATGAGCGCTCCGACCGACCACGCGCCAGGCGCCTCGCCCAGTGCCGCGCTGCGCCTGATGCTGCTGCTGACGATGGCGTTTTGGGGTGGCAACGTGGCCATCGTCAAGCTGTTGAACGCGGCGCTGCACCCGATGCTGGTGTCCATGTGCCGGCTGCTGATCGGCGCGGTGGTGCTGGCGATTGGGCTGGCGCTGCAGCGCCCGGGTTGGCCACGTCTTTCGGCGCGGCAGGCGGCGGCGCTGGCGTTGTGTGCGCTGCTGATGGTTTACCTGAACCAGTTGTGCTTTGCCTACGGCGTGCAGCAGACCTCGGCGGCGAATGCGGCGGTGATCCTGTCGCTGAACCCGCTGGTGGCCACGCTGCTGGCGGCGCTGCTGCTGGGTGACCGGCTGACGCGCGCGCACGGCGTCGGCCTGGCGCTGGGCTTTGCCGGGGTGATGGCGGTGGTGCTGCACCGGCCGGGCATGGCCTTTGGCGCACCGCGGCCGGGCGACGTGCTGATGGTCGGCACGGTGCTGACCTATGCCGGCGGCAGCATCCTGGTGCGGCGGCTGGCCGGCGGCGTGGCCAGCGCCTGGGTCAGCCTGCTGGTGACCGCCGGCGGCGCGTTGCTGCTGGTGCTGCATGCGCTGCTGTTCGGCCTGCGCATCACGCCGCAGGTGGCGGCGACGTTGGCGCCCGACTGGTGGGCGCTGCTGGCGCTGTCGGGCGCGCTGTCGACCGGACTGGGCGCGCTGGTGTGGAACCGCGCGCTGGCGCAGCAGGGCGTGGCGCGTACCGTGCTTTATGCCTACTGGGTGCCGATCTTCGGCGTCGCGGTGGCGGTGGCGTTGCTGGGCGAGCCGCTGACCGTCTGGCACTTCATCGGCCTGGCGGCGGTGATGGCCGGCACCTGGGTCGGTACGCGGACGTCGGGGTGAGTGGCTGAAAGCGACGACCCGGCGCGCCGCGGTTGTAGCTGCCTTGAACCGGCCAGCCGCGACCCCGGTCGCCTTCCGCTCCGGTGGTCAATGGCCGCTGAACTGGATCGACCCGCGCCGGCCCGCAAGCGCCCCTCAAGCCTTGCGCCGCGCCATCCACCAGCCGTGCAGCCCGGCGCCGGCGGCGATGCCGACCAGCGCCCACACGATGCGCAGGTTGCCGGTGCCCAGCGCGGCGATCGCCGGCCCCGGGCAGACGCCGCACAGCCCCCAGCCGACGCCGAACAGCGCGGCGCCGAGCACGGTGTCGCGGTCCAGCGTGGCCACATGCTGGCCGAAGCGGCCGCCGAGCAGCGGCGCGGCCAGCGCGCGCGGCGCAACGCGGTAGGCCAGCAGCGCCAGGCCCATCGCGCCGCCCATCACCAGCATCAGCCCGAAGTCCTGCGCGCGCAGAAACGACAGCACCACTTCCGGCCGCACCATGCCGGCCAGCGTCAGCCCGGCGCCAAACAACGCGCCGGCGGCCAGCACCGCCAGGGCCTGCGCGGCGCTGCCGGCTGAAGGGCTCGCGGTCGCCGCCATCGCGTCAGCCGCCGATGCCCAGCGCGTGCAGCGCCAGCGCGGTGGCAAAGCCGGTGGCCATGAAGGTCAGCACGGCGACCAGCGACGGCCATTGCAGCGAGGCCAGCCCGCAAATGCCGTGGCCCGAGGTGCAGCCGTTGGACAGGCGCGCGCCAAAGCCGACCAGCAGCCCGCCGAGCAGCAGTTGCCAGTCAGGCAGCGCGGTGGTCAGTGCGGTGGCTTGTCCGCCGCCCCACCACCACCACAGCGCCGCGCCCAGCACCAGCCCGAGCGCGTAAACCAGCCGCCAGCCGCGGCTGTCGACAAAGCGCGGCTGCTGAAAGAACGCGCCACGCGAGAGGTAGGACCAGGTCGACGAAAACACCGTGCTCATGCCGCCGATGTGCCCGGTCAAGACGAACAGCAGCGCGACGCCGGCGCCGATCAACAGACCTCCGGCCAGGTAGTGCATCCAGCCGTGGGGAAACAGCATGTGGGTCATTGATGACTTAGCCCTGCGCTGATGAACGATGAAGCGCGCGCTGCGCGCGCATGAACGATGAAAAACAGCCCGACCTACGCGCGCGGCGAATTGTTCATTGTTCATGTCCCGCGCAGCGGGACGATTCATCGTTCATCCGCGCACGCTCAAGGCTGAAACGCCGGGTCGCCCAGCACCGACAGCGCAAAGCCGAGCCGGTCGGCCAGTTCGGCGTTGCGTTGCGCCGCCTCGGCGGTCGCGCCGTGGCCGCCGTCGGCGTCCACGCGCAACAGCACCGGCCGGCCGCGGCCGGCCGGCAGCGCGGCGCTGACGGCCTGCATGCGCGCGGCGGTCTTGAAGGCCTGCCAGGGCGCGACACGCTTGTCGTTCATCCCAGTGGTGAACAGCATGGCCGGATAGCGCACATTCGGCTGCACCTGGGCGTAGGTGCTCATTGCCTGCAGTTGCGCCACGCCTTCGGCGGTCTTCGGGTCGCCCAGCTCGGTCAGGTGGTTGGGGCCGTTGTCGGAGGCTTCGATGATGCGCAGCGGGTCGGTCACGCCGACGCCGATGATGCCGGCGGCAAACAGCTCGGGCCGCTCGGTCAGCGCGCGGCCGGCGGCCACGCCGCCCATGCTGCGGCCTTCGATCGCCAGCCGCTCGGGCCGCGTCCAGCCGCGCTCGACCAGCGCCTTGGCGCAGGCAATCATGTCCTTCCAGGTGTTGGCCTTGGTCGGCCCGCGGCCGGCCTGGTACCAGTCGCGGCCAAAGGCGCCGCCGCCGCGCGGGCTGACCTGCGCGTACACGCCGCCGCGCTCGTACCAGGCGCCCAGACGCGGCATGAAGGTCGCCGGGTCGGCCATGCCGTAGCCGCCGTAGCCATCGAGCAGCGTCGGCCGGTTGCCGTCCTTGGGCGTGCCCTTGCGGTAGATCAGCGACAGCGGCACCTGCACGCCGTCGTGGCTGGTGCAGGTGCTTTCCTCGGACACCCAGTCGTCGCTGTCGCGCAGCGTTGGCGCGGGTTTCAGACCGGTGTTGGCGACCTTGTCGCCGCCGGGCTTGCCGGCGCTGGCAAAGACCTGCGGCGCGCGGGTCCACGACTGCAGCGCAAACACCAGCCCGTTGCGCTTGGCGTGGCTGGCCAGCAACTGCACCGCGCCGGGGTAGGGCAGGGCCAGGGTTTCGACCTTGCCGCGCTTGTGCGGCACGCGCTTGAGCTCGGACAGCGCGCCGTTGCGCACCACCACGTACAGCCCGTCCTCGGCCGCCGCCATTTGCTCGATCACGCCGTCTTGCTGGCTGAGCACGGTGATCGGCGGCTCTTCCAGGTTCTTCAGGTCATAGGCCAGCACCTTGTAGCGCGGCGCGTCGCGCCAGCTCAGCGCGTACACCGTGTCGCCGTGCAGCACGGCGTCGCGCACCGCGGCCGATTCGTCGAACAACGGCTGCCACGTTCCGCCCGCGCGGCCGAGCTTGGCCGCCGGGATGAGGTGGGCGCGCATGCCGGCCGAGAAGCCGTCCTGCAGGTACAGCACCGCCCAGCGCGAGGCCGGGCGCAGCTCCAGCACCGGCCAGTCGGTGGCCGACATCTCGGGGCTGCCCTGCACCTGCCAGCCGGCCACCAGCCGGTCGGCCTCGCCCTCGGGCGCGTCGCCGACCGCGGCCTGCGACTTGTCGGACAGGCGCCGCTCGTAGACCCGCATGCGGCCGAAGATGCCGCCCTGCCCGGTGCGCCCGCCTTCGCTGCGCACGTAGTACAGCGAGCGCCCGTCGTCGCTCCACTGCGGCTGCTCCTGGCCCCAGATGCCTTCGATGCGCGCGCTGACCTCGCCGCCCGAGGCCACGTCCAGCAGGTGCAGCGTGCCCAGTTCGCCGTCGCCGCTGGCCAGCACCGCGGCCACCTGCTTGCCGCTGGGCGAGGGCGTATAGCTGTTCACCGCAAAGGCCTTGCCGCCGGCCTCGCGCAGTGCGTCGGGGTCGATCACCACGCCCAGCGGCGTGCCGGGGCTTTTGGCGACGAGTTGAAAGTTTTGCTGCGCGGCGTCGCGGCGCAGGTAAAACAGCGCGCCGGTGTTGGTGAACTGCAGCGAGCGCAGCTTGACCGGGTCGGCCGCGTCAAGCTGCGCCACGCGTTCGCGCAGCGCGGCCTGGCCGGGCAGCCGGTCGAGCCAGGCGCGGGTGTAGTCGCCTTGGGCCTGCGCCCATTGCCGGGTGGCGGGTGCGGCCAGGTCTTCCAGCGCGCGGTAGGGGTCGGCCACCTTCAGGCCGCCCGGATAGACGGTGACCGTTTTGCCCGGCGCGGCCAGCGGCGGCGGCGCCAGCGGCGTGGTGGCCGCTGGCGTGCTGGGCGAGGCACCAGCGGCTGGCGCGGTGGCCGCGGCAGCCGGCGTCGATGCGGACGTGTCGGCCGGCTGCACCACCGGTTGGGCACAGGCCGCCACCAAGACAAGCGTTGCGACCGGGGCCACGACACAGCGCAGCGTGTTGCCGAAATACATGGCGTGAATCCTCCAGCGCGGCATTGTCTTACCGCCGGCGCGGCCGGCCCTCAACCGAAGGATGGCCGGCAACGCGTCTGCACGCCGGCCGCTGGCCGCGCTCAGCCGCGCCCGGGCGGCGGCGCCAGCGCGTCGGCGCCGGGCGGGTCGCCGACGCGCTGGCGCACCAGCGCGATGTGGCCGCGCAGCGCGTACAGCGCGTCGGCGTAGGACAGCGGCAGGCGGATCGCGCCGACGTGGCGGTCGATGTCGTCCAGCTCGGCCAGCAGCGCGGCACGCGGGCGCTGGCCGAAGCCGGCCTCGACCGCGCGCAACTGGCCGTACCAGCGGAACACCCGCGAGCGCACGCGAAAGTCGTACAGCGGCGGCACCACGCGCGACAGCGGAATCAGCACCGCGACGATGGACAGCAGCACCACCCACATGCGGTCGATCACATTGGCCAGCCAGAACGGCAGCCAGCGCTGCAGCCATGGTGCGCCATTGCGGTACCAGCGCGCGGCCTCGGCCGACAGCGCAAAGCCGGTGGCACCGCTGTTCGGAAAGTCGCCCGCGCGCTGGAACCAGCCGGCGCCGCCGTGGATGCCGTGCGCGGCCTGCACCAGCAACTGCAGCAGCGCCGGGTGGGTGTCGGCGCGGGCCAGCAGCGTGGCGGTCGGCGCCACCAGGCGCACCTCGTCGGGCGGCTGGTCGGCAGCCAGGTCGACGATGCCGCGCGGCAGCCGCACCGGGCTCAGAAACGGCAGCCGCCGCGCATAGGCCTCGGCCTGGGCGAAGTCCAGCAGCGCAATGCCTGGCGTGCGCAACAGCATCTGAACCATCAGCGACTCGGGCGCGGTGGCCAGCACCACGGCGTCGAGCCGGCCTTCGAGCAGGTCGACCACCGCCGGCGTGTCGGCGCGCGGCAGCATTTGCAGCGCGTCGGCGGCCAGGCCGTTGGCCTCGACCAGCCGCGCCATCAGCGCCGGCACGCCGCTGCCCGGCGCGCCGACGCTGACGCGCCAGCCCGACAACTGCGCCAGCCGCGACAACTGCTCGCTGTGCAACAGGCGCTGCGCGGCGTCGCGCCGGTAAAACAGCCACACCGGCTCCAGGAACAGGCTGCCCAGCGCGACCGGCGCGGCCTCGGCCGGCGTGGCGTGGTCGCTGCCGGGCGTGCCGCGGGCCGCGGCGGCGCCACCTGCCGGCGGCGTATCGGCCAGCGTGGTGCCGCCGAGCACGAAGCCGACGTCGACGCCGCTGCCCGGCTGCTGCAGCAGCGCCAGGTTTTGCGCTGCGCCGTCGGTGGCGCGCAACTCCACGCGTATGCCCTGGCGCGCCAGCGCCGCGGCGTAGCGCTGGCCGAATTCGGCATAGGCGCTGCGCTCCGGGCCGGTGGCCAGCACCATGCGCCGGGGCGGCGCCGGGTCAAGCAGCAGGTAGGCCAACACCAGCAGCGCCAGCGTCAAGGCCAGCACCGGCCCGGCGGTGGCCAGCAGGTCGCGCAGCGACAGCCGCATCAGGCGCTGCCAGTGCGCGGCGGCCTGACCAGCGCGCCGCCGACCGGGCCGCTCAAGCGGGGCGTCATCGTTCATGCGCGCGCGCCGCGCCAGGCATCGTTCATCAGCCACCCACCATTCGAGCCACGCCGCGCCGCGCCGCGCGCGGTGGTCAGCGCTCGTCGTGCTGGCCGCTGCGCCACTGCTCCTGCCAGCACCAGCCGGCAAGCGACAGTGCGCGCTCCAGGCCACCGACCGGCAGCGCCAGCGCTTCGGCGGCCACCATGTCGTGGCGCTCCAGCGACCGCAGCAGCGCCAGGTAACGCATCCATGGCCCGGATTGTTCACCCAGCGCGGCGATCGACTCGGGCGGCAGCAGCAGCGGCGCCAGCGCGTCGTCGGGGTCGCAGCGCAGCAGCAGCGGCAGCATCGACGCCAGCCCGAGCACGAACAACTGCCCCGGCGCCGGCTCGCGCGCGCACAGCGCCCACTGCTCCATCAGCCGCGCGCGCGCCAGCGCCTGCGCGGCCAACGCGCGGCCGGCCGGGCGCGCGCTGGCCTGCCGCAGCAGCGCGCGCGCCGCGGCGTGGCGCAGCAGGTTGCCCTCGCCGCGCTCGACCGCGCGCGGCACCGCGTCGGCGCGGTCGGCCGGGCGCGGCGGGGCGGCGTCGCCCCGCTCGGCTGCCAGCCGCACCGCGCCGCCGCCGCCCGGCGCGTCATTGCGCAGCGCGGCCAGCGCGCCGGCGAGGTCCAGGTTCAGCGCCGGCTCGGTCTGCAGCAACTGCAACAGCCGGTCCTGGTCGCGCCGCTGCTGCGCGGCGGCGGCGGCACCGCCCGGAACCGCGCCCAGGCTGGCCAGCAGGCCGAGCGCGGCCAGCAGCCGCTCGGCCGCGCGCGGCAGCGGCTGCGGCAGGCCGGGTGCGTCGCACAGCCCGGCGGCACAAGTGGCCATCACCACCGGCGCGACCAGCAGCTCTTCCATGGTGTCGACCGGCGGCAGGTCAAGCAGCACCTGCGGCAGCTCGGGCCACAGGCTGGCCGCCTCGTTGACCGCCTCGCGCCAGAAGCCGTCGGCGGCGCGGTTGGACGCCGCCACCGGCAGAAAGTCCGGCCGGCCGGCGGGCACCGCGTTGTCGGGGTGCGCCGGCTTGCGCCAGCCCACGCGCGCGCCATTGCTGCGCAGCCGGTCGACCAGGCGCGCGCAGGCGGTGTGGTCGTCGAACAGCGCATCGGCGCCTAGCACCAGCCAGATGCCGTGCAGCGCGTGCCGGCCTTTGACCGCCGCCGCCAGCCAGGCCGCCGGCAGCTCGGCCAGCGCAACCTGTCCGGCGTCGGCGCAGCGACGCATCACCGCCAGCAACGCCAGCGTGCTGTCGCGCGCCGCGCCAGGATCCTGGCGCAGCCGCGCGCGCAGCGGTGAATCGGCGCAGAACTCAAAACCGACCAGGCGACCGTCGGCGCCCACCAGCGGGCGCCGCGCGGCGTCGGACGGCAATCCGGCGTCAAAGGCCGGATCGTCTGCACCCGGTGCGGTGTCGGCGTGGCGCGCTGGCGCCGCTGTCCTGGGCTGCAAAAGACGCCGCCGCACGCTGCCGGTGCGCGGCTCGGGCAGGGCGACGACCGGCGGCCGCTCGTCCGGGCGGGTCAGGGTTGACGGGACATCGCTGTCGACGTCCGACGGGGCGGGCAAGTCTGACGCGGCAGACGCGCGTGCGGAGCGCACCAATCGGCCAAGGCGACCGAAGGGGCGGGCAAGCAGGGCATTGAGCATGCGAAGCGGGTGGGTTTGACTTGGCGGCCGGACGCGCCGACTCGGCCGGCCCAAAAGGGCGGCGCACGACAAACGGGTCTGCTGCGCATCGGCGGGTTCGTGGTGTCGCCTGCCATTACTGCCCAATCCGGGCGACCGAAACCCCTTTGGAAAATCAAGGCTACCCGAAAGAAATTCGGCCGGCCATCCCCGAGTCGGGTTGCGCGGTGGACAGATTTGTATGCTGGCGTTTCAGCGCTACCGCTGTTTCAGCCTGGCATGGGGCCGGCGCAGATGCCGTCCGCGTAGGCGTGACGCGAGGCGGGCGAGCGACGGCACGCCAGCCAACGCCAGTGTCGCGCGGCGCCAGCCGCCGGCGTTCAGTGGCCCACCGCGCCGCGCGTCGACCAGACGACAATCGCCCGCGGCTCGCCAGCCAGACGCCGGTGCCACCGGCCGCATCCGCAACCCGATAGAAAGCGTGGCCCCGCCATGACCTGTACCGTCCCCGGCCACCTGGCCTGGCTGCCTTGGCTGAAGCCGCTGCGGCAGGGCGCCGAAACCCTGGTCGCCGCTGGCCAGGTGATCCCCGAGCGCAGCGCCATGCTGGCCAGCGGTGGCTGGCCACCCAGCCCGGCGGTGTGGCTGGAAAGCCAGCGCATGGTGTGGGAAAAGGTGGTCGCCTTCAACGCCGCGGCGCTGCAGGCCCAGCTCGGGCTGTACGACATCGGTGGCCGCTGGATGCTGGCCTGGCTGCAGGCCGCCAGCGGCGGCGGCGCCGGCCCGTTGCTGAAACAGGCCGCGCAACTGTCGCCGGCGCTGGCGGCGACCACCGAGCACGCGCTGGCGCCCGTCCACCAGCGCGCCACCGGCAACGCGCGGCGCCTGGCCAGGCGGCGCTGACACCATGCTGGGCACGCCGCTGGCCAGCGCCGAGGTGCTGGCCAGGCTGTGGCAGCACGCCGACCTGCCGGCCGACGCGCTCGATGCGAATGCCATGGAGTTTCGTCCGCACTGCTTCGCCAGCGACATCACACCTTGAACCGGCGCGCCCAAGCCGGTGTGCCGGCCCCGGTTGCGCGCCGTGCGCGCAACGCCGGTCGGCGCGTGCGGGCGTTGAATCAGGCCGCCCGGCCTGGCGCAGGCCGGCGCGGCGGGGCCCACGTCAGCGTGGCCTCGCCCGCCGCGCGCGCCCGCAGCTGCCCGCAGCCGCCATCGACGTCCTGCCCGGCCGAGCGGCGCAGCTTGGTCAGCACGCCGCGGCGGTGCAGGGTGCGCGCCATCTCGACCGCGCGCGGCCAGGGCGGGCGCTGGTGGGGCAGGTCGGGCACGTGGTTGTACGGGATCAGGTTCATCACCGCGTACTTGCCGGCGAGCAGGCGGACGATGCCGTCGACCTCGTCGTCGCCGTCGTTGACGCCGTCGATCAGCGTCCATTGGTACTGGACCGGGTAGCCGGTGGCGCGGGCGTAGGCCTCGGCCAGCGCCACCAGCTCGTCGGGCGCCAGGCGCGGCGCGCGCGGCAGCAGGCGCTGGCGCAGCGCGTCGTGCGTGCTGTGCAGCGACAGCGCC
>WBZS01000245.1_pt1 | contig 90733 bp, 73 predicted proteins | sample 5204201 | NCBI WGS metagenome assembly WBZS01 (sample SAMN12344357, study PRJNA552823) | activated sludge metagenome | biome: Activated sludge suspended growth; feature: Nitrification reactor; material: Wastewater; isolation source: activated sludge from nitrification reactor of wastewater...
AGACAGTTGCATCTCGGAAGTGCCCTTCTTGGGGGAGCTACGGAACTCTAGACAAGTCCCATTCTCCCTTACCAGAGGGCACTTCCTCGCTTAACGCACCGCTACCAGGCCGGTGGATTCAGGCTAAAGCCAGACCCAACTCGACAGCAAGGATTCAAGAGCCTTCGTCGACGAACTCCGGGTGCTGGCATCGGCCGGCATCAGGACCAGGGAGTAGCTCGTCCCGGCGTACTCCACGCACCGATAGGCGTAATAGTCGTCACCGGTTCCCTCTTCGTACGCCACCGCGGTTCTGCCGCCCCATGCCACGTCGGGGAGCTTGGTGACCGACCCGCCAGCGAACAACGTGCAGGTGTCGTCGGGATTGCCGGTGGCGGGCGCTACGACCATGAAGATCGAGTCGTAGTCGGGGCTCCACAGCGTCAGTTCAGGGCCCCCGGAGGATTCCCAGCCGTCGGGCAGGGTTGCCCTCCAACCGGGACCGGAGATGGTTCCGGACGGAGTGGTGGTGGCGGCGCTGGCGCTCGTACGGCCAGTCGTCGCACCACGCGTGGGCGTGAGTACGGAGCGGGTGGGGGTGCCGAGGGTGGGGGTACGGCCCGACACGGCAGGGGTCGACGTCGGCTTGGTTCCGATCGGACCGTTGACCCACACGTATCCGACGTACCCGAACACGGCCAGCAATGCCAGCCCGAGGCCGATGACGACGGCCTTCATGACCCACCGGTTGGCCTTCTGAGGGGGGATGGGGGGCGGCTTCGGGCCGCCGTCGAACGACGGTCCGGCCGGCGGGCCTGGGTATGGCCCCGAAGCTCCTGCCGAGCCAGCGGGCGTCGAGCCGTACCCCCCAGCGGGAGTCGAGCCGTACCCCCCAGCGGGAGTCGAGCCGTACCCGCCAGCGGGAGTTGAGCCGTACCCACCCGCAGGAATGAAACTCGGTCCGGCACTCCTCGAGCCGAGTCCGACCGGTGGAGTTTCCCCCTGCGGAGGGACAGAACCGGGATTGACTGGGCCGCCTGACCCGTACGGGCCACCCGTCGGGGTCTGACTCATGATTCCTCCGCTCGTCGGTCAGCGTACCGGCCGGGGTCGGGCGCGGCCGGTGAGGTCGCGCCGGTGGGGACGCGGCCAGATGCGTGCCGAAACTGCCTCCCGTCAGTACTTTGTTACGTTCACATCGAATCCGCCTTCGATCTGAGGGCAGATTGCGTACGCACATCGACGCCGCACTGCCCGCGCAACCGCCGACCAGGTCGGATCGGCTGCCGCCGATGGGGATCGGGTGGACGATGAACACCATGATCATGGAGTTCGGACCCAACCCGTTCGAGGGCACCCTGGCCACCTGCGGGGGGAAGGGTCTCAACCTCGGACTCCTAGCCGCGGCGGGATTCGCCGTACCAGCAGGGTTCGTCGTGACCACCGCCGTCTACCAGGCCTTCGTGGAGCACAACCACATCCGAGACGCGATCGACGGTGCGCTGGCGCACCTCGGCGCCGACCTGGACGCGTCCGCCTTGGAAACAGCGTCGACCACCATCCGGGCCGCGTTCGAATCCGGCGAGTTCCCGGCCGATCTGGAGGCCGAACTGGCGGTGGCAGCGGCAGCGGCGGCTCACCGGCCGGTCGCCGTACGCTCGTCAGCCACCGCCGAGGACCTGCCGGACCTGTCGTTCGCCGGGCAGCAGGACACGTACCTCAACGTCGTCGGAGCCGACCAGATCGTCGCGGCCGTGGTCCGCTGCTGGGGGTCGCTGTGGACGGCGCGGGCGATCGGATACCGCACCCGAGCCGGCATCGACCACGACGACGTGACGCTGGCGGTTGTCGTCCAGGAACTCGTGCCGGCCGACAGCTCCGGCGTCGCGTTCACCGCAGACCCGCTCACCGGCCAGCGCGACCGCGTCGTCATCGACGCCACGACCGGGCTCGGCGAGGCGTTGGTGTCGGGGCAGGTCGTGCCCGACCAGATCGTCTGCGACCGTGCCGGACGGATCCTGCGGCGCAGCCAGGGATCGAAGCAGGTCGCTACCGTCCCGTCGGCCGGCGGCGGGGTCGAGACGGTCACGCGGCCCGAAGCCGGCTGGGCCGTCGACGTGCGGCAGGTGGCGGAGGTGGTGGCCGAGTGCGTACGGATCGAGCGCGAGTTCGGGTCGCCCCAGGACGTGGAATGGGCGTACGGCGATGGTCGCCTGTGGATCCTCCAGGCCCGGCCGATCACGTCGCTGTACCCGATCCCCGACGCGGTGGCCACCGACACAGAACTGGCTCTCTTCGCGTCGTTCGGATCGTTCCAGGGCATGCTCGAGCCCCTGAGCCCGTTGGGCCAGGATGTGCTGCTGACCACGGGCAGGGGGCTGTACCGGACGTTCGGTGTGGAGCCCCCCGCCGACCTGTCCTACCGAGCCGTGAAGCTGGCCGGCGAGCGACTCTGGATCCGGCTCGACCTCGCGCTGCAGACTCGCCTCGGTTCGGCGATCCTGCCGAAGTTCCTCGGCGCTGCCGATCCGGCGCTCGTGCCCCTGATCGCCAAGCTCGACGACCCCCGCTGGCACCCGTCGGGCGCGCTGTCGCTTCCGCGGGGACTCAGGCGATTCCTGAGGCTCCTGCTGCCGGGGCTGGTGGCTGCCCTCCGGGATCCGTCGAGCGCGCGACTGGCTCTCGATCGGGCGTGCGAGGAGTTGGTACGGCAGGCGGCCGAGTCTCAGGCCGGTGCATCGGCGCAGACCGATCCAGCCCAGCGACTCCACGCCCGCCTCGACGCGATGGAGGCCAGTGTCGAGGCGATGTTCCCGGTGTTGCTCACCCGATTCGGGCCGATCATGGCGCCGGCCATCCTCGGGATGACCAGGCTCCAGGCGTTGGCCGGACCGGAGGCCCTGGCGACGTTGCGCTCACTGGAGGGCAACGTCACCACCGCGATGGATCTGGCCATGTGGAGGGCTGCCGTTCGGGTCCGCGCTGACCAGGAGTCGCGTGGGCTGTTCCGGTCAGAGTCTGCGGCCGACCTGGCGAGGGCGTACCTCACCGGCGAGCTCCCACAGACCGCGGCTGATGCCGTACGAGAATTTCTGGATCGGTACGGCATGCGAGCCGTCGGCGAAATCGACCTCGGCAAGCCGCGATGGCGTGACGACCCGACGAGCGTGATGGGGTCGTTGAAGGCGTACGTGTCGCTCGACGACGAGACCCACGCCCCCGATGCGGAGTTCGAATCGGGCAAGCAGGAGGCGAAGGTTGCTCTGGAACGGTTGGCGAGTCGGGTGAAGGGTCCCTTGGCGCGGGCGAAAGAGGCGCAGGCGCGATTCATCGTGCGATACGTCCGAGGCAGTTTCGGTGCCCGCGAAACTCCGAAGTTCACGATCATCCGGGTGTTCGACGTCGTCCGGCAAGCATTGGTGGAGTCGGGTGCGGACCTGGTTGCGGCCGGTCGCCTTTCCGCTGCCGACGACGTGCTGTTCATGCACGTACGGCAGTTGCGCGCCGCCTGGACGACCCCGGTCGACGAACTGCGGGCCAACGTGGCCGAGGCGCGTGCGACGTACGCTCGAGAGAGTCGGCGCACGAGCGTGCCGCGGCTCATCCTCGGTGACGGGCGGACGTTCTACGAAGGGCTGTCCGAGGGCGACGGAGACCTGGTCGGTTCGGCGGTGTCGCCCGGGGTGGTCGAGGGGCGGGTACGGGTTGTGCTCTCGCCCGAATCGTCGGGGCTGCAGCAGGGGGAGATCATGGTCTGCGTGGGTACGGACCCGGCGTGGACCCCGTTATTCCTTGTCGCAGCAGGTTTGGTGACCGAGGTCGGTGGGCTGATGACTCACGGATCGGTCGTAGCGAGGGAGTACGGGCTGCCCGCCGTGGTCGGCGTGCACGCGGCCACGACACAGCTGGTCACCGGTCAACGGGTGCGCCCCGACGGCTCGGCGGGGACGATCACGTTCCTGGACGAGGAGGAACCCCCCGGTTCGTGAGGGTTGGCCGTACCCCCCCTGCCGTCACGGCGGTCGGAGCGGGAGAGCGGGACAGACCGCCCCGTCGATCATCGATCGTGCCCCTGAGTGCGGCGTGTCGCGCGTTGAGGGGACGTTCTGTCCCGCTTCGGGGGGTTGTCTACTTCCGAGGCTGCGTCGGACCGACGGGCGGCAGTCGCGTACCCTTCTGCGTCGTAGCGACCTGACGAAGGACATGGGGATGGTCCCTCTCGACATCACGATCTCTGACGAGACCGTCAAGGCTCTGATCGGATTTGCCGACCTTCTCGGAGTCTTCTCCAACGCGATCCTCGGCGGACTCATCGGCCGCAAGCACAAGTTCGACCTGGTGGGGTTCGCGACGCTGGCGATCATGTCGGGGCTCGGCGGCGGCATGTTGCGTGACACCCTTCTGCAGGCGGGCCCCCCGGTGGCGCTGACCGATCCGTTCTACTTGATGTTTGGCCTGATCGGGGCGGTGGTCGCCTTCCTGGTGCCCGTCAAACAACGCGTCTGGGACAGGATCTTCCCGTTCATCGATGCCGTCGCACTGGGTTCGTGGGCAGCGGCCGGGGCGCAGAAGACCTTGTCGTTGGGGTATGGCTGGATTCCGGCGGTGATCCTGGGCACGATCACGGCGGTCGGAGGTGGCGTGATCCGCGACGTCGTGTTGCGCCGGATTCCGTCCGTGTTCGGGGGCAACACGCTGTATGCCACCTCCGCCATCGTGGCCAGCGGGGTCATGGTCCTGATGCAGGGCAACCAAGCGCTCGCGATGCCTGCGGCCATCCTGACGGGTGCAGCCATCACACTCTTTGCGACCTGGCGGGGCTGGTCGTTACCCGAGGCCTACGAGTGGAGTCCCGGCGCGGCCCTCCGTGCTCTTCCTCGGCCTCGCTGGGGCAAGTGGCACCGCGCTCCCGATCCGGACGAGGTCGAGGAACCCACGCCACCCCGACGCGACGACGGACAGCGCCGCCAAGCCGAGATGGACTGACAGGCAGTCGTTTCCGATCGGGGACTCATGGAGCGCTGGCTCGTTGTACAGCTAGTGAGCGTCGGCTTGGGGCGGTGTCGAGCGACGATTCCCGACGCCGTCGAGGCCCCACCGCACCGCCGCTGTGGCGACAGACCCGGTCGGGCGGCCCAGCCGTACCACCAAGTCGTCCGGCCACGCGATGCCTAGCATGTCCCTCGCCCAAGGAGGCAGCAGGGCGACCGCCCCGGCGGCGAGCATGCCGTACCCAGGCCTCGCCAGCCACGGCAGAGGTGGTGTGCGGAGCAGGAAGTCAACCGTGTCGAGTGCATCGGGGCTGGTCTCGAGTTCCGGTCGGAAGCTTTCGAGCACCTCGGCCAGGTCGGCGACGGTCGTGGGAGGTTCGGGTACGCCGAGCAGTCTCGCCGGGATCGCGGTCTGGGCGACATAGAGGTCGGCGTCGGGGTCGCTCAGGGGGCGGATGCCGTACGCCTGAAACGCGGAGAAGAACGCGTCGATCTCGGCCGCGTGAACCCAGGCGAGAAGGTGGGGGTCGGAGGCACGGTACGGCCGGCCGCGGTGATCCTTGCCGCGGACGCGAGAGTGCACCGTACGGACGTGGTCGATGAGCTCCTCGGCGTCGGGAATCGGGGCGTACGTGGTGATGGCGATGTAGTCGCTCGTACGTCGAAGTCGTCCCCAGGGGTCGGTGCGGTACCCGGAATGTCCCGCGACGCCGGCCATCGCCAGCGGATGCAACGCCTGCATGAGCAACGCCGCGATGCCCCCGGCGAACATCGATGCGTCTTCGTGCACGCGCCAGATCGGATCCTCGGGGCCGAACCACCGATCCCCAGCCTTGCCCCAGATCTGGCGACCGCGTTCCTCGGCGTCGGAGCCCGCCACCTTCGAACGAATCACCTCCCCGAAAGCGCGCTGCACCGGCCTCACACGGTCCGCCAGCCACGTCATGGGGCCCATTGTGTCCCCCGACACCTGGCGTGCCGTGCGCCCCGTCCGGACAGGCTGAGCCCGCCACGCCGTCTGACACACTGGGCCGATGCTGAGAGCCATGGCCCAGATCTACGTGAGCCTGGCTCCGGCGATCTTCGCGGGGATTCTGAACATGGTGTGGGTCAAGGTGCCCGTGCTCGGGTGTCTTGCCCGGCCGATCGACGCCGGCCGTACCCTGCGAGACGGTCGACGCGTGTTCGGAGACAACAAGACCTGGAAGGGACTCCTCGGCATGCTCTTCCTCGGCGCGTTGTGCGGCATTGCCTGGGGCGCGGTGTTGTCGGGGAGTGCGGCAGAGCCGTACAACCTCTTCTACGGGGTACGGCAGAACACTCCCGGCTGGTCGGGGGTGACCGGTGGCTTGTTGGGGTTGGCGTACGGCCTTTTCGAACTGCCGAACAGCTTCCTGAAGCGACGGGTGGGGATCACGCCTGGCCGCACGCGTCGGGGTGCCTGGGCGTGGATCTTCGTCGTGCTGGACCAGGTCGACTCGGTGATCGGCTGTGGGCTGGTGCTGGCGCTGTTGACTCCGGTGTCGTGGTCGATGTTCGTCGCCATCGTGGTGCTGGGGGGCGCCACCCACGTGGTCCTGAACCTTCTGCTCTACGCAGCGAAACTCCGCAAGAATCCGTTGTGAGACGACGGAATCACTCGGCGAGGGAGGGTGTTCATCCCCACCAGAACGACGCGGCGATCACGACGTACAGCCCGATCATCGTGGCGCCCTCGGTCCAGGTGGATTCACCGTCGAACGTGATGAAGACGGCCATGAGGACGGCGATGCAGACGGCCGCGACCAGCAACGGAGGAAACACCAACGTCAGCGATGTGAACCCCATGACGTTCGAGAGGATCACGAGCAAAGGCGCCAGCAGCAGGGCGATCTGGAGCGGGGACTGGATGATGACCGAGAAGGCGTATTCGCTTCGTCCCGCGGCCGCTAGCTGAACGCCGACCACGTTCTCGATCGCGTTCCCGGCGATGGCCACGACGACCAGGCCGGCGAACGCCTCTGAAATGTGCAGGGCCTCCATCGCGGGTTCGAGCGCGGTGACGAACCAGTCCGACACGAACGCCGCAGCCACCGACGCGATCGCGAGGAGGCCGACGGCCACAGCGAGCGGCCAGCGAGGCGGTTCGGAGTGCCGGTCAGGCTCGGCAGAGGCGCGTTTCAAACTCCCGGGGAGGGTCAGGGCGAACAGGATCAACAGCACGATCGAGACCGCGATCGACAACGTGGACTCGTGCGGCTCGGCGGGGGTGTGGACGTGGGCGGCCAGAGAAGGTACGACGAGGGCGCCGACCGAGAGCACCATCAGCACGGCGATTTCCCTGGCCCGCTTGGAGTCCAGGTTCTGGGGGCCGTGTTTGAGGCCTCCTACGACGAACGAGAGCCCCATCACCAGCAGCAGGTTGGCCAGGATGGAACCGATCAGGGCCGACTGCACCACGGTGACCAGTCCGGCCTTGAGCGCGAACAGGGCGATGAACAGTTCTGGCAGGTTGCCGAGCGCCGATTGCAGGGCCCCGGTCGCGCCCGGGCCGAATCGGTCGCCGAGCTGCTCGACCGAACGCCCCACGACCGATGCGAGCAGCGTGACCGCGATCGCCGAGGCCACGAACGGCACGACCGGACCGCTCGGCACGAACCGGGTGACCCCGGCCGCGACCGTGGCCGCCACGCCTCCCAGCAGAAACACCACGTCCGATCGGACGAACATGGACGCCGGTGCGGACCTGTCAGCGGTCATGGCGACATCCTGGCACCTGTCACGCGCCCGACCAGCTTGTCGGCCTCGGCCCGTGGCGTCGAGATGGCCCGGGGCTGCAGACTACGAACCATGCGTTTGCCGTTGGAGTGGCCGATCTCGCCCATGCTCGCCAAGTCGGTCGATGCCGTACCCGCACAGGGAGCGAAGGGCGTGTCGTACGTCTACGAGCCCAAGTGGGACGGCTTCCGCTGCATCGTGGCCCGCGACGGCGACGAGGTCGAGTTGGGCAGCAGGGGGAGCAAGCCGCTGACGCGGTACTTCCCGGAGGTCGTGGAGGCGGTGAAGGAGCTCGTACCCGAGAGGGTGGTGCTCGACGGCGAGTTGGTGGTACGGCGTGGCGAGCCCGGCGCGCAGCGCCTGGACTGGGAGGCACTCGCCCAGCGGATCCATCCGGCTGAGTCGAGGATTCGGCGGTTGTCTGTGGAGACGCCCGCGGAGTTCGTGTGTTTCGACCTGCTCGCGGTCGGCGACGAGGATCTGACCGGGCAACCGTTCGAGCTTCGCCGGGCACGGCTGGAAGAGCTCCTGGCCCACCTCTCTCAGGGCGATGCCGTACATCTGACACGTGCGACGTCCGATGCCGCCGAGGCCGAGGACTGGTTCGAGCGGTTCGAGGGAGCCGGCCTGGACGGGGTGATCGCGAAGCCTGCGTCGGCGTCGTACGAGCCCGGGCGGCGGTCGATGCTCAAGATCAAGCACCGTCGAACCGCCGAGGCGGTGGTGTTCGGTTACCGGGTTCACAAGTCGGGCGAGGGGGTCGGGTCGCTGTTGCTGGGGCTGTATTCCGGTGCCGGAGAGTTGTGGCCGGTGGGCGGGATCGTCGGGCTGCCGAACGCGATGCGGGTGGCGCTGGTCGAGGAGTTGGAACCGCTGGTCATGCGCGACGAGTCGGGGGACCGTGTCACCGTCGAAGGGCAGAAGTCGCGGTTTTCGGCGGGCAAGGACGCCAGCTTCGTGCCGTTGGAGCCCGACCTGGTCGTCGAGGTCGCGTTCGACCAGTTGGAGGGTCACCGGTTCCGCCACGCGGTGTCGTTCCTGCGATGGCGGCCGGACCGCGACCCCCGATCGTGCACGATCGACCAGATCGATCGGGCCACGGCGTATGACCTCGGTCAGGTTCTGGTCACCGGATAACCCTGGTGCGCCCGGCCACCATGTCCCGAGACCTGCCCAAGCTGGTCCTAGTGACCGGATCACCCTTGGTGCGGGCGGGGCGGGACAAGGCACGCCCTCAGTGCCCCCAACCTGGGCTAGACACGGCGTGTCGGCCGTTGAGGGGACGAATTGTCCCGCTCATGCTCGTGAACCCCTCCCCAGGTCGAGCCGTGAGGTGGTCCCCAGGTCGAGCCGTGAAAACTGTCAGTGGCGGGTGCGAGAGTGTGCGACAGGAGGTGAAACGGATGGTCGATCGAGGCGACGTGCTGACGAGGTTCTCGCCGGCAACCCAGGCGTGGTTCCGGTCGAGCTTCCCCGAGCCGACCGCAGCCCAGGCGGGCGCATGGGAGGCGATCTCGACCGGCTCGAACACCCTGGTGGTCGCGCCGACCGGTTCGGGCAAGACGCTGTCGGCGTTTCTGTGGGCCATCGACGGTCTGCTCACCACACAGCCGGATCCGCAGAGGTCAAGGTGCCGGGTCCTCTACGTCTCCCCACTCAAGGCCCTCGCCACCGACGTGGAACGCAACCTGCGATCGCCTCTCGTGGGGATCGGTCACGCGGCCAGGAGGCTGGGGGGCGAACCGGGAGAGGTCCGCGTCGCCGTACGCTCGGGCGACACGCCTGCCGACGAACGTCGACGGTTCGGGCGTGATCCTGCCGACATTCTGATCACCACCCCGGAATCCCTCTACTTGATCCTCACGTCGGCGTCGCGTCAAGCGCTGACCGGCGTGCAGACGGTCATCCTCGACGAGGTGCACGCGGTCGCCGGCACCAAGCGAGGGGCCCACCTGGCGGTGTCCCTGGAACGTCTCGACGCCCTTCTGCCTGCCCCGGCCCAACGAATCGGGTTGTCGGCGACCGTGCGGCCGGTCGACGAGGTAGCCCGATTCCTCGCCGGTGGTCGTCCCACGACGATCGTCGCGCCGCCATCGCACAAGAAGTGGGATCTGGACGTCGTGGTTCCGGTGCCCGATCTGGCCTCACTGGGGTCGGCCACAGCCGGGTCGCCTGGTCAGGTCGGGTCGGCGGGAGAAGTCCGACCGGCTGATTCGGCCCAGCGTGCCTCGATTTGGCCCCACGTGGAGGAGCGCATCGTCGATCTCGTGGCGAGCCACTCCTCGACGCTGGTGTTCGCGAACTCGCGGCGGCTGGCCGAGCGTCTCACCGCGCGGTTGAACGAGATCTGGGCCGAGCGGGTGGAGTCCGGCGCGGCGGGTACGGCATCCGAAGCGGGTCGTCCGGGACCTGGTCGAGCGGCCGGTGGGGGACCGGGGTCGGGCGGTACGGCAGCGCAGTCTGCTCCAGCCGCGAGTGGGGTCCGAGGGGGTAGCAAGGCCGGGGAAGCCGTACCCGCACGCTCGTCGCCCGCCCAGGTGATGGCCCAGTCGGGGGCCGCGAAGGGAGCGCCGGCGCTCCTGGCCCGAGCGCACCACGGGTCGGTGTCCCGGGAGCAACGGGCGCAGACCGAGGAAGACCTCAAATCCGGGCGGCTGCCGGCCGTCGTGGCTACCTCGTCGCTCGAACTCGGGATCGACATGGGCGCGGTGGACCTGGTCGTCCAGGTCGAAGCACCGCCCTCCGTCGCGTCGGGACTTCAGCGGGTCGGCCGGGCAGGTCACCAGGTCGGAGCGGTGTCGCGCGGGGTGCTGTTTCCGAAGTTCCGAGGCGACCTGGTGCAGACGGCGGTGACCGTCGAGCGGATGCGCCAAGGGGCCATCGAGGCCCTGCGCGTGCCCGCCAACCCACTCGACGTGCTAGCCCAACAGATCGTTGCCATGTGCGCCCTCGACGACTGGGCGGTCGACGACCTGTTCGCCCTGGTCAGGCGGGCGGCGCCGTACTCCACCCTGACCAGGCCCGTCCTCGAATCCGTGCTCGACATGCTGAGCGGTCGCTATCCCTCCGACGAGTTCGCCGAACTGCGGCCGCGGCTGATCTGGGACCGCATGTCCGGCACTCTCACGGGCCGCCGCGGCGCCCAACGTCTGGCAGTCACGTCAGGTGGCACGATCCCCGACCGAGGTCTCTTCGGAGTCTTCCTGGCCGGCGGCGACGGCCCGGGCAGAAGGGTCGGCGAACTCGACGAGGAGATGGTGTACGAGTCCCGGGTCGGTGACGTCTTCACGCTGGGCACGTCGACTTGGCGGGTGGAGGACATCACCCACGACCAGGTCCTGGTGACTCCGGCCCCCGGGCAGGCTGCGCGGCTCCCGTTCTGGAAGGGCGACACGGTGGGTCGGCCCGCGGAGTTGGGTGAGGCGCTGGGCGGGTTCGTTCGCGAGGTGGTTTCGCTGCCCCCCGCGCGGTCTCGCGAGCGCGTCGCCGCTGCTGGGCTGGACGCCTGGGCAGCCGACAATCTCCTCGCCTATTTGGCGGAACAGCGGGAAGCGACAGGGCAGGTACCCGACGATCGCACGGTCGTCGTCGAACGGTTCCGCGACGAGTTGGGCGATTGGCGGGTGGTCGTTCATTCCCCGTACGGCGCAGCCGTCCACGCGCCGTGGGCGCTCGGGGTTGCGGCCCGGCTGAGGCAGAGGTACGGCCTCGACGTCCAAGCCATGCCGGCCGACGACGGGATCGTGTTCCGGCTTCCCGACACGGCAGACGATTTCGCCGACTATGCCCCCTTCGAGCCAGCGGTGGACCTGTCCGGTCACGGTCTGGAGGCGGACTCGCAAGCCGAAGGCATCGGGAGTGCGGATCCGTCGACGGGCCGCTTCGACGCCGGGTTGCCGAGCGAACGTTTCGCGAGAGCCGACCTGCTGGACGAAATCCTGCTGGACCCCGACGAGGTGAATGACCTGGTCACCTCGCAATTGGGAGGGTCGGCGCTGTTCGCCGCCCGATTCCGAGAATGTGCTGGGCGAGCGCTGCTCCTGCCGAGGCGGCGACCCGATCGTCGGCAAGCCCTGTGGCAGCAGCGACAACGCTCGGCTCAACTGTTGGAGGTCGCCTCTCAGTACCCGTCGTTCCCGATCGTGCTGGAAGCCGTGCGCGAGTGCATGCAGGACGTATTCGACGTGCCGGGATTGATCGGACTGCTGGGCAACATCAGGTCGAAGCGGGTCCGGGTGGTCGAGGTCGAGACCCGGGAGCCGTCGCCGTTCGCCAAGTCGCTGTTGTTCGGCTACGTGGCCCAGTTCCTCTACGAGGGCGACACTCCGTTGGCCGAGCGGCGTGCGGCCGCACTCACGCTCGATCCGACGCTGTTATCGGAGTTGCTCGGCACGGGTGAAGGCCTGGCCCTGTCGGAGCTGCTCGACCCTGACGCGCTGACCCGTACCGAGGCCGAGTTGCAGCACCTGCTGCCCGACAGACGTGCCCGCGATGCCGAGGACCTAGCCGACGTCATCCGTACGATCGGACCTCTCAGCCTGCCCGAACTGGAGCGCCGGTCGGCAGGCGACGGCGACCAGGTGACCGGATGGCTCGACACGTTGACCGAGGCACGCCGAGTGCTCGGAGTGGCGATCGCAGGCGAACAGCGGTGGGCCTCGGTGGAAGACGCAGGGCGACTGCGCGATGCCCTGGGCGTCTCACTCCCGCTGGGGCTGCCCGAGGTGTTCACCGCCCCGGTCTCCGATCCGCTCGGCGACTTGGTCGCTCGGTACGCCCGCACTCACGTGCCGTTCGGCGTCGGTGAGCTCGCCGCTTGGTTGGGCGTCGGGTCGGCGGTCGCACGTGATGCCGTACGTCGCCTCGCCGGCGACCGCCGCGTGGCCGAAGGCGATCTCAGGCCGACGGGATGGGTGTCGGCGTCAGCAGTCGGGTTGGCCGACCAGCCCGTTTCGCCTCCCCATTACGTCGATCCGAGGGTGCTGTCGCTGATCCGACGCCGGTCGTTGGCGGCCTTGAGAGCCGAGGTGGAGCCGGTCACTGCGCTCGAGTTCGCCCGCTTCCTGCCCGCCTGGCAAGGTCTCGATGCGCCGGCGCGCGGGGTCGACGCCGTGATGCGCTCGGTGGAACAGCTGACCGGGTGCCTGGTGCCGGCGAGCGCTTTGGAGGCGCTGGTGCTGCCCGCCCGAGTCGGCGACTACGCGCCGGCCATGCTCGACGAGTTGATCGGTTCCGGCGAGGTGGTGTGGCAGGGCGTCGGCGAGTTGGCGGGGGGAGACGGGTGGGTGGCGCTCTACCCGGCCGAGGCAACCAGCCTGTTGCTCCATCCCAGTGAGGACGCTGCCGACGATCTCGATCGGTCGATCCTGGATGCGCTGGCCGATGGCGGTGCCTATCTCGCCCGCTCGCTGGCCGAGCAGTTCGGAGCCGACCTCGCCGCAGTGTCGGCGAGCCTGTGGCGGCTGGTCTGGGCCGGCAAGGTCACGAACGCGACTTTTTCCCCGTTGCGCGCGCGGTTGGCCCGCGTGACCGCGACGCATCGCACTCGGCAACCGGCCGTGCGACGTTCCCGATTCGGGAGAGCCGGCGGTGGCCTCGGCATGTCAGGGAGGTACGGCATCGCCCGCCCGGGCTCGGTGGCCTCGGTCCCGCCTGATCTCGCAGGGCGTTGGTCATTGTTGCCCGACGTGCGAGCCGAGGCCGCGCGCAGCCGTACCCACGCAGAGTTCGGCAGAGCCGAGGTGCTGCTCGACAGGTACGGGATCGTGACCCGAGGTTCGGTGGTGGCAGAGGACGTGCCGGGCGGGTTCGCGGCGGTGTACCGGGTGTTGGCCGCTGCGGAGGAGGCGGGCAGGGTTCGGCGGGGGTATTTCGTGGAGGGCCTGGGGGCCTCACAGTTCGGGGGTACGGGAGCGATCGATCGCCTGCGGGCCCTGTCGAAGCCGATCACCGGCCTGGCCCGACCGACGGCGCTGGTGTTGGCAGCGAGCGACCCCGCCAATCCGTACGGGGCGGCGTTGGCCTGGCCGGCGCACGAGCCAGGCCCGGGAGAGACCCGTGGCCACCAGCCTGGGCGCAAGGCAGGGGCTCTGGTTGTGCTGTTGGACGGGGATCTGGTGTTGTACGTCGAACGCGGCGGCAAGACGTTGCTGTCGTGGAGTGTCGATCCGAACGTGCTGGGACCGGCCGCCGACGCGCTGGCCGACGCCGTCCATCGGGGTGCACTTGGCAAGCTGACCGTGGAGAAGATTGACGGCGCTCCCGTGCTGGGCTCCTCCCACCCGCTCGGACAGGCACTCGCGCAGGCCGGTTTTCACCTGACGCCCAAGGGCTTGCGATTGCGTCGTTGACAGAGGCGGCGCACCGGCTCGCGAAGTCAGGCGCCTTATGGGTGTCGATCATCGAGTGGATTGCGATCGACGTGCCAAGCGTGGCAGACCTCCTGGCGCCCACCGTCTCATCGGACGTTCAGTCGCGTAGTGGCACCGACTGACAGCGCGGGCAGAAGAACATGACCCGGTCGGCGTGGGCGCCCGCCGCCGCTGCGGGGTCGAGGGGCCGCACCTGGATGGTCGTGCCGCAACGACGGCAGGGCCGTCTGGCGCGACCGTGAACGTACGACTCATGACCGGAAACCCGGCTGCCCGTGGTCGTGCGGCGCGGATCGTCACGATTCGCCCGGAGGAGGCGTACGGCCCGGGCGACCAGCGCGGCGAGATTCCGATCCGACAACGAAGACACGGAGGCCCAAGGAGAAACTCCCTGCAGAAACAGGGATTCCGATACATACACGGTACCCAGGCCGGCGAGATTGCGCTGGTCGAGCAACGCCGCCGCAACGAGACCCTCCCCGTACCCGCGCACGTTCCGGAACGCTCGAGCTTCGTCCCAGTCGGATCCGAGGATGTCAGGGCCCAGTTGACCGACCAGTCGGGGCTCGTCGGCCGTACGCACCAAGTCCAACTGACCCAGCCTCCAACCGACCGCGGCGGAGCCCTCCGTGACCAGCAGCGCCCTCACCCAGCCGCTGGACCACGCCCCTGGATCGGGGCCGGTCGGTGCCGCCGACACCTGCCAGGAACCTTCCATCTTGAGATGGGAGTGGAGGGTCCGGCCCGATTCCAGTCGGTGCAGGATGTGCTTGCCCCGGGCGACGACCTCGATCGTTGTGTCCCCGGCCAGCACGGCACCGGCCAGGCTCGGCCAGCGAAGTTCTCCCCGTACCACCACACGTTCGGCCAACGCCCGGTGCAGCGCAGCCGCCGCCCGGAAGACCGAATCACCTTCTGGCACGGCCTCAATCCTGCGCCACCCGACCCCGTCGAGCACATTCCGGACGAGCTTCTGCCCCGAGATCGGTACTCAATCTGCCTCCCACGTCGACCCGGATCGGATGTGAACGTGTCAAGGCGCGATTCTCGGGCAGATTCGATACGCCTGTGCGTGGTGGAGACGCTTCGGTGCGTGTAAGCGGCGTCGCGTGCCAGCCTCGTCGAACACCTCGGGATCGCGACGCTTCCGTGCGTGTGGGGGCGTCGGGCCGCGGTCACCGATCTCGGTGTGCTGGCCGCGTTCGGCGTTGGCAGTCGGCCGGTGGGTACTCGGAGACGCAGTTGCAGATGGCACGAGTCACGGTGGTCGGGCCGGTCGGTCGCGCATTTGGCACGAGGCACGGTGGTCGGACCGGCAACCTGCAAACGGTTGTCCTAGGGTTGACGCCATGTCGTACCTTGCCGATCTCGTCGACACCGCCCCCGCCCTCATCGAGCCGCCCAGATCGTGGCGTGCGACCGACCACAATCGCCATTCCCTGAACGGCACCTGGCGCTTCCACCTCTCGCCGTCGCCGGTCAAGGCGCCGCACGGCGCCGCCGAGACCGGCTTCGACGACGCGGCATGGGACGACGTCACCGTGCCCTCCCATTGGGTGCTCGACCCCGATTCCCGCTGGGGCAAGCCGATCTACACCAACGTCGTGATGCCGATCCCGTTCGATCCGCCGTACGTGCCCGACGACAATCCCACCGGCGACTACCGGCTGACGTTCGACCTTCCCGACTCGTGGCTCGATCACGACGATCACGACGATCGCGTGCTGCTCCGCTTCGACGGGGTCGAATCCTTCGGTGCCGTGTCGGTCAACGGAAGTCAGGTCGGTCTGCTGCGCGGCTCGCGGTTGCCCAGCGAGTTCGACATCACGTCGGCCGCACGGCCCCACGGCAACCTGCTGCACGTCCGCGTGTCGCAATGGTCGGCCCAGACCTGGGTCGAGGATCAGGACCAGTGGTGGTTGCCTGGCATCTACCGCGACGTGTCGCTCGTACGGCGCCCTGGCCAGGGCATCGAGGACGTCTGGCTGCGGGCGTCGTACGACCACACCACCGGCCGGGGGAGCCTCGATCCTGAGGTGAGGGCCTTGTCGTACCCCGTCACCCTCAGCATCGACGACCTCGACCTCCATGTGACATGGCATGACGAATCCGAGGTCACGCGGATCGACGTGGGACCGGTCGAACCGTGGAGCGCTGACGAGCCGAGGTTGTACGACGTCCGCGTCGCCAACGCTGCGGAGCAGGTCGACCTGCGGATCGGCTTCCGGACCGTCGAGATCGTCGGCCGTGACTGGTTGGTCAACGGGCGCCGGCTCCGGCTGCGCGGAGTGAACCGCCACGAGTTCCATCCCACGCTGGGCCGCGTGTTCGACGAACCAGCCGCCCTGGAGGGGCTGCTGCTCATGAAGCAGCACAACGTCAACGCGATCCGGACCAGCCACTACCCGCCCCACCCGCGCTTGCTCGATCTCGCCGACGAACTCGGTTTCTGGGTGATCGACGAGTGCGACCTGGAGACGCACGCGTTCGGGCAGTACGACTGGGCCGGCAACCCGACCGATTCGCCCGAGTGGCACGACGCGCTCGTGCAGCGGATGATCCGGATGGTCGAACGTGACAAGAACCACCCGTGCATCGTGGCGTGGTCGCTGGGCAACGAGGCAGGCACCGGCGCCAACCTCGCGGCGATGGCGAACGCCGCCCGGCGCCGCGACCCGAGCCGCCCGATCCACTACGAGGGCGACTACGAGGGGGCCTACACCGACGTCGTGTCGCGGATGTACCCGCCGCTGCTCGAGATGAAGGCCCTGTCCGAGGGCCGTGGCCGCAACGTGTCGTCTCAGGTCACGGCGGCGTCGCGCATGGCCGGCCGGCCGCTGATGCTGTGCGAATACGCCCACGCGATGGGCAACGGCCCGGGGGCGCTCGCCGAGTACGAGGAGGCCTTCTCGACCCTCGACGGCTGGCACGGCGGGTTCGTCTGGGAGTGGCGCGACCACGGGCTGGTGACCCGGACCGCCGACGGCGTCGAGTACTACGGGTACGGCGGCGACTTCGGCGAGGTTCTCCACGACGGGAGCTTCGTCATGGACGGGCTCGTCTTCGCCGACGGATCGCCGTCGCCCGGCCTGTTCGACCACGCCGCGGCCATGACCCCGATCCGGATCGAGTTCGCCGACGGCCAGGTCCGGGTGACCAACCTGCGTCACGCCAAGGCGCTGAGCGATGTCGTCTTCGTCTGGCAGGTCGAGGTTGCGGGGGAGCCACGAGGCCAGGGGATCCTCGACGTCGGTCCCCTGGCCGCGGGAGAGACGTACCAAACCCCCTGGCCGGTCACCGACGTGACCGAGCCCGACACTTGGTTGACCGTGACCGCCGAACTGGCCGAGGACCAGCCGTGGGCGCCGGCCGGGCACGTCGTCGCCGCTCGTCAGGTACGGCTCGACCGGGCACCGTTGCCGGCCCCTCCTCGGCCGACTGGGCGGGTGTCGGCGGAAGGCGACGAGGTTCACGTGGGTCCGGTGGTCCTCGACCGGCAGACCGGGGCGGTCACTTCGATCGGCGGCGCACCCGTCGTCGCCTCCGGGGTCGAACTGTGGCGCGCTCCGACCGAGAACGACTCGCTCGGCACCCACGGGTCCTACGAGACGGCCGATCCCGACGCGACAGGCGGGTACGGCGGGGAGGGTGGACCGTCGGCCGGCCGCCGTCGCAAGGCGGGCCTCGATCGACTGGTGACCCGCACGGTCTCGTCGGCCGCCGTCGGCGACGAGTGGGTGGTGAATCAGCGGTTGCTGCCGGCCCAAGGTCGGCACGGAGCCTCTGTGTCACTTCGCTGGCGGGTCGTCGACGGCGACGCCGTCTGTCTCGTCCACGTCGCCCCAATCCAGCCGCGGGCCGATACCACCTGGGGCAGGATCGGCTTCCATCTCGCGCTGGCTACGGGGTATGGCGAGGTGCAGTGGTACGGCACCGGCCCCGGGGAGGCGTACCCCGACACTGCCGCGGCGTCCCTCGTCGGCCTCTTCTCGGCGCCCGTGGACGAGCTGGCCGCACCGTACGCCGTACCCCAGGAGACTGGTCACCGGCCCGACCTGCGGCGGCTCACGCTCAGCGGGGATGGCGTGCCCGGCGTGACGATCGAGACGTACGGGCCGGATCGCCCGGGGTTCTCGGTGGTACGGCACGACGCGTACGAATTGACGGCGGCCGCCCACCAGCACGAGCTGCCCACGAGTCGGGCGACGCACCTGTACCTCGACGCATTCCAGCACGGGATCGGCACGCGTTCGTGTGGCCCGGACGTGCTCCCTAAGTACCAGCTATGGCCGAGGGAGGCCGACTTCGGGTTCCGGGTGAGCGTCGACTAGTTGTTCTAGTCAGCGGTGTGGTCGGCCCAGGCTCGGCCCGCCGCAACTTGACCGTCCACCCACTCGCTGGTGGTCTGGCCCGTACCCCTGAAGTCCACCGCTGCGGCGACCACCGCGAGCAGGGCCTGGCCGACGAAGTCGTCGGGCACCCAGGTCGAGGTCGGTGACCGTTCGGGGTCGACCCGCTGACGGAGCACGAGGCCGTCGAGCATCGCGTGCAGAGCGAGCGCGAGGGAGTTCACGGTCCAGCCGGGCCGAAGCCGGAACCCGGAGGTGAGCAGCACCTCTTCGTACATCCCTTCCCACAGAGAGATATCCCCACGGACGAACTCGGCCACGTCCTCGCTCAACGCCGGGTGGGTCAGCAACAGCGGAGCCAGGTGGGCCAGCAGGTAACTCCGCGGGTTGCCGACCAGTTCGGTGTGCAGGCCGGTGGCGAACGTCGCCACACGCCGGCTGAACGGGATCGACTGGTCGACGAGCAAGGTCCGGGCGGCGTACGACACGGGTGCCGGGGTGCCCTGGAGGTCCTTGTATTCCAGGCAGTACAGGACGACGTCACGGATGAAGTCGTCCTTGGTCGCCCAACGATTGCGAAAGGCCCGCTTCGAGTCCCCGGCTTCGTCGTCGGCGCTGACGACCCGCAGGACGTCCTCGACCCGCAGCCAGTCGAGTGCGGCGGGGAATCGGATCGCGCGCAGCCGCGGGGGCAGGGGCGTGGAACCGTCGCTCATGGCGGCTTCCAGCAGCTGCACCGCGGCACCGAGAAAACGTACGGCGGTGTGGTCGTCTCGGCGGGGGGCTGGACGTGGACTCACGCAGGTTATCGTGCCGTACCCACGCGCCCTCCGGAATGGAAACTGCGTGCAAGGCGGCGGGCATCGAGCCACGTCACATCGAAAGGGGCCAGGGAGAAGCCGTGTCCATCAGCTGGTTCGCCGCGCTTGGCGCGTCGATCACCCGCTGTCTGGGAGGGCGATCGACGCGCTAAGGAAACGCTGATCAATCATCCTCGCTCGGAACAGCATTGATCAGCGCTTCCCTCAGGGCCACTGAGCCGACATGAGAGGATGCCGAGGTGAGCAAGAACCCGCGCGCGGCTGGGCAGTCGTCGTCCCGTACGCCCAAACCGCCGAAACCCGTTCGGCCCCGTGACGTGCCTCCGCCCAGCGGGCCTCCGCCGGCCGTGGTGTTCCTCGTCCCGCTCATCGCGGCGGCCGGGCTCGACAAGCTCGTGCCCTGGCCGATTCCGGGTGACCACTACGTTCGACTGATCGGCGCTGCCCTGATCCTGATCGCGCTGCCGATCATGTTCTGGGCGTCGGGCACACAGACCAAACACCGCACGACGACGAAGGCCTGGCACGAAGCCGACGCGCTGGTGACCGACGGTCCGTTCGCGTTCAGCCGCAACCCCGCCTACGTCGGTGACGTGATTTGGTACCTCGGTGGCACGCTTGCGATCCAGAGCTGGTGGGCCGCGGTGTTGCTGCCCGTGGTGCTGGTGGCCTTCCACTTCCTCGTCGTCAAACCCGAAGAGGACTACTTGGCCGCACGCTTCGGGTCTGCCTGGACCGAATACGCCAGCCGCGTGAGGCGCTGGATCTGACGTTCGCTGCATGCCCAGGGTCTTGTTGATGGCCGGGTCGGCCGAGGCCCGCGGCCTCTCCGCCGCCCTGACCGACCTCGGGATCGACGTCTCCTCGACCCTGCCTTGGTGTGTGTCACCACGCCGAACCCCGGTCGGAGAGCTGCAGATCGTCGCGTTCGATACGGCGCGCGACCTCGCCGAGCACCTCCGAGCCGGCCATTTCACCCATCTCGTCGACGCCACTGCGCCGTTCCCCGGTTCGGTGAACAGGGTGGCCGCCGAGGCCGCTCGTCTCACGGGCGTCCAGGCAGTTCGCCTCGTCAGACCGAGCTGGGCCGACCACGAGAAGTCTGAATCCTGGCACTGGGTCGATTCCCTCGACGAGGCGAGGATGGTCGCCGAAGGCCTCGCGGGTCCGGACGCCACCGACGGACACGGAGAAAGTCCCCACCACCCCGGGCGGCGATGCCCCTTCGTCACCACGGGCCGACGCTCCCTGGCGACGTTCGCGGCGTGGGCTGACCGGCCAGTGCTGGCACGGGTCGTCTCCGCACCCCCGGAACGTCTACCCGCAGCGTGGACTGTGCTCGTCTCCCGCGGCCCTCACACGGTCGATTCCGAAGCCCGACTGATGCGCGACCACGGCGTCGACGTGCTCGTGGCTCGGGATTCCGGCGGACCGACGGCCAAGCTCGACGCGGCCGGCAGCCTTGCCGTACCCGTCGTCATGCTGCGACGCCCACCCGCCTACCTGCCGGTCGTGACGTCGGTATCCGAGGCACTGGCCGCCCTCGGCTGACCACGTCCGGAATCCGGACCGTGTCGCCGGGAGCACAGGTCGCTCACCAACGACGGAGGCCGATCCATGACTCGGCGTGCTCATTCCACACGGAGGGGCGAGGCGACGCTGGCCCCACTCGTGGCCGGTGAGAGGGCCTCCACGACCGCGCCGATCACGGTGACGGCCGGAGCGGTGATGCCGCCAGCACGGGCACGTTCGGCGATGGTCGACACCGTGGCTCGTACGGCTCGCTGGCTGGGCAGCCCGGCATCGGCAATACTCGCGGCCGGTGTCTCGGGATCCTTCCCGGCGGCCACGAGGGCGGCAGTGATCGCGGGAAGCGTGTCGACCCCCATGAGCACGACGAGCGTCAGGTCGAGAGCCGCCAGAGCCGCCCAGTCGACGTCGCCGTCCGCGGGGGGGAGGTGGCCGCTGACGACGACGAAGCCCTGGCTGACCTGGCGATGCGTGACGGGGATGCCGGCCAGCGCGGCGGCGGCAACAGCCGTGGTCACGCCAGGAATCACGTCGACGTCGAGCCCGGCGGCGACGGCGGCGTTCCACTCCTCACCCCCACGCCCGAACACGTAGCTGTCGCCGCCCTTGAGCCGTACGACGACCTTGCCTGACGAAGCCTGCTCGACCAGCAGCCGGTTGATGTCGTCCTGGGCGGTGGCCGCGCCCCGGGGGATCTTGCCGACGTGGAATACCTCGGCGGTCAGCCCCGCGAGCAGACCGACGGGCGCGAGCCGGTCGGCCACGACTACCTCGGCCGATCGCAGTGCCTCCAGCCCGGCCGCCGTGATCAGGGCTGGGTCGCCGGGCCCCCCGCCCACCAGCACGATCCGTCCCCGAGCCTTCGAGATGCCGGGGTCGCCTGCGACGGGTACGACGGTCGGAGCGTCCCGGACGACCAGGTCGTATCCGAGGGGTTCGACGTCCTCCCCGACGATGCTGACGAGTCCGCGGCCGGCCAGGTCGAGCAGCACCGGGCTCGGCTCCTCGGTGCTCACGTCGACGCGTGCGCCCTGGTCGACCAGCGATGTCACGACTTCGGCGATTCGATGGCTGGGCGCAGTGACGAGCACGCTCGGCCGATCCGGTACGGGCACAGTCAGCACGGGCATCAGGCCATTCTCACACTCGTCGGGAGAGGTCCAGCAGGTACGGCAGGTCAAGGTGAGTCTCTACCGCATCGGCGAGTCGGTCGATCATGGCCAGCCGGCGGCTGGCGAAACTATGCGCTTCGGGGTCGGGCGACCAGCGCGACCCGACCTGCGCCGCGACGTCGGACAGGAACGCACGTCTGAACGGGTCGCATTCGAACGCACCGTGCCAGATCGTTCCGGTCACCGCTTCGACGGTCACTCCGCCGGGGAAATTCTCTTCGATGGTGACGATTCCCTGGTGGATCTCGTAACCCTCCACCTGCATCCCTCGGTACGTTCCGGTCGGCCGGGCCAGCACCTTCTCACGATCGAACCTCACTGTGGCAGGGATCAGGCCGAGACCTGGTACGACCCCACGGCCCGCCTCGTACGGGTCGTCGATCGACGTGGCGAGCATCTGGTAGCCGCCACAGATGCCGAGGATCGGCCGGTGTGTGCGGGCCCGCTCCACGATTGCCGTGTCCAGGCGGCGCGACCTGAGCCACGACAGATCGTCGATGGTCGCTCGCGTGCCCGGCAGGACGACTAGATCTGCCCCGGCGACGACGTCGGGATCGGCTGTCACGACGACATCCACCCCCGGTTCGGCAGCCAGAGCGTCGACGTCGGTGGTGTTCGAGACCCGCGGGAACCGCACCACGGCCACGCTCAGCCGATCGGTGCGCTGGTCGGCAGCGGATCTCCATCCGGCGATCGCGAGCGCGTCCTCGGAGTCGAGCCAGACGTCGTCGAGCCACGGTAGGACGCCGACGAACGGCACTCCCGTGAGCCTGGAGATCTCCTCCAACCCAGGGTCCAGCACGGACTGGTCACCGCGGAACTTGTTGACGACGAACGCGCGCAGCAAGGCCCGGTCGGCGGCGTCGAGCAGGGCCCACGTGCCGTACATCGACGCCAGCACCCCGCCCCGGTCGATGTCGCCGACGACGACGGTGGGGATGGAGAACCGCCTCGCCAGGCCCATGTTCACGTAGTCGCCGCGGCGCAGGTTGATCTCGGCCGGCGAGCCCGCGCCCTCGGCCACGACCAGCTCGTACGTGGAACCGAGTTTCTCGTACGCCGCGAACGCGGCCTCCGCGAGATGACGACGACCGGTCGTGTACTCGCCGGCCATGAGTTCACCGGCTGGCTGCCCGTTCACGACCACGAACGCGCGTCGATCCGACCCGGGCTTGAGCAAGACCGGGTTCATGAGCGGCGAGGCGTCGACCCCGGCGGCCTCGGCCTGCAGGTACTGTGCCCGCCCGATCTCCCCGCCTCCCCGGCAGACCATCGAGTTGTTGCTCATGTTCTGAGCCTTGTACGGCGCCACCTTCACCCCAGCTCGGGCGAACGCCCGGCACAGGCCGGTCACGACGAGCGATTTGCCCGCGTCAGACGACGTACCGGCGATCAAGAGTCCTGCCACGACAGGGAACCCTAGTCAGCTTCTTCGTCAGGTCCTCGCCAGCCGAGCAGGGACGAGAGTTGGCCGGCTCCGGCGCGGGCGATCGAAACCCAGTCGTCGCGGTCACGCTTCTTCCAGCGGACCTCCGGGGCCGAAACACTCAGCGCAGCCACGATCTCGTCGCGGACGTTGCGGACGCCGACGGCCGCGCAGCACGTTCCGATGCCCGACTCGCCGACCTCGAAGGCGACGCCGTCTCGCCGAACGTCGGCCAGCTCACGGGTCAACTGGCTGAGTGTGGCAATGCTGCGGTCGGTGAGAACGGGAAGATCCTCCGTGCCGTACCTCCGGGCCAGTTCCTCGTCGGTCAGAGCCGAGAGGAGTACTTTCCCGATCGCCGTGCAGTGGGCGGGCAGACGGTTGCCGACGCTGGACGCCAAGGGCCACAGCTCGCGGGCTTCGACCTTCGCCAGGTAGAACACGTTGGTCTGTTCCAACAAGGCGACGCTGACGGTCTCGTTGCAGCTTTCGGACACCTGCCTGGCGACCTGGTTGGCGGCGCCGAGCATGTCGAATCTCGCCGAGTAGGCGTTTCCGAGCTGGAGGAGCTGCGGTCCGAGCTTGTAGGCGCCGGAAGTCTCGTCCTTGCGCAGGTAGTCGCGGGCCGTGAGCGTGGCGAGGAGTTCGTGAACCGTGGTCCGGGGCAGCCCGGTCATCCGGCCGACGTCGGGGGCCGTCAACTGTGATCCCTCGGCGAGGAACAACTCCAGGATGTCCAGGGCGCGCAGGACGGCGGGGGTCAAGCGAGTCACACCCCATTCATGGCCCGTTCCTGGGTGAAAAGCAAACCGAAACGTCCGATCCCTCGACATCTTGACAAAATATCGCACAACGTGCGGAAAATTTTAGACAAGCGTCCGAAGTTTCGAACACGAAGGAGTGAGAACACGTGCGTACCACAGTCGCGATCATCGGCTCGGGCAACATCGGCACCGACCTCATGATCAAGATCCTGAGAGACCCTGACGGCCCGTTGGCGATGGGAGCCCTTGTCGGAATCGACCCCGCCTCCGACGGGCTGGCTCGCGCGGCCCGCATGGGCGTCGTCGCGATTTCCGACGGGGCCGCGGGGCTCGTCGAGCACCCGGTCTTCGCCGACGTCGACATCGTGTTCGACGCCACGAGCGCGAACGCCCACATCCGCAACGCCGAGATCCTGACCGCCGCAAAGCCGTCGATCCACGTGATCGACCTCACCCCGGCAGCGATCGGTCCGTACTGCGTGCCTCCGGTCAACCTGGACGCCGTGATCGGCACCGAGACCAACGTGAACATGGTGACGTGCGGCGGCCAGGCCACGATTCCCATGGTCGCGGCCGTGTCCCAGGTAGCCGAGGTGGCGTACGCCGAGATCGTCGCGTCGATCTCCAGCAAGTCAGCCGGCCCCGGCACGCGTGCGAACATCGACGAGTTCACCGAGACGACGGCAGCCGCCATCGAGCAGGTCGGCGGAGCCGAGCGGGGCAAGGCGATCATCATCCTGAACCCGGCGGAGCCCCCGGTCATGATGCGCGACACGGTGTTCGTGCTGAGCCGCGGCGGTGACCGTACGGCCATCCGCAACTCCGTCGAAGCCATGGTCGAGCGGGTCGCCGAGTACGTACCGGGCTATCGGCTCAAGCAAGAGGTGCAGTTCGACGACATCACCGATCCGGTACGAATCCCGGGCGTGGGTAACTTCACGGGCTTGAAGACCACTGTCCTTCTCGAAGTCGAAGGCGCCGCCCACTACCTGCCGAGCTACGCCGGCAACCTCGACATCATGACCTCGGCCGCGAAGCGGACCGCCGAGGTCGTCGCCCGTCACCTGCAGGAGGTGCTCGTATGATCCGCGCCGACCAGAAGCTCTTCATCTCCGACGTCACGTTGCGTGACGGGAGCCATGCCGTACGCCACCAGTTCACCCCTGACCATGTCAGAAGCATCGTGAAGGCTCTCGACGAGGCAGGTGTCGACAGTGTCGAAGTCACACACGGTGACGGGCTGGCCGGGTCGAGCGTCAACTACGGTTTCGGCCGGTCGTTCGACCTCGAACTGATCGAGGCTGCGGTCGAGACCGCCCAGCGGGCCGCCATCACCGTTCTGCTCCTCCCGGGGATCGGGACGATCCACGAACTCGCCGACGCCCGCAAGGCCGGCGCCAGCATGGTGCGGGTCGCGACCCACTGCACCGAGGCCGACGTCTCGGCCCAGCACATCGCGACCGCGCGCGAACTCGGCTACAACACCGCCGGGTTCCTGATGATGAGCCACATGACCGACCCGCACGCGTTGGCGAGCCAGGCCAAGCTGATGGAGAGCTACGGCGCGCAGTGCGTGTACGTGACCGACTCCGCCGGTGCCCTGACGATGACCGGTGTTCGTGACCGGGTCCGGGCCCTGCGCGACGCGTTGAAGCCGGAGACCGAGATCGGCATCCACGCCCACGAGAACCTGTCGTTGTCGGTGGCGAACAGCGTCGTCGCCGTCGAGGAAGGCGCCGATCGGGTCGACCTAGCCCTCGCCGGTCTCGGCGCCGGAGCCGGCAATTGTCCGATGGAGGCCTTCATCGCGGTCGCCGAGAAGCTCGGCTGGAACCACGGGACTGACCTCTTCAAGCTGGTCGACGCAGCCGACGACCTGGTTCGCCCACTGATGACACGGCCGGTGCGAGTCGACCGAGAGACGCTGACGCTCGGTTTCGCCGGTGTCTACTCCAGCTTCCTGAGGCACAGCGAGTCCGCCGCCGAGAAGTACGGCATCCCCGCCCACGAGATTCTCCTCGAACTCGGCAAGCGGAAGATGATCGGCGGCCAAGAAGACATGATCGTCGACGTCGCCCTCGATCTGGCCGGCGCGCGGTAGCGCGCCCTCTGCGGGTACGGCTCCCTCCCTTCGCCCGGGATGCGGGCCGAGCCGTACCCGCACCTTCCTCCGCGCTCTCCCCCGAAGCGCGGCCTTGCCGTACCCCACCATCCCTCGCCGACTGGTCGACATCGATGTCGACCTGGCCCACTTAGGAGAATCAATGTCAACGAATCAGGACCAAGGCATCCACGCAGCTCCACAGGTTGTGACCGCAGAGATGATCGACAACAAGACCCGTGTGCGCGCTCTGATGGGGAGTGCGGTCGGCAGTGCGGTGGAGTGGTACGACTACTTCTTGTACGGCACGATGGCCTCGATCGTCTTCGGCAGGCTGTTCTTCCCCTCCGACAACGCCACGACCGAGACGTTGCTTTCGCTCGCGTCGTTCGCGCTCGCCTTCCTCGTCAGGCCGATCGGCGGCATCCTGTTCAGCCACATCGGCGACAAGATCGGACGCAAGAAGACCCTGGTCATCACGCTGTCGCTGATGGGTGTGTCGACCGCTGCGATGGGCCTGCTGCCCACGCACGCGACCATCGGGGTCTGGGCCGGGATTCTGCTCACCGTCTTGCGGCTCGTCCAGGGACTCGCGCTCGGGGGCGAATGGGGCGGCGGGTTGCTGTTGGCCGTCGAGTACTCGCCCAAGAACCGACGCGGCCTGTTCGGCGCGGTGCCCCAGACCGGGGCGCTGTTCGGTCTCGCGTTGGGCAACATGACCGTCTCTGTGCTGAACGCCGTCATGAGCGAGCAGGCCTTCCTGGCCTGGGGTTGGCGGATTCCGTTCCTGTTGTCGGTGCTGTTGGTGTTGTTCGGTCTGTGGGTGCGCAACGCGGTCGACGAGACGCCGTCGTTCAAGGCGGTCAAGGCGCAGAACCAGACCGCGAAGGTGCCGCTGTTCGAAACCCTGCGCAACCACTGGAAGGCCGTGCTGATCACGATCGGCGCGAAGTTCATCGAGACCTCGACGTTCTTCCTGTTCGCGACGTTCACCGTCTCCTACGCCGTCTCGCTCGGCTACACCCGAGCCCAAGCTTTGAATGCCGTTCTGATCGCTGCCCTGGTTGCGATTCCGGTCATGCTGGGGTTCGGATCGCTGTCCGACCGGATCGGCCGCAAGCGCCTGTTCATCATCGGCACGATCGCGGTCGCGGCCTACATCCTCCCGTTCCTGTGGCTGGTCAACACCAAGAACGTTGCCTTGTTCACGGTGGCGGTCGTCATCGGGTTCGGGGTGATCTGGTCGAGCTACGGGTCGATCCTGGGCACGTTCTTCGCCGAGAGCTACACCGCAGATGTGCGCTACACCGGGGTTTCGATGGGCTACCAGGTGGGCGCGGCGATCGTGGGCGGACCGGCTCCGTTGATCGCCACGGCCTTGCTCGCGGCCTACGCCAGCTACGTGCCGATCGGCATCTTCATCATCGCTTGTGCTGCGGTGTCGCTCGTCGCGGTCGCTCTGGCTCCCGAACGGGCCGGGGCCGACCTCGACGCCTGATCAACGTTGCGGCAGGGGATCGGGACGGTCGATGCGTCGGTCGTCCCGATCCCCTGGTCGCGTCCTGCGGCTCGGTGCGTCAGCCCCGCAGTTACGTCAGCCCCGCAGTAATGCGGCAACCAGAGCTTCGGCTCGCCGGTGCAGGACGTCGAGCTCACCAGGCCCGTAGAGCAACTGGTTCGCAGCCCCCTGGGCGACGGCCAGGAAGGCCCACGCGACGAAATGCGGGTCCAGGTCGGCTGATACCTCACCTTCGCCCTGGGCCCTGCGGACCAGCTGGGCGAGCAGGCCCCGCAACTCGTCGTCGGAGGCCAGGATCGCCTGGCCGACGGTCGAGTCGTACGCGGCCCGCTCGGCAAAGGCCGAGCCTTGGAGGGTGAGATCCCGCCGGTGCGCGTCGATCGGCATGATCGAGCAGAACAGGTCGACGAGCCACGCGCTCAGAGTGGGTCGTCCCGGCTCACCGGCCGGCACCAGCCCCGGAGTCTGGCGCAGCCGCGTGAACATGGCCGTCACGATCTCGTCCTTGCTGGCGTAGGCCTTCTGGACCGCACCGAGACTCCAGCCCGACTCGGCCGCCACGGATCTGAACGTCACCGACGCCATCCCCTCCCGAGCGACGAGGCGGAGGGCCGCATCGGCGAACTCGGCCTGTCGGGGGGTCAGTTCCATGGCGGCCAGACTAGGGGTTGCGCGTTCGGCCACCAGGGTCATCGGGGGAGCTTCCGCCACAGGAAGATGGCATAGGCGACCAGGATCGCGACCATCACTGCGATGGCGACCAGGGCGGGCGTCGACAGCGAATCACCGCTCAGGTAGGCAGCCGTGTCGTACGTGGCGTGCCACACGATCGCCGGCACCAGGCTGCGGGTGATGGCGTACAACTCCGCCGCGACGAGGCCGAACAGCACAGCGAAGACGAACTGGAGGGCCGCGTAGGTGATCGACTTGCCGCCGAACAGGTTCACGAGGTGCAGGACGCCGAACAGGATCGACGACACGGCCACCGCGACTTTGGTGCCCCGGTTGCGGAAGACGCTCATGACCAGACCCCGGTACCAGATTTCCTCGTTGAACGCGGCCGCCCCAGCCATCGACACGAAGCCGAGCACCAGCGAGGGCGAGACGGAGAACCCGGTGGCGAAGAACGCGATCGGCGGCAGCAGGGCAGCGGGGACGAACCACAAGGCCTTCCGCACGTTCTCTGGCTTCCGGAACCCGAACTGCGCCAAGGTCGGTTTCGCCGCGACCATGATCAGGAAGCCGACGACGGCGCTGACGGCGGTCGCTGCGGCACCGGCGAGGTACGTCACCCGGTCCGACTGGTGGGTAGCGCCGGCGACGGCGAATCCGACCGTGGTCAACAGCACTGGGACCAGGGCCATCGCGACTCCCGCGACCCAGGGCAGGCGCACGATCCACACGGCCAGGTTGCGGTCACTGGCTTCGGCCTGGGTGGGGTGAACGGTCTCGTTCATGAGGTCCTCTTTCGAGAGAAGAAGAATACGTTTGTATCCCGATGTGAACGCTAGGATACGGATGTATTCCGTGTCAAGAGCCAGTCCTTGGGTTCGGCGGTGATGCGCGTGATCGGGAAGGATTGACTCCGTGTCGATGGTCGCCCTGCCTCCGCTGAAAGAGGTCCTGGATTCGGCGATCGTGGTGTCGCTGCCGATGCGGGTGAAGTTCCGGGGGATCACGAGGCGGGAAGCCGTACTGATCGAAGGGCCTGCGGGCTGGGGCGAGTTCTCGCCGTTCGTCGAGTACGGCGACGCCGAAGCCTGTGCGTGGCTGGCGTCGGCGTTGGAGTCGGCGTGGACGGGGTGGCCGGCTGCGCGACGGGAGTGGGTACGGGTGAACGCGACGGTCCCCGCCGTACCTGCCCGCCAGGTGGGGCCCCTGCTCGACCGATTCGACGGAGTCTCGACGGTCAAGGTGAAGGTGGCCGAGGTCGGCCAGACGATCGCCGACGACGTGGCCAGGGTGCGGGCGGTCAGAGCCGCCTGGCCCGACGTCGCCATCCGGGTCGACGCCAACGGGGCGTGGTCGGTGGCGGCTGCCACCGAGGCGTTGACCCAACTGGCGGAAGTCGGCCTTGACTACGCCGAACAGCCCTGCGCGACGGTGCCAGAGCTGGTGCAGCTACGTGGGGAAATCCGGCGGCGGGGGCTCGACGTGAGGTTGGCCGCCGACGAATCCATCCGCAAGGCCGACGATCCCCTGATCGTGGCCAGATCAGGCGCGATCGACGTCGCCGTCGTGAAAGTGGCTCCGCTCGGCGGTGTCCGGGCGACGCTCGCGGTGGCGGAACAACTCTCCGCTCTCGGCGTCGAGGTGGTCGTATCGTCAGCCCTCGACACGAGCGTCGGCCTGGCCGCGGGGGTGGCTGCCGCAGCGGCCTTGCCGGACGACCCTCCGGCCTGCGGTCTGGGTACGGCCGTGCTGTTTGCCGCGGACGTGGTCGCCGCGCCTCTGCTGCCACGGCAGAGCCGACTCCTGGTGCTGCCGACCGCCCCGCAGCCGGATCGGCCTGCCGTATTCGCCTCCCCCGATCGTCGCGCGTGGTGGCTGGCCCGCCTGGAGCGGTGTTGGCGGCGGCTGGTCTGAGGTCGGAGCCGTACCGAAACTGCCCGCGGATCGCCTTTTGTCGCGTTCACATTCGGTCGGGGTCCCATCCGGGGGCAGTTTCGATCCGCATGGGAGACTGTCCGGCCCACTCCGCGACGTGGTTGGATCGGCTCAGGGCCGGGCAGAGGAGATCTCATGACGACGGGCAGCCCGGCGGTGGACGCCGCGGTGCGGATCGTGTCCGACCTGGTCGGGGCCGGTTTGCGCGACATCGTGCTGGCGCCCGGGTCACGCTCGGCGCCCCTCGCCTACGCGGCAGAAGCTGCCGAGCGGGGCGGTGCGGTCAGGTTGCACGTGAGACACGACGAACGTACGGCTGGCTTCCTCGCTCTGGGGCTCGGCAAGGGCGACCCGGATCACCCGGCGGCGGTCGTGACGACGTCGGGTACGGCGGTCGCCAACCTGCTGCCTGCCGTCGTCGAGGCACGGCACTCGGGCGTGCCGTTGCTCGTGCTCACCGCCGACCGTCCCGATCGCCTCCGCCACACGTGGGCCAACCAGACCACACCCTGGCAAGCCACGATGTTCGGCGACATCCCCGTCTGGTCGGCTGACGTCGACCCGACCGAGGAAGCGCCGGGCTGGGCGATCGGTGGGTACGAGCTGGCCCACGGTGGCCTCGGTCACCGACCCGGGCCGGTGCATCTCAACCTCCGATTCGACCTCCCGCTGGTCCCCGACGGTCCGCTGGACGGATCCGTGTCGGCCGCGGGTCCGGCAGTCGACGAGGAGAGGACTGACGAAGGTCTGTCCGGGACGCCCGACGAGAACGGCATCGCGCACCTCACCGTCGGACCCCGAACCGTCGTCGTCGCCGGCGACCACGCCGGTCAGGCCGCCCGCGACCTGGCCGAGTTCGCCCGCTGGCCGCTGCTCGCCGAGCCAACGTCCGATGCCCGTGGCGGTCCGTGCCTCATTCCGGCCTACCGGCTCGTCGTGCCGCACCTCGCCGAGCGCGTCGAACGGGTGGTCGTGTACGGCAGACCCACCCTTTCGCGCCAGGTCGCCGCCCTCCTCGCCGACCAGCGGGTGGAGGTCGTCCAGGTGACGCGGTACGACGACGAGCCTGGCCCGGAACGACCCGTAACCCGGGCGTCGGGGGTGGCCGTGCCGTACCCGGACTCACCCGAGTGGCTCGCGATCTGGCGCCAAGCCGGGCACACCGCCGACGACATCGTGCGCCGGTGCCTTGCCGAGTGGCCCGTGGCGAAGGGGCTGCACGTCAGCGGGGTGATCGCGGCCGCGACGGGCCCCGCCGATGCCCTGGTGGTGGGCGCGTCGAACCCGATCCGGGACCTCGACCTGGTGGCTACCCCGCTGCCGACCGGGGCGCGGGTGTTCGCCAATCGGGGGGTGGCAGGGATCGACGGCACGGTGAGTACGGCACTGGGCGTCGCCATGGCGACCGGCCGGCCGACGCGAGCCTTCGTCGGCGACCTGACGTTCCTCCACGATCTGGCGGCCCTCGCCGTACCCGTGCGCGAACGCGACGGTCGAGCTCGCCTGCAGATCGTGGTCGCGAACGACGACGGCGGTGGGATCTTCGAGACGCTGGAACCCCACCGGCTGACAGGTTCGTTCGAGCGGGTGTTCGGCACCCCCGTGGGTGCCAGCATGGCCGATCTGTGCGCCGGCTACGGGATTCGCTTCCACCGGGTCAGCATCCACGAACTGCGTTCACTTCTCGCGACCGTGCCGACGGGGATCGAGGTCATCGAAGTGCCGATGCCTCGTCAGGCGCTGTCAGCTCTTCATCGCCGGATTCAGATCGAGGTCGAGGCGGCGCTGACTCGGTCTCCGGTTAGCTGAGCGGCCAGCAGGCGCCCGACCGCTCAGTCCGTCTCCGTAGCAACCCGGACGAGGGGGCGGCCGAGGTGATGAGGGGCCACGCCGAGAGCGCTCAGGACCGGCTCCAACTTGGCTTCCGTCTCGGCAAGCTCCGCTTCGGGGTCGGAGCCGTTGACGATGCCGCAGCCAGCGAACAGCCTGATCTGGCGAGGGCCGGTCTGCTGGCCACAGCGCAGGGCGATCCCGATCTCGCCGTCACCGTGGGAATCCACCCAGCCGACGGGTCCGGCGTACCTGCCTCGATCCATGTGTTCCAGATCGGCGATGACCTGGGATGCCTTGTCGCGTGGGGTGCCACAGACGGCCGCGGACGGGTGCAGGTCGGCGGCGAGGTCGAGCACGGAGGTACGGCGTCTGCCGTGCCGCAGCGGGCCCGTCACGTCGGTGGCCAGGTGCATCACGTTCGGCAGGTGCAGCACGAACGGGGATTCGGGCACGTTGAGCGTCTTGCAGTGCCAACTCAGGATGTCGGCCACCGACTGCACGGCGTAGGCGTGTTCCTCGAGGTCCTTGCCCGACCGGGCCAACGAGGCGGCGAGCGCCAGGTCGTGTTCGTCGTCGCCGGTCCGGCGGATCGTTCCAGCCAGGATTCGCGACATCGCCAGGCCTTTGCGACTCGCGATCAGCAGCTCAGGGGTGGCTCCGACGAGACCATCGACGAGGTACGTCCAACACGTCGGGTACGCAGCCGCCAGGCGGCGAACCAGCCAGCGCAGGTCGAGATCGTCGTCGCAGTCGGCGACCAGGTCACGTGCGAGCACGACTTTGTCGACCTCGCCTAAGCCGATCAGTCGGACCGCGTCGGCCACCGCGTCGCGCCATCGAGCCTGATCCAGTGATCCGTCGCGGACCCGGACCGGCCCGTGCGGCAGCGGCGCCACGGCATCGCGGAGCTTCGACTTGTCCGCGTCACCGATCGTGGTGAGCCAGGTCGTGTGCTTGGCGCGGCCGACGATCACTTCGGGCACCACGAGCACCCCGTCGTCGGGCGCGAACGAGGCCGACACGAACGCAACCAGCCCACTCCCGGGAAGGCGTACCTGGTCGTCGACCCGGGAACGGGCCGACAGGTCGCGCCATAGGTCGGCAGCTTCGGAGAGCCCCCGCCGACCGAGTGGAAGCCGTACGGACTCCCCCAGACCGACGATTCCGTCGCCGGCGCGCACCCACGACAACGACGAGGAGGCAGCCAGCATCTCCGGTAGTGGGCGAGGGTCGACGATCTCCCGAGTTCGGGCGATCAGGTCGGCTGGCACAAGCGCCCACCCTACCCGGCGCGCACCGGCTGGTCGCCGATCGTGAGCGGGCTCACCGGTTCGCACCCCCGGCCTTCTCGAGCACCGGTTCCAGGCGGCGGTCCCGGCGTAGAGTCGGGCCATGATCCGGTGGCTGGCGGAGCTGGGCCGCGCCGATGTGGCGTCGGCGGGCGGCAAGGGTGCCAATCTGGGAGAACTCGTGAGGGCCGGATTCCCGGTGCCGGGCGGGTTCGTCGTGACGACCGAGGCGTTCGACGCCTTCGTCGACCCGGCGATGGTCGAACGCATCGACCAGATTGCCTCGGGTGTCACCGTCGCGTCGCCGGCCAGTGCCACCAATGCCGCCCGCGCGATCGCGGACGAGTTCGAACGGGTGCCGGTTCCGGCCGAGATCGCCGACCTGATCCGTCAGGCGTACGCCCACCTCGGCAACGGACCGGTCGCCGTACGATCGTCGGCCACCGCCGAGGATCTCGCCGAGGCGTCGTTCGCCGGCCAGCAGGACACGTTCCTCAACGTGACCACGGCCGACGGGGTGGTCGATGCCGTACGTGCGTGCTGGGCTTCTCTGTACGGCGAGCGGGCTTTGGCGTACCGCGCACGGCTCGCCGCGTCCGGAGCCGCGGTTCCGGCGAAACTCGGCATGGCCGTCGTGGTCCAGCGCCTCGTCCCCGCCTCCGCCTCAGGAGTCTTGTTCACCGTCAACCCGGTCAGTGGGTCGGCTGACGAAGTCGTGATCGACGCGGTTCGCGGACTCGGCGAGGCCTTGGTCGCCGGCCTTGTCACCCCCGATACCTACGTCGTCACCGGTGACACGGTGACCCTCCAGCGGGGTGACCAGACGACCACGATCATCCCGGGCGTCGACGGTGTCGTCACCCGAGAACTCGACGAGGGGACCCGGCGCGCGCGGGTGCTCACCGATGCCCAGGTACGGCTGCTCGCCACTCTCGGACGCCAGGTCGCCCGTCACTTCCGGGCACCTCAAGACATCGAGTGGGCTCTGGATGCGGGTACGGCGTGGCTGCTGCAAGCGCGGCCGGTTACCACTGCCGTACGTGCTGTGGCTGAACCCGAGTGGCTGGCACCGAAGGCCGACGGCCTCTACTTCAGGGCCAGCATCGTCGAGCAACTGCCCGACCCGCTCACGCCGCTGTTCGCCGATCTGACCCGGGTCGCCGTACCCGCCGGCCTGGTCGGCCTGATGGCCCGCATCGGGGTCGATCTCGGAGCCGATCCGGGCATCGACTTCGTCACGATCAACGGCTACGCCTACTACGAATACACCCGCGCCGCCTTCATGAACCTCCTGCGGAAGACCCCGTCGATGATGCCGGCCCTGTTCGGGCATCTGCGCCACGAACTGGTGAACGCCTGGGAGCAGGACGCTCGCCCGCGCTACCGACGCCTCACCGAAACGTGGGCCGCGAGGCCGGTGGCGAATCTGTCAGCGGCAGAACTCGTGGCCGGAGCCACCGAACTCCTCGCCGGAGGATGCGCCTACTACGCGACCGTGCAGACGATCATCCCGCAGTCGGCCTCGGCCGAGATGACGTTCGCCACGGTCTACGACCGGCTCGCCAAACGCGGCGACGACCCGGCGTCGACGGTCTACCTGCTCGGGTACGACTCTCAGCCCATCCAGGCGGAGAAGGACGCCTACGCGCTGGCGAGATGGGTACGTGCTCAACCGCGGCTCGCGCGCGCTCTCGCCGATGCTGCCTTCGACCCGAAAGCGGCCACCCCGCCCGCCGGGGTGTCGGGCGATGTGTGGGCCGAGTGGTCGAGGCGGCTGGGCGCCTTTCTGGCCGACCACGGTCACACGGTGTTCAACCTCGACTTCGCAAACCCCGTACCCGCCGACGACCCACGCCCCGTCATCGAGACGCTCCGGTTCTTCGTGGCCGACTCGCGCGGCGATCGCGACCCGGTCGTACGGCAGCGCCGCGCCGCCGCCGAGCGTGAACGCGCGACCCAGGCTTTGCTGAACCGCGTCGACCCGATCAGGCGGAGATTGCTGACGACCACGCTCCGACGGGCTCAGGAGACAGCGCCGCAACGCGAGGATGCTCTCGCCGATGTCGGATTGGGCTGGCCGGCGTTGCGAGCGATGCTGCTCGAAGTCGGCCGCCGACTCACGGCGCAGGGAGTTCTCGAGCGGTCCGACGACGTCTTCTGGCTCAGGGCGACCGAGCTCGACGACCTCGCGGCGAGGCTCGACGATGCTGCGGTTGCGAAGGCAGCTTCGGGCTACGCGACCCCGCTCTGGCCGCCGACACCCCTCGTCCCGGAGGGGGAGATCGTCGACCTGCGTGGCCGCCTGGCCGAGCGTCGTCAGCGCTGGACGGCGCAGAAATCCCTTCGTCCGCCCGGATATCTGCCCCGTCGGGGGATGCTCACTCTGTTCGAGCAGTGGATGCCGGCCCGGGAGGGTGACCAGACCGGACGCGTGCTCCGCGGGCTGGGCGCCTCAGCCGGAGCCGTCGAAGGCCGGGCCCGACTCGTCGCGTCTCCCGACGACCTGTCGACGATGAGGCCCGGCGAGATCCTCGTCGCGAGCATCACCACCCCCGCGTTCACTCCCCTGTTCGCCCTCGCGGCCGGGGTGGTCACCGATGTCGGCGGTCTGCTGTCCCATTCGTCGATCGTCGCAAGGGAGTACGGCATCCCCGCCGTGCTCGGTATCGGTGTCGCGACCCAACGCATCGCGACCGGAGATCGGATCCGGGTGGACGGTACGAACGGCACCGTGACGCTGCTCGATGTCGGACTCCCTGTTCCCGAACCGCGCCGGGCGCCTGCTCGGCGTAACGCGGTCGCGGCTGTCGCTGCCGCCGCCCTCGCCGGTGCGGGTGTCGCGCTCCTGCGCTGGGCCCGTCGCTGACATGTGGCCCCGGATCTGACCCGGCTGCACTGCTCAGTGGGACAAAACGCGACCTCATTCGACGAAACGTCCCCTCAACACGGCGTGTCGCGCGTTGAGGGGACGTCGTGTCCCGCTTGTGCTGGGTGAACGGGCCTCAGGTCACTGGGTGCCGCGCTTGGCCTCCACAGCGCCGGCCTCGGTGCTCGGGGTGCTGGTGTAGCGGGCCGCGAGTGACTGCAGGTCGATTCCGGTCGTGCTCTTCAGCATCTCTAGAACCTGGACCACGTTCGTACCCACCTGCTTCGGCAACTCGTTCGCGCCGTCGGCGCTGATGACTGTCAGCTTGTCGATGCTGGCCATCGGGGCGGCTACTTCCTTGGCGATGCTGGGCAACACCGAGACGAGCATCTCGAGCACCGCAGCCTGGTTGTACCGGCCGTACGCGTCGGCCTTCTTGTGCATCGCTTCGGCCTCTGCGGTTCCCTTGGCGGCAATGGCAGACGCGGTCGCCTCGCCCTCGGCCCGTACGGCGTCGGCCTCGGCCACGCGGCGGGCCTTCTCGGCCTCTCCGGCCTTGGCGCCTTCGATGGCCACCGCCTCGGCGAGCGCGGCGCGCCGGGACTTGTCACCTTCACCGGTCAGTCGGGCCTTCTCGGCATCGGCTTCGGCGGCCGCGATCGCTGCCGCCTTCTTCGCGTCGGCCTCGAGAATCGCGGACTGGCGTGAGGCCGCGGCGGCGGTCTCCACCCGGTACCGCTCGGCGTCGGCCGGCTTGCGGACCTCGGTGTCGAGCTGACGGTCCTTCAGAGCAGCCTGCCGTACGGCCACCTTCTCCTGCTCGGTGAGGATGGCCTGGTCGCGGTCGGCCTGGGCCAGCGGGCCGGACGCAGCGGCCTGGGCGGCGGCTGCATCGGTCTCTGCCTTGATCTCGGCCTGCTTGAGCATGAGCTCCCGGTGCGCGATGGCGACCGCTGGTCAGCCGCGAGTCGCGACTGTTCGGCCGCCTGGCGAGCGCCGGCTTCGGCGATCGCCGCCAACTGGCCGACGCGCGCTGCTTCGGGGCGGCCGAGGTCGGACAGGTAGGACCCGTCGTCGGTGATGTCCTGGATCTGGAAGGTGTCGAGGTTGAGACCCTGGCCGGTCAAAGAGGCCTCGGACTCCTCGGCGACCCGCTGCGCGAACGCGGCCCGGTCGCGGATGATCTGTTCCACCGACATCGAGCCGACGATCGACCTCAGGGCTCCGGCGAGCACTTCCTGCGTGAAGGGTTCGACCTGGTCCTGCTGGGTCAGGAACCGCTGAGCCGCGGCCCGAATCTGGTCCTCGTTGCCGCCGACCTTGACGATCGCGACGCCGTCGAGGTTCAACTTGACGCCCTGCCCCGATACCGCGCCGCGGATCGTGACGGGGATTCGGCGGCTGGACAGGTCGAGCACGTGGAGCCGCTGCACGAACGGCAGGACGAAGACGCCGCCGCCCATGACGACCTTCTGGCCGGAGAGGTCCTGGGACATGGCTCCGGTGACGGTGTCACGAATCTCCTTGCCCTTGCGACCGGTGACGATGTAGGCCTCGTTGGGTCCGGCAACCTTGTAGCGCGTGACGACGAGGATCGCCAGCAGCACGACGAGTGCGACCAGACCGATCACGCCAAGTACGACAGACGACACGATATTTCCCTTTCGTGGTGGGGGGTTTTGTCTAGCGGTAGGTGGGTACGACACGCACCGACGTGGCAGACAGCACGTCGGTCACGCTCACTTGCGTGCCTGCTTTGAGGGGTACGGCTGAACGAGCGTTGAGCTTGGTGATGTGGCCGCCCTGGACGATCCGAATCTCGCCCATGCCGTCGGCGGGAATGTCGGAGATGACGACGCCCTCACGGTCGACGAGGTCGGACGACGACGGCGCCCCGCCCTCCTGAGTGTTGCGCAGGCGGATGACGAGGTAGGCGACCAACCCACCAAATAGCAGCCCCAGCAGCACGCCGGCGATGATCGCGAGCGTCATGCTGCCGGACACGCCCAGCACGATGGCCCCGCCGAATCCGAGCGCCCCGAGGAAGCCTGCCATCGATGCGCCGGTGAACCAGTCGCCACCGCCGAGAGCGTCGAAGATGCCGTGCACGTGTTCCCCGACCACGAGGGACACGAGCACCAACGCGATGCCGATGCCACCGATCACGAAAAACGCGGTCATGAGAATCCCCCTTGGCTTGTGTCGAGTCTATCGACGGTCGGATCCACCCTCGAAACCAGAAGGGACCAACCTGATCCCCTACGACGCACGGCGTCGGGGTCGGATCGAGCGTGCTCGTCGTTACGGTGGACGCGTGGAACGAGTGGACAGACCCGTACTGGCTCGCCGGGGATGCCGGACCGCGCTGATCGTGATGGTCGTGATCGTGCTGGCCGTGGCTGGTTACCTGGGCTGGCTTGGGTACACGTTCGTGTACGGCACCGCCGCATCCAAGGAGACGGTCGCCAGAGCCCAAGCCCAGGTGGATGTCCTGTTCCCCGACTATCCGGTCAAGGTGGTCAAAGTCCGGCACATGTCGTTCGTCAAAGACTGGGACGAAGTCACCTTGGCGCCGGTCGACAGCCCGAACGTCCGGGTGACGATCAGCCCCTGGACCGGTCCGTCATCGTTGGCGACCGCGAGACAACAGCTGAAGATCAAACGGGACGGCCAGATCGGCGTGATGGCCCGGAGCTTGAATCCGACGCCCGGACGTTCGGTGAAGGACTCCTGGTGGACGATCAGCGGGCGCGCTCCCGAGGCCGATTTCTCGACCCACGATCCCTACGACTGGAGCAAGGAAACCATCGGACTCGCCGTCTACTCGGCGAGCAGTGACCTGTCGGACGGGGACGCGGCCATGGTCGGTGAGGGACTCGCTGCCGTCGGAGATCACCGGGATCGGCTCCTCTCGGTGAGCGTCTATCCGCGCGTCAGGGTCACCGGCGATCCGCCCTATTACTACTCGCTTACCCCTGCCGCCGCGAGTTCCGCGACCCTGCCGGAGGATTTCGCCCGGGTCGCTGCCGGAGAGATAGTCCCCGGGATCGAACGTCGTCCCCGCTGAGACTCCGGCGCCGACCAGCTACAGCCGCGCGCTCAGCCCAGCCGACGAGACACGAGGTCTGCTTTCGGGGTCCCCGGCTCGCCGTCCTCGCCTGCGAAAGGGACTTACCTGGGTCTCTACGTGGGTATCGCAGCACGTGTGACAACGCTCAGATCACACGTCCGCCTCACATCGGGAGACGGAAATCTCACACTCACGAGGAGTTCATGATGCTCAAGCGCGCCGCTCTCGCTGCTGCAGCACTCGCCCTGGGAATCGGGGTCTATGCAGCCCCCTCCGCCCACGCCATGCGATGCCTCGATCCCGAGTGCACTCCGCACCCGTCGCCCGAGTACTCGTGGACTACGGACGCCCCCATGCCGGGTGGCGGCCCGTACGTCACCTGGACCATCACCATCGTCAACACACCGGCCGGTACCCAGATCAAGACCTGCAGCTACACCAGCCCGTCCGGTGGGCAGGTCTCGGCGCCCTGCCCGTGATCGGCGTCAGCACTCGCGAGCGAGCAGCACGTACTCGCTGCGAGCCCTGAGGTAGGCGCTGCCGTACCCCTCGCTCGCCTTGCCGACCTGCGACAGCGCCCCGACGACCTCGGCCCGCCGCGCCGCCATCTGGGTCGTGAAGCGCTGCATGAGCGCAGATCCCAGACCCGGCACGGTGGTGCCGAGGTACGGCAGCACGTACCGACTCCTGGTGACTTTGGCAGTCAGTAACGCCTGGATCCGCCGTACCGTCGACCGCGACGACAGGCCGACCCCGTAGTCGGGCAAGGCGACGAGGAACGCTTTGGGTTCACCGCCGAGGAACGCAAAGCACGACACGTCCAGGTCCGCCGCCCAGCGCATGTCGCCGAAGGTCCGCCGGAAAGCGTCGAGGTCGACCGGATGGAACGCCGGAAAGTCGGAGTAAAGCTCGTGGAGCAGGCGGTGCAGGTACTCGAGGGCAACGGACCAGTCCAGATCGCTGGCCGCGCGAATGTCGTACCCGGAGAACTGCCGAGATCGCTGGGCGAACCGCTCGACGACCAGGTCTTTCGGGGTTCGGTGGTAGTAGGCCGACCGGTACCGCGCCACCTCCCCGAAGGCCGCCTGCCGCCACTGGGCCACCTGGTAGGGCGGGTTCACAGGCTCGGCGACGTACGGCTTCTCGTCGAATCCCGACACCTTGAGCCGATACCGGAGCCAAAACGAGGCGTCGACCGGGCCGACCTGCACCGAGCACCCCTGCTCGGCCGCGAGGTCGCCGACGGCATCGAACAACGCGGCCGCCACGGTCGGGTCGTCGGGGCAGTCGTAGAAGCCGACGTAACCGGTCGGGTCTCGCGGGTACGTGGTCAGCCCGATGCGGCCGACCGGGCGGCCGTGGGCGTAGGCGACGAGTCCACGTACGGCGAAGGTGGCAGACAGCGGGTGGGAACCTTCGAGGAGGAGACGTTCGCGGCGGGAATCCTGGTCGTACGTGCCGTCGCGGTGGAGCCTGCCGGGCAACGCGACGAAGTCGTGGAGGGTCCGGGCGTCGGTCACCGGTGTGATCTCCATCTCGGTTCCTCCTCGTTGGCTTCGAGGTTGGCCCCCAGGTGCTGCGACGCCGGGAGAGACTAGGGCCGCGCCGGCAGCCAACAGACAAGACCCACGAGGTTGCCGTCAGGGTCCCTGAGGAACGCCTGCCACTCGTCAGTTCCCGCCGGGCCCAGGCTGTCGTCGGTGTGGGTGAAGATCACGTGAGGTTCACCGGCGAGCACGTGTCGATAGCGCTCAGCTGTCGCATGGATGTCGTCGACGCGTAGATAGACGATCCCAGCCGAGCCCTCGCGTTCCAAGAGCAGCCTGACGCCGTCCAGGTCGAAGAAGACCAAGCCGGGTGGGTCGAACACGGCAGTTGGTCCTGATCCGGTGAGGTCGGCGTAGAAGTCGATCGACTGCTCGAGCTCCGTGGCTTTCAGGGCAACCTGGACGAGACGCATGGGCAGCTCCCTTCGGATGGTCGCGATCGTACGCGCAAACGGCCTGGTCAGCCTTCGGTCAGCAGCCTGACCCGGCCACGAGAGGCGTCGACCTCGACACGATCTCCGTCGTGAAGCAGGTCGGTCGCCCCAGCGACGCCGACTACGACGGGCACCCCCAGTTCCCGCGCGACGATCGCCGTGTGACTGAGGAGGGATCCCCGCTCGGCGACCACCGCCCCGGCCCGCAGGAGCAGGAAGACCCACCCCGGATCGGTCGTACGGGTCACCAGGATCTCGCCCGGTTCGATCGGGGTGCGGGGATCGTGCACGACCCTCACCGACCCGGTGGCCCGGGTGCCCGAGACTCCGGTGCCTGTCAGGTCGCTCCCGTCGTCGGTTCGGCTCCTGGTGGCGCTGCTTCCGTCGAGCAGTCTGATCGTCCGCGGCGGGTGGACGTCGTACGGTTCGCCGGCGAACACGAGCCGGCGGTACGGCGGCAGCTGCGCGTAACCGGCGTAGTCGGTACGTCTGCGCGCGACGTCCGCCCGGTGGTCGGAGGGCGTGAACACGTCGGGGATCGTCAGCCAGAACACGTCGTCGACCCGCCCCAGATGCCCCGCCTCGACGTGGATCTCCCCGGCCCGCAGGGCGATCTGGCGGGCCATGCCGTACACCCGCGCGCGGTCGAGCCTCGACAGTTCACGCCGCCCGATCGACGCAGCCGCCCACTCCCACAACCGCCTCGCCACGAGCCCGCGAGGGGGCTGAGCCTGGTGTCGCCGGCCCGTGCCTCCAGAGCCCGCCTCTCCCTGCGCCGCGGCCTCACCGATCGCCTGGACGAGCAGCCGCGGGTGGGTGCGGAACGTCGGCGATTCGAGCTTCAATTCCTCCAGGTACCGGTCGCCGAACTCCTCCAGGTACGACCTCAGGGCACGTCCGGTCTCGGTGTCCGACGCCACGAGCTCCGCGGCGGAGACGTCGTCGACGACCGATTCCCACCCGGACGCCTGGCGGGCCAGGGACGCCAACGCCTCGATCGGCCGCATGCTCTCGATTCCGGAAATCCCTGTCACCATAGACGAATCGTCCTGACTGAGACGCCTCGACCATGCCCGTAGCAACGCCGGCGCGACGAACGAGTGGACGTCGTTGAGCAGTGTCCAGTCCCAGTTCCGGAACAGGGCCGAGACCTCGTCGTACACGATTCTGAGCTCGTCGAGGCTGGTGGCCGCGGCGATCCTGGGCCGGGCGTCGGCGAGCGTCTGCCGTACCTCCTCGTGAAGTCGAGCCACCCCCCGCGGAACGCCGGCGAGCGCACTCAGCAGGTTGAGGACGACGAGAACCTTTCGGGGTCCGCTGACGAGGTGGGACACCTCGTACGCCCGATCCTGCACGCCGAGCGAGTCCTGCCAGGCGGCGATGTAGCGGCGAGGAAACGGCATCACCTGCATGACCTGATACCAGTGATCCAGGCGGTAGTACATCCGCCCCGACGACGCGGTGACCATGCGGTCGAGCACGGGCGCCAGCCGCTGCGCAAGCCGCGGATCACGGGTCACGCGCCGGGCCAGCGACGTGAAGACCCCGGCGTAGGCCCGCTCGACGAACGACACCGTGAGCGGGAGGGACAGACCGGGGTACGACTCGACGATGTTCGACGCGTCCACTGTCACCCTCGTGGCCGCGAGGCCCGTGACCGGCCGCGTCTGCAGCACCCACAGCATCCCGTCGGCCCAGGCCCACTCGACATCGACCGGCACGTGCCACGCGCGAGCCAGACGCAGCCCGAGCTCGACCACCTCGGCCAAGAGCGCCGGCGCCAGTTCGGGGCCGCCGGGCACGAGGAACCCCCGTCCCTCGACCGTGTCGATGTGGTAGGTCGTGACCGGGGTGTCGTCGACCACCCCCGCCCCGGCGCCCGCCCCGACGACCACCACCGACTCACTGACCAGCCCCCGCGGGTTCGAGCTGAACACCACCCCAGACAGTTCGGCGGTCAGCATCCGTTGCAGGATCACGTGGTCGCCAGTCCGCGGGCCGTGGGGGTACGACGCGACCACGTCACCGACTCTGGTCACCACGTCATCCCTGGTCACGTCGAGGAAACTCGAGTATCGGCCCGCCTGGGACGTTTCGACTCCGTCCTCGTCGGCGGCCGACGACCGCACGGCAACTCCGGCGGAACCCGCGATCTCGTCGTACCGGCGCAGGACCTCGTCAGCCCCGGCGCCGGTGGTGAGCGCGACGTACGGCGGCACCCGCTCACCGAGCGCTACGAGCCGGTCGAGCCCGGCAGCCTTGCCCATCAGAAATACCCGACCGTCAGGTACACCGCGACCGCTACCACCATCAGGCCCTCCACGATGTAGGTATACCGGTCGACACGCGGGCCCAACTGGAAGGCGTTCGGGCGTCGCACCCAGCGCAGGATCGTCCAGGTCACCCAGCCCACGTTCAGCAACAGCGGCACCATCGCCACCCGGCTCACCGCATACACCAGCGAGAGGTTGGTCAGCACGTCGACCCACACCAAACCGAGCACGAACAACGCCGCCTTCCGGTACCCCCACAGCTTGGAGTAGGTGACGTACTCGGTCTCTTCATGGGGTGCGCGGATCTTGCGCGCAACCTCCCAGATGAGGCCGGGGAAGTACATCGTCCACGCCAGCAGCACCGTCGTCAGCGTGAACGGCGCGAGCCCGTAGGCGATCACTCCGTAGCTGATCACGTACACGTTGAGCACCATCAGCACCGGATTGTGGGTCACAAGGGCCAGGAACAGGTTCGGTTGGATCTTCGACTTGGCGAAGAACCACAGGCTCATGCCCGTGCCGTACACGAACAGGAACGCGAAGAACACGAGGTTGTTCATGAACGCGACGTTGAGCAGCGTGGTCACGACGACGACGACCGTCAGCAGTACCGCGAGGTCGCGGCGATCGACCCGTCCGCTCGGCAGCGCCCGGTGCGGGAACAACCGCTGGTCGGTGTCGTAGTCCTTGACGTCGTCGGCGATGCGCAGCACCAGGAGGAACGCGAATACCGTCCAGGTGCCGACTGCCTCGGGGAGACCGATCCGGAACTGGGTGACCCCGTAGTTCAGCAGCAGCACGAAGTAGATCTCGAACCAGAGGATGGCAGCGACGAGCAGGCGGGAGGGTACGGGGTACATCTCACTGAGGTAGAGCCACTGCCGGCCCAGCATCGTGCGCGGGCGTCCGGCCGTGGTGACCGAGCTGCTGGCGTCGTACGGCAGGGGCCGCGGTTCGTTCGGGTCCGGCATATCCGCCCCGACTTCGCCCTCACCGGTCATGACGCACACCCACCTGCTCGCACGCCCTGACGCGGGTTTCGAGACCGCGGGCCGAAGCGGCCAGCAGGTCGTCGTCGATGCGTACGGCATCGGCTGCCAGCAGCACGACGATCGTCGATCCGCCCGGCTCGAAGTGACCCTTGCGCTGACCGCGCTCGAAGCGGGTCGGCCCGGTGTTGACGATGCGACCGACCAGCATGGCTCCAACCTCGACCGTGAGCATCGGGCCCAAGGGAGTGTCGGCCAGTTCCCACGCCCGCCGATTCGTCATCAGGAAGGGGGCATCGCCGGCCGGCCCGACGGTGTGCAGGAGGCCACCGAGCCGGCCACGCCGGACGACCCTGCCCGACGTCGGGTAGACGTAGGTATGCGCGTCGGCGACGGTCAGTCGGACGACCAGTGCGGTCCCGCCTGTGAACAGTGCGGCCACGGCTTCGTCGCCGATCAGGCCGGCCAGCGTGTACGACATCCCTTTCAGGACGAGGGTTCCCGCCTCGATGGGAACGACCGTCAGCAACCCGTCAGCCGGGCTGACCAGGGCGGCTGGGTTCTGCGCGAGCGGTCTCGCTCCGTCTGCGAAGTCGCGGGTGAAGAAGTCGGCGAACGACGCCCAACCTCCCTCGGGTTTCACGTAGTGGTACACGTCGACGCCGAACCGTCGGCAGAAGTCGTCGATCCCCGCCGCGGAACGAAGGCTGCGCCATCTCCAGGTCGCCAGCTCGGAAAACATCGGCCGAGTGGCGACGACGCGGAGCAGCAGCCGGCCCACGGGGTTGCCGTACAGGAACTCAAGTCCGGTAGCGCCGTACTGAGACTCAGGGCACGTCCGACCCGTCACGCGGTCGTAGATCTGCCCAGGCACGCGCGCCAGGGTCTCACGAGGCGGTGGTACCGGGCGTCTCAGCGGTCCAGCCCCAACCACGGCAGGGCCACGAGGACGCCGACGGCCAGCAGCGCGAAGACGACGTATGCGGCCCCCCTCGGCTTCGGGACTGGGCGGTTCACCAGGAAGGCAACGGCGAGGGAACACAGGGCCAACCCCACGATCGGTCCTCGGAGCATCCCGAGCGGCAGAATCGTCACCACCGGTACGACCAAGGCCGCGTAGGTGACCGGCAGTCCGCGGTAGTGGGTACGGCTGCCCTCGACGACCTCGAGGTTGAAGTACGCCAGACGTGCCAGACCGGCGACGACGTAGACCGCGGCCACGGGCGCCAGCCACCACCCCGAAGCGAAGAGGGAGACCACCGCAACCGGTAGGGCCAGAAACGACACCGCGTCGGTCAGCGAGTCGATCTGGACTCCGAAGGCTTCGGCCCGGGCATCCCGCTCGAACCGGCGGGCGACGAGCCCGTCGAACAGGTCACAGACCCCTGCCACCACGAGGGCCGCGATGGCCCAGTGGGCGTGCCCGCCGACCGCCGCCACGATCCCGCCGGTCGCCGCCGCCGCGCCGAGGTAGGTCAGCACGACCGAGGAGTTCCAGACGCCGATCACGTCACAGCACCACCACGTCGCCGGCGGTTCCGTCGACCCGGACCTGCGAGCCGTCGGGGACCAGTCGCATCGCGTCCGTCGCGGCGACGACGCAGGGAATGCCGTACTCACGCGACACGATCGCCGCGTGACAGAGCACCCCGCCGTACTCGGTGACCAGCCCCGAGATCATCGCGAACTTGCTGGTCCAGCCCGTGTCGGTGAACCGGGTCACCAGAATGTCGCCCGGCTGCAGCCGCCCGATCTCCTCGAGACCGGTGACGACGCGGGCCGTCCCCTCGACGACCCCGTTGCTGCCGCCGACGCCGTGGATCGCGCCGGGCGTCCGGAGCACGGGGGCCCGCGGTCGGTCGAAGACGTGCCCGATCTCGTTCTCGCTCAGGTAGTTCCGGAACGAGTCGTAGTACGCCCGTTGGCGGTCGATCGCGGCGCGCAGGTCGTCGGCCGACTGGACTCCGTCGACGTAGGAGACCAACTGCGGCATGGTCGCAAACCAGACGTCGCTTGCGTCGGCCAGGACTCCCTCGGCGACCAACTGCTCGGCCAGCAGCAGCGTGTAGCACCGAATCAGGTGGTAGTAGCGGGTCGACACGTCGCGGAACTCCTCGCGCCACCACAGGAGGTCGCGGGTCCGCTCGACCCTGCCGACGAAGGCCTCGAAAGCCCGCGGTGACAAGCGGTGACGCAGCGTGGCGAGGATGGCGTCGTACGCTGCGCGATGCCGGGTCCGGTCGACGTTCGGCCCGTAGTCGTCGGTCAGCGCGACCGCGTCGGCCACCATCGAGACGACTGCGGCGTGGTCGGTGTCGAAGTCGGGGTAGGTGACGTCGAGCTCCTTGACCGAGTGGTAGCCGTACCTCGTGATCAGGCCGGCGATCGTGTCCAGACCGTGCTCGGCCCGGCCTGCATCCACCTCTGCGGTGATCTCGGCCACGGTGTGATCGCGCCAGTAACGAGACGACTCGTCGTTCGCTCTGATCGTCCGGCTCAGGGCCCACGCCTCCTCGAACGGCCGCAAATGGGAGACGTCCTCGAGCCCGCCGATCAGGGTGAAGTAGTCGGCGGCGCCGACGACCTTCGTGATCGCGTCCTTGCCGAGCGCCTGCTGGACGGTGTTGATGAAGATCTGCCAGAAGTAGGCGCCCTCGCTGGCGTGGTAGTCGTCGGTGACGAGGCCGCGCCACGCGTCGACCACCTGGCGGGGTGTCAGCGCAGTCGTCAGCCGGTCGGCGTACGACTGTGCCACGTCGAGCAGGTGGTTGCGGATGGATTCGGCGTACTTGCGGCGGACTGCGACGATGCGCCGCTGCCGGAGTGCCACCTGACCGATCTTGACGAGGGTGCGGGGGTTGACCGGCGTGGTCCGCCCCGGACCCTCGTACGTGATCGCGACGCCGAACTCCTCGTCGAACTGTCGTTCCGTGAAGCCGGGTACGGCGGCCATGGCGTCCTTGACCACGCTCATGTTCCAGTACGGCCGTCCGTAGAACATCCGACCCAGCGGGCGGAGGTCCGAGTCGCGCAACAAACCCGAATCCAGGATGAACTTCTTGAGCCAGTCCTCCCAGATGTAGGAGTAGAGACTCCACATGAACGGCGTGCACACCGTCGCGCTGACCCCGCCGTCCTTGAAGTCGGCGGTCGACCACTGGTCGGCGATGCCGGTGTAGGCCAGGCGAGTGATCGGCCGCGCCTGCAGGATCCGCAAGCGGCCCTCGGCGATCGCCCATTCCACGTCGACGGGAAAGCCGTAGTGCCGCTGGATGGTCAAAGCCGCATCGGCCACAGCGGCCAGTTCGGCGTGGCTCAGCAAACCGTCGTTGCGCATGGTCTCACCGGTGAACCAGTCCACGATCGCCGTCGCGGCATGGATCCGGCCCGCCACGAGGTCTGCGCCCAGCCCCTCACCGGCCTCGATCACGATCTCGGTGTCGGCGCCGGTCAGCGGATTGACCGTGAATGCGACGCCGGAGACCTCCGCCGGCACCATCTCCTGCACGACGACGGCGAATCCCATCGGTGCGGCCGGTTCGCCGTGGTCGAGCATGTACGTCAGCGCCGCATCGGACAGCGACGACCGGTAGCAGTCGACGATGCGCGCGGGCACGTCGGCCGACGCGACGTCGAGGTACGTCTCGAACTGGCCGGCGTAGGACAAGTCGCTGCCGTCTTCGCGGGCCGCGCTGGAGCGGACGGCGTACTTCAGCTCTGGGGCGAGCCGCTGCTCGATCTCGGCCTCGATTTCTGGGAGGAGTTGGAGCGATGCGGTGGTACGGCGAAGGGCCGCACCGATCTTGGGTACGGACGAAGGCGTCAGTTCGCCGTACAGCCGGTCGAGAGTCTCGCGACAACTCGCCAACACCGAGTCGATCGTCTGCTTGTCGACCACGAACCCCGCCGGTACGTCGAATCCGGCGAGGATGAGGTCGTCGAGTGATCGGGCCTTGCCGCCGATCTGGGCCGAGCCCCCCGAGCCGAGGTCGATGATCATGATGCCTCCGGGTGTGCGCTGCGACCCGCCCACGGTATCGGCGCTAGGCACAGCTGCCTCGATCGTTTGCGGGACGAACCTTCCCTCCGGTGGCGGGCGCGTACGCTGACCGCCGTGCTTGACTCGCCGCTGCGCATCGCCATGGTGTCGATGCACACCTCGCCCCTGGACACCCCCGGATCCGGAGACGCCGGCGGCATGAACGTCGTCGAAATGCACACGGCCACAGCGCTCGGCGCGTTGGGGCACCGGGTCGACCTGATCACCCGGCGCAGTGACCCGTCGCAACCCGCCGTGGTGGACCTGGGCGGAAACGTCTGGGTACGGCACCTCACCGCCGGCCCGGAGGTGCGATTGGCGAAGTCGGCGATCGATGCCTACATCGACGAGTTTCGTGAGGCGATGAGTCGGCTGGAGCCGTACGACCTCGTGCACAGCCACCACTGGATGTCGGGGATGGCGGCGTTGCCGCTGGCACGCACCTGGGGCGTACCGCATGTGCAGAGCTACCACTCGGTGGCCGCACGGCCCGGCGACTATCTGAGCGAAGGGGAGCCTCCGGAGTCGCCCGGGCGGGGACCGGGGGAGGCGTACCTCGCCCAGGAATCGGACCTGGTCGTCGCGATCTCGGCAGCGGAAGCCCGGACCGTGGTCGAACGCTGCGGTGCCGATCCGAACCGGGTCTGCATCATCTCGCCGGGCGTGGACGCCCAGTTGTTCCGCCCACGGGCCGACGGGGAGCCGAAGTGGACCTGGCCGCACGAGCGCGGCCCGGCCTGCGCCAAGGGGTACGTGATGTTCGCGGCGCGGCTGCAACCGCTCAAGGGGCCCGACTTGGCGATCAGCGCGCTGTCGCTGGTGCCGGTCGAACTGAGACCCCACCTCGTCATCGCCGGAGAGGTCAGCGAGGACTTCCGCGACTACGCCGACGAGCTGAAGCGGATGGTGCACCGGCTGGGGCTCGACGACTACGTCACGTTCAACGGCCCCCAGGGCCGCGACCCACTCGCCGAGATGCTGCGGGGAGCGGTGTTGTGCCTGGTGCCCTCGCATTCGGAAACGTTCGGGCTGATCGCCCTCGAAGCTGCGGCGTCGGGCACCCCGGTCATCGCGTCGGCCGCTGGCGGGTTGCGTGAGGCGGTCGTGCACGGCGAGACCGGACAGCTCATGGACAGCCGCTTGCCCCAGGATTGGGCCTCGGCCATGATCCGGCTGCTCGCAGACCCCGACCTGGTCGAACGGATGGGGGTCGTGGCGCGCATCCATGCACGGCGGTTCTCGTGGCGGGCGACGGCCCAGCTGCTGACGATCGTGTACGACCGGTTGTTCCTGCCGACCGACGATCCCAGTTCTTTGCAGGTCAGCCGGCCGCTCGACTTCAGGCCCGCAGTGCTGGTCGAGCCTCCGTCGGGCGACCTGCACGACGACGGACACCGCTGATGGCCACGTACGTGTTGGCCCACGCCCACCCTGACGACGAGACGCTGGCGTCAGGGGCGATCGTGGTGGGAATGCGGCGTCGCGGGGACGCGGCTTTCGTGCTGACTGCCACTCGGGGCGAAAAGGGCGAAGTGATGCCGGGGCCGTACGTAGGGCTGGCGGGTACCCCCCGCCTGACAGAGGTCAGGGAGGCCGAACTCGCCACCGCTCTCGACGCGCTGGGCGTCTCGGGTCATGCCTTCCTGGGCCTGCCGCCGGCTCGGGCCGCCGGTTCGGCGCCTCGCCGCTACACGGATTCCGGCATGGTGTGGGTTACGCCGACGGTGGCCGGGCCTGGCCCGGACGCCGGACCGGATTCCCTGACGGCCGCTGATCTGGCCGAGGTGGCCGCCGACATCGAGGCTTACGCCCGATCGGTCGGCGCGACGGACTTGGTTTCGTACGCCGACGACGGCGGGTACGGACACCCTGACCACGTGCGGATGCACGAGGCGACGAGACGTGTGGCGGTACGGCTGGGGCTGCCGTTCCACGAGATCGTCACCGATCCCACACTGCCGGCTGACGAGTGGTTCGACGCGTCGGGCCAGCGCGAGGCGCTCGACCGGGCGCATCGGGCGTACGGCACACAGTTCCGCGTGGACGGTGACGTGGTCACCCACGTGGGTGGTCAGTCACACCCCGCGGTGACGACCGCAGGGCTGCATCGGCTCGTGTGAGCAAGACGGGGGTTTCGCACCCCATCCGGTGTCCGTGGCGACGCATCCCTTGCCTTGCAGAGATCTAAGAAACAACTAGCAAGATTTAGAGGAAGCTTAAGGAGTCACGGGTTCCCCTCCCGACGACCGGCTGCATACGGTGCCGTCAGGTCGATCGACCACGTCACACAGGGGGAAAGAATGAAGAAGCAGGTTGTGGGGACCATGCTCGTCATCGGCACCGCGGGAGCCTTCGGACTGGCTGCTGCAGTGGCACCACACGCGTCGGCGGCACCCGCCGACAAAGTGTTCGTCTGCAAGTACGTCGGCAAACCAGGGGTTGACGAACGGCTGCAGACCGGGAACAACCCGATCTCAGTCTCGTCCAACTCGATTCGCAACTACCGGGGGGTGGGCTCCTGGTTCAACGACGCTCAAGGCCGCTCGTACGTCCTTGCCGTGGATACGGGTCAGCCCAAGCCGCCGGTGTCTCAGTGCCCTCGAGTCACGCCGCCACCCCCGCCCACCACGACCACGACCGTCACGACCAAACCCGTGACCACCAAGCCCGTCACGACCAAACCCGTGACGACCAAACCCGTGACGACTAAGCCGACCAAGCACGAAACCGAGCCGACCAAGCACGAAACGAAGCCGACGCATCGTGAGACCAAGCCAGCGACCACCAAGCCTGCGCCGACCAAGACGGTGACCGTCTCGACCGTTGTCGCGCGAGGTGTCGCCGCAAAGACCGGCGACGACGGCTTCGATCCCTCCATGGCAGCCTTCGGACTATCGGCGGTCGTGGTAGCGGGATTTGCCGCAGCACGCCGTCGTCGTTGACGTTCCTCGAACTGCCGACGTGGGGCCCCGTTCGCGGGGCCCCACGTGTGTGTGAGCGGGTCGGGGCACGACTTTCGACGGCATGGCGTGGCATCCCTCACGGCAGCCTCGGCCTGGTATGGGTAGCATCGTCGGAGTCGGATTGTGGGGGAACGAGCGGGCCTTGAGCGCCTGAGCGTGAGAGGAGGCGGCGACGGTGGGCATGATCGGCAGGGTCGAGAAGAAGATCGAGGGGGCAGTCAGTGCCGTCTTCGCGCGCGTCTTCAAGGGCGACGTCCAGCCTGTCGAGATCACAGCTCGGTTGTGCAAGGAACTCGACTCCGAGGCTCAACTGCTCAGCCGCGACAAGCGGCTCGTGCCCAACGATTTCCTGGTCGGCCTGTCGAAAGACGACTACGCGAGGCTGTTCCCGTACTCCCGCACGTTGAACGAGGAGATCATTCCCGAGTTGCGCGAATACGCGACCCAGCGCGGGTACCTCTTCAACGGGCCCTTGGCCATCCACTACGAGGAGCGACCTGATCTTCCGACCGGACGATTCACGGTCACCTCCGACGCGGTCGCCCAGGTCGCCGGCGCGACGGCCAGCGAGACACAGACTCGACGCGCTGCTCTCGTGTTGGAAGTGAACGGTGTTCGGCATCCGCTCAACCCCCCGGGCCTCGTCATCGGGCGGGGGTCGGAGGCGGATCTGCGGATCAACGATCCGGGCATCTCACGCCGTCACGCCGAGATCGTCGTCGAAGGCAAGGGAGACGCCCAGAAAATCCGCATCGTCGACCTTGGCTCGACCAACGGCATCATGGTCGACGGCAAGAAGGTCCGTGAAGCCGACGTGGTCGATGGCACGAGGATCGACATCGGCACGACCCGGCTCCTGGTCCACGCGCCAGTGGCACTCTGATGGCTGATTTCCTCGTCGTCGTCCTCAAGTTGGCGTTCCTGGTCATCTTGTGGGCGTTCGTCTTCGCCGTGGCCCTCGTGATCCGCAACGACTTCCGCGGAGACGCGATCTTGGTCGGCGGGGTTGGCGACACTGAGGAGCCAAGGCCGTCGAAGAAACAGCGCTCGAAAGGCAATTCTCGGCAGGAGCCGAAGGTGATCTCGATCGAGAGCGGGAACCAAGCGGGGACCCGGCTCCAACTTGTCGAACACTTCCGTATCGGTCGCTCGGCCCAGTGCGCCCTGATCCTCGACGACGACTACGTGAGCGGCGACCACGCCGACCTGGAGCGTCGACCCTCCGGCGACTGGGTGCTCACTGACCTCGGCTCGACGAACGGCAGCTTCGTCAACGGAGTCCGGGTCGTGGCTCCGACAGTCGTGACTCCTGCGGACACCCTTAGGATCGGGCGAACCCAGATGAGGCTGGAGACCTGATGCCCCTGTCGTTGCGCACGGTTGCGCACTCCGAGATCGGCCTCGTCCGCAAGAACAACCAGGACTCGGGGTACGCCTCCCCCACGATGCTCGTGGTGGCCGACGGAATGGGCGGGGCCGCCGCGGGTGATCTCGCGTCCACCGTCGCGGTGGCGGAATTACAGCGTGCCGACGGCCGCTATCACGGCAACGAGATGTTGCAGGTGCTGGCCGCCACACTGCAGCGAGCCAACGACCGGCTGGCGGAGCTTGTCGCCGACGACCTCACCCTCGACGGCATGGGGACGACGGTCTGCGGTGCCCTGTTCGACGGCGAACAGCTCGGCGTCGTGCACATCGGCGATTCGCGCGGATATCTGCGTCGCGACGGGGTGCTTCGCCGGATCACACATGACCACTCGTGGGTGCAGTCGCTCGTCGACGACGGCCGGATCACGGAGGCCGAATCCCTCTACCATCCCCACCGGTCGCTGCTCCTGAAGGTGCTCAACGGTCAGCCGATCGCCGAGCCCGACCTGGAACTGGTCAAGGTGGAAGCGGGCGACCGTCTGCTGTTCTGTTCCGACGGCCTGTGCGGGTTGGTCACCGACGACGTCATCAACGCGGCACTGGGCGTGGACGACCGCGAACTGGCTCTGCGAGACCTGATCGAGGCCGCCCACCTCGGCGGTGGCCTGGACAACATCACGATCATCGTCTCCGACGTCGTGGAAGAAGACGAAGCACCTCCTCCAGCAGCCGAGGCCGAGGAAACCACGCCTCACGACGACGACGTCGAATCGACGATCCTGGTGCCCGGCCGATCGATCGCCGCAGGGCTGCTGTTGGGCGCGGCCGTACACCGCGAGATCCCCTCGATTCGTCACCGTCCGGTCGAGATCGGCGTCTCCCCGCCCGATCGCGACTTCGCGACCGACGACAGCGGCAATCCCCTGCCCGATGCGCCTGCACCGGCCCGCGTCGACCGACTGGTGGCGGCCAGTGACGACGAACCTCCTCGCCGGGCCATCGCGACCAAACGCAGAGGTCGAGGGTTGGCCATCGTGATTGCCGCTCTCGTTCTCGCCCTAGCCGGTAGCGGTTTCGGAACCTACGCCTACGCGCAGACGCAATACTTCGTGGCGCCGAACGCGGGGACCGTCGGGGTCTACCGAGGCTTCGACCTCGCGGTCGCGGGACGTCCTCTGAACTCGCTGTACCAGGCCACGGCGATCCCGGTCCAAGAACTGCCGCCTCAAACCAGGATCGCCGTGATGAACCACTACAAGGTGGACGGTGGTGAGCCCCGGGTGGACGACGCCGTACTCACTCTCCAGTTGCTACGCGACCAATGCCAGGCGATCAAGGAAACCCGGCAGACGGCCACCCCAACTCCGAGCCCGGCCGCCACCGAAACCCCGACGCCGAGCACCGCAACCGGGGCGGAGAACACACCCGGTACTCGTTCGGCGTCGCCGACCGGCCGGGCTACGACGTCCACATCGGCGACCCCCACGGCGTTGCCCACCTCGGCAACACCCGTGGTCAGCCAGACCTCGTCGATGACGCCGACACCGACGCCGACTCCCGGTCCAGAGCTCGCCGGGTGTTGACATGGCCGCCATGCCAACGGGGGAGATCGCCCCGTACCGCACGCGGAAAACGGTCGAACTCCTCCTGGTGATCTTCGCGTCGTCGATCGGCCTGGGGGCCTATCTGCTGACCCATCTCGACATCGACGGCTCGCTTCCGGCAGCGTGGCCCGTGGTGACCGGGATCTGGTTCGCGATCGGCCTGGTCGCCCACGCCGGTGTGAGGTTCGCGCTGCCGTACGCCGACCCGATCTTCCTGCCGATCGCCCTGTTGCTCACCGGACTCGGCCTGTCCATGATCCATCGGATCGACTTGATCCCCGACCCACCTCGCACCGACGCCACGACCCAACTCGTCTGGGTCGTGCTCGGAGTCGTCGCGTTCATCGCCACGGCGTTCCTGGCGCGGGACTACCGACGGCTGCGTGGGTACCCCTACATCCTGTTTCTGGTCGGTCTCGGCCTTCTCCTGCTGCCGTTGACCCCACTCGGCGTCGAGATCAACGGGTCGAATATCTGGATCCGGATCGGTCGGCTGAGTTTCCAGCCGGCCGAAGTCGCGAAGATCGTGCTGTCGATCGCGTTCGCCGCCTACCTAGCAGAGAAGGCCGACGTGCTGCGCGAAGCTGGGCCCCGGGTGTTCGGGCTGGTCTTGCCGCGACCCCGAGACCTGGGCCCGATCGGCATCATGTGGGGCGCCAGCCTGCTCGTGCTGGTCGGGCAATCCGATCTCGGCACGTCGTTGCTCTTCTTCGGTCTGTTCGTGGCGATGGTCTACGTGGCGACCGAGCGCCCGAGCTGGCTGGCAGTCGGGGCAGTGCTGTTCGCCGCCGGCGCTGTGTTCGCCTATACCCAGTTCGCCCACGTGCGGGTGCGCATGTCGTCGTGGCTCGACCCGTTCAGCAACTACGACCGCAACTACCAGGTGATCCAGGGTCAGTACGGGTTTGCCTGGGGCGGGATGTTGGGTCGCGGTTGGGGCCTCGGTCGACCGGGCCTGACGCCGCTCGCCAAGAGCGACTTCATCACCGCGGCGATCGGCGAGGAGCTGGGCATCGTGGGACTGCTTGCCGTGCTGCTGTTGTACGGCGTGATCGTCGTGCGCGGGTTGAAGACGGCGCAGACCAGCACGGATCCGTTCGCCAAACTGCTCGCCGCAGGTCTCTCGTTCGTGTTCGCGGTGCAGGTCTTCGCGATCGTCGGCGGCGTCACGCGTCTGCTGCCGCTCACCGGTCTGACCACTCCGTTCATGTCGCAGGGCGGCAGCTCGATGTTGGCGAACTGGATCGTGCTCGGCCTGATCCTGGTCATCAGCAACCACGCCCGCCGACCTCGAACGCCTGTCCAGGCACAGATCGACGAGGGCGGTGTCGCCGAACTGTCGAGCGATGCCACCTCAGTCATCCATCTGCCGCGCCGAGGGTTCCCCGGGCCGAGGCCGGAGCCGAAGACGGCCACCACGCCGACCGAACCTGACGACGATGACGGCCACGCGGTGAGACGCCGTTGGTCCGACGAGCCGACCCAGGTGGTGGCCGTACCCCCCGATTCGGCCGGCGCCGCGACCCAGGCGATCCCGAGCGTGGACGAGGCGACCCAAGCGATCCCGGCCACCACGACGCGAGCGGGGGAGGACCGATGAACCGCCCGATCCGACACATGGCCGTGGTCGTCGGCCTGATGTTCCTGGCCCTGATGGTGAATGCATCGTTCACGGTGATCTATCGCCAGGGATCGTTGGCCGCTGACTCGCGCAACGTGCGGGTGCGCGACACCGAGTTCGCCCAGGACAGAGGACAGATCCTGGTCGGCACGACGGCCGTCGCCACCACCGCCAAGGTGAACGACCCGTTCGGGTTCCAGCGGTCGTACCCAGAAGCCAAGCTCTACGCCCAAGTCACCGGGTACTACAGCTACGACTACGGGCGCACTGGGCTGGAGTCGTCGTACAACGCCGAACTCGCCGGCAGTGCTGCCAGCCAGACCCTCGACCGGCTTGTCGACACGGTCACGGGCGCCGTACCGAAGGGCGCCACCGTCACGACCACGCTCAACGCCAAAATGCAGGAGGCGGCTGCGAAGTCGATGGGCTCCTACAAGGGTGCCGTCGTGGCCCTCGACGCGAAGACCGGGGCGGTGCTCGCCCTGCTGAGCACTCCGTCGTACGACCCGAACCAATTGGCGAGCCATGATCTCCCCGCCGCCCGAGCAGCCTGGGAGCAGCTCAACGCCGACGCCAACAAGCCCTTGGCCGACCGGGCGTCCCGGGAGATCTACCCGCCCGGCTCGACGTTCAAGCTCGTGACCGCTGCCGCCGCGCTGGAGAACGGGATGACGGCCGACACGATGGTGGCGTCGCCAGCCCGACTGACGTACCCCAACTCGTCCGCGGTGCTGACCAACCAGGTGAACTGTGGCGGCGACCAGATCACGATCGACCAAGCCCTGCAAGTGTCCTGCAACACCGCTTTCGCCAACTTGGGCGCCACCGTCGGTGCCGAGAAACTTCGTGCCCAGGCAGAAAAGTTCGGATTCGGGCAGCGACAGCTCTCCGATCTCAACGGTGTCGCGAGCCGCTTCCCCGGCCAGGTCGACCAGGCTCAGTTGATGCAGAGCTCGATCGGCCAGTACGAGGTGGCGGCCAGCCCGCTGCAGATGGCGATGGTGGCCGCGACGATCGCCAACGACGGAATCCGGACCGCCCCGTTCGTGGTATCGGAGATCCGTTCCCCCGACCTGCGGGTGCTCTACCGGCACGGAACGGACGCCACGCGGGCACTGTCGAGCGGCACGGCGACGGCCATGCAGCAGATGATGGTCAACGTGGTCCAGCAGGGCACGGGTACGGCTGCGCGCGTCTCGGGCGTCGTGGTCGGAGGCAAGACCGGTACGGCGCAGAGCGATCCGGCGCGTCCGCCGTACGCGTGGTTCGTCGCGTTCTCGAAGGATCCGGACATCGCCGTGGCTGTCTTCATCGAGAACGCGAACGTCGACCGTACGGACATCGCCGGCGGACGGCTCGCCGGGCCAATTGCTCGAGCCGTGATCGAGGCTTCGCGGTGAGAGTCTCAGCTACGCTCAGCAGGCTCTCAAGTCGAGCGGTCACAATGCCTACCGTGACTGGCCTCGAGAGCCGGCGACAGGCGGAGGGATGTTGATGGCCGAACAGGGCAAGCTCCTGGGCGGCCGCTACCAGCTGGGTTCGGTGCTCGGCCGTGGCGGCATGGCCGAGGTACGGCGGGCCCGCGACACGCGCCTGAGTCGCGACGTGGCCGTCAAGCAGCTCCGGATCGACCTCGCCGGAGACCCGACCTTCCAAGCCCGGTTTCGACGGGAGGCACAAGCCGCGGCTGGGTTGAACCATCCCAACATCGTGAGCGTCTACGACACCGGCGAGGAACTCGACGAGGCGTCGGGGATCAAAGTGCCGTACATCGTGATGGAACTCGTCGCCGGGCACACCCTGCGCGACATCCTGCGCGAGGGCCGCAAGATCCTGCCCGAGCGGGCGCTCGAGATGACCATGGGCGTGCTGGACGCGCTGCAGTACAGCCACCAGGCCGGCATCATTCACCGGGACATCAAGCCGGCCAACATCATGCTCACCTACAACGGCCAGGTGAAGGTGATGGACTTCGGCATCGCCCGGGCGGTCAGCGACACGGCCGCATCCATGACCCAGACGGCCGCCGTGATCGGTACGGCTCAATACCTCTCGCCTGAGCAGGCCAGGGGGGAGACCGTCGACAATCGGTCCGACGTCTACGCCGCCGGCTGTCTCATGTACGAACTCCTCGTCGGCGAACCTCCCTTCACCGGCGATTCTCCGGTGAGCGTCGCCTATCAGCACGTGCGGGAGATCCCGGTCAAGCCATCTCACTTGGATCCGGTGGTCACTCCTGCCATGGACGCCATCGTGATGAAGGCGCTCGAGAAGGATCCGGCCAAGCGGTACCAGTCGGCCCGCGACATGCGCGACGACATCGCGCGGATCTTTGCCGGTGAGCAGGTGACGGCAGCCATCCCCGTACCCGCGTCGGAGCAGCCGACCGCCATCGTCGCTCCGCTGGTGACCGAACCGGCAGCAACTCCGGCGCCCGCCCGCCCCGCCGTACCCGCCCGAGCGATCGCCCCCGCGCCCACTCGGCGACGGAGCCGTACCGGCACCGTCATCGCGATCCTGTGTCTACTGCTGGCGTCGGCGCTCTTCGCGGGCTACTGGTTCATCCTTCGCACACCGACGCCCCCACCGGTCGCGAAGGTGCAGGTGCCGCAGGTCGTCAGCATGACCGTGCAGAACGCCACCGCGACGTTGGAGGAGAACAAACTCAAGGCCCAGGTCCAACAGGTCGAGGGTGCCGACGACGCGACGGTCAACACCGTCGTCGTGCAGAACCCGACCCGCGGCACCAGCGTGGATCAAGGTTCGACGGTCGTGATCACGGTGAACGTCGGGCCCGCCAAGGTAGCGATTCCCGACGGATTGGTGGGGCAGAACAAGGACCAGGTGAAGACCCAGCTCGACCAGCTCGGGTTCACCAAAGTGACGCTCGTCGAGGCCACCACCGAGCCGCCGACGGCGGTCGCGAACGCCGTGATCACGGTGAATCCGGCGTCCGGGGCCGTGATTGCCAAGAGCACCCCGATCACCGTCACGTTTGCCACCGGAAAGTCGGCGGTTCCGAACCTGATGGGCTACTCGCAGCAGGCCGCGGTCCAGCGATTGAAGGACGCGGGGTTCCCCAGCGTCAAGGTCACCGAGCGGGAATCCACCGACTCTCCCGGCACCGTGATCGACTCCGACCCCAAGGCCGACACCGTCGTACCTCGCACGACCACCGTGACCATCGTCATCGCGAAGGCCGCTGCCCCGCCGACGACCGTGGTGACGGTGACCGCTCAGCCGAGTACGCCGACGTCCAGTTCCACGCCCTCGGGGCGGAACTCCTGAGCCGCTGCCGCACGGGGATGGGAGAGTAGGGCCCATGGCTCGGATCCTGGTCGTCGACAACTACGACTCCTTCGTCTACAACCTCGTGCAGTACCTCGGCCAAATCGGCGCCGAGGTCGAGGTCTGGCGCAACGACGACCCCCGGTTCGCCGACGATTCCTGGGCCGACGGATTCGACGGCGTGCTGCTGTCACCGGGCCCCGGCACCCCTGAACGAGCTGGTGTGTGCATCGATCTCGTCCGGCGCTTCGGTGAGCGGATGCCGATCTTCGGCGTCTGTCTCGGGCTGCAGTCGATGGGCGTCGCGTACGGCGGTGTCGTGGACCGCGCTCCCGAACTGCGTCACGGTAAGACGAGTGAGGTGTTCCACATCGGTCAGGGCGTCTTCGCGGGCCTGCCGTCGCCGCTGCGCGCGACCCGGTACCACTCGCTCGCGATCCTGCCCGAGACTCTGCCGGAGGACCTGGTCGTCACGGCGTGGACCGACGACGGCGTGATCATGGGCGTACGGCACGCCCGCCTGAGCGTCGAGTCGGTCCAGTTCCATCCGGAATCGGTGCTCACCGAGGGCGGCTACCAGATGCTCGCCACCTGGCTGGTCGAGTGCGGTGACCCCGACGCACCCCGCCGGGCGCGCGACCTGGCTCCGCTCATGGCGGTACGGCCGGCTGTATGAGTCTCAACGGGAGGGTTTGGCGTACCTCAGGTCGACCGCTCCGGCGTACGGCTCCATTCGCAGGTCGGCAACGCGTTTCTCGCTGTAGCCGAGGCCGTACTTGTCGGCGTACCGCCGATAGACCGTGAGGTACGAGGAACTCTCCAGCGCAGCCTCCAGCCGCAGCTGGTCGCCGATGGCGGCGATGACGTACGGCGGGGCGTACGGGATGCCGTGCAGCACCACCGTGTTGCCCACGCACTTGACGCCCGTGCGGCTGGTGACCCGCTGTCCTTGGATCGTCATCGCCTCGGCACCGCCCGACCACAAGGCGTTGACCACCGACTGGATGTCCTGCTGATGCACGATCAGCAGTTCCTCGGCGACTCCGGCCGGCTTGACCGACAGCGGCGCATCGGTCAGCGTCACCGACACAGCGGGTCCGCGGACAGCGCTGAGGGCCGCAGCTTCGGCCGCGGCGGAGGTGTCGACGGGTACGGCTCCCTCCTGCTGGGCTTGGCGGTCGACATCGGCGCGCAACTGTCGTACCTCGTCGGCGAGTTCCCGGTTGCGAGCCGCCTGGTCGCGGACCAACTGGATCAGGTCGGTGTTGCGGTTCGGGCGCAGGTCCTGGCCTCGTGCGGCCAGCGCTGCGGAGGCGATCATGAAGCCTGCGACCAGCAGAGCCACGAGGGTGAGCGCTCGGAGGCGAGGGGTACGTACGCGTCGTCGCGACAACTCGGCCCGCACGAACAACCGCCGCAGACGCGCTGCCAACGGCCGTCGGGACATCGTCTCCTCCTCGCGGGCGGCGATCGTGACGCCGTAGCAACGTGGTCACGACGCGGGCGGAACGGGCGCACCGGTGCGCATTGACTACCCTAGTGCGGACAGGAAGTGAGGTGCTCCAGTGCCCGAGTCCAAGACGCGCAAGGCTGCTGACGAGAAGAAGAAGCTCAAGCGCGCCCAAGAGCTCGAGAAAAATCGAGTCGACCGGGCCCGTCGCACGTCGTTGCCCGGTGAACGTGCCTGGGTGCCACCGCTGTTCATCACGGTCGGACTGCTCGGGGTGGCGTGGTTGATCGTCTACTACATCGCGGGCTGGCAGATTCCGTTCATCCGTGACCTCGGCAATTGGAACATCCTGATCGGTATGGGCCTGATGGGCTGCTCGTTCGTCATCTCGACGTTCTGGAAGTAGCGGCGACCTCGACGGAACGCAGCCGACCCTTGCGGGTGACGAGCGGCCGAGTTCGGCAGAGCCGTACCCCCGATGCGGCGGGCAACGTCGCCGAGTGCCGCCTGCGCTGGACTTTGCATCGTTAGGATCACAGAATGACGATGACCTGGCGGGCCCGGATCCTCAGCGCCGAGGAACTGAGCGAACTGCGGGCCGACCCATCCCTGGCGCGCGAGTTCGTTCACCGTGACGACCACCCGCTGGAGTTGAAGCGAACGTGGTACGGGCTGAAGTGGATCATGGTCCACGACGACCGGATCGAGGGCGGCGCCGAGGATTCGATTCTCGGTGGGGCCGAGATCGGCGAGCGGATCGGGACCAGCCCGGCGCGACTCGTGGGGCCCGACGAGGTCGCCGAGATCAGCCTCCAACTGGCCGAGGTGACGCCGGATCACATTCGGGACGGCTTCGACATCCGCACGATGATGCGCGAGGCGGTCTACCCCCCGATCTGGGACCAGCCGGACGTGCTCGAAGGCAAGCTCGTGCCCGCATTCACGAAGCTCAAGAAGTTGTACGCCAAGGCCGCCGAACAGCGGGCCGCGATTTTGATCGTGGTCTCCTGACGCCGACGGCCGCGGCTCAACTCGTGGGTCGCAACAGCGGGAACAGGATGGTCTCGCGAATGCCCGCCGACGTGAACAGCATCAGCAGTCGGTCGATCCCGAGCCCCATGCCGCCCATGGGCGGCGCGCCGAATTCCAAGGCCTGCAGGAAATCTTCGTCGAGTTGCATCGCCTCGGGGTCACCGGCGGCAGCCGCGAGCGACTGAGCGGTGAGTCGTTCGCGCTGGATGACCGGATCGATCAGCTCCGAGAAGCCCGTGCCTCGTTCGACGCCGCCGATGAACAGGTCCCAGGCCTCGACCAGTCGGGGGTCGTCGCGATGCGCTCGGGCCAGCGGCTGGGCGATCGCCGGGTAGTCGCAGACGAACGTCGGCTGCACGAGGGTCTTCTCCACCACCTCGCTGAACAGTTCCATCGCCATCTTGCCCAGGCCGACGCCGGGCTTGTACGCGATCTGCCGCTCGTCGGCGATCTGCATGAGCCGCTCCAGTGAAGTGCCGGGCGTGATTTCTTCGCCGAGTGCCTCGCTGAGCGCCGGGTAGAACGACAGCCACGGCCACTCACCGTCCAGGTCGATCTCGCCGGTGTCGCTCGTGATCACCCGGCCGCCGAGCACCCGGTCGGCCGCGTCCACGATCATCTGCTGGGTGATCGCCGCGATCGTGAATTGGTCTCCCCACGCCTGGTAGGCCTCCAGCATCGTGAACTCCGCCGAATGCGAGGAGTCGATGCCCTCGTTGCGAAAGATCCGGCCGATCTCGTACACCCGATCGGCGCCGCCGACCATCGCCCGCTTGAGGTACAACTCCAGCGCGATCCGCAGGGTCATCGGGATGTCGAAGGCGTTGAGGTGCGTGCGGAAGGGGCGGGCTGTTGCCCCGCCGTGGATCGTCTGGAGCACCGGCGTCTCGATCTCGAGGTACCCCGCGTCGTCGAGGGTCTTGCGCAGCGACCGGACCACGGCGGCGCGGGTCCGCACCATGTCGCGCGCCTCCGGCCGTACCAGCAGGTCGGCGTACCGCTGCCGTACCCGCGTCTCTTCCGACAACTCCTTGTGCAGTGTGGGAAGCGGGCGGAGCGCCTTGCCCGCGACAGCCCACTCGCTGGCCAGCACCGACAACTCGCCGCGCTTGGAGGCGATGACCCGCCCCCGTACGTACAGGAAGTCGCCCAGGTCGACCTCGGTCTTGAATCTCGCCAGCGATTCCTCCCCGACTTCGGCCAACGACACCATGACTTGCAATCGCTGACCGGGATCGTCGGCGGAGAACCCGTCCTGCAAGGTCGCGAAGCACAGCTTCCCCGATACGCGCAGGAACACGACTCGGCCGCCGATCCCGACGACGTCGTCGGTCTCCTCCCCGGCCCCCAGGTGCCCCCAATGCTCGCGGACCATCCTGAGCGGGTGCGTGCGATCGACATGCACGGGGTACGGCTCCCGCCCCTGGGCGAGCATGCGATCCCGCTTGTCGAGCCGTACCCGCATCTGCTCGGAGAGCTCCCGCTCGGCGTTCGGGGCGTCGGTGTCGGGTCGCACGGCGTCAGTCACTCGGGACATGTTATCGGTGTCCGCCGGTCGGTTCCCTGGGGAAGCGCTGATCAATGCTGTTCGGAGCGAGGATGTGCCGGGGCGGGATGAGCCGATACCACCTCATCTCGTGGTCGTACCGGGCGTACGGGTAGAGATGTGGGGGTGGCGGACCGCCCGATCCGGTGCGCCGCAGCCGGGACATGATTGATCAGCGTTTCCCTAGACTGGCGCTCATGACCTACGGCCCAGCAGACCCGCAGCACCCTTACGGTCCCCCCGGCGGCCAGCCGGGCTTCAACCCGGCTCCGTACGGGCAGCCACAAGCGCCGTACCAGCCGCAGCGCGGCCAGGGTGGGTACGGCCCCCCGCCGGTCCGGCGTACGGCCAACCCACGTACGGCCAGCCGTATCCGCCCCCGATGCCTGCTCAGGGCGGCCAGTTCGGGCCGCCTCCCCCCCATCCGCAAGGACCGCCGCAGCCGTCGCCGGTGGGTCCGCCGCACTCGGCCGGCCAACCGCCGGTGTCTGCCGGCGCTCCCTCGGCCGTACCCGGCGGCTGGGCGCCCGTCCAGCAGGCGCCGAAGCCCGTCACGCCGGTGCCGGAGCCGGTGTCGAAGAAGCCCGACTTCGAGTCGCTGACGATGCCCATGTCGACGTCGGACGAGATCCCTGGCCGTGAGATCACCGCCACCCTCGGGGTGGCGATCGGCGTGACGACCCGGTCGAGGGACACCCGGATCGGGCCGGAAACCGTGGCCCTGCTCACCCGCGCCCGTCAGGACGCGCTGTCGGCTCTGGCCGACATGGCCGAGAGCGCCGGCGCCGACGCGGTGGTCGGTCTCCGCTTCGACGGCGGCCAGCTGGCCGACAACCTGCACGAGATCGCGGCGTACGGCACCGCCGTCACCCTGGCCCCGATCCCAGCACCCGCGGTCGAAACCGAGGCACCCACGTCACCCGAGGTCACCGACGACAGCTCAGTGACCTCGTGGGCCGACGCGACGCCGGGCCCCGGATTCGACCCGCACACGGCTGAGAACGTGCCGATGTCGGACCCCGACATCGGCAACACGCACCGTTCGCCCCGATCGGCTACACCCATCCACGGGCAGAACCCCGAACACGACGCGCAACTCCGACAGCAGTACGGGCAGTGAAACGGCTCCCCGACGACGGTTTCCGTCGGGTCTTATGTGTGGTCGCCCACCCCGACGACATGGAGTACGGCTCGTCGGCCGCTGTCGCTCATTGGGCCGATCGGGGGGTGGAGGTGTCGTACCTGCTGCTCACGAGCGGCGAAGCCGGCATGCAGCGACCCCCGGCCGAGGTCGGGCCGCTGCGCGCCGCCGAACAGCGGGCGGCGTGCGACGTGGTCGGTGTGTCGCGGCTGGAGATTCTCGACCATCCCGACGGCATGCTCGTCTACGGGCTAGACCTGCGGCGCGACATCGCCCGGGTGATCAGGCAGGTACGGCCCGACGCGGTGGTGACCGCCAATTTCGACGTCGAGGCGTACGGAGGCTTCAACCAAGCCGACCATCGGGCGGCCGGGCTCGCCACGGTGGATGCGGTGCGTGATGCCGACAACACCTGGGTGTTCCCGGAGATGGCCGAGCACGGCCTGCCGAAGTGGGGGACCGGGTGGATCCTCGTCGCCGGACACCCGGAGCCCACCCACGGAGTGGAGGTGTCCGAGGCCGATGTGGCGAAGTCGGTCGCGTCGTTGGAGGCGCACCAGGCCTACCTGGCCGATCTGCCCGGCCATCCCAAGCCCGCCGAGTTCATCCCGGAGATTCTGCGTCATGGTGGCGATGCGCTCGGAGTTGATCACGCCGTACTGTTCCGTGCGTACGACCTGGCTGGGTTCGGTGGAGAGGACTGACATGTTTGCGCTCGTGTTGACGGTGATCGGCGACGACCGGGCCGGTCTGGTGCACGCCCTGGCCGAGGTGATCGCGGGCCATGGCGGCAACTGGGAGAACAGCCGGCTGGCCCGTCTGGCGGGCAAGTTCGCCGGAGTGGTCGAGGTCGGGATCGACCCCGCGTCGGTCGATGAGCTGGTCGCCGCGCTGGCGTCCCTCGACGGCATGCTCGAGGTGACCGCCCACCCGGCCACACCGGCTCCGGAGACCCAGACAGTGCAGTTCGCGCTCAGCCTGGTCGGGGCCGACCATCCCGGGATCGTGCAGGAGATCTCGGGCGTGCTGTCCGGGGCGGGTGTGAACGTGCTGGAGTTGTCCACCGAACAGCAGGACGCTCCGATGGCCGGAGGCAAGGTCTTCGTCGCCGACGCGATCCTGGAGGCTCCCGCGGGCACCGACATCGACTCACTGGCCCGTGACCTGGAACGGCTCGCCACCGACCTGATGGTCGACATCTCCGTCGACGCATGACAGCGTCTCGGTCGCGTTGGTGATCGATGCCCGAGGCGGGTGCCACGAGCACTTGATGAGTGAGCACTCACTCATTATGATGCTCGACTGTGACTCGTGCCCGACCACTCGCGCCTGAACAGAGGCGGGCAGCCATCATCACGGCTGCCCGACCTCTCGTGCTGGCGCACGGCGGGACAGTGACGACCCGGCAGATCGCCGACACGTGCGGGGTAGCGGAGGGGACCCTCTTTCGGGTCTTCGAGACCAAGGAAGACCTTGTCACCGCGGTGATCGACGACATTCTCGATCCCGAGTCGGTGGTGGCGTCGCTGCGGTCGATCGACCCGCACGCAACGCTGGCGGACGCCGTTCGCCGAATCGTCGAGATCATCGGGGACGAGGGACGCCAGATCAGGGCCCTGATGATGGCGATGCACCTGCGGGCGGGCCAGGGAACCGGCGGTCCGCCCGAACCCGACCCGACGAGTCACCAGAAATTGATGCGACGGCACGCGGCCGTCGCGAGTACGCTCACCGAGGTCGTGGGCAGGTACGGCCCACACCTTCGCGTCTCAGCCCACGTCGCCGGCGCTTTCATCCAGGCCACCACCGTCGCCACGTCGATGCCCGGTATGCCCGAAGAGCTTCGGACCCCCGAGACCCTCGCAGGTCTCCTCTATCACGCCATTTCCGAGGAGCCACATGTTCAGTAATGCGCTCAACCGCCTGCTCGCGAGTGGGCTGCGGCCCTACCTCGGTCCGCTCCTGGTGGTCGTCGGTCTTCAGTTCGTAGCGACGCTGGCCGGGCTGGAACTGCCCACGCTCAACGCCCAGATCATCGACAACGGCGTAGCCAAAGGCGACACCGCCTACATCTGGAGCCACGGGTTGATCATGCTCGGGGTCAGCATGATCCAGGTGGTCGCCCAGGTTTCGGCCGTCTATTTCGGCGCTCGGATCGCGATGGGATTCGGGCGGGACACACGGGCCCGGATCTTCGATCGGACGCTCGAGTTCTCTTCCAGGGAAGTGAACCGCTTCGGTGCGCCGTCGCTCATCACCCGGACGACGAACGACGTTCAGCAGGTGCAGATGCTCGTGCTGATGACGTGCATCATGATTCTCGGCGCCCCGATCACGATGGTCGGCGGCGTCATCATGGCGTTGCGGACGAACCTCACGATGACCTGGATCGTGTTCTTCGCGGTCTTGGCGATGGGCGTCCTGATCGGATTCTTGCTCACCCGGATGGGCCCCCTGTTCGGGTTGATGCAGAAGCGGATCGACACCCTCAACCGGGTGCTGCGCGAGCAGATCTCCGGAATCCGAGTCGTGCGAGCCTTCGTGAGGGAGCCGTACGAACGCGACCGGTTCGCGCGCGCCAATGCCGACCTGACGGGTACGGCGTTGTCCGTCGGTCGGCTCATGGCCACGATGTTCCCGGTCGTCATGCTGATCATGAACGTCTCGACGGTCGCCGTGTTGTGGGTTGGCGCCCACCAGATCGACAGCGGTGACATCGAGGTCGGCCAGTTGACCGCGTTCATCACCTACCTCATGCAGATCCTGATGAGCGTCATGATGGCGACGATGATGCTGGTGATGGTGCCGCGTGCCGCGGTCTCCAGCGAACGGATCATGGAGGTCCTGGACACCCAGTCGACCGTGGCACCACCCGTCCACCCGGTGACGACGGTGACCGAGTTCGGTGACGTTCGGTTCGACAACGTCGAGTTCACCTACCCGGGCGCGGAGGCGCCAGTGCTGAGCGGTCTCACGTTCGAGATCCGTCCGGGTCAGACGACCGCGGTCATCGGCTCGACCGGATCGGGCAAGTCGACGCTGGTCAACCTGGTACCACGGCTGTACGACGCAACCGCCGGCACGGTCGAGGTCGACGGTGTAGACGTGCGTGATCTCGACCCGGACCTCTTGTGGAGCCGGATCGGCCTCGTGCCGCAGAAGCCGTACCTCTTCTCCGGGACTGTGGCGAGCAACCTGCGCTTCGGGGCCCCGGACGCGACCGATCCGGAGTTGTGGCAGGCCCTGGAGGTGGCCCAAGCCGCTGATTTCGTCTCCGACATGGCCGAACAGTTGGATGCACCGATCTCCCAAGGGGGCACGAACGTGTCCGGCGGTCAGCGGCAACGCCTGTCAATCGCACGAGCCTTGCTGCGCAAACCGGACATCTACATCTTCGACGACTCGTTCTCTGCCCTCGACGTTGCCACCGACGCGCGGTTGCGAGCGGCTCTGGTGCCGGAGACGAAGGACGCGGCTGTCCTGATCGTCGCCCAGCGGGTGTCCACGATTCGTACGGCCGACGAGATCCTCGTGCTCGAGAACGGCCGGATCATCGGTCGCGGCACCCACGACGAACTCGTCCGGACGTGCCCGGAGTACGCCGAGATCGTCGACTCCCAGCTGAGCGCCGAGGAGGCAGCGGTATGAGCGACACGACGACCAAGACGGCCGAGGCGCCGAAGGTGGCCAACGAGCGGCCGAAGTTCGGGCCTCAGCGGCGCGGCGGCCCGATGGGGCACGGCCCGGGCATGGGCAGCGGAGAGAAGGCGGTCAACTTCGGGCCCTCGATGAGGCGCCTGGTCGGGCAACTCGCGCCGGAAAAGGTCAAGGTCACGATCGTCGTCGTGGTGGCCGCGATCGGCGTCGCCTTCAACGTGGTCGGCCCGAAGCTGCTAGGCAAGGCAACCGACGTCATCTTCAGCGGCGTGATTGGCAAGAACCTCCCGGCCGGGGCCAGCAAGGAGCAGATCGTCGCTGGCCTCCGGGCGCAGGGACAAGACAAGCTCGCCGACATGCTGAACTCGATGAATGTCGTGCCAGGACAGGGAATTCAGTTCGACCAGCTGTTTGCGTGGCTTGGCTTGGCGGTCGGGTTGTACGCCCTGGCCGCCCTGTTCACGTGGGCCAACGGCTGGATTCTGAACGGGATCGTGCAACGCACGGTGTACGGCATGCGCCAGAAAGTCGCGGCCAAGCTTGAACGGTTGCCGTTGTCGTACTTCGACAAGCAACCGCGCGGCGAACTGTTGAGCCGGGTGACCAACGACATCGACAACGTCTCGACGACCATGCAGCAGACGCTGTCGCAGTTGCTGACCTCCTTGCTGACCGTGGTCGGGGTGCTGGCCATGATGCTGACCGTGTCGTGGCAGTTGACTCTGATCGCCTTGGTGTCGATCCCGCTGTCGATCGTGCTGGTCGCCCTGATCGGCAAGCAGTCACAAAAGCGGTTCGCCGCGATGTGGCGCCACACCGGTGAGCTCAACGGCAAGATCGAGGAGGCCTTCACGGGTCACGCCTTGGTCAAGGTGTTCGGCCGGCAGCGCGAGGTCGCCACCGACATGCACGAGAAGAACGACGAACTGTTCGACGCCGCGTTCGGCGCCCAGTTCATCAGCGGCATCATCATGCCGGTCATGTTCTTCATCGGGAACCTGAGCTACGTCCTGGTCGCCGTGATCGGCGGGCTGCGGGTGGCCAGCGGTCAGATGAGTCTCGGTGACGTGCAGGCCTTCATCCAGTACTCTCGCCAGTTCACCCAGCCGCTCACCCAGGTGGCGTCGATGGCGAACTTGCTGCAGTCGGGGGTCGCGTCGGCCGAGCGGGTGTTCGAGGTGCTCGACGCCCCCGAGCAAAGCGCCGAAGCCGATGGAATCCTGCCGGAGCCGGTGCGCGGGCGGGTCGTCTTCGACGATGTGGATTTCTCGTACGACCCGGCCAAGCCGCTGATCGAAGACCTCCATCTCGTGGCCGAACCCGGTCAGACGGTCGCGATCGTCGGCCCGACCGGTGCGGGCAAGACGACGCTGGTCAACCTGGTCATGCGGTTCTACGAACTCGACGGAGGTCACATCAGCCTCGACGGGGTCGACATCACGACGATCCCGAGAGCCACGCTGCGTCAGAACGTCGGGATGGTGCTGCAGGACACGTGGCTGTTCCACGGGACGATCCGCGACAACATCGCGTACGGCAGGCCTGATGCGTCAGAACGCGAGATCCTGGCCGCTGCGGAAGCGACGTACGTGGATCGCTTCGTCCACTCGCTGCCTGACGGGTACGACACGGTCATCGACGAGGAAGGCAGCAATGTCTCGGCCGGTGAGCGACAGCTGATCACCATCGCCCGGGCGTTCCTCGCCGATCCGTCGCTGCTCATTCTCGACGAGGCGACCAGCTCGGTCGACACTCGAACCGAGGTGCTGGTTCAGCGGGCCATGGGCGCACTGCGGCAGGGCCGTACCTCGTTCGTCATCGCCCACCGGCTGTCCACCATCCGCGATGCCGACGTGATCCTCGTGATGGAACACGGCCGGATCGTGGAGCAGGGAACCCATGCTGGATTGCTTGCGGCCGGCGGCCACTACTACGACCTGTGCCAGTCGCAGTTCGCCGGCGCCGCGACCGACGACGAGGACAGTGCCACTGTGGTTCACGGCTGGCCGGTGGGTGCGTCAGGGGCACGTCAGGGCAGGAGTTGACGCTCTTCCGGTGGTCAGCCGCAGGGGGCATGACCGGGTCGCCCCTAGGCTGTCGGCCATGAGTACGAACACCCCGGTCATCTTCCCCGCGAGTCCGATGGATCTCGGCAAGGTCATGGGTACGGCGATCGCCGTGCTCAGGCGTCGGCTCGGCCTCTTCATCGGGCTGTCGGCTATTCCGGTCGTGGCATCGTTCGTGATCGTCCTGGCCGGCATCGCCGTGGTCGTCGTGTTGGCTGTGGCGTGGTTCGCGTCGATGACGAGCAGCCGGACGACCCCGGGGGCAGAAAGTGTCATCGGAAGTGTCATCGGCGCGTTCTTGCTCTATCTGCTGGTGGTCGGCGTGGCATCGATCCTGTCGGGCCTCGTTCAGATGTGGGCTCAGGGTCAGATGGTCCGCCTCGCCCACGAAACCATCGAGAATCGGTATCCGTCCTTCTCGGAACTGCGGCAACTGAATCGCGGCTATATGGGTCGCATCGTTCCCCTCTACTTGTTGGCCGGTCTCGCTGTGTTTGTCGTGGTGGGATTCGTCATGTTGCCGACGATGTTCGGTGTCTCCAGCGCGATCGAAGCCGCGACCCGAAGCGCGTCGAGGTCCAGCAGTGACGCTGCGGCGGCCGCGTTGTTGACCACCCTGGGATTCACGATCCTGTTGACGATCGTCTTCATGCTGGGTGTCTACTTCTTCGTGGTCCGGTTGGCCTACGTGCTGCAGGTGGTCGCCCTCGAAGGGCAGTCGGGCATGCAAGCGGTCAAGCGGGCCTGGGAACTGACCAAGGGCGTGTTCTGGCGGACCCTTGGTTACCTGCTGGTCGCCGGTCTCATCGTGTACGCCGCGTCGATGGTCATCAGTGTGTTCAGCAACGTCGTCGTCTCGCCGTTGGCGAGTTCGTCATCCAGTTCCAGCTCGTCGTCACCGCTTGACCTCGCCCAATCCGGTCTGCTGATGACGATTTTTGGGATCGTCCTCGCCCTCCAACTGCTCGTTCAGCTCATCACCATGCCGTTCCTCCAGAGCTATGTGACCGTGATGTACACCGACCGGATTCGCTCACTTCAGTACGGCGCCCAGGCTCCGACGTACGGGCAGGGCGGTCCGGCGTACGGACAGCCGGGTCAGGCGTACGGTCAGGGTCCTGGGTACGGCGGTCCCAGCGCTCAGGCGTACGGTCAGGGCGGTCAGGTGTACGGGCAGGGCGGTCAGCAGGGGTACAGCGCCTCCGGTGGTCAGCCGTACGTCACACCTCAGAATCAGTACGGCACTCCGCAGACCCCGTACCGCGCGCCGCAGACCCCGTACGGCCAATCGACCCCACCACCGTCGAGTCAGTCCAGCCCGCCTCCTGGCTACGGGCAGTCCGGGTACGGTCAGCAGCCTGGATGGGGCCAAGGCTCAACGGGTCAGCAGCCGGGTTACGGCCAGTCCGGGTACGGTCAGCAGCCTCCGTACGGGCAGTAGCTGCGGTCGACCTTCCTACACTCGGCGCCCTCGCTTCGGCGATGGGCGCCGACGTGCGTCCTCGAGAGATCGCCGGAACCCCACTAGATTCGGGGCCGTGGCAGACGATGTGACGGTGTTGACGGGGGCGGACGTCCTGGGCCGAGGGGTGCGGGACATTGCGATCGAGGGTGGGCGAGTCATCCCCGATCCGGGCCCGGGAGTGCGGCGGGTCGACTGCTCAGGCTTGGTGATGCTGCCCGCGTTGGTGGACTTGCACACGCATCTGCGCGACCCCGGTCCGGGTACCGCGGAGACGATCGCGACAGGATCGGTGGCTGCGGCGAGGGGCGGGTACGGAGCGGTCTGCACGATGCCCAACACGGTTCCGGTGACGGATGCGCCGGAATGGGTTGCCTACCAGGTACGGCGAGGCCGCGAGTGCGGGCTTGTGGACGTGTTCCCGATCGGGGCGGTCACGGTCGGACAAGACGGGGAGGAACTCGCCGACCTCGCGGCGATGGGCGCCGTGGGCGTCAGGATCTTTTCCGACGACGGCCGATGCGTGGCGAGGTCTGACTTGATGCGCGATGCGCTCGTCGAAATCCGTTCGTTCAACGGGGTGTTGGCCCAACATGCGCAGGATCCGCTGCTGACGCGGGATGCGCAGGTGGATGCGGGGATCGCCGAGGCCGTCGGGCTGCCTGGCTGGCCGACGATGGGGGAATCGGTGATCGTGGCTCGGGATGCGTTGATGGCGGCGGAGCTCGGTGCACGCGTGCATGCCTGTCATGTGTCGACGCGAGCGACGGTCGAGGTGGTCCGGTGGGCCAAGGCCCAGGGATTCCCGGTGACCGCCGAAGCGACTCCGCATCACCTTCTGCTCGATCACACCACGGCCCTGACCGGCGATCCGCAGTTCAAAGTCAACCCGCCGTTGAGGTCCTCCGACGACGTCAGAGCCGTTCAAGAAGCGTTGGTCGACGGCACGATCGATGTCGTCGGTACCGATCATGCGCCGCACCCGCCGGCCTCGAAGGCCGGCGACTGGTGCGGCGCGTCCATGGGGATGCTCGGGCTTGAAACAGCCCTCGCGGTGGTCGCGGACACCCTCGTCCGCCCAGGACGACTCACGTGGGCGGATCTCGCGGATCGCATGAGCGTCAAGCCGGCGAGCATCGCCGGCTTGACCGATCACGGTCATGACCTGTCACCGGGGACGCCGGCGACGCTGTGCCTGGTCGACCCCGACCGCGGCTGGGCCGCGGCCGGGGTCGACCTGGCCAGCATCGCCGGCAATACGCCGTACGAGGGACGTCATTTCCACGCCAAGGTTGTAGCCACGATTCTGAGGGGCAACGTGACCTTCGACCTCGATCACCGGTTCGCCTAGGGGGAGAGCCGGCGTCGGCTCCGCGTCATTCCGAGAGGACTGAGCGGACCCGAGCAACCCGTCTCTGACCTGCGCTAGGAACGGCTGGTCGGCGTCAAGCCAGGTGACGCTTTCCAGCTCGTGGGCTGACAGCCAGCGCACCTGGTCATGTTCGGCTGGGGAGGGGTTACCGGTGATCACGGTGGCCCACGCCAGCCTCAACTCGGCATCGGTGTTGATCGGCACGGTGAGGTCAAGCCACGGCCCCACCTCGATCGCACACCCCAATTCCTCACGAATCTCTCGGGTCAGGGCGTCGGCAGGAGCCTCTGCGCCCTCCACCTTCCCGCCAGGGAATTCCCATCGACCCGCCAACGCCGGGGGATGGGCACGACGCGCAGAGAGGACCCGTCCGTCTCGCACAATTGCGGCGCCCACGACCTGGATCACGCGGGCGAGGGTACCGGACACGTCGCCGGACCGAGACTCTAGGCAACAGCCGGGCGGAACCGGCACGAACGACGGCAAAAACGAGCCTTGCTGCGAATAATCGCAGTAACCCGCGTTTTTGCCGTCGTTCGTGCCATCACCGGGCTGATCGGCGCCCCGGAACACGGAACTGGCGGTACAACTTTGCGATCCACGAGACCACGTAAGCGAGGTAGAGCACCAGCGCGACGACCGGGGCCCAAGTGGGCAGAGGTTTGCCAAGAGCGACAGCCCACATCACAACCTGCATCGAGATGAGGAGCACCAGGGTCGCTGCACCGAACCGAGACATCGGGTCGGAGATTCGGCGAACGGCCTCGGGGTAGTTCTCGGGGCGGCGCCAGTAATCGGGATTCGGAACGTTGACCAGCCCAGACGGGATGCGCTTCAACAGCAGGGGCATCAGCCAGAACACGAGGGCAATCAACGCACCGACGACGGCAGACATGGTGAGCGAACTGGCTTTCGAATCCCAGCGGGTGACCTGGCCATCGAAACCCATCTTCCCGGGCGACTGGGCCGGGAGGGTCAACGCCTCGACGACCCACCACACCCCGTAAGCAACCGAGGCGATCGCCAGAGCCCACCTCCCCGGAAGCCAATCCACGTCGTTCACTGTACAGCATCCGTGAAGTGTCGACGCGACGGCAGCCTCCTGCGGGGCTGCCCCGGCGCTGCGGGTCCGTGTCGTCGCCGGTTGGTGCCGGCAGTGGGGGTTCGGTGTCGTCGCCGGTTGGTGCCGGCAGTGGGGGTTCGGTGTCGTCGCCGGTTGGTGCCGGCAGTGGGGGTTCGGTGTCGTCGCCGGTTGGTGCCGGCAGTGGGGGTTCGGTGTCGTCGCCGGTTGGTGCCGGCAGTGGGGGTTCGGTCTCGCCATCGGATGCTGCTGGCACGGGGGTTCGGTTTCGCCATCGGTACCTGCCGGTGCGGAGTCTCCTTCGGCGCGGAGACCGTGACTACGACACTCCGTAGTATCTTGACGTCAAGGCATCCGATCGTGCACACTCGCCTCGGCTGGATCAACGAACCGGCGGGACGAGGAAACTCGCAGATGCGTGGGCATGAGAATGACCCGCGTTTGTCGAATGTTTGCTGTTGCGTCGCCGCACACATTCTTGACGGAAAATCGATCCCCGGGCTAATACACCTCAGGCAGCCTCATGGCCCAGGTGAATACTTTGCGATGATCGCTTGCAAGACCTGCGGCTGATCGAGACCTCGGGTCTCCAGCACACTCTCGACGGCGCTCGTCGCGAGGTCCTCAAGCGAGGGCCCAGCTTCGTACAGCCACGCTCGCTCGCTGACACGACGTGCGACGAAACCTTTCTTGGCAAGGCGATCCAGCACCGTGAGCACGGTCGTGTACGCCACTGGATCAGCCAGTCTCTCCTGCACGGACCTCACCGCCAGGGGTTGCTCGGCCGCCCAAAGGACATCGAGCACCTTGCGCTCCAGAGCCCCGAGAAACGACACCAGATAAGAATGTCAAACCCCGGAGTTGGCGTCTACGACGCGGCGTAGTAGGTTGCGCTTTCATGAGTTCGGAGACTCTTGCCCGTTGGCAATTCGGGATCACCACGGTCTACCACTACTTCTTCGTCCCGATCACGATCGCGCTGTCGCTGCTGGTAGCCGTGCTGCAAACCGTCTGGTTCCGCACGGGCAACGACGCCTACCTCCGCCTCACGAAGTTCTACGGCAAGTTGCTCCTCATCAACTTCGCGATGGGTGTCGTCACCGGCATCGTCCAGGAGTTCCAGTTCGGCATGAACTGGTCGGAGTACAGCCGCTTCGTGGGCGACATCTTCGGCGCGCCGCTTGCGCTCGAAGCCCTCATCGCCTTCTTCCTCGAATCCACGTTCCTCGGCATGTGGATCTTCGGGTGGGACAGGTTGAGCCGCAAAGTCCACCTGACGACGATCTGGCTGGCTGCCATCGGCACGCTGATGAGCTCGATCTTCATCATCGCCGCGAACTCGTGGATGCAGAATCCGGTGGGTGCGACGTACCGGAACGGCCGCGCAGAGCTGACCGACTTCGGTGCCGTCCTGACCAACCCGATCTTCCTCACCCAGTGGCCCCACACCGTCATCGCCGCGACGATGGTGGCCGGCGGATTCGTCGCCGGTATCGCGGGCTGGCACCTGGCCAAGCTGAACAAGGCCGGCGATCAGGCACCCAAGGACGACGTCAGCGCCTTCCGGATCGGCGCCAAGTTCGGCGCATGGGTGCTGCTGATCTCAGGTCTCGGCATGATCCTGACCGGCGACATGCTCGGCAAGCAGATGACCCAGGTGCAGCCCATGAAGATGGCGGCGGCCGAGGCTCTCTACACGACGACCACGAACGCACCGTTCTCGATCTTCACGATCGGCTCGCTCGACGGCTCGCGGGAGGTCTTCTCGATCAAGGTGCCCGGCGTGCTGAGCCTCTTGGCCGGCGAGGACACCGTGAAGGGCATCGACGACCTCAAGAAGGACTACGCCGCCAACGGCTTCCAGCACGCCGATGGCAGCCAAGGCACCCTCCAGAAGGACTTCGCCGCGAAGCTGAAGTCCATGAACGTCGACCCGACGCCGAACATCCCGGTCAGCTACTGGACCTTCCGCATCATGATGGGACTCGGTTTCGTCGCGATGGCGTTCGGTCTGTGGCTGCTGTGGATCCTGCGCAAGGGCGGACTGCCCAAGGACACCCGCCTGTGGACCTTCGCGATGATGTCGTTGCCGCTGATGCCGCTGTTCGCGAACTCGTTCGGCTGGATCTTCACCGAGATGGGTCGTCAGCCGTGGATCGTGGCGGGCGTCATGCCGACGATGATGGGTGTCTCGCCTACGGTCACGCCGGGTGAAGTGATCTTCTCGATGGTGGTGTACACCCTGGTGTACGGCGCACTGGCCGTCGTGGAGCTCGGCTTGCTGCGCAAGTTCATCCACAAGGGTCTGCCGCCGGCGACCGCTCCCGATGTCACGACGACCAAGGACGACGAAGACGCACCTTTGTCGTTCGCCTACTGAGAGGGGGGTCGACATGCTTCTCGAAACCATGGTGAACCCGAGTTGGCTGCAGGTGCTGTGGCTGATCCTCGTCGCGGTGTTGTGGGTCGGCTACTTCTTCTTGGAGGGCTTCGACTACGGCGTGGCGATGCTGCTGCCGTTCGTCGGCAAGAACGACCTCGAGCGCCGGGTCATGGTCAACACGATCGGCCCGGTCTGGGACGGCAACGAAGTGTGGCTGCTCACCGCCGGTGGCGCGATGTTCGCCGCTTTCCCCGGGTGGTACGCGACCGCGTTCTCCGGCCTGTACCTTCCGTTGTTCCTCGTGCTGATGGGATTGATCCTGCGAGGCGTGGCCTTCGAGTACCGCGGCAAGCGGCCCGAATGGGAATGGCGGAATCGCTGGGACTGGGCGGCCGCGGTGGGCTCGTTCATCCCCAGCCTCGTCTTCGGCGTGGGGTTCGCGAACTTCCTGCTCGGCCTTCCGGTCAAGAACCTCGAAACCATCGGCGGCCAGGTGCCCCTGTTCGGCGGCACGTTCCTCGGCCTCTTCTCGCCGTTCGCGCTGCTCGGCGGGCTGATGTTCGTGGCCCTGTTCATCCTCCACGGAGCCACCTTCGCGGCCCTCAAGACCGCGGGTGAGATCCACGATCGGTTGAAGGGCATCGCCGTCAAGGCTGGTCTCGGCGCCGGCGCCTTGCTGCTGATCTTCATCGTGTGGGGGAACCTCCTGCCGACGTTGCCAGGTCAGCTCGGGGGCTTGCGCACCCTCGCCTGGATCGCCGGTGTCGGCGCCGTCGCTCTGGTCGGTGCGGCTGTCCTGATGACCCAGCGTGGCCGGGACGGTTGGGCGTTCATCGCCTCCGGTCTCGGCGTCGTGCTCATGGTCGTCATGATCTTCAGCCACCTCTACCCGGGGCTGGGCTTCGACAACACTGCGGTCATCACGGCGGGTGGCGTGCCGCTCGACGTCACCACCGCGTCGTCGTCGCCCTTGACACTGACCATCATGTCGATCGCCGCTGCCTGCCTGGTGCCGGTGGTACTGGTCTACCAAGCGTGGTCGTACAAGGTGTTTCGTCGCCGCATCAGCGTCGACATCCTGCCTGACGACACCAAGGCGCTGCCCGTGGGCGGCTGATGCCGAACCAGGGTCCCGTCGATCCGCGCCTCGTCCGCCGCGCCCGCGCGACCAGGGTCTTCCTGGCCGCCGGGGTGGCGGCGGGCAGCGGGACAGCCATGCTGGTCATCGGCCAGGCATGGCTGTTGTCGCGTTCGGTGGCCGACGTCGTGGAATCCGGCTCCATGGCGGGGGTGCCGTACGCCATCTCGATCTTGGCCCTGATCCTGACCGGTCGGGCCGTGCTGTCGTGGCTGACCACGTGGCTGGCCCACCGCAGCGCCGCGGCTGTGAAGAGCCAATTGCGTCGCGACATCATGCGGGCGCGGCTGGCGGACCCGGCGGGCGGCGCCGAATCGAGCGCCGGCCTGGTCACGCTGATGACGCAGGGTCTCGACGCGCTGGACGGGTACTTCTCCAAGTACCTGCCTCAACTCGTGCTCGCCGTCACCGTGCCGTTGATCGTCGGTGTGGCGGTGTTGTGGGCCGATTGGCAGTCGGCCGCGATCATGGCCGTCACCTTGCCGCTGATCCCGTTCTTCATGGCGTTGGTGGGCTGGACGACCGAGGCGCGGGTACGGCGTCGGTGGCGGTTCCAAACGCGGCTGGCTCGGCACTTCGCCGATCTGGTGGCCGGACTGCCGACCCTGCAGGTCTTCGGCCGGGCCCGCGCCCAAGCTGAGGGGCTGCGCCGTACCGAAGAAGCCAACCGCGACGAAACCCTCGCCACCCTGCGCATTTCCTTCCTTTCGGCGTTCGTGCTCGAACTGTTGTCGACGCTGGCCGTCGCGATCGTCGCCGTGACGGTCGGCACCCGGCTGGTCTATTTCGGCATCGACTTTCGCACCGCGTTGTTCGTGCTCATCCTGGCGCCGGAGGTCTACCTGCCCGTACGGCAGGTCGGCGTGCATTACCACGACTCCGCCGACGGGGTCGCCGCCGCCGAAGCGGCGTTCGCCGCGATCGAGCGAACCGGGGCGGCCGACGGGGGGCGGAACGACGTACCGGCCGGAGTGATCGAGCTCGTCGACGTCTCCCACTCCTATGTCGACGGAACACCAGTGTTGGAGGGGGTGTCGCTGACCCTGGCGCCGGGTGAGGTGGTCGGCGTGGCAGGGCCGAGCGGCACCGGCAAGACGACGTTGCTGTCAGTGCTGCTGGGTTACGTACGGCCGACCTCCGGGCACGTGAGCATGGGCGGGGTCTCGCAGGCCGACTACGCCGGACGCGCGTGGCGCAGGCAACTGGCGTACGTCCCTCAGACCCCGGGGCTGCTCGCCGCGACGGTGGCCGACAATGTACGGCTGGCCACCCCCACCGCCGACGACGCGACCGTCGCCGACGCGCTCCGGCGCGCCGGCGCGCCCGACTTGGCGCTGACCCGGGCCGTCACTGACGACGGCGAAGGACTCAGCGCCGGGGAGCGCCGACGGATCGGGGTGGCCCGCGCACTGCTGCGGATCGACTCCGGGGCGTCGGTATTGCTGCTCGACGAACCGACGGCCGGCCTGGACGCCGATGCCGAGGCCTCCGTGCTGCAGGCGGTTCGAACCAGCGGGGCGGCCGTCCTGGTGGTGTCGCACCGCCCCGCGGTGTTGCAGGCAGTGGACCGGGTCGTGACCCTCGAACCGGCGGTGGCCCGTGAATGACGTGGTTTCGCTCGTGAGGTCGCTGATCCGCGACGTGCCGCAGGGGTGGCGTCGGCTCGCTCTGTCAGTGCTGCTGGCCGCCGCCGCCAGTGCGTCGTCGGTGGCCTTGATGGGCGTCTCGGCCTGGCTGATCTCCAAGGCGTCGCAGCATCCACCGTTCCTCGAGTTGAGCGTCGCGGCCGTCGGTGTGCGTGCGTTCGGCATCTCGCGGGGGGTGTTCCGGTACGTCGAACGGCTCGTCGGGCACGACCTCGCGTTGCGGATGCAGTCGGCCCTGAGGCTGCGGACGTACGGGGCGCTGGCACGTACGACGCTGCTCGGTCGGCGTAAAGGCGACCTCCTGACGCGCGTCGTCGCCGACGTCGAGGCGATCACCGACATCGTCGTGAGGGTCGTGCTGCCGTTCGCGGCCGCGGTCGTGGTCATGGCGGGTACGACGGCGATGCTGGCCCGGTTCTCGGTTGCGAATGCCCTGGTCCTGTTGGGATCGGCGATTCTCGCCGGGTTGGTGCTGCCGATCTGGGCTCAGCGGGCGTCACGCCGGGCTGACGAGGCGGCCGTACCTCTGCGCGGTGTCCTGGCCGATCGGGTGCGAGAGACGGCCCGTCTCGCTCCCGACCTGGTCGCGTTCGACGCAGACGTGGCTGCCGTCGATCGGGTCGTCGAGGCGGACCTGGATCTGCGGGCCGTGGAACGGAAAGCCACGTGGGTACGGGCGGTGGCTGCCGGTGCCCAAGTGCTCGCCGCAGGAGGAGCCGTACTCGCAGCCCTCTGGATCGGTGGGCAGGCGGTCGCCGACGGGTCCATGGGGCCACGACTACTCGCCGTCCTCGTGCTGACACCGCTCGCCCTGCACGAAGTGCTCGGCGGGCTGGCTCAGGCGGCCCAGACTTTGACGCGAGCCAGAGCTGCCCTCGATCGGGTCGTGGCCGTGCTGGAGGCGCCCCCGGTTGGACGGGGCGACGTGGAGCTGGGTGCACCCGATCACGACCCGAGCGTCACCGCCGCAGGGCTGTCGATCGGGTGGCCTGGGCACGGGGTGGTCGCTTCGGGGATCGATTTCGAGGTACGGCGAGGGCGCGCGATCGCGGTCACCGGGCCGTCCGGGATCGGCAAGACGACCCTCGCGGCGACCGTGCTGGGGTTGATCCATGCGGTGTCGGGATCTCTCTCGACTCGCGGCCGGATCGGCTATCTCGCGCAGGACGCGCACATCTTCGCCACTTCGATCGCCGAGAACGTGCGGATCGGCAACAAGGACGCGACCGACGAGCAGGTCGACTCGGCGCTGGCCGCTGCCGGTCTCGACCTCGATCCCGCCCGCGTCGTCGGCGAAATGGGAGCCACCCTGTCGGGCGGCGAAGCGCGGCGGCTGGCGCTGGCGCGGCTGCTGGTCGGCGACTTCGACCTGCTGGTGCTGGACGAACCCACCGAGCACCTCGATCGCGAGACGGCCGAGGCGCTCGTGGCGGATATCTGGTCGGGCAAGGGGGAACGGCCCATTCTCGTCGTCACCCACGACCAAGCCGTGATCGATCGGAGCGACGTGGTGGTACGACTCTGAGGCTCCGGGTTCAGCGTTTCACGCGACGACCGCGGTTCCAGTCAGAACGCGAGCCACACGACCACGAGAACGATCAGGATGACGAACGCGGCGATGGCGAACGCCAACCGCTCGGGCCACCGCGGCCTCACGAGGGTGTAGCCGAGCGGCTCGACCATGGATGCCAGCCATTGACGGGCCACGGCCATCGGACCGGTCGATTCGGGCTTCGTCTGGTAGGTGACGTTGGTGGACCGGCTCCGACTCCAGCTTGACCTGGCCGTGGTGTTCTGCTCGAATACGAGCGTCACACCGATCTGCTTGCGCCTTTCGTCGATGGTGCAGTCGAGCCGTTGCTCGCTCTGTGCTCGGCCCGTGCTGTCGGCGGTCTCGGTGGTCCACTCGTCGGCATCCAGGTCGACGAGGACTCGGAAGCCGCGAGACGTGGGCGCCACGGAGTACGGGGTGCCGGTCGCCGACTCCACGAGCATCCGGGTGACTGGTGGAACGACAGCGGACATGACCGCAGGGTAGCCACAGGACTGAGTCAAGATGGACCCATGTTGGTGGCGTTCTCAGTCAGTTCAGGCGGTACCCCTTCGGGTCATGTTCACGACGCGGTGGCGGCGGCGGTCAAAGTCGTGCGCGACTCCGGCCTGCCCAACCGCACCGATGCGATGTTCACGACGATCGAGGGGTCGTGGGACGAGTGCATGGCGGTGGTGAAGGCAGCGGTCGATGCGGTTTCCACGTACGGACCACGCGTCGGCCTCGTGCTCAAGGCAGACATCTTCGGTGACCGGACCGGGGAACTCGACGCGAAGCTGGAGCGTCTCGACACGGCGTTGAAGCAGTAACCCGTCGTCGCCGCCCGGTATCGGGAGGCGTTCTCCGCCGGACCATGTGGCACGAACGACGGCAAAATCAGCCTTCGCTGCGAATAATCGCAGCGAGGCGCGATTGAGCCGTCGTTCGTGCCGCCTCAGAGCTGTCGCCGGAACGAAACCGCCGTCGGAGATGATCAGCCGCGGCGCGCCCGCCAGGCCTGAAGGGTCTGTTCGACGTCGAGCTTCTTGGTCAGGACGACGGGGCCCGGGTCTCGCCGTACGTTCGACGCCACGATTCGCTCGTTGACCCCCTCGATGACGGCCCTCGCCTGATCCTCGCTGGCGACGTCGGCCAAGGTGTCTAGGATGTTCTCCCTCTCGCGACGCACGAGCAAGGCCGGCGGCAGAATCGCCCGTACGTCCTCGGTGGCCAGCTTGCGCCGCAGCCACCAATCGGGGTCTCGATCGGCGTACCACGACTCCGGCAGCGGTCGGCCCTCCCCGGGCAGGGACGAGAATTCACCTCGTTCCATCGCCAGACGAACCGCGCGGTCGGCCAGCGGCTCGAAGAGTTCCGCGCCCGGAACCTCACGATCGTCACTGGTCACTTCGCCAGGCTAAGCACCCAGCCATCGGTGACACGCAGGGGGGTGGAGGTTGCCGTACCTCAAGGTGTGGTACGGCACTGCCCGCCACAGAACATCACCCGCGTGCCCGCCGGCAGAAGGGCTGCAATAGCCTGGGCCGGTACTTGACCGTTTGACCGGGACGGAGCAGCGCCGTGGCTGACCATCGCGATATCACCAACCTTCCTGATCTCGCCCAAGGCGTGGGGCGAGTGGGGCCGGTTCGTTCTCGCATGCCGGTGTACGTAGACCTTCTGCCGCCCTGCAACAACGCGTGCCCGGCGGGAGAGAACATCCAAGAGTGGCTCCGGCTGGTCAAGGCCAACCAAGCCGAGCTCGCCTGGCGGCAACTCGTGCAGGACAACCCGTTCCCGGCGGTGCACGGGCGTGTCTGCTACCACCCCTGCGAATCGGCCTGCAACCGCGCCGACCTGGATTCGCCGATCTCGATCCACGGGGTGGAGCGGTACCTCGGTGACCTCGCCCTGGAGGAGGGTTGGCAGTTCGAACGACCCGACCATCCGACCGGGTTCAAGGTGCTGATCATCGGCGCCGGGCCTTCCGGGCTGTCCGCGGCCTACCACCTGGCCCGACTCGGCCACACGGTCGAGATCCGTGATGCCGGGGACAAGCCGGGCGGGATGATGAGGTACGGCATCCCCGAATACCGCTTGCCCCGCGACGTGCTCGACGGCGAGATCGCCCGGATCGAGAAGATGGGCGTCACGATCACCCTCGAACACAAGGTGACCGACCTGTTACAGGAGCAGAAGGACGGCGAGTTCGACGCGGTATTCGTGGCGATCGGAGCTCACTTGAGCAAGCGGGTCGACATTCCGAGCATGGACGCCAGCAAGATCGTCGACGCCGTGAGCTTCCTCAAGGACGTGGCCTCGGGCGACCGGCCGGTGATCGGCCGGAGAGTGGCGGTGTACGGCGGCGGAAACACCGCGATGGACGCCGCCCGGGTTGCGCGCCGCCTCGGCGCCGAAGAGTCGATCGTCGTCTACCGGCGCGGCGAGGCACAGATGCCCGCCCACGAGTTCGAGAAGGAAGAAGCCATGCGGGAGGGCGTGCAGATGAACTGGCTGCGCACCATCTCAGCCCTCTCCGGCGACGCCATGACCGTCGAAATCATGGAACTGGACGACAACGGCAAAGCCGTCGGCACCGGTCGCTTCGAGACGATGGAGGCTGACACCGTCATTCTGGCGCTCGGCCAGGAATCCGACTCCAACTTCCTCAAGTCGATCCCCGGAATGTCGTTCCAGGACGACGTGGTGACCGTCGACCCGACCACCCTGATGACCGACGTGCCCGGGATCTTCGCCGGCGGCGACGTCGTACCCAGTGAACGCACCGTCACCATCGGCGTCGGTCACGGCAAACGCGCCGCGCGGATGATCGAGGCGTGGTTGTTCAGCCAGCAGCCTCCGGCGCGCGTGAAGCGCGAGGTCGCCACGCTCGACATGCTCAACCTGTGGTACTTCGGTGAGCATGCGCGCCGCATGGAGCCGGAGCTCGCCGTCGAGCAGCGGGTCGGGTTTGCCGAGATCGTGGAGGGGTTGAAAGCCGAAGAGGCCCACTTCGAAGCCTCTCGCTGCCTCAGTTGCGGCAATTGCATCGAATGCGACGGGTGCCTCGGCAGCTGCCCCGAAGACGCGATCATCAAGCTCGGCAAAGGCTTCAGATATCGGTACGACTACGAGAAATGCACCGGCTGTGCGACGTGCTTCGAGCAGTGTCCCGTGCACGCCATCGAGATGATTCCGGAGCGATGAGATGAGCCCGTACACACCTGAGCGCGTCATCGTCGACGGCAATGAGGCCGCGGCCTCGGTCGCCTACCGGCTCAACGAGCTGTGTTCGATCTACCCGATCACTCCGAGTTCGACGATGGCCGAACTGGCTGACGAATGGAGCGCCCACGACCTCGCCAACGTCTGGGGCACGGTGCCTACCGTCATCGAGATGCAGTCGGAGGCTGGTGCCGCCGGTGCCATGCACGGCGCACTCCAAGGCGGCGCACTGTCGACGACGTTCACGGCCTCACAAGGGCTGTTGTTGATGATTCCGAACATGTACAAGATCGCCGGCGAACTGACCAGCACGGTCTTCCACGTCGCGGCGCGCTCGCTCGCAACCCAGGGGTTGTCGATCTTCGGGGACCATCAGGACGTCATGGCGGTGCGGCAAACCGGGTTTGCGCTGCTGGCCTCCAATTCGGTCCAGGAGGCGCACGACATGGCGGCGATCGCCCAGTTGGCGACGCTCGAGGCCCGGATTCCATTCCTCCACTTCTTCGACGGTTTCCGCACCAGCCACGAACTGAACACCCTGTTCCGGCTCAGCGACGACGACCTGCGCAGCTTCGTACCCGAAAACCTCGTGCAAGCACACAGAAATCGTGCACTGTCGCCCGAGCACCCCTACATCCGCGGGACTGCCCAGAACCCCGACACCTACTTCCAGTCCCGCGAGACGGTCAACCCGTTCTATGCGGCGACGCCCGGCATCGTCAAGGACGCGATGCGCCGGTTCGCCGAGTTGACCGGGCGGTCGTACGAGATCGTCACCTACGACGGCGATCCCGAGGCCACCGACGTGGTCGTGGTCATGGGATCGGGCACCCAGAGCGTGCAGCAGGCGGTCGCCCACCTCACCGAGCAGGGGCGCAAGGTCGGCGTGGTCTCCATCCACCTGTACCGGCCCTGGCCGGTCGCCGACGTCTTGGCCGCGATCCCCGGCACGGCCACCCGGATCGCGGTCCTCGATCGCACGAAGGAGCCGGGCTCCGGTGGCGAGCCGCTCTACCTGGACGTCGTCGCGTCACTGGGGGAGGCGTACGCCTCGGGTGCCCGTTCCTCGATGCCGACGGTCGTCGGCGGTCGGTACGGCTTGTCCAGCAAGGAATTCACCCCGGCCATGGTGGTGGGGATCTTCGACGAACTCTCCTCCTCACATCCCCGGCCGCGGTTCACCGTCGGCATCACCGACGATGTGTCGCTCACGAGCATCACGTACGACCCGAGCCTCGACCTCGAAGACCCCAGCACCCTGCGGGCGGTGTTCTACGGCCTCGGATCCGACGGCACGGTCGGCGCGAACAAGAACACGATCAAGATCCTCGGGTCGACCCCGGTGCAGACTGACGACCACGACGCCGGTGACGCAGCGACGCCGTTCTACGCGCAGGGCTATTTCGTGTACGACTCGAAGAAGTCGGGCTCGCGCACCGTGAGCCACCTGCGGTTTGGCCCGTCGCCGATCACGGCGCCGTACCTGGTGAACCAGGCCGGGTTCATCGGCTGCCACCACTGGTCGATCCTGGAGCGGGTCGACGTGCTGGAGTTCGCACGGAGGGGTACGACCCTGCTGGTGAACTCGTCGTACCCCCCAAACGACGTGTTCGGCCACCTGCCGGTGTCGATGCAGCAGAAGATCATCGACCTGGCGATCGACCTGTACGTGATCGACGCCAACGAAGTGGCCCGCTCGGCCGGGCTCGGCAGGCGGACGAACACCGTGCTGCAGACCTGCTTCTTCGCCATCTCCGGAGTGCTGCCCCGGCAAGTGGCGATCGAGGCGGTGAAAAAGGCGATCACGAAGACGTACCTGCGCAAGTCGGCCGAGATCGTGGCCAAGAACCATGCGGCCGTGGACGCGTCGGTCGAGCACCTGCACCAGGTGGCGGTGCCGACCCAGGTGGTCGGGGAGGTCGACCTGCTGCCGCCCGTACCCGGCCACGCGCCGGAGTTCGTGCGCGACGTCACCGCGAAGATGCTGATCGGCAGGGGCGACGACCTGCCGGTGTCGGCGCTGCCGGTGGACGGGTCGTACCCCTCGGGCACCACGCAGTACGAGAAGCGCAACATCAGCGACATCGTGGCCGAATGGGACCACACGGCGTGCATCCAATGCGGCAACTGCGCGTTCGTGTGTCCGCACGCGGTGTTGAGAGCGAAGTACTACCCGACCTCGGCTCTGGAGAACGCGCCGGACAGCTTCCGTTGGGCGCCGCTCAACGCCGCGGGAGTGCCGGAGGGGGCGTACACGTTGCAGGTGTACGCGGAGGACTGCACCGGCTGTGGGCTGTGCGTGGAGGCCTGTCCGGTCAAGCCGTTGCGGCAGCCGGGTCGCAAGGCGATCAACCTGACCCCGCTGACCGATCGTACCGACGCGCGCGCCAACGTCGCGTTCTTCGAATCGCTGCCGCTCAACGACCGATCGCGGATCGACTTCGGCACCGTGCGTGGAACCCAATTCCTCGAACCCCTGTTCGAGTTTTCGGGTGCGTGCTCGGGGTGCGGGGAAACGCCGTACCTGAAACTGCTGAGCCAGCTCTTCGGTGACCGGGCGACGATCGCGAACGCAACCGGGTGCTCGTCGATCTACGGCGGCAACCTGCCCACCACTCCGTGGGCCAAGAACGCCCAGGGTCGCGGTCCGGCCTGGTCGAACTCGCTGTTCGAGGACAACGCCGAATTCGGGCTCGGGTTGCGGCTGGCCGCCGACCTCCACATGGCGCTGGCCAAGAAGCGGCTCGCCGAACTGGCCGACGTGATCGGGCCCGAGCAGGTGGAGGCGATCCTGGGGGCGTCGCAGGAATACGAGTCGGATCTGGCCCAGCAGCAGGAGCGGGTGTCGGCGCTCAAGGCCCAGCTCGTGGACCTGGCCGAAACCGACGACGTCGACCTCCGTCGCAAGGTGAAGGACCTCGCGTCGGTCGCCGATCACCTGCTGCGGCGGTCGGTATGGATCGTCGGCGGCGACGGGTGGGCGTACGACATTGGTTCCGGTGGGGTCGACCACGTGCTCGCCTCCGGCCGCAACGTCAACATCCTGGTCATGGACACCGAGGTCTACTCGAACACCGGCGGGCAGGCCTCGAAGTCGACCCCACTCGGGGCGGTGGCGAAGTTCGCGGCGGCCGGGAAAGTGACGAACAAGAAGGACCTGGCGCTGCAGGCGATCTCGTACGGCAGCGTGTACGTGGCTCGGGTGGCGATGGGCGCCGATTCGCAGCAGACCCTGAAGGCCTTCCGGGAGGCAGAGGCATACAACGGTCCGAGCCTCATCATCGCCTACAGCCACTGCATCGCCCACGGCATCGACATGCGGCAGGGCTTGAACCAGCAATACCGAGCGGTGAACTCCGGACATTGGCCGCTCCTGCGCTACAACCCGGTCGTCAAGGCACAGGGCGGGAACCCGTTCCTGCTCGACTCGCCGCGGCCGAGATTGCAGCTGAAGGATTACGTCTACCGCGAACTGCGTTACAAGATGCTGGCACAGGCCGACCCGGCCGAGGCCGAACGCATGCTCGAGCTGGCCCAGCACACGGTGGACCAGCGGTGGAGTACGTACGAGGAGATGGCGACCCGAAGTGCCGCCCAGTTCGAATCCGACGCCCGAGACTGAGGAAGGCACAACGTCCATGAACCTGCAGACCACTTACCTGGGGCTGCCGTTACGCAACCCGCTCGTGGCTTCGGCCGGGCCACTCCAGCAGTCGGTCGACGGGGTGAAATCCCTAGCCGGAGCGGGTGTTGGCGCGATCGTCATGTACTCGCTCATGGAGGAACAGATTCGCGCCGAGCAGGCGAAGACGGTGGCGTTGGAGGAAGCTGCGGAAGACTCGTACGCCGAAGCCTTGTCGTACTTCCCCTCGGTGCCCGTACGGGCGCCCGGGTCGGACGCGATCTCGTCGGCGTACCTGAAACATCTGGAGGCGGCGGTCAAGGCGGTGGACGTACCGGTGATCGGCAGCCTCAACGGATCGACGATCGGTGGCTGGATCTCCTTCGCCAAGAAGATGCAGGACGCAGGCGCGGCGGCGCTGGAGTTGAACATCTACTACGTGCCTGGGGACGTACGGATTCCGTCGGACGAGGTCGAGAACCTGCACTTGGAGATTCTCGTCGGGGTGAAGGACGCGGTGTCGATCCCCGTGGCGGTCAAGCTCGCGCCGTACTTCTCCTCCTTCGGTGACATGGCCGTTCAGCTCGACAAGCACGGCGCCGACGGTCTGGTGTTGTTCAACCGGTTCTTCCAGCCGGAGATCGACATCGAGACGCTGGAGATGGTGCCGGGTGTGGCGTTGTCGAACCCGTTCGACGGGCGGCTCCCGAGGACGTGGATCGCCTCGCTGCGCGGGAGGGTACGGGCGAGCCTGGCCGGTACGTCGGGTGTCGAGTCGAGCGACGACGTCGTCCGGTACTTGTTGGCCGGGGCCGACGTCGCGATGACGACGTCGAGTCTGGTCCGGCACGGCCCGCAGCACGCGAAGTCTCTGCTGAAGGGCCTCGAGCAGTGGATGCAGCGCAAGGGGTACGGCTCGGTCGACGAGTTCCGGGGGCTTCTCGCGGTTCCCCTCGACGTGGATGCCGACAGCTACGAGCGGGCTGGTTATGTGGCTGCGCTCGAACGTGCGAAAGCCACGTACGGGTCGTTCGTCGGGATCCATCGGTAGGGGTTCGTCGACCAAGGTGGCACGAACGACGGCAGAAACGGGCCTCACTGTGAATAATCGCAGTGAGGCCCGTTTCTGCCGTCGTTCGTGCACGCTCGGGCACGATGGGCCCCGTGTCGTCGTGCACACGGACTCAGGGCTCGCTGGACCTGGTGCTCGCAGGTTGATCTCCGCGCTGGTGCATGGCGAAGATCCAGCCCATCGCCGCCCACATCAGAGGCGCGTCGGAGATGGCGGCTGCGTTGAACATCGTCTTGACGACGTAGCACACGACGACCGCGAGGAGGGGCAGGTAGGCGGCCTGGGCACAGTGGCCCTGGACGGCGATGCGGATCGCGGCAACGGCGAGGGCGATGTAGCAGGCGGCGGGCAGGACGCCGCAGATCACCAGCAACTGCAACACCTCGTTGTGAGCCGCGAGGGCTGGGCCCGCCGGGTCGGGGCCGAAGCGGCTGTACGCCTCGGAGAAGGTGCCGGGGCCGGTGCCGAAACCCCAATGTTCCTGGACCAACTGCAGACTGCGCTGCCAGATCAAGAGGCGACTCGAGCCGATGTCGCTGACGGATCCTGACTCGAAGAGCGAACGCAGTTCGTCACGAGTCCGGGAACTGAGAACGACTCCGATCACGGTGACGGCGAGGCCCGACGCGATGACGGCCGCCACGCGGCGGCTCAGCCCGTGGTGTCCACGGAGCCCGACGCAACCCACCACGACCAGGGAGCATGCTACGGCCAGGAGGGCAGCTCGCGAGTCGGTCGCGAGGACTCCAGCACCCAGGACGACGCAGGCGGCTAAGGCTGCGATCCTGGGACGTCCGGTCTTGAGGCGGCTCGCTTCGTCCGTAACCACGCTGACGAACACGACGACCAGGGAGGTGGCTACCTGGTTCGGGTTGCCGATCGTGGCCAGCGTTCTGCGGGTGGCGACCTGCGTGTGCTCGTACACGGGCCACGGATCGAGCCCGACGTATTGGAGCACGGCGAACCCGGCGATCAGGCAATGAGCCGCCACGACGACCCTGAGCAGACGGCGCCGAGGGCCGCCGCTGACCACGGCCACGAGTAGGACGACGGACCGGAAGGCGAGTGCGACCAGGGCATCGTCACCGTGGCCGAGGCTCAGCGCCCGATTCTGCGACGCGAAGGTAGCCCCTGCCGATCCGACAGCGAACAGGGCAGCCGCGGCAACGGCCCATCGGTGGGCTCGGATTCGTCCGATCAATGACGAATTGCCCCACGCGAGGGCAGCCGTACCCGCACCCGCTAAGGCGCCGACCATGACATAGAATTTCGGTTCCGTCCAGGGACTTGCGAGGTGACCCGGCGCAAAGGTCAAAGGCAGGGCGCCGAGGGCAATGCCGAGAAAGATGTCACAGCACAGGGCGAGGACATCCTTTTTCGGTTGATCGATGCGTGGAAGATCAGTGGTCGGATAAGTGATCATGCGTGGCCAATTCCGCGAGTAGTGGTCGCCGACATTGAACGAGCCGACCGCGGGCATGCTCGGGCCCGAATGGACCCGAGCAGGCACCGTAGGTCAGCGTGAACCCGGTGCGGCGCACTGCGACGCGTCGTACTTCGCCCGTGCATCCTGAACGGAGATGCCGTCCGTCGTGGCCAGCAGGAACCGGTTTTTGTTGGGCGCGTCGTTGTTCTGGCTGACGACGATTTCCCAACCCGGTTCGTGTCCCACCTTCTGGCACAGCACGTAGAGCGTTCCGTAGTGGTTCGCTTCCCCGTCGACTGCGTGGGCTGTGGC
>WBZS01000246.1_pt1 | contig 90001 bp, 84 predicted proteins | sample 5204201 | NCBI WGS metagenome assembly WBZS01 (sample SAMN12344357, study PRJNA552823) | activated sludge metagenome | biome: Activated sludge suspended growth; feature: Nitrification reactor; material: Wastewater; isolation source: activated sludge from nitrification reactor of wastewater...
GCGCTTCCACGCCCTCACGCTGCGCACGCCGACGCTCCTCACGCGTCCGCTTGTCAATCATGGTCATCAGTGTCTCCCGATCAGTCAGGAGCACAGCCCCTCACACAAACCATCTGACACGCTCCCCCGCTTCGCCGATTACGTCTTCCTGGCCGTTCAGATCAGCACGTCCTACACCAGCGCTGACGTCACCGTCACCGCCCCCGGACTACGCCGGGCAACGATCACGCAGACGCTGGTTTCCTTCGTCTTCAACTCCATCTTGATCGCCTTGGTAGTCAGTCTGATCACCCTGAACGCACACTGACGACATCTCGGCCGCGCCGACGACAGCCAAGTCGGGCATTCATTCTTGGTTCTGGACTGAATCGCGAACCAACAAGTCCGACCTGGACCAAACTGAGCTGCCGGGCATCGTGTAGCGCACCACGACGGCAGGAACCCGCGCGCCCAAGCCGACGACGCCGCTGGATCCAGACCGAGCAGACAGCGCCGGGCCCCGATAATGGTCGGATGGGTCTCTTCGATCGCGCCGGCTTGCCGTCCGCAGACTTCCGCAGCCTCGCCGTCGCGGTGGGACGCCGCGTCCGGGTGCTGGCCTGGGCGCACGGGGCCGGCGGGCCCGTTGTCGGGCTGGCCGACCGGCTCGCGGTCCAGGACTCGGAGGGCTGGCGCTTCGTGCCCTGGCACGAGATCGCCGCCGGTGGGTGGGATTCCGACAGCGGACGATTGCGGTGGCGGCTGACGAATGGCGACGACGGCGAGGCGCTGCTGCGCGACCCAGGCTCGCTGCCCGACCTGTTCCGCGAGCGAGTGGAGGCGAGCATCGTCGTCCAAGAGCGCCTCGAGCTGAACCGGGGCCGGGCGGCCATCATCGTCGCCCGGCGTTCGCTGGACGACGAGCGCGCCCCGTTGCTGTGGACTGTGACGCGGCACGGTGGCAGCTTTGACACCGCGCAGATCGACCAAGCGGACGCGGAACTGGTCCGGCTGCGGTCCGAATACGACATCGCGTGAGCGTTCTGGTAACGTTTCTTCTCGCGCGCGGCGCGGTCCCCTGTAGCTCAATTGGCAGAGCATCTGACTGTTAATCAGAGGGTTCCTGGTTCGAGTCCAGGCGGGGGAGCTTCATGCAAAGGGCGTTCTGACTAGGTGAAATACCTAGACGGAACGCCCTTCGTTATTGCTCGCGTGCAACATGCGCGCAACTTCGTCGGACGCTCCCCTACCGAGGGAGCCACCCAATGACCACCCACACCCACAACTTCGGACCGCATCAGGTCGGCTGCACCCTGTGCCTTGAGCACCGCCATGACTGCGCCTGCCCGCTGTGCAACCGCACCATCACCCTGGTGATGCCCGACACGCTCACCTCCGACCAGCGGCGCCAGATCAACGCCCGGATGCGCGCCACCTTCGATGTGCACGTCGCCGAGTTCGTGCGCTGGAACAAGGCCGAGTCGGTGACCCGATGACGCCGCAACCCTCGCTGAGCACGAGAGTTCGAGAACTGTCTGACCCGGCTGCAAGCGTTGCCGGCACCATCAACGTCGATGAAAGGAACACCACCATGACCACCATCACCTGCCCGGCCTGGTGCGATAGTCACATTGAAGAGCGCGACGGCACCCTGCTTGGTCACCGCGGCGAATGCGACTTCGAGACCGAGGACGGGGATCGAATCTCGCTGACCCTCCTGAACGAGGTCATCCCGTCAGGATTCAGCCGCTCATGGCTGACGCCAGCTGGATCCTGGGTGGAGGTGAACGCGGTCGACTGCCATCTCTCGCCTGCGGACGCGCGGCGAGCGGCTGCGGCGTTGCTCAGAGCAGCTGATCAGGCGGAGGGTCAAGAACGGCTGGCGCAATGCGCTTTGCTCATGACGGCCGGCGAGCTTGGGCGATTGGCCCACGCGCTCGGAGTGCCCCCGTCCCGGCTGCTTCCCCTGGACTCGGATGGCGCCCATGCCGAACTCACCGGCAACTGGCGCACCGCACTCGAGGAGGTGCTGGACGCACACCTGAGCGACGTCGCAGGTGATACCTCGGGTAACACCTGAGGTGATGCGGGATGACGAGGGTGTGCGCCTGACGCACACCCATCACCTGATCGCACAGACTGCCGGCGACCCTCCTGCCCATGGAGAGGGTCGCCGGCACTGTGTTGTGCCTGAGGCTGGGTGGCGCTGGCTGGGTCTCTGACCCCCGAAAGGTTTGGGTCTCTTCAGCCATCCGTCCCGGTCCTCACGCGTTGGTCAAGGAAGCCGTTGCGTGCGGTGTGGTTGACGCCCCCGTTGCCCAAAGGCTCCTACCAGGCCTTGACCCGGTAGCGGTCCAGTGTGATGCGCTCGGCGAGTGTCAGATCACCGGGTTTGAAGCGGGTGACGGTGAACGGTCCGGCCGTCTCGCCGGCGAGGCCCTGCGGGTTGCTGAGGCTGCGGGCCGCGGTAGCGACGATCACCGCGAGCAGTTCCTCGTTGAGCAACGCCATTGGTTGTTCGCGCACGTAGGCGCGGACGAACTGGGCGGCCACCTCGATGTGCTGCTCGGCTTGGTTCCTCGCCTTGCTCGACGTCGCGGTGCGGCCGAGGTAGGCGAGCACCCGGTCGGTCAGCTCGGGCGTGTGGAGGTCCATCGTCAGGGCCGGGTGATGCCGGTGAGGGTGACGACGGCCTGCGGGTTCAGCGGCGCGGCGTCGTACCGGGCTGTGACCCGGATGGCCTGCTGGTCGTAGTTGCCGAACGTCTGGTCGAGGATCTTCACCGTGGGCGCGGCATCGCGGGCGACGGCGACCTGGGAGAAGTCGAGCAGCGCGGCCCGGCCGGTAGGTGAGCCGCCCGTGGTGTTCGGGACTCGGGCCGTGACCAGGACGGGAGCACCCCAGAGCCGGAACACGCCGTCGGCGGTCGGGTCGGGCTGCAGCAGGTATTGGCCGGTGGTGTCCTTCACCTTGCGGAGCTTCACGAAGTCGCCGGGCTGCATCAGCCAGCGCAGGCCGGCGAGGTTGACGTTCGCGGCCAGCGCGAGGCCCCATGCGTCGAGCAGGACGTCCAGGGTCAGCGGTCCACCGACGGCGATGGTCTGGGTGCCTGACCAGGCGAACAGGCCTCTGGGGGTGGTGGTGCCGTCACCGGAGGCGGACAGCAGCTGTGTGTCGATCGCGGCCGCGACGTCGCCGACGAGGCGGTCCTTGAGCGCGGCGTCGAGCGCGACGACCGACTGGCGGGCCAGCTCGTTGCTGTACCGGGTGAGGGTCTTGAGCGACTTCATGGTGGACGGCATCAGGCTGACTTCGCCGAAGTCGGGATCCAGCTCGGGGATCTCTTCGTTCTCGCCTACGAAGCCCACCGTCTGGATGGTCGGCGCCTTCGGGATGCGGAGCGGGCCGGCCGTGTCGAAGATGCGGGGGCCGGCGGCCAGGAAGACCGATGCCTGCTCGAGCGGCTGGACGAGGATCTTCTGGACCTGGGTGGCGGTCAGTTCGGTGGTGGCAGTGGCGGAGGCGTTGCTGGTTGCGCCGAGAGCCATGGTGGTCTCCTTACGGATGTTCAGCGGTGTGTGAGATGTTCCGCTGGCCGCCAGGACCACAAGCGAGGGCGTCGGGTACCAGACCCGACGCCCTCACTGTACCTCAGAAGCCCGTGTTCGCCGGGTTGAACTCCGGGCCGCCGATGTGCATCGGCTTCTCGGTCGACGGGCTGGACTTGGGAAGGCCGCCGATGTGCGCGGGAGCAATCGGCGGCGCCTGTGGCTTTGGCTTGGGGTATGCCCGTTCCAGCGCGTCGGCGATCCGCTCGAGTGCGCGTTGCTGCGCGAGCAGCACTCGGAGCACTTCCTGGCTGGTCAAGCTGTCGGTCATGTCGGCCTCCCCTTCAGTTCGCGCCGGCTCTGAGCAGCGCGGCGAGATCGACGGTATCGGCCGGGTCCGACACTCCTTGGCCGATGTCCCCGCGGGGAATCCGGCTGGCCAGATGCGGTTTCGCGGTGATCAGCGCTTCGATCGCCGCTTCCATAGCTGCGGGATCGTCGAGCAGCTGCTCGTCGTAGGGCAGGTCGGCAGGGTCGACCAGGAGGCCGGTGGCGGCGACTCGGGCGCTGAATAGCTGCCGGGCGAGGTCGTCAGCGCGGCGGGCCTTCACTCGGGCGTCTGCGGCCTCCTGGCGGAGTTGCTCGACGTAGGCACGCGGGAACGTCTCCTGCTTGGTCTCAGGGTCGACGGGGGCGTCCGGCTGCTGGACGTCCTGCTGGTCGACGGTGGGGTGCGTCTGGCGCACCCCATCCTCTGGTTGTTCCATCTTGAGTTTCCTTTCGGTCGGTGGCGTTCAGCGGATGCCGGACGCCGTGGGTTGGTTGTTCGATGGCTCGGCGGGGTTGTCGGCCTCGCGTGCGATGCGGATGGCCTTGATGTCGTCCTCGTCGTAGCCGAGGCGCTTCAGTGCGTAGCTGGCCGGCAGGAGGCCGGCGGCGTGCAGTTTGGTGACGGCGTCGGCTTCCTGGGCGATGGACCTAGTCGACGCGTCGGCCCACTGGACGCGGACGGTGACGCTCAATGGATCGACTCCGGTGCGGGTCGCGACCATCAGCTGAGCGACCCGTTCCCACGCTGTCCCGAAGGCAGCTTGCCGCGCCTCGGCACGGGCCGTCAGGGACGCCTCGGCGGCCCGCAGAGCGTCCGCTGAGGCCGGTTGGTTGGCCAGCACCCCGACGTAGTGGGCAGGCAGCGCGGAGACCGCCATGATCTGCGACACGATCACCCGGACGGCCGCCTCGTAGCCGGCGAGGTCGGCCGCGGGAAGCTGCCCGAATGCCGTCTCCGGGTTCTCATGGATCATCATCCGGCTCCCCTCCGGGTACGGATTCACCAGCGTGGTCTCGCCGGTGGGCGTGCCGGTGTTGGGATCCACGGCAGGCTCTTCCTTGAGTTCGACGCCGGTTGCCCAGCGGCGGGGCCTTCCTGCGTACTCGGATGAGACCAGCATGTCGGCGAGGGTCTTGTTGAGCGCGTCGACCAGGGGCACGAGGTCGTCGAGTTCGGACGCGGCCGGTCCGAGCAGCCGATCGGCGTTCCGCAGCGGCACGACGGGCACCAGGCCGAACGGGTTGCGGATGGTGGCCACTGTGCGGAAGCCGGTCGTGGCGCCCAGCGCAGAGCTGGTGAGACGGGTGATCCGCTCGGGCTCGAACACCGTCACTTCGGTGCTGGACTCGGTTTCCCACTTCTTGACCGCAGCGACAACCTCTCGCGTTGCCGGATCGCGTAGAACCGCGACCTGGGTCGCCGACTCGACGGTGACGAGCGGATCACCGGCCTTGTTCGCCCACACGATCACGTACGACTCGCCCAGGGTCAGCGCTTCCCTGTGCGCGACGCCGGCGAGCTGGTCGAGGTTGCACCCGATCCAGTCGGTCCACAAGGCGGGCGTGGCGCCGGCGAATCCAGTGACCCGGAGTCGTTCGGTCAGCGCGGTCACGGTGAGCCGGCACACGTTGACGGCGATTCGCGCGAACCGGTTCCCGATGGCGGTGCGCGCCTCGGGCGACAGGAACGCCAGCGGTTGCGTGCCGGCGTAGTACTGCTCGAGCAGCGCTCGCCGAGCGGTCCCCGCGTCGAGGGCGCGGAGCAGTTTGATGAGGAGATCGTTCATTGGTTCGGCCTCTTTCGGTCAGAATCCTGCGGCGCGGTACCGCGGTGTCTTGGTGTGGTGGGCCGCTCGATCGAGCGCCACGATCGCGGCGACCGCGGCGTCGATCTTGCGGGGTGAGGACTTCTTGTCCTTGCTGATCAGGTCACCCATCGGAGTGCGCTTGGCGATCGCGTGAGCCAGGTGCGTGGCGAGCCGGACGTCGCCGTCGTGGGTGAGGGTCTGGTCGATCACCGCGGCGTAGAACCTGTCGGTGGCGGGTGCCATCCGTTGGGCGTGGGCGGTGTTCCACTCGACGACGCGCCGCTCGCCGTGACGCTTCGCCCACGACTCCAGCTCGGAGCGCCAGCCCCACGGATCGGCGGCCAGCTCGACCACGTCGTAGGTGTCGAACGCCATCGCAATCGCGTTGTCGACGTCGCTGCGCGGCACCCGCCACTGAGGATTGCCCGGGTTCTCCCACAAGCCGGCCATGAACAGGTGCGGCACCGCGGTCAACGTGCAGCCCACCAGAGCCGTCGAGTCGCCGGATGCCGAGCCGTCGAACGCCAGAACGATCCGGCTGCCGGATGGAACCTCGATATCGGCACGTGCACACCCAGCCCACGCACCGAACGGGAGCCAGGCGTCAGCGCCTTTCACCCACTGGCCCAGGCGCAGCTGGCGAAAGACGGACTCGCGCAACGTGCGGCGTGCTGCCGCCAGGCCGTCGATGCTGAGGAAGTCGCCCAGCGCCGGGTTCGCAGCGGCCCAGGCGTCCCGGTCGTCGAGCGCGCACCCATCCGGTGCGGCGAACTCGGCCAGGTAGAAGCTCTGGTCATCGCCGCGGCGTCCGTGCTCGACCAGCTTCCACATGACGCTGTCGATCGAGGTCGACGGCGTGCTGATCGCCAACGTGAGCGACTCCGGCCGCTTCCCCGTCACCGAGGTGACCGCCTCCCACACGGCCTCGGTGACCACGTGCAGCTCGTCAACGATCAGCAGCGACGGATCCCAGCCGTGCAGGGCTGCAGGATCGGCGGGCAGCGCGAGCATCTTCGCGTCGTTGTGCGGTACGACGATGCGGTCGGCGTAGATCAAGACCCGCTCGGCCAGCTCGGGATTCAGCTCGATCATGCGGCGCGCCATGCTCAGCACGATGTTCGCCTGCCGCTGGTCGGACGCCACCACCAGCACTTCGCTCGACGGCGGCCCGACGAACAGCTCAGCGACCGCCAGGGCAGCGGCGAGAGCGGACTTCCCGTTGGCGCGAGGCAGGCTCACGACCGCGGTTCGGACGCCGGCAGCGAACGCACCGCTGATGATGTCCCGCTGCCACTGGCGGAGCCTCATCGGCTTGAGTGCGCCCACCCCCTTCGGCACCCGCACGTACTTCCCGATGAACCGGGCACGCCTGGCACCACGGTCGCGCGGCCATCGCCGGAACGACAACGGCGAAACGGTGACCTGCCCCTTCGGCCCGGCCTTCACTGGACCGCCTCCCGCGGTGTGTGACCGAAACTCGGGCTACCTGTGGGGTCGCCAGCCAGCCCGGTGACCCCCTCCCCCCTGGGACTCGCACCGCTCGGGTGGCTGCCGGCCGCGGCGCGGGCACCGCGTGCGGCTCCGCGTCGGCTGTTGCAGCCACGGCACACGACCACGACGTCTTGGAGCCGGATGGGCAGGCCGGCCTCCACCCGGGCCCAGGCCCGGGGGGTGTGGTCGGTGGTCAGGTCGTCACGCGCTCCGCAATCGCTGCACCAAGGCTGCTGTCGACGCGCACGCTCCGACAGCCTGCGCCAACGGCTGTCGTAGCCACGACCGGCCGTCGACGCCCTGTCGACCGGCTGAGGCGCGTGCTCTGAACAGCGCGCATCCTCGGTCAGCTCTCCGCACTCGACACACGGCTTGAGCAGGCTCATCGGACGAGCTCCCGCCACTCGGGCAGCGATCGCTTCGAGCCGCCGATCGGGAACGGTTCCCACTCGTGCGGGTCACGCTCACAGATGCGCTCGTGGATGGTGGCCGGCTTCGAGCAGTGGTAGCACAGGGGCCCGTCCGGCTCGGTGGGTGTGGCTGCCGGCGAGGTGGGGTCCTGGTAGTACTTCCCCCACCGCAGTGCGGCCGGGGTCTTGGCAGTGGGGTCGTCCAGGGCTCGGCGGGATGCAGCTGCCACGTCGAGTGGTGCCCGGCCGTCAACCTCGATGGCTTGGCGCACGAGGGCGTAAATGCCCTGCGATTCCCACCCCCGGTTCATCCGGGTGGCCTGCTGGGTCACCAGGTACGCGACCGCGTTGATCTCCTTGTCGTCGATGCTCATGCTCGCCGCCCGTCGGCCAGCTGGGCATCGAGTCGCCAGGGATCGTCATCATCATCCGTCGCGACGTCGTCGCGCGCGGTCTGTACGTAAGAGACCAACGATGATGAAGACTGCCCAGAAGGAACTAACTGCTCGTAGTAGGTCTGTGGTGTCGGTTCACGGACTCCGAAATGTCGGTTCACGGTCTTCTGTGAACCGTCACTGGTGTCGGTTGCTGGCTTCTGTGAACCGTCACTGGTGTCGGTTGCTGGCTTCTGTGAACCGTCACTGGTGTCGGTTGGCGTGATCAGCCGCCAGACGGACCCGCGCGCGATCTTGCCGTTCCTGAAGCCGCGCTTGACTCTGAGCAGGTAGCCGTGACGACGTAGCTCGTCGAGGGCCCGCTCGACGGTCTTGACCCCAACGCCAGCCAACTCGGCAAGCTGGGCATGAGTGCTGGAGAAACACCAACACGCAGTTGGGCATCCGCAGTTGAGCGCGGGCACCCTCCGCGGCTTTCCAGGGGCCTGCGTGACCAGGACGGCAGCGATCACGAGCGAACGCCTGCACTGCTTGCCACGCACGATGCGTCGCTGCCAGTCCAGCGGGCTCGCTGCTGGTATGTTCTCAGAAGCGCCACCAAACGCTTCGGCCGCCCGGGACCGCCCGCCCGGGCGGTCTTGTTGTTCAACCATGGGCGACTCATCAACCGGCCTTGGTCACCGTCGGGATGGGGCGGAAGCAGGCATCCACCTCTTCCACCGCGACGCGAATGATGCGGTTGTTGAGCCGGTAGCCAGTCAGATTGCCGCGACTGATCAGGCGGCGAATCGTGTCCACAGACACGTCCCAGCGCTCAGCAGCAGCTTCCTGGGAGATGAAACGACGGCGAGACTCTCGACGTTTCGGCATTAACGTGACCTCCGAAGGGCGTGAAACAATCACGCACCCAATGGAGTGCCGAACACTGCGGACTATAGCTCAAGATGCGGAGTGCTGCCCGGAGCGGTCGAGTGCGTTGTGCAAGAAGGTCAGGGTCACGGTTTCCTCGCCAAGCTCTTCGAGTTTGTCGAGAATCGAGCGGAGCTCTTCAAGCTTCACGGTCGGGAGGTGCTGACGGCAGCCGGGTTCTGGACATACGAGCGTTCCTCGACCGCGAAGATTGGCGATAATCCTGTCGCCGGCGTCGTTTGAGCCCGAGAGCAACGCTGCCGCGAGAGGGAGGCGGTGGATGACGAGGCTACCCGGCCGCTCGACCTCAGCGGCCAGCCCGTCGCCGTCCAGCCATTCACTCACGCCAGGCTGGCCGGGTTCCCCACTCGAAGTTCGCCAATGGGCCTCGACTTCAGGGTGCTCCCAGCTGGCCCTCGGTGCTTTCGGCCCCCTGGGTGAACCAACGCAGATAATCCGAATCATCACACCACCATCTTCGACAGCGCCGCTGCGATCTGCTTGTCGCGGTCCTTCGCGGCGTGCTGGTAGCGCATCGCCGCGGCCGGCGTCGAGTGTCCGAGGCGCTGCATCAGTTCGGCCAGCGTGGCGCCTGTCTGGGCGGCCAGGGTGCCACCAGTGTGCCGGAGGTCGTGCAGCCGCAGATCCGGCCGGCCAGCAGCTTCACGGGCCTTGCAGAACCCGGTGGCGGACTCGTTGACGATTCTGCCCTTGATGATCCTGCGGCGTCCGGGCTTGCCGTTCAAGGTGGACTGCGACACCTGGGCGCCGTTCGCTCCCGGGAACAGCAGGCCGGACGTGCCGGGCTGGGCGTGCTCGTCCAGGTGCGCCTTCACCACGGGCACGAGGTGGGGCGGGATCGTCACGTCCCGGACACCAGCACCCGACTTGGGGGTGGTGACCTTCCGTTGCCCGCCGACCCGGACGACGCCGCGCCGGATCCGGATGACGTTGCGCCGCAGGTCGACGTCCTGGCGGCGCAGCTCGGCCATCTCACCGAACCGGAGGGCACACCAGGCCATCAGCAGGATGGCCAGTTGGTAGCGGGGCTGCATCGTCTCGACGATGGTCGCCAACTCGGCCAGGCTGGCCGGTTCCGCCTTGTGCTTCGTGCGGGCCTTGGATGCCCCGGGGAGCGTCGGCGGCTGGATCCTGCGGTCCTTCTTCGCCGCTGCGTTCAGGATGCCGCGGAGCAGCGCGTAGGCGTGCGCGTTCGCCGTCGGGGTCGCCGGCAGCTGATCACGCCAGGCCTTCAGCGTGTCCTCGGTGATGTGGTGCATCGGCAGGTCACCGAGCGTCGGATAGATGCGGCTGTCGAGCAGCGACTCGTAGTGCTCCCGGGTCCGGTCTTTCAGCGGCTCCCCGTCGCCGCGGCGGTGGGTCTCGAGCCATGTCGGCGCGAAGCTGCGCAACGTGTCCCCCGTGGCATGTTTCACCGCGGCCCGGACCTTCGGTGGCGTCCACTCGTCCCGCTCGATCAGCCGGGACTCGTCCCGTAGCCAGCCCTCTGCGTCCACCGTTCGTTCGAACGTCGTCGGTGCGTAGTGGGTTGCACCGTCAGGGCCCACGTAGCCAACCTGGTAACGGCCGGACGGTAGCTTCCGGGTGCGGCCGAACCCTCGCCGACGGCTACCCTTCCGCGGCCCTCGGCGCGTCGGTTCGTGCAACATACGCGCAACATAGCAGCCCATCCGGGAATAGTTCTGCCCACTTGTGCGTGTCGGTGTTGTCGCGTTACTGTTCCTTCCAACACCTAGTCAGCGCGTTGCCAACAGCGGGTTGTTCCAGGCCGGGGAGCATCGGGACGGTTCAGTTTCGAGTCCAGGCGGGGGAGCTTACCTGAAGGCCCTCTGACTAGCTTAAAGGCCGGTCCGAGGGCCTTGATCTTGTTGCCCGGGAGACGTCCGGGGGCGGGCCCATGCCCGCAGACCCGGGTCATCAGAGCGAGTCAGCTACCGTTCCCCCTCACGCGCGACTGCCGAACCTGCGGCGGGCGACGTTCGTGTTGTCCCACGGCTTCGAGACCCGCACCGTTTGCGTGAACGGCCACCCAGCGGCGCGGCACTGCGGCTCCGATGATGGCCGCTGGGTCCACTGCGCTCTCACCTGACCGGGGTGATGCCCCCGCGTCCGTCCGGCACGGATCTGACGATCGTCGCAACAACCGACGAGGCTGTCCGAGGAGAGCCATGCGTCATGGAAATCGAGGACCCCGCGGGCGCCAACGTGGCGACCGTGGCCAAAGCGATGATCACCGCGCTGCGGGAGCGGTTCACCGTCAACCTGGCGTCCGGCGAGCAGTTGCGTGCCCACGGCGACATCGTGGACCACGAGTTCGCCATCGAGAACGACGGCAAGAAGATCGCCGAGATCTCCAAAGAGATGGTTCCGGGTCCGCGACACCTACGGCGTCGAGGTCGCGCCCGGCGAGAACGCCGCGCTGATCCTGGCGATCGCGGTCTGCATCGACCAGATGACCACCCGCTGACCAGCGGCCCGGTGGCTGAGCTTCTCGGTGCTCAGTCGGCGGGGCCGGCCGCGACCTCGGTCAACTCGCGTCGCTGCTTCTCCAGGTCGAGCAGGGTCGCGAACATCCGGTTGTAGCCGGGCTGGTCCTCCACCGGATTGGTGCGCTGCAGCTTCGACTTCAGGTTCGCGATCGCCCGCGCCACCGTCAGCAACCGCAGCTTCGCCACGTACTCGGCAGCGTAGGGCGGACTTGCCGGACGCAACAGCGGCTCGGTGGCCAGGGCAGCGACCACCGCCGTCGCGGTGGGATCCGAACTCGCAGTCGCGACCGGCTGCGGCCAGTCGGCGGACGGCGCCCCGGCGTCCGCGATCGCGCTGAACACGGCGCGGTAGGTGGGATGGGTGAAGTCGTCGGCGCCGACGCCGTTCCAGCCCGTCGCGAACACCTCGGGCGCCCGCAGCATGAGTCGCAGCGTGCCGCGTTCCACCTCGAGCGACCGATCCCGCGGGTTCGGCATGGGCAGTCCGACCAGGCTCGGCTCGTCGGGCGACGGGTCGGCGGGCGGCTGCTGGGAACGGTCGGGCTGCCGCCGGTCCTGGTTCGCGGGCAGCTTGCGGCGTCCGGCCCGGGCGACTTCACGGCGGACCTCCTCGACCTCGGCGCCCAGCATCTTGGCCAGTTCGTGCACATAGCCGTTCACCAGTGAGCCGTCGCGCACGCTGCTGACCAGGGGCGCGGCTGCCCGCAGCGCCGCGAGCCGGCCGTCCACCCGGTCGAGGTCGAAGCCGGCGATGGTGCTGGCCATCACGTAGCGGTACAGCGGCTCGCGGCGTCCGACCAGTTCGCGGACGGCGGCGTCGCCGTGCTGGATGCGCAGATCGCACGGGTCGAGCCCGGTGGGTTCGATCGCCACATAGGTCTGCGAGATGAAGTGCTGGTCGCCCGAGAAAACCTTGAGTGCCGCGGCCTGCCCTGCGGCGTCACCGTCGAAGGTGAAGATCACCTCGCCCGCGAGCGCGTCCGTGGTGCCGATCAGCCGGGAGAGCAGCCGGGCATGGTCGTCGCCGAAGGCGGTGCCGCAGGACGCCACGGCGGTATCGACCCCGGACAGGTGCGCCGCCATCACGTCGGTGTAGCCCTCGACGATGACTGCCTGGTTCTTCTTGGCGATCTGTTGCCGCGCCAGGTCGAGCCCGTAGAGCACGTGGGATTTCTTGTAGACCGGCGTCTCGCGGGTGTTGATGTATTTAGCCGGCATCCGGTCGTCGTCGAACAGCCGCCGGGCACCGAAGCCGAGCACCGAGCGGCCGGCGTCGCGAATCGGCCACAGCAGCCGGGCCTGGAAGTAGTCCCAGCCGCCGTCGCGGATCAGGCTGGCCTTGACCAGTTCGTCGTCGGTGAACTTGTGTGCCCGAAGGTGCTTGGCGAGTTCGCGGCCGCCCATCGGCGCGAACCCGACGCCGAAGTGCTCGGCGGCCTCCCGGTCGAACCCGCGGTCGGCGAGGAACTGCCGGCCGGCGACGGCGTCCGGAGTGCTCAGCTGGTCGGCGAAGAACTCGGCCGCCAGCCGGTTCGCCTCCAGGATCCGCGACCGTAGCCCAGGCTCGACCCGCGCGCCCCCGCCACCGTCGGTGTAGCGCAGCTGGACGCCGACCCGGTCGGCGAGGAACTCGACCGCCTCGACGAAGCTGCTGTTGGTGATCGCCTGGACGAAGCCGATCACGTCTCCGCCCACGTTGCAGCCGAAGCAGTAGTAGAAGCCGCGCGCGGGCGTCACCCGGAAGGACGGCGTCTTCTCGTCGTGGAACGGGCACAGCCCGACCAGCGCTCCCCCGCCGGCGGGACGCAGCGTCACGTAGGAGCCCACCACGTCCTCGATCCGGCTGCGCTCACGGACGGTGGCCAGATCCTCTTCGTTGATCAAGCCCGGCACATCCGGCAGTGTACGCAGGACCGACCACACCGGCCGCCCCGCCCCGTCCGCCGAACACCCCTACTGCGGACGCGGCAGGCGCGTCCGATCCCATCCGAGCAGTTGGACGGCGGTGTCGAACGCGAACCGGTCGGTCATGCCGCCGACGTAGGCGACCGCCGCCCGGATGAGCAGTTCGGGGTCTTGGGGCGCCGCCGGAAGCTGCCCGGGGTTCTCCAGGTAGTACGACACCAGGGCCCGCAACACCGCGATCACCGCCGTCGACTGTGCCACCGATTCCGGTCGGGTGTAGATCCGCTCGTAGTTGAATGTACGCAACTCGGCCAGCGCCGCCGCCACCGGTGCGCTCATGCCGATCTCGCCGGTGGCGACCGCGGTGTCGATCACCTCGCGGACGAACACGCTGAGTTGTTCCCGACGGGTCGCCCCCGCCAGCTCGACGACCCTCGAGGGCACGTCGGAGAGGTCGACGATGCCGGCGCCGACGGCGTCCTCCAAGTCGTGAGCGCAGTAGGCGATGCGATCGGCCCAGCTGACGATCTCGCCCTCCACCGTCGCGGGCGTCGGACGCGACCAGGAGTGGTTGCGGATGCCGTCCAGGGTTTCGCGGCACAGATTGAGCGGGGTGAGCACCACGTCCGCACCCCATGGCCCGTGGTCGTAGCCCTCAGGCAGGAACGCGTCGAAGGCGTCCTCGCTGGCGTGGCCGCCCGGCCCGTGCCCGCAGTCGTGGCCCAGCGCGATGGCCTCGGCAAGCGCCACGTTGGCGCCCACGCCGCGAGCGATCGAAGTGGCCACCTGGGCCACCTCGAGGGCGTGGGTCAGCCGGGTCCGCTGATGGTCGCTCGGATGCACCACCACCTGGGTCTTGCCGGCCAACCGCCGGAATGCGGTCGAGTGGACGATGCGGTCCCGGTCGCGTTCGAAACAGGTGCGCTCCGGGTCCGGGGGCTCCGGCCGGGCGCGATCGCCGGCCCCGCGCGCGTGGGTGGCTCCGGGCGCCAGCCGCTCGGCCTCCCACGCTTCCCGCCGCTCGCGCATGATCGGGTCCTTCAGGCCGAGTCGGGTTCCTGGCTCCGGATGCGCGCGTACCACCTTGTCACCGGCATGACCGGTCATCGTGGTCGCCCAGGCGATCGCCCGCGGGGTCAGGTCAGCCATGGACCAATCTTGTCAGCCCCGGCCGTCGGCGGCGGGGTGGTGTCGGAGACGAGCACCACCGGGCAGCTGTGGGAGCCGCCCGCCACCACGATCTCGGTGACCGCGCGCGCCAGCGGCGCCAATCGCTGAGCGAAGACCTGGCTCGGCGCGAACTCGAAGGTGAGGTCCTGCTCGTCCCCCGCGGCGAAGGTGATCCGACGCCAGGAGATCAGTTCCGCCTGGTTGGGCCACACTCGACCTCCTCGGCGGCGCAGCTGGACCCGGATCACGTCAGAACCGGCGCGGGTGGCGCGCACCCGAACCCGCAGCCTGACCACCGACGCCGTAGCGGTCGCCTCGCGCAGTTCGAGAGTGCATCCGGGGCCGTAGCCGAGGCCATGGCCGAACTCGAAGAGCACCGGCGCCGGCACATCTGCATAGCGGGCCGGCCGGCGGTCATCGTGCCGCACCGGCAGCACGCGATCCTGATTGGTGAGCAGGATCGGCCCTGAGCGTGCGAGTCGCCGCGACCACGCGGCTTTACCAAAGGACCGTCCCCCCGGTCCAATCGCGAGTCCCGTGGTACGCGGGGACGCTTCTTTCGGTCCACTCGCGGCGTCCCGCTGATCAAGCTGGACGCCGCGGTCCGTCGCGGACGACACGGCGTCCCCGGCCTCGCCCCGCGAAGGCGCGCCGATCACGCCGCAGTAAGCCTTGACGGCGAGCACCTGGGCACAGGTGGTGGCCACCCGACCGGCCGGCGACGGGTCAGCGTCCACCGCGTCCTCCAGTCGGGTGAACGCCTCGTCCCACAGCGACAGGTCGACGCCCGCGGCCGTTCTCGCGCTGGCCCGCCGGCGTGGACCTGCCCTGCCTCGGCAACGACCTGGACCACCAGCAACTCACCCGGGTCCGCGAGGAGATCCTGGACGCCCTCGCCACAGTCGGGTGGGCGCCGATCGCGTGCTTGAGGCCGCGTCCAGGGTCGGCGCGCTGGCCGGCCGGGGTGCGCCGGCTGCGGGCGAGACCCCCTGGGGGATCGCCGAGCACCTGGCGGCGGAGGTGGAAGCCGCGCTGCCCGGGGCCGTTTGCCTGACCGTCGACGACCTGGACGCGTTGACTGTCGCACTGGAGGAGTATCGGGAGCGCCCCCTGGTGGTGCAGGGTCGGGACCTGAGCCGCGTCGAGTTCCTCGGCACGGCCTCGGCGGCGGTGCTGCGCCGTCGTCCGGACGCGTTGATGGTCGAACTCGGCTGGCCCGATCACGACGGGCCCACCCGGATCGACGTCGCCACCTACGGCAGTGGTCGGGCCGCGGCCGCCGCACTGATCCGGCTACTCGCCGACGGCGCCGCCTGAAGCCATGGCCTAGGCCTGCCATGATGGGAGTGTCTCGACGCGGAAGGCAGCCAGATGACCCAGGGTCCCGAATCCCAGCACCCCTATCAGCCCCCGTACCCGCAGCAGGGCTCGCCGCAGCAGCCGCCGTACGGATCCGGCCAGCCCGCCGCCCCGTCCGGCTGGAACCAGCAGGGCGGTTACGCGAGCGGCCCACCGACGAATGCCGGCTGGGGAGCGCAGGCCGGCTACCCGGCGGGTCAGCAGGGCTATCCCGCGGGTCAACAGGGCTACCCCGTGAACCAGGGCTACCCCGCGAACCAGGGCTACCCGCCCGCCCAGCAGGGCTACCCGCACGCACAGGCGGCGATGCCCTACGGTAAGCCGGCCGCGCAGAACTCGCCGCTGCTGGGGATGATCGCCCTCGGGGGCGTGGCGGTGTGCGGCGTGGTGCTGTGCTGGTTGATGTGGCGGATGGGTGCCATGGTGGGCCCGCTCGCGATGGCTTCCGGCGGCAGCATGACGCAGGCCGAGCTGACCCAGGCGCTCACCGAGCAGCTCGGCGGCAGCGGAATCCTCGCACTGAACGTGGCCGGGTACGGCGGCATCGCCGCGTGGATCACCGGAATCGTCGCCACCGCCACTCGACGCGGCCGCACCTACGGGGTGTGGGCGATCATCCTCGGCATCCTCGCTCCGATCGTCGCGATCATCATGATGGTCGCGGCGATGATGCCCTACATCTCCTGACCGGCCCGAGTGAGCCTGTGCCGCTGGGTGAGCCTGGCGAAATCAGGTCTGGCCGCCTCTGCTGAGCACCATCGCGGCGGATCACCCCTGGTGAATCCGAGAACTCGTCCGCGCGTCAGCTCTTCACCCGGTGGGCGTCGTACACCCCCGGAATACGCTTCAACGCATTGGTCAGAGAGGCCAGGTGGGTCGGGTCGGGAGTCTCGAACTGCAGCCGCATGATGAAGACCCGGTCCTTGGTGGTGGTCGCCGACATGGACAGGATGTTCGAGTGATGCTCGGTCATCACTCGGCTGACGTCGGAAAGCATGCCCGCCCGGTCGAGGCCTTCCACATGCACCGCCACCAGGAAGCTCGAATCGGCGGACGGCGTCGCCCAGCTCACCTCGACCAGCCGGTCCGGCTTCTGCCGCAGGTTGTCGGCATTGGTGCAGTCGGCACGATGGACCGAGACGCCCTCTTCACGGGTGATGAAGCCGATGATGTCGTCACCGGGCACGGGCATGCAGCACTTGGCCAGCTTCACCCACATGTCCGAGTGCCCCTCGACCTCCACACCGATGTCGTTGCTCCGCCGTGACGGACGCCGCCGCTTCGACGTGCTGATCGCCGGATGATCCTCGACGCTGGCCTCGGCGGCCTCCTCGGCCCCACCCTCTGCCGCGATCAGCCGCTCGACGACGTTCTGGGCGCTCACGGTGCCCTCGCCGATCGCGGCGTAGAGCGCATTGGTGTCCGGCACCCGGAAGTGCCGGGCCAGCGACGCCAGGTGCTCGGCGCTGAGCAGCCGGTGCACCGGCAGCCCCGTGCGGCGCAGCTGCTTGGCCAGGGCCTCCTTGCCCTGCTCGATGGACTCCTCGCGGCGCTCCCGCATGAAGTACTGCCGGATCTTGGTGCGCGCTCGCGGGCTGGCCACGAAGTTCATCCAGTCCCGGCTCGGACCGGCATTGGGCGACTTGGAGGTGAGCACCTCGACCTGATCGCCGTTGTTCAACTGGTATTCGAGCGGCACCAGTCGCTGGTTGACCCGGGCACCGATACATCGGTGCCCCACCTCGGTGTGCACCGAGTAGGCGAAGTCGACCGGGGTCGCGTTGGCGGGCAGCGATATCACGTCGCCCTTGGGTGTGAAGACGAACACCTCGTTGGTGTTGATCTCGAACCGCAGCGTGTCGAGGAACTCGCCCGGATCCTCGGTCTCGCGCTGCCACTCGGTGATCTGCCGGACCCAAGCCAGGTCGTTGGCGGCGTCCGCCTTGCCCTCCTTGTACTTCCAGTGGGCGGCGACGCCGTACTCGGCCTGGCGGTGCATCTCGTGGGTGCGGATCTGGAACTCGACGGGCTTGCTGTCCGGACCCATCACCGTGGTGTGCAGCGACTGGTACAGGTTGAACTTCGGCATCGCGATGTAGTCCTTGAACCGGCCGGGCAGCGGGTTCCAGCGAGCGTGCAGCACCCCGAGGGCGCCGTAGCAGTCCCGCTGCGCCTCGACCAGGATGCGCAGGCCGACCAGATCGTAGATCTCGAAGAAGTCGCGCGAGCGGACCACCATCTTCTGGTAGATCGAGTAGTAGTGCTTGGGCCGTCCGTAGACCGTGGCCTTGATCTTCGCCTCCGCCAGGTCGTCGCGTACCTGTTCGATCACCTGGCGCAGGTAGTTCTCGCGCAACGGCGCGCGGGCCGCCACCATGCGCACGATCTCGTCGTAGATCTTCGGATGAAGGGTCGCAAAGGCGAGATCCTCCATCTCCCACTTGATGGCGTTCATGCCGAGCCGGTGGGCCAGTGGGGCGAAGATCTCGAGGGTCTCGTTGGCGATGACCACCTGCTTGTCCTGGCGCAGGAAGCCGAGGGTGCGCATGTTGTGCAGACGGTCGGCCAGCTTGATCACCAGCACCCGGATGTCGCGGCTCATCGCCAGCACCATCTTGCGCAAAGTCTCGGCCTTCGCCGACTCGCCGTAGGTGACCTTGTCGAGCTTGGTCACGCCGTCCACCATGGTGGCGACCTCAGGCCCGAAGTCGGCGGTCAGCTGCGCCATCGTGTACGAGGTGTCCTCGACGGTGTCGTGCAACAGCGCCGCACACAGCGTCGTCTCGGTGAGGCCCAGTTCGGCAAGAATCGTGGCGACGGCGAGCGGATGGGTGATGAACGGATCACCGCTCTTGCGGGACTGGCCCGAGTGGTAGTGCTCCGCCGTTCGGTAGGCCCGCTCGATCAGCGTCAGGTCGGCCCGGGGATGATTGGCTCGCAACGTTTTCACCAGCGGATCCAGGACCGCAGCCTGGCTGTTGCGCGGCGCCCCCAGCCTGGCCAGGGCATGCCGCATCCGCATCCGCGGCTGGTCGGGCGTGGTGGCCGGACGAGTCAGCGCGCGGGGTTCCCCGGGCAGGCCGTTGCCCGTCCCGTATGGACCATGGATGCTTTCGCTCACCCGCTCCCCTTCAGCAGAACTGCATCATACTGCCCGGTTCCCACGTCCGCGGACCCGCGTGTTTGACGTTGCCAGAGCGAATATCGGCGGGCGACGCGGGCAGGCCCGCCGGGTACGGCTCGAGCGCTGGCCTCGTGGACCGTCCCGGGAATCGTCGCCGGTGACCGGAAGAACCGTCCCCGGCGTGCGATTTTCGAACGTCGAGAACCGTCCCCGGCGTGCGATTTTCGAACGGAAAGGACCGTCCCCGGCATGCGAGGTGCTCGGGAGCAGGGTCCCCGGCCGGCTGCGGGTGCTCAGATGGTGACGACCGCGGAGTAGCCGATACCTAGCTCGGCCAGCTTTTCGTCGCCGGGCAGCGCGTCGAGTTCCATCAGGACTGCGACGTGCACCAGTTCGGCGCCCAGCCGGTGTACCAGCGCCGCGGTGGCACCGACCGTGCCACCGGTGGCCAGCACGTCGTCGATCACCAGGACGCGGGCGCCGGGCAGGACGGCGTCGGTCTTGATGGTGAGGGTCTCGTGACCGTACTCCAGCGCGAACTGCTCCGCGTACAGGTCGCCGGGCAGCTTGCCCGGCTTGCGGACCGGGACGAACCCGGCACCCAGCTCGAGGGCGACAGGTGCGGCGAGGATGAACCCGCGCGCCTCCATGCCGACCACGACATCGATGCCCTCAGGGGCCAGCGCGACCAGCTCGGTGACCGCCGCCCGCAGGCCCGCCGGTGAGGCGAGCAGCGGCGTGATGTCGTAGAACGTGACCCCGGGCTTGGGGAAGTCGGGGATGTCGGCGATCAGATCCAGGATCAACTGCTTGTTGTCGGTCGCGGTCATGTCACTTCTTCCGCTTCGCACGGGTGCTGCGTTGGGGTTGCTGTCGCTGCTGCCGGGCCAACTCGTTGGCACTCACCAGCCCCAGCCGATCGGGTTCGATCTCTTCCACCTCGGCCAGCGGCCCAGCGCCGTCGTGCACCACAACCGCCTTGTTCTTCGCCGGCACGGCCTCCTTGGCCTCGTGCCGCTGAGCGCGCCGTGCCAGCCGCTCGCGGTGCTCGCGCATCTCGGGCTCGGCCTCCTTCATCTGGGCCAGCAGCGGCGCCGCGATGAAGATCGACGAGTAGGCGCCGGCGATCATGCCGACGAGCAGGGCGAGACCCAGGTCCTTCAGCGGGCCGGTGCCGAGGACGAAGACACCGGTGAAGGTGAGCGCCGCCACCGGCAGGACGCCGAGGATGGTGGTGTTGATCGACCGGATCAGCACCTGGTTCACCGCGGCGTTGGCGGCCTGGGAATAGGTGAGCCGGCTGTTCTTCAGGTCGGCGACGTTCTCGCGGACCTTGTCGAACACCACCACCGTGTCGTACAGCGAGTAGCCGAGAATCGTCAGGACGCCGATCAGCGTCGCGGGGGTGACCGAGAAGCCCACCAGCGCGTAGATGCCGAGGGTGACCACCAGGTCGTGCAGCAGGGCGACGATCGCCGCGATCGCCATCTTGTAGTTCCGGAAGTACCCCCAGATGAGCAGCGACACCAGCACCAGGAAGACCACCAGAGCGATCACCGCCTGCTGCGTGATCATGCTTCCCCAGGAGGCGCCGATCAGGCTGTAGGTGACCTCGTCGACGCTGATCCCGCCCACGGCCTGAGCGATCGCGGCCTTGACCTGGGTCACCTCGTCGACACTGAGCGTCCGAGTCTGGACGCGCACCTGCCCGTCGCCGATCGTGGTGACGCCGAGGTCGTCGTTGTCGGGTAGGCGCAGCGCCTCGACCGCGGTGCGCACCTGATCGGTGGTCTCGGCGGTGACGGTGACCGGAGCGGTGAAGTCGGCGCCGCCCTTGAACTCGATGCCCAGGTTCAGCCCGAACACCGCGATCGCCAGCAACGAGATGGCCAGCAGCGCGCCGGAGACGATGTACCAGCGGTTGCGCTTCCCGACGAAGTCGTATTCGATCTCACCGGTGTACAGCCGGTGCGCGAAGCTCGCCTTCTTCTTCTGAGGCGTGCCGTTGTCGACCGGCGCCTCGGGGCTGCTCGTTGTGCTCATCACGCCTCCTTGGTGGCTGCCGCGACCGGTGTGGCCGGACGACGCCGCCGGTGCAGCGGCGGCTGATGCTTGGCGCCGAGATGTTCGGGTTCGAAGCCGGAGAACTTGCGGCCTTCACCGAAGTACTTCGTCCGCCCCAGCACCGAGACCAGCGGCTTGGTGAACCAGAACACCACTGCGAGGTCGATCAGGGTGGTCAGGCCCAGGGTGAAGGCAAAGCCCTTGACCGCGCCGATCGCCAGGATGAACAGGACCACCGCCGACAGCAGCGACACACCGTCCGCGACCAGGATGGTCTGCCGGGAACGCACCCAGCCGACCTCGATCGCGGTGCGCAGCGTGCGGCCGTCACGCACCTCGTCACGTATTCGTTCGAAGTAGATGATGAACGAGTCCGCGGTGACGCCGATCGCCACGATCAGGCCGGCGACGCCGGGCAGGTTGAGGGCGAAGCCCATGGCCTGGCCCAGCAGGACGATGAAGGCGTAGGTGATGCCGAAGGCGACGACCAGGCTGCTGACCACCACCAGCGCCAGGGCGCGATAGTAGATCACGCTGTAGGCCACCACCAGAACCAGTCCGATGATGCCCGCGATGATGCCCGCCTCCAGTTGCTCGCCACCCAGCTTGGCCGAGACGGTGTCGACGCTGGACACCTCGAACGCCAGCGGCAGCGCACCGTACTTCAGCACGTTCGCCAGCTCGGTCGCGCTCTGCTGCGTGAACGATCCGGAGATCTCGGCCTTGCCGCCGGGAATGGCCTTGCTCACGTAGGGAGCGCTGATCACGTCTCCGTCGAGCACGATCGCGAACTCGTTCTGCGGGGTGCTTCGGGTCGCGAGTTCCTTGGTGACGGTCTCGAAGGTCGCACCGGCGCCGGGGTTGAACTCCAGGTTCACCACCCAGCTGACCTGGCCCTGCGGGATGCCGGCGGACGCCTGGACGAGGTCCTTGCCGGAGATCACGGCGGGTGACAGCAGGAATTTGGTGTCACCGGCCTGGTTGCAGGTGATCAGCGGCTGGTCGGAGACGTCGGGGAAGGGGTCGCCGCACTGGTAGCTGGCGAAGTCGCTCTGGTCGCGCGCGGACGGCTTCCAGTCGAGCACCTGCTGGGTGGTCAACGGGGTTGGGCCCGGCGCGGTGGGGCGGGGGCTCGGCACCGGTGTGGGCAACTCCGGCAACGGACGCCGGTTGGTGCTCGGGGACGCCGAGGGCGCCGCGGACGGCTCGGCACCCTGGGTCGGCTCACCCGTCGGCTCGGTGCCGGGTTGGGCGCCGGCGACCTGCTCCTGGGAGCTGACCAGACGGAAGTACAGCTGCGCGGTCTGTCCGACCATGCGCACCAACTCGTCCTGCTGCACGTTCGGAACGCTGACCACGATCTGCCGATCGCCCGAGGTGGTGACCTCGGTCTCCCCCACACCGATGGAGTCCACCCGCTGCTGGATGATCGTCCGGGCCAGTTCGAGGCTGGCCGGGTCGACCGACCCCTCGCCGGTGGTGTTGCTTGCCGTGAGGGTGATGGTCGTGCCGCCGCGCAGGTCGAGGCCCAGTTTGGGCGTCCAGACGCCGCTCAGGGCCATCAGCCCGACCAGACCGACACAGAAGGCCAAGAAGACGATCAGGGTGCGCAGCGGATGACTGTGATGCCTACTTGTGGTTGCCACGACTCGCTCTGCCCCCGCGGGTCACTTCTGGGTGCGGGACTGATCGGTGGGGTCGTCGTCGGTGGCGCGCGAATCGGACGGTTTCGGGTCGAGGAAGTCCGAGGGCTGGATGTTCTCGAACGGCGACGCCTCCGTGTCGGCGTGCGTCGGCTCGGCCGGCACGTCGTCGGCCGCGGGCTCGTCGGAGTACTCGAACTCGTCGTCCTCGGCGGTGAGCGTCTTGACGACGGCCTGCTTGACCACGGTCATCTCGATGCCGGGCGCGATCTCGATGATCGCCTGGCGTTCACCCAGGTGCCGGATCGTGCCGAACACGCCGGACGACAGCATCACGCGGGTGCCGGGCTGCAGGGCGTTGGTCATCTCCTGCTGCTTCTTGGCCCGCTTCTGCTGCGGACGGATCAGCAGGAAGTAGAAGGCGGCGCCCATCAGCACAAGCATCAGGACGGTGCTACCCATGTCACCCATGTGGATTTTCTTTCGTTAGACGTCAGATAGTGGCTCAGCCACCGACGCCTCACTCTAGCCGAGGCGTCCGGATTGCCCGATTCCGACGCGAGGGCTGGGCGCGCCGACTCGCCCATCGGCGGTCGAGTTCAGCGCCGGTCGGGCTTGTCGAGGCCCCGCCGCGACTTCGACAAGCGCACTCAGCGGTGGGCAGTTCGACACGCTCAATCAGCGGCACCGAACAGGTCGGGTTCGCCGGAGTTCGGCATGGCGAGGCCCAGATGTGCCCAGCCGCGCGCCGTGGCAACCCGGCCGCGTGGCGTCCGCATCAGGAATCCCTGCCGGACCAGGAACGGCTCGGCGACCTCCTCGACCGTCTCGCGCTCCTCGCCCACCGCCATCGCGAGGGTGGAAATTCCCACCGGACCGCCACCGAAGCGTTCGCACAGCGCGGACAGCACCGCCCGGTCCAACCGGTCGAGGCCGAGTTCGTCCACCTCGTACAGTTCGAGAGCCGCCTTGGCGACGGTGGTGCTGAGGCGTCCGTCGGCCCGCACCTGGGCGTAGTCGCGGACGCGGCGCAACAGCCGGTTGGCGATCCGCGGCGTGCCCCGGGACCGGGACGCGATCACTTCGTCGGCACCCCGCTCCAGGGTGGCGCCGAGCAGTCCGGCGGACCGCCGGACGATCGAGCGCAGCGCCGCGGTTTCGTAGAAGTCGAGCTGGGCGGTGAAACCGAAGCGATCCCGCAGCGGCCCGGGCAGCAGGCCGGCGCGGGTGGTGGCGCCGACCAGCGTGAAGCGGGGAATCTCCAGCGGGATCGCGGTCGCGCCGGGCCCCTTGCCGACCACCACGTCGACCCGGAAGTCCTCCATCGCCAGGTAGAGCATCTCTTCGGCCGGCCGCGACATGCGGTGGATCTCGTCGAGGAAGAACACCTCGCCTTCGGTCAGCCCGGACAGGATGGCGGCCAGGTCGCCGGCGTGCTGGATGGCCGGCCCCGACGAGATCCGGATCGGCGAACCCAGCTCAGCCGCGATGATCATCGCCAGCGTCGTCTTGCCCAGCCCGGGCGGCCCGGACAGCAACACATGGTCGGGCACCGAGCCGCGGTGCCGGGCGGCGTCCAGGACGAGGCCGAGCTGATCGCTGACCCGGGGCTGTCCGGCGAACTCGGACAGGCTGCCCGGACGCAGCGCCGATTCGGCCAGCGCCTCGCCGTCGTGGACGTGCGGGTCCATCACCTCGTCGGCTTCGTGCGTCACGTGACCAGGCTCTCAGTCATTTGGCCAGGCTGCGCAACGCGGCGCGCATCAGCACCGCGACCGGAGTCGCCGGATCGTCGTCGACCAGCGGAGCCACGGTGTCACAGGCTCTGTCGGCATCGCGGGACGACCAGCCCAGGCCCTCCAGCCCACCCTTCACCTGGTCGCGCCATTGGACGGGCACCGCGGCCGCGGAGGTGGCCGGCTCAGTGATCGCGGCCAGCGTGTTGATCTTGTCCTTCAACTCGATCACCAGCCGTTGGGCACCCTTGACGCCGATGCCCGGCACCTTGGTCAGCGCCGGGATGTTCTCGGACGCGATCGCGGCGCGCAGGGCGTCGGGGCTGAGCACGGACACCACCGCCTGGGCGATCTTGGGACCGATGCCGCTGGCCGACTGGACGAGTTCGAAGCAGTCCCGCTCCTCGGCGTCGGCGAAGCCGTAGAGGGTGAGCGAGTCCTCGCGGACCACCAGCGAGGTGGCCAGTGTGGTGGGTTGCCCAATACGCACGGCGGACGCCGTCGACGGCGTGCACAGCGCGCGGACGCCGAATCCGTTCAGGTCCACCACCAGCCAGGTGGGACCCGCCGCGACGACCGTCCCCCGGAGTTGAGCGATCATGCGCCTTTCCTTCCCGGGATCCGCCGCTGCGCCTCGATCGCGGCGTCGAGCCTGGACTGGCCGGCTCCCCGCCAGAGCTGACAGACGGCCAGCGCGACGGCGTCCGCGGCGTCCGCCGGTTTGGGAGCCTCGGCGAGCCGCAGCACGCGGGTGACCATGGTGCCGATCTGCGCCTTGTCGGCCCGCCCCGACCCGGTGATGGCCGCCTTCACCTCGCTCGGGGTGTGCTGCCGCACCGCGATCCGGTGCCGGGCGGCGAGCAGCATGGCGATGCCGGCGGCCTGGGCCGTCCCGATCACGGTCATGGTGTTGTGCTGGCTGAAGACCCGCTCGACGGCGATCACGTCGGGACGATGGCGTCCGATCCACTCCTCCAGGCCGGTCTCGATGGCCAGCAGCCGCAGCGGCAACTCGGCGTCCGCGGGAGTCCGGATCACGCCCGCCTCGATCAGCCTCGGCGTCCGGCCTACCTCACCGTCGACGACGCCCACGCCGCAGCGAGTCAGCCCCGGGTCGACCCCCAGCACACGCATTCCGATGAACTCCCGCCAGCCGAACAGATGTTCGGATACTAGTGGACGCCGCCCGCTCGGCCGGGCAACCGCGCGGGCGTGCCGCACGTCCCACCGGCTGGGGACAGCGCCGATCTCCGGCTGGTTCGAGCCCGCAGATCTGAACCTCGCCCCGGCAGGGGTTGACAAGCTCAACCCGCGATGGGGTCTGTTGATCAGCGTTCCCCTAACGGCCGACCCGCGATGCTTGTCACGCCTCGCGGCGGGGGCGATCTCGACATCGCCTCCCGATGGAGGAAAACCTCGCCGATCTCGCGCTACAACCCGAAACCGAACAGGCATCCCTCCACCCGTCAGCGATGTCGAGAACCCCACCACTGGCCGGCGGAGCCGCAGGGCCTCGACGAACCCCACGGACGCCTGCCAGCGGACCTACCGACAATCCCGCCCGCACCCGCGGCACGCGATCTCGACATCGCCACCCGATGGACGGAAACCTCGCCGATCTGGCGCTACAACCCGAAACCGAACAGGCATCCCTCCACCCGTCAGCGATGTCGAGATCGCCACCACCAGACTGCGGAGCCGGGGCTGACAAAGCCCTATGACGGGTGGCCGACACTGCGCAGCAGTGAAAGTCAGGCAGCGACACACCCACTAACCGGGTGGCCGGCAGAATGCAGCAGGGAAACGGAAAGCCACCCAGCCACGAACCGGACAGCCGACAGAACGCAAGCGAAAGCGGCAGTGATACAGCCACGAACCCGACGGCCGGCAGGGATGCCACCGAAAAGCGGAGTGGGCTGCACCCCGTCCTGGTGTGGTGGGCGTGAAGCGCGCGAGTCCCCTGCCAGGGACCGGAAGACGAAAGCAGAAGCAGGACGAGCTGCGCACGGGCGGGACGGGGTGCAGCCCACTCCGCGGCACCCAACGTAAGCCGCCAGAACCCAGCCACAGGAAGAGGTCTCGACAAGCTCGACCAACGGTCGGATCACAAGCTCGACCAACAGTGGTGAGGACGGGTCTCGACAAGCTCGACCGACCCTCGGATCACGAACTCGACCAGCAGCAAGGGAGCGAGCGCTCCTACTCCAGCTCGGCCAGCACCGCCTCGGGGACGTCCTCGTTGGAGTAGACCGTCTGGACGTCGTCGACGTCCTCAATGGCATCCAGCAGCCGGAACAGCTTTTCGGCGGCCTCCTTGGCCTCGAGCGCCTGGGTGTACTGCGGCACGAACTGGACCTCGGCCGACTCGTAGTCGAGGCCCGCCTCCTGGACGGCCTTGCGCACGTCGACCACCGCGCTCGGGTCGGAGATCACCTTGAAGGTCTCGCCCTCGTCGGAGACGTCCTCGGGGTCGGCGTCGAGGGTCGCCTCGAGCAGGTCGTCCTCGTCGACTTCCTTGCCGCCCTGGGCTTTGGCCACCTCGACGATGCCCTTGCGGTCGAAGATCCGCGACACCGAGCCGACGTCGGCCATGGTGCCGCCGTTGCGGGTGACCGCCACCTTCACATCGGACGCCGACCGGTTGCGGTTGTCGGTCAGGCACTCGATCAGGATCGCCACGCCGCCCGGGCCGTAGGCCTCGTACATGATCTCGGTGTAGTCGACGGTCTCGCCACCGATGCCGGAGCCGCGCTTCACCGCGCGGTCGATGTTGTCGTTGGGGACGGAGTTCTTCTTCGCCTTCTGGATGGCGTCGTACAGGGTCGGGTTCCCGCCGGGGTCACCGCCACCGACGCGGGCCGCCACCTCGATCTTCTTGATCAGGTTGGCGAAGAGCTTGCCGCGCTTGGCGTCGATCGCCGCCTTCTTGTGCTTGGTGGTGGCCCACTTGGAATGCCCGCTCATATACGTCCCATCTGCTTCTCGTCCGTCTGCGCGGGGCCGATTGTATCGAGCCCGGGATGGCTCACGTACCAGACCATCGAGTCGACACCGACGTAGCCGAGTTCCCGATAGGGCCGCGCGCCCTGTCCGGATTCGGTGTCGATGCCGATGCCCGCGCTGGTCAGGCCCGCCTCCTGGAACGATTCGCGGCTACGCGCCAGCAACCGGTGGTAGATCCCCCGGTTGCGCCACTCCGGGCGGGCGCCGAGATACTCCGTCCAACCGATCCGCTCACCGGCCAGGCTGGTGTCGGTGTTCAGCACCCAGCCGGCGGCCCGGTCGTCCGCCACCGCGACCCACGACCAGTCGTCACGGACGCCGGCGCCGGCCAGTCCCCACGCCCATGCCTCCGGGTCGACGGTGTCGGCAGGGTCACTGGCGTTGGCGTTGTACAGCAGCCGCACGGGCTCGCTCCAGTCCGGACCGAACGGTTCCAGGTGGAGCCCGGGCAGCGGGTCCGCACCGCCCGGTATCGGCTCCAGCAGGCTGCGCCGCATCGCGTGGTACCACTTCTGCGGACGGAATCCGCAGTCCGACAGCGTCTCGGCGAGGAAGAGGTTGCTGCTGGAGATCACCATCGACAACTCGGGCGACTCGGTGCCGTCGCCGTGGTCGAGATGCCATTCCAGGGCGCGCTCCACCTGCCAGTGCAGCAGGGTCTCCTGGACGCCTTCGTCGCGCCACGCCGGGTGGCAGCCGCCGTGCAGCCGCAGCCGGTGCGGCGGCTCGCCGGGCCCGGGGAGCCGGATCCACGCGTAGGCGATCAGGGTGCCGCTGGGTTTGCGGAGCACCACGCCGGTCTCGGTTTCACGGATCATGTCGTCGGCTACCGCTGCCTCCAGCGCACCCAGGTCGTGGTGGTGGGTGGCGTCCCCGAAGTGTTCCTCGGCAACGATCAGCCCGTCGATCTCGGGGAGGTCCTGCCGCGACAGCCAGTGCCAGGTGCAGCCGTGACTCTTGGCCGGTATGGGCATCCTCGCCTCCGTCTCCTACGTCCCCAATCTAGTGGGGCGTCATCGACTCGCGACAGCCAACGCATCCTCGAGGGTGAAGTTGCCGATGTACAGCGCGGTGCCGATGATCGCGCCGGTCACCCCCAGCGGCACCAGCGCGCGCAACTCCACCAGATCGTCCAGCCGGGCGATGCCGCCGGACGCGATCACCTCGGCGTCGGTGCGCTCACACACCTTCCGCAGCAGTTCGAGGTTGGGACCCGTCAGCATGCCGTCGGAGTTCACATCGGTCACCACGAAGGCCGCACAGCCGGCGGCGGACAACCTGTCGACCGCCTCGGCCCAGTCGCCGCCCTCGCGGACCCAGCCACGCGCCGCGAGCCGGGATCCCTTGACGTCGATCGCGATGCCGATCCGATCACCGTGCTCGGCGATGGCGCGCTCGCACCAGTCCGGGTTCTCGAGGGCGGCCGTGCCGATGTTGACCCGCCGGCACCCCGTGGCCAGGGCACGCTGCAGCGCGGCGTCGTCCCGCAGCCCGCCGGAGAGTTCGACCTTCAGGTTCAGCTGTTCGATGATCGAGCCGATCAGCTCGGCGTTGGAGCCGCGTCCGAAGGCGGCGTCCAGGTCGACCAGATGCAACCATTCGGCACCGGCGTCCTGCCAGCGCAGGGCCGCGGCCAGCGGATCGCCGAAGACCTTCTCCGATCCGGCCACCCCCTGGGTGAGCTGGACGGCCTGGCCGTTCTGGATGTCGACGGCGGGGAACAAGGTCAGTGCGGTCACGAGGCTCGACCTTAGCGTCGATCCAGGCGGTCGGCTGATCGGGTGGGTGGGTGCCGCGGCCCGGACGACACCCGGTGAGCCGTCGGCAGGTGGTAGTTGTGCGCACTCGCCACCCGGCCGCCGCACCGGCGAGAATCGGCCATGCGGATCCACTTCGCGGCGATCCCTGCCTACGGCCACGTCTTCCCTATGGTGCCGCTCGCCGCGGCCGCGCAGGCGGCCGGCCATGACGTCCTGTTCATCTGCGGCGAGGCCTTCGCCGGCCTGCTGCCGGTGCCGGTGGCGACCGGGGTACCCGCTGGCCTCACCCTGGGGGTCGCCGAGCGGGAGGCCGTTGCGGCCGCCGGCGACCGAGGCGATCCGTTCTGGTTTCCGCGGGCGATGTTCGGTGTGGTGATGCCTCGTCACACCGCGCCGTTGCTTCGTGCGGTGTGGGCAGCCCGCGGACGCCCGGATCTGCTCGTCCACGAGAGTTCGCACCTCGGCGCCGCCAGGGTCGCGGCTGCCGAAGGCGTGCCGGCGATCTCGTTCAGCATCGGGATGCAGGCCGCGGGCTGGCTGACGATCCTGCAGCCGGAGGCCGCCCCGCAGCCGCGGACGTTGATCGATCCGTCGCCATCCAGTTGGTCGCTCTGGACCCTCCCGCCAGGCATCGAACGGATGCCGATCCGATCGGTGGCGTGGTCGGGCGCGGCCGGCGCGGGAGCCGACTGGCTCGCGGGTGCCGCCGCCGGACCCCGTGGCTATCTCACCCTGGGCACGGTGTCGTTCGGGGCGGTCGAGGTTTTGCGACGCTCGATCCTGGCGGCGGCTCAGGTCTGCGAGCGGGTGCTCGTCGCAGCCGGCCCGCAGGGCGAACCCGCGGCGCTGGGCGAGTTGCCGGCGTCGGTGCGGGTGGAGCGGTTCGTCGACCAGGCCGCGGTGCTGCAGCACGCCGACATCGCCATCCATCATGGCGGCACCGGGTCACTCCTGGCCTGCCTGGCGGCGGGCGTCCGGCAGGTACTGACGCCGCAGGGTGCGGACCAGTTCGTCAACGCCGACCGGCTCACCGCGCTCGGGGCTGGGGTCGCCGTCGCCAACGACGCTCCGGCGGAGGCCGTCGACGACGCGCTGGCACACGTTCTCAGCGACCCGGGAGTGCAAGCCCAGGTCGAGGCGATCCGGGCCGAGATCGCCTCGATGCCCGATCCCGAGCGCGTCGTTGCCCAGCTCGTCGAGCGGGCCCATGCCTGACCTGCCGGGTCAGCGCAGAAAGGCGTCCAAGCCGTCGAGCAGCCGGTCGACCTCGGCGTCGGTGTTGTAGGGCGCCAGCCCGACGCGCAGGCCCCGAGTCACGCCGATCGCCTTCGCCGGCTCGTAGGCGTAGAACGTGCCGGCCGGTGAGGCGATGTCGCGCTCGGCCAGGAAGTCGCAGGCATCGGCGCTGTCACGATCGGTGAAGGTCAGGAAGAGCGTCGGCGTCCGGTCGGCCGCCTTCGAGTGCAGGGTCACCCGGGCCCCGAAGCCGGCGAGGCCGTCCTCGATGCGGCGGCGCAGGCGCGACTCATGGGCGTCGATCAGGTGGTGGGCGGCGACCAGGCGTTCGCGCCGGCTGCCGGACGCCGGGGCGAGGCCGGCGAGGAAGTCGACCGCGGCGGTGGCTCCGGCGAGCGTCTCGTACGGCAGCGTGCCCAGCTCGAACCGCTCGGGCACGTCGTTGGTGGAGGGCTTCAGCTTGTCCGGCAGCAGCACCTCGAGCAGCTCCGGGTCGGCGGCCAGCACGCCGCAGTGCGGGCCGAGGAATTTGTACGGCGAGCAGACGAAGAAGTCGGCACCCAGTTCGTCCCGGTCGACCGCCGCGTGCGCCGCGTAGTGGACGCCGTCGACGTAGACCAGGGCGCCGACGGCACGGGCGTGTGCGGCGATCCGGGCCAGCGGCGGCTTGCTGCCGAGCAGGTTGGACGCCGCCGTCACCGCGACCAACTGGGTGCGTTCGTTGATCACGGCGTCCAGGTCGTCGAGGTCGAGTTCCGCGCTGGCCGGGTCGAGCCGCAGCCAGCGGACGCCGACGTCGGCCCGCTCGGCGGCCTGGATCCAGGGCCGGACGTTGCAGTCGTGATCGAGCCGGCTCAGCACGATCTCGTCGCCGGGCCGCCAGGACTTCGCCAGCGCGCGCGAGAAGTCGTAGGTGAGCTGGGTGGCGCTGCGGCCGTGCACGATGCCCCCGGGCTGCGATCCGAGCAGGTCGGCGAACGCCGTCCGGAACTCGGCGACGGCATCCTCGGCGTTCCGCTCGGCCCGGGTGGTCGTCCCCCGGTTGGACAGCGGGCCGGTGAGCGTGCGGGCGATGGCCTCGCCCACCTGGACCGGCGTCTGGGTGCCGCCGGGACCGTCGAAGTGGGCGACACCCGTTGTCAGGGACGGGAAGTGGGTGCGCAGGGCGGCGACGTCGAGGGACATGCTGGCTCACAATCGGCAATCGGCGGGCGGACGTGCTGGCGAGTGTAGGGGTCCGCGTCGCGGCGTCACACCTGGGCCGGCGGCGCCTCCGGGTACGCCTGGCGCCACCACGCCGTCCAGCGCTCCTGTTCGGCGGCGAACTGCGTGTCGTCGAGGCCATAGCAGGTGACGATCGCGGACGCGTCGGAGATCTCGGCACCGGCGTCGTCGCGCACCGGATCCTTGGCCACCGCAAGCAGCAGACCGGGCCCGAGTGCCGGCAGCAGCACGCCGCGTTGCCGCTCGGCGGTGTACCAGTCGGCACCCAAGGACGTGGGAGGTGCCGCGAACAGGCGCTCGACGGCTCCCGGCGTGCCGCGTCCCATCAGGAAGATGGTCCGCCGATCCTCGCCCGGGTGCTGCTCGTGCATGAACCTCAGTTGCTGCAGGAACGACGTCCAGCCCTCGGTGACGTCGTCGTAGTAGGCGCTCCAGGGCACGTCCGGATCGTAGGGAGCACGGGTCACCCGGACCCGGACGCCACCATCGACGGCCTGCACCTCGAACACGTCGCCACCGTTGGCGGTGAGCGTGTGGGTGTCGTCGTCGGCCTGATCGGTGCCGAAGATCATGGTGATCTCGTCGTCCAGTTCGGCGCAGTGCCAGCCGTGCCAACGCCGGATCAGCGCCGGATCGCGCAGGCTCGGCCAGACCACCTCGACGGGTGCGGCGATGGTCACCTCGATGATCGGTCCGTGCTCAGTCATCGGAATCGTCCCCTCTGCTCGGATGTCCGCCCAGCATCAGGCGGAAGCGTTGCCCCTGGTCGGAGCCATGTTCGGCGGCCAGTTCGGCGACCGCGGCGGCGAGTGCGTCGGTGAAAGCGTGGACGTCGGCGGGCTGCGCGAACGTCACGTCGGCCTCGATGGTGAAGGTCAGCAGCCGCTTTCCGGCGGCGTCCGCGCCGGCCCGCAGCCGGGAAACCGACCGGACGACGTCCGACGCGGCGCCGATCAGGTGCTCGGCGGCGTACCGGTCGCGCGAGCGGACCCGCTCCCCCGGCGCCAGGATCGCCGGATCGACCACGAGTTGGTCGGCGGTCGCTCGCAGCACCCGTTCGACGCAGCCGCGCCGCTGCCGGGTCTCGACCAGTTGGACCAGCCCGGCCCGCTCGAGCACCCGCAGGTGGTAGTTCAGTTTCTGCCGCGTGAGTCCGGTCTGCTTGGCGAGTTCGGTGGCGGACGCCGGCTGCCGCAGCAGCTCAAGCAACCGGCGGCGGATCGGCGCCAGCGCGGCCTTGACCTGACCCTCCTGGTCCACGAGTTCGATCGCTGCTGTCGGCATGACATCAGCGTGCTATTCGACAATACTTTTTGTCAATAGGCCAGGAGAGCCGTCCCTCGTGACCAAAGGAACCGTCTCCGGTGACCGGGAAAACCGTCCCCGGTGACCGGGAAAACCGTCCCCGGTGACCGGGAGAACCGTCCCCGGTGACCAAAGGAACCGTCCCCGGTGACCGAAGGAACCGTCCCCGGTGACCGGGGGGGACGGTTCTTTTCGTACCAACTTCGACCGCGGTACGCCCCGCGATTCGTCGCCGGTTCACCCAAGCGCGGCCTCGCGCCACAGCCGCAGGTGCTTCATCATCGGTCCGGCCTTGTCCGATTCGTTGGCCAGCACCGTCCAGGTCAAGTCATGGGCGGGCACGTGTTCGCTCTTCATCTCGACCCCGGCGTCCGCACCGACCATCGCCCAGACCCCACCCGGCCTCGGCAGCCATAACCCCAAGCCGTAGGGCCAATCCGGATCGTGGCCGGGTACCGGCGTGGTCATTTCTTCGACCAGTTCGAGCGGCACGATCGCGCCGGCGGCCAGCGCCAGCCAGAACGTCCGGGCGTCGCCGACGGTGAGATAGGCGCCGCCGTCCGCGCTGCCCTCGATCGGCAGGTGGAAGATGTTGGTGCGCAGGCTGTCCGGATAGAGGTAGCCGAGGGCGGCCGAGCCGGGCAGTTCGTCGGAACGCAGAAAGTCGGTGTGCCGCAGCCCGGCTGGGCGCAGCACCCGATCGCGCACCAGATCCTGATACCGGACGCCGGACGCCCGCTGGGCGAGCAGGCCGAGCAGCACGAAGCCGCCATTGCTGTACTCGAAGCCGGCGCCGGGCTTGGCAAGCATCGGCACGTCGAGCAGCGGCACGAAGTCCTCCGGCGAGGTGTAGCTGTGCATACTGCCGGGCAACAGGTACTCGTCGGCGTCGGCATCGTCGTCCAGGTACTCACCCACGCCGGCTCGGTGGCCCAGCAGGTGCCGCACGGTGACGGCATCGTCGATCTGCGGCAGGTCGGTGCCGAGCCAGCGGCGGGCCGGGTCGTCCAGCGCCATCGTGCCGTCGGCGACCAGGGAAAGCACCGCGAGCGCTGTGAAGGTTTTCGAGCCGCTGGCGATGCCGAACTGGGTCTGCGGGGTGTTGGGGATGCCATGGGCCCGGTCGGCCATGCCGAACGCCTGCTCGAACAGGCATTCACCCCCTGCCTCGACCCGGATCACTCCGGTGAAGTCGTTCTCGGTGACTGCGGCGAGCATGACGTCGATGTCGAGTTCCATGCCTCAGTGTGCCGCCCCTCGGCGCAAGGGGCCACCCGCGCCGAGTTCTGACGGTGACAACCGACCCGGGCGCGAGCACTCTGTTAAGATACGGACCGTGTCGTATTTTAATACTGCAGCACCGCCTCGTCTACCGGGCCGGCCACGCGATGCCGTTCGAGAGACCGAGATCCTTCGCGTCGTTCTCGACGTGCTGAGTGAGTCAGGCGTCGATGGGGTCACCTTCGAGGAGGTCGCGCGACGGGCCAAGGCGTCCAAGCGGACCCTGTACCGCAGGTGGGCCACGAAGCGGGAGATGATCGTCGCCGCCATCAAGGCCGGGCCCGCCGCCGGAACCAAGCCCGAGCCGATCGACACGGGCTCCCTGCGCGGAGACCTGCTGGCGCTGCTGGCCCGCCTGGAGGCGACGATGCGGGCCGGCGAAGCGGTCAGTCTGATGATCATGCAGGCAGGCATGAGCGATCCCGAGCTCTGCGAGCACATCGAGGCCTCGGTGGGCCCGACCGGGGCGCGCCTGACCGAGGCTGTGCTGCGCTCGGCTATCGAGCGCGGCGAGCTGCCGGCGTCCGCCGACCCCTTCGCCTACGAGGAGGTCGGGGCTGCCGTGCTCGTCATCCGCCAACTCAACGGACTGTCGACCGACACGACCTATCGCGAGGCGCTGGTCGACGCGGTGCTGCTGCCGGCACTGCGCAGCGGCATCGGCGCCGGCCAGCACGGCATCTTCTCCGGCCGGCCCACCCCTTCGAGCACCCACCTGAATGGAGAACCAGATGAATGACCTCACCATCCCCGACTTCACCTACCAACGACTCACCGGCGCGGACGGAGTCACGCTCAACGTCGCCCACGGCGGGCACGGCCCGGCCGTGGTCCTCCTGCACGGATTCCCGCAGACCCATCTGATGTGGAGCGCGGTCGCCGGTGACCTGAGCCGCGACCATGCCGTGATCGCCCTGGACCTGCGGGGGTACGGCGACAGCGACAAGCCGGACGCCTGGACGCCCGAGGCCTATTCCAAGCGGACGATGGCTGCGGACGTCGTCGAAGTCGCCGCGCACCTCGGCCACGACCGGTTCGCCGTCATCGGTCACGATCGCGGCGCGCTGGTCGCCGTCCGCGCGGGACTCGACCACCCGGAGGCGGTCACCCACGTCGGCATCCTCGATGTGCTGCCGACCATGGACACCTGGGACGTCCTCCACGGCGTCGATGCGAAGGTGGCCTGGCATCTCTACCTGATGGCACAGCCCAAGGGCCTGCCCGAGAAGATGATCGAAGCCGTCGCCGAGGAGTTCTTCGCGTCGTTCCTGGACGCGTGGGATCCGACCGGCACCACCTTCTCGCCAGAGGTGCGCGCGCACTACCTGCGCGCATCGGTCGCCGCGGTGCCGTCCATCGTCGCCGATTACCGAGCCACCGCGAGCATCGACCTCGACATGGACCGCGCCGACCGTGCGAGCGGCCGGCAACTCACGATGCCCGTCGCGGCGATCTCCCAGGACTGGGGCAGCCGGCTCGGATTCGACCCCACCCAGATCTGGGGTGCGTGGGCGAGTGACTTCAGCTACGAACCGATCGACGCCGGGCACTTCATGGCCGAGGAGAATCCCGCCCGGATCACTCAGTTCGCCCGACGGCTGCTGGCCCGATAGGCGGCCGGCGTCACAGGGTGGCGATCCAGTTGCGCAGCAGCCGCGCGCCGGCCTGGCCGGACTTCTCGGGGTGGAACTGGGTGCTGGACAGGACGCCGTACTCGACGGCGGCGACGAACCGGTCGCCGTCGTGCTCGGCCCAGGTCGCCTTCGCGTCCCCCGGCAGGTCGCCGGACGACCGGACGCCGTAGGAATGCACGAAGTAGAACCGCTCCCCCGCCAGTCCGGCGAACAGCACCGAATCGGACGGCGCCTCGACCGTGTTCCAGCCCATATGCGGTAGCCGGGCGCTGATCAGCCGCTCCACCACGCCGGGCAGGACGCCGACGCCGGAGGCGTCCAGGCCGTGTTCGACGCCGTGGCCGAACAGCACCTGATGCCCCACGCAGATGCCCAGCACCGGACGGCCCTCAGCGAGTCGCTGCCGGATGATCGCCGGCCCTCCGACGGCCGCGAGGCCGTCCATGCAGGCCGCGAAGGCACCCACTCCAGGCACCACCAGGCCGTCGGCCGCCAACGCGGCATCGGCGTCCGCGGTGAGGACGACATCGGCACCGGCGGCCCGCAGCGCGCGGGTCGCCGAGTGCAGGTTGCCCGAGCCGTAGTCGAGGACGACCACGCGCGGGTCGGTCACAGCGAACCCTTGGTGGACGGGATCGCATCGGCGACCCGCGGGTCGATCGCGACCGCGATCCGCAGCGCCCGGGCGACCGCCTTGAACTGGGCCTCGACGATGTGGTGCGGGTCGCGTCCGGCGAGCAGCCGCAGGTGCAGGCAGATGCCGGCGTTGATCGCGAACGACTCCATCAGGTGGTAGGTCATCGACCCCGCATAGGGGACGCCGGAGCCGCCGATCAGCGCGTAGATCTGGCCGTCGGGCTCGCCCGAACAGACCGCGTAGGGACGTCCGGCGACATCGACGACGGCATGCGCGAGAGCTTCGTCCAGCGGCACGGTGGCATCGCCGAACCGGACGATGCCTCGCTTGTCGCCGAGCGCCTGCTTGACCGCTTGGCCGAGCGCGATGGCGGTGTCCTCGACGCTGTGGTGGCCGTCGATGTGCAGATCACCGGTGGTGCTGACTTCGAGGTCGATCAGCGAGTGCTTGGCCAGCGCGGTCAGCATGTGGTCGTAGAACCCGACGCCGGTGCTGATCGTCGAGGCGCCGGTGCCGTCCAGGTTCACCGCCACCCGGACCGTCGACTCACTGGTGCTGCGCTCCACCACCGCGGTGCGTGCCGTCATCGGATCTCCTCCAGTACCTCGGCCAGGGCCGTGTAGAACGTCTCGGTCTCGTCGGGGGTGCCGGCCGAAACCCGTAGCCAACCCTTGGGTCCGGTCTCCCGAACCAGGACTCCCCGGTCCAGCAACCGCTGCCAGACATCATGCCGGTCGTGGAACGGGCCGAACAGGCAGAAGTTGGCGTCCGAATCGATCACCTCGACACCGAGTTCAGGGAGCCGGACGAGCATCTCGTCACGGGTGCGGCGCAGCTGGTCGACCTGGGAGAGCAGGAAGTCGGCGTGCTTCAGGGCGGTCTCGGCGATGATCTGGGTCTGCGCCGACAGGTGGTAGGGCAGCCGGACGATGCGGCAGGCGTCCACCATCGCCGGGGCCGCGGCGAGGTAGCCGATCCGGCCGCCGGCCAGGGCGAACGCCTTGCTCATGGTGCGGCTGACGATCAGGTTGCCGAACCGCGGCAGCAGGGTCAGCGCGGTCTGCTCGGGGAGCCGGGAGAACTCCTGGTACGCCTCGTCGACCACCACGATGGCGTCGGTGTGCGCCAGCACCTCGGCGATCACCTGCAGCGCGGTCGGGGTGCCGGTGGGGTTGTTGGGCGTGGTGATGATCACCACATCGGCCCCTGCGTCCTTGATCGCGGACAGCACCAGTTCGACGTCCACCGTGTAGTCATCGTGACGCGGCGCCGTGACGTAGCGCGTGTGGGTGTTGCGGGCGTACTCGGGGTACATCGAGTACGTCGGGGTGAAGCTGAGCACCGTGCGGCCGGGACCGCCGAAGGCACCCAGCACGTGGGTCATCACCTCGTTGGAGCCGTTGGCGGCCCAGATGTTCTCGATGGTGAGCCCGTGGCCCAGGTATGCCGCCAGCGCGGTGCGCAGGCCGGTCGCCTCGCGATCGGGGTACCGGTTCATGCCGGTCGCGCCGGCGGTGATCGCGGCGGCCATGTCGGCGGCGATCTCGGCGCTGGGCGGGAACGGGTTCTCATTGACGTTCAGGCACACCGGCACGTCCAACTGGGGCGCGCCGTAGGGCTCTTCGCCGACCAGTTCGGGACGCAGCGGCAGGTCTGCCAGCGTCGGGTTGGGTTTCATCGATCCGCCTTCTCGGTGGTGAATCTGCTTGTCACTGGGGTTTCGGGGACGTGCTGCTTACTCGTCACTGCGCCGGACGGCGGACGGTGACCGCCGCGCCGTGCGCCGGCAGGTTCTCGGCGGCGGCGAAGGTCTCCACCACGTCCGCCACATCAAGCAGCGCCTCGCGCGAATAGTCGATGACGTGCACGTGCTTGAGGAAGCTGTTCACGTTCAGGCCGGACGAGTGGCAGGCGCATCCCGCGGTCGGCAACACATGGGTGCTGCCCGCGCTGTAGTCGCCGAGGGACACCGGTGACCACGGCCCGACGAAGATCGCCCCGGCGTTGCGGACGCGGCCGGCGACCGCCCGGGCGTCCCGGGTGTGGATCTCCAGGTGCTCGGCGGCGTAGGCGTTCACCACGTCCAAGCCCTGGTCGAGGTCGTCGACCAGCACGATCGCGGACTGCTCGCCGGCCAGCGCGGTACGGATCCGTTCGGCGTACGTGGTCGCCGCGACCTGCGGCCCCAACTCGGCACGGACGGCGTCCGCAAGCTCGACCGAGTCGGTGACCAGGACGGCGCCGGCGAGCGGATCGTGCTCGGCCTGTGAGATCAGGTCGGCAGCCACGAACCGCGCATCGGCGCTGTCGTCGGCGAGGATCGCAATCTCGGTCGGGCCGGCCTCGGCGTCGATACCGACCTTGCCGCGCAGCAGCCGCTTGGCGGCCACCACGTAGATGTTGCCCGGCCCCGTGACCAACTGCACCGGTTCGCACAGCCCGTCCACACCGTGGGCGAACATGGCGATCGCCTGCGCCCCGCCGACGGCGTACACCTCGTCCACGCCGAGCAGTCCACAGACCGCCAGGATGGTGGGGTGCGGCAGCCCGTCGAACTCGGCCTGCGGCGGGGACGCCACCGCGACGGACGGCACTCCGGCGACCTGCGCGGGGACGACGTTCATCAGCACCGAGGACGCCAGCGGCGCCAGTCCGCCCGGCACATACAGCCCGACCCGGTCCACCGGCACCGCGCGGGATTCGACCACCGCACCCGGAGCCGGCTCGGCGCGTAGGCGGGCAGTCCGCGCCTCGACCTCCGCGACCGCGCGCCGGCGCCGGATCGATTCGGTCAGCGCGGTGCGCAGTTCGGGTGTCAGCGCGGCCACCGCGGCCGCAAGAGCCTGGGCGGGAACTCGCAGCTGGGCCGGCTCGCAGCCGTCGAAGCGCACCGCGAACTCGCGCAGGGCGTCCGCGCCACGCTCGGCCACTGCGTCGCAGATCGGCCGCACCACCTCGACCGCATGTTCGACGTCCATCGGGGCTCGAGGAACGACGGTGCGGTAGTCAACGGCCTGCCCACGCAGGTCCATCGTGCGAATCACCCCATGATTCTAAGGGTTGAGCCCTCTTGCCTGCCCGCTGGGCGGGCTTGTCGAGACCCGTCGCGCCGTTGGTCGCGCTCGTCGGAGACCACCTCGAGGCAGCGCGTGGATCCATCCCGCTCGCATGGACGGCCTGTGCAAGGCTGGTGGCATGACCAACGAGAAGCCCGAAGTCGATTTCCCCGGCGACGCCCCCGACGACCTGACCATCACCGACGTCACCGTCGGCGACGGCGCCGAGGCCGCGGCGGGCAACACCGTCGTGGTGCACTACGTCGGCGTCGCACATTCCAGCGGCGAGGAGTTCGACGCCTCCTACAACCGGCGCGAGCCGCTCAGCTTCCGGCTGGGCGTCGGCCAAGTCATCGCCGGCTGGGACCGCGGCGTCCAAGGCATGAAGGTCGGTGGACGCCGGCAGCTGGTGATCCCGCCGCATCTGGGCTACGGCGATCGGGGCGCGGGCGGTGTGATCGCGCCGGGAGAGACCCTGATCTTCGTCGTGGACCTGCTCGAGGTCCGCTGAGTACTGGGTAGCGGCGCGCCGCTCGCGAACCTGGACCGACACACAGCCGGGCGGGCTCACCACCTCAGTGGTGAGCCCGCCCGGTGTCATCAATCGCGAGTCAGCGGGGGGCGTTGAGCCCGGCACCGAACCAGCTGAAGGTGGTCGGTCCGTTGTAGCTCTTCGCCGACGCCGACGACTTGTAGGGCGGCGCGACCACCGTTACACGGCCGCGGTAGCTGTTCTCGCCCGGGATGCCGACCACGATCCGGTCGGTCGCCCGTGAACTGTTGCTCAGCCGGTGGATGCCGACCGACCAGCCGGCCATGTCGCCAGCCTCGGGGGCATCGCCGAGCGTCTTGCCCTGCTGGAGTGCCCGGCTCGGGCAGCGGCTGCCGGCGCCCAGCGTCACCAGGGTGGCCGCCCCGGCACCGGCCTCGCCGCGGACCTCCTTGTAGGGTGCGCCGACAACGACGCCTTTCTTCCCTACGCAGGGCCGGACCATGGCCACCGAGTAGCCCCACTGGTCACCGGGAGCGTTGGATCCCGGGATTCCCGGGGAGTCCTGGTGCCGCAACGACAGCGGCGTGACCGAGGTGCCCCCGCGATACGTGAACGGCTGAACCGCGCCGGCGTAGGTGTTCGCGCCGAACGACTCGCCGGGAACCCCCACCACAATCATGCCCAGCCCGGCCGCCACTGAGTAGCCGAAGTTGTCGTTTTGCTGCGCGACGTCGGGCACACCCTTGCTGTCCTGGTGGATCGTCCGCCCCTTGAACGTGAGTTCACCGGTGCGCACCAGCAGGGTGACCTGCCCTGCCCGCTGGACGTTGCGGACACTGTCGTAGGGCGCTCCGACCACCAGGGCCTTTCCGGTCGAGGCCACGCTGAAGCCGAAGTAGTCGCCGGTCTCGCTGCCACCCGGTACGCCCGGCGAGTTCTGGGTCAGCCAGGTCATCTTGTTCACCGTGCCGTCCGAGCGCAGGGAGAACAGTCGAACCGCGCCCGCGTCGGACTTGCCGCCGTCGGTGTAGCCCGGCGCGCCCACTGCCAGCACCGGCCGCGGTGCCGACTCGATGTAGGCCAGCGAGGTACCCAACTGAGAACTGGGCTCGCCGTCCCACTGATCGAAGACCTTGCTGAAGTCCACCCCGCCCGGACCACCGCGGAACCACATCACCAGGCCGTTGCCGCCGGCGTAGTTGCGGGCACCGACGGCGATATCGGCGTAGCCGTCCCGGTTGAAGTCGCGGACGAGGACGGCCTCGCCGAAGCGGCTGTTGTCGAACGACGAGCTGGGCGGAGTCAGGGTCTGGGTGCTGCCGTTGGCATAGCGGATCCACACCCCGCCACGGTTGTTGTAGTCGGGCATGCCGACGACGAGGTCGGCGCGGCCATCGCCGTCGATATCGGACAGTGTGGCCGCCGCGCGGGCAGAAGCCGCCGGTGCGACGACGGCGACGGAGGCCGCAGCGATCGCCGCGGCTGCGGCGAATCGGGCGGTACGGGAAAACCAGGACATAGGACTTGTCTCCTCAACGAAGGTGCTTGCCGGTTGTCGAGACAGAGTGCACCCAGCGCAATTTGATACGTCCGCCCGGCGCCGTGGCTATGGCGAGGACAAGTTCTTAAGCAACACCCAGGCAGACCGGACGTCGTCGTGGGTGGTGTTGCGGGAGCCGATGGAGAATCGCAACGCGACCCTGGTTCCCAGCACCGTGCGGGTGAACAGCACTCGACCGGTGGCGTTGGCGCGCTCGATCAGCTGTGCGGTGGCCTCGTCCCCGGCTCGCAACGCCAGGCAGAGCAGGTTCAACGGATGCGGCGTGAGGATCTCGAAGCGGTCGTCGGCGGCGACCCATTCGGCCAGTTCGGAGGTCCAGGCGAGCTGGTCGCGGATCATCCGCTGAGCCGGCGCGACGCCGTCGGTGCGCAGCATGAACCACAGCTTGAGCGCCCGGAACCGGCGGCCCAGCGGCACCTGCCAGTCGCGGTAGTCGATCACCGCCCCGGTCTCGGCGGCGGCCGTCCGCAGATACTCGGGCAGGATGCTCAGCGCCCCCAGCAGGCTGGCCCGGTCGGCGGTGTAGAACAGGTTGCAGTCGAAGGTGACGCCCATCCACTTGTGCGGGTTGGTGCCGTAGCTGTCGGCGAGTTCCAGCCCGTCGTTGAGCCAGCGCAGCTCGGGGCACAGCGTGGCTATCCCGGCCATCGCGGCGTCCACGTGCAGCCACACGCCCTCGCGCCGGGCAAGCTCGCCGACCTCCCGGACCGGGTCCACCGCCAGCGAGTTGGTGGTGCCGACGGTCGCACAGACCCAGAACGGCACCAGGCCGGCGGACCGGTCGGCGGCGATCGCCTCGGCCAGCGCGTCCGGACGCATCGCGAAGTTCTCGTCGTGTGCCACGACGCGCAGATGGTCGGAGCCGATACCCGCGATCCGCAGGCCCTTCTCGATCGACGAATGCGCTTGTGAGGTGGCGTACGCGACCAGCTTCGTGGTGTCGGAGTCGATATTCACCGCACCACCGGTCGCGCGGTGGCGGGCAGCCAGGACCGATGTCAGGGTGGCCTCGCTGGCCGAACCCTGGATGACGCCGCCGCCGTTGGCGCTGGTGCTGCGGAAGGCGTCCGGCAGGCCGAGCAGCTCGACCATCCAGTCCATCATCCGGGTCTCCACCTCGGTGACCGCTGGGCTGCTCACCCAGCTCATCCCCTGCACCCCCAGCCCCGCCGAGACCAGTTCGGCCAGGATCGCCGGGTACTCGCTGTTGGCCGGGAACCAGGCGAAGAAGCTCGGATGCTGCCAGTTGGTCAACCCGGGCACCACCACGTCGTCGAGGTCGGCCAGCAGAGCCTCGAAGCCGTCCGGATCGCCGGGGTGCTCGGGAAGCCTGGCCGCGGTTTCGCCGGGCTCGACCTGCGCCTGGACGGGCAAGGTGTCGAGACGCTCGCGGTAGTCGATGATCCAGTCGATCAGCCGGTGGCCGTAGGCCCGGAACTCCTCTGCATCCACGGCGTCCAACCTAGCCACTACCGTGTAGCCGTGGCCGGCAAACCCGCGGGCGGCACGCCCGCCACCGATGCGCTCACCGCGGCGGGCGTCCCCTACACCCTGCACGCCTACACCCACCACGACGACAGCCGCGATTTCGGCGCCGAGGCGGCGCGCGAGCTGGGTGTCGACGAGTTGCGGATCTTCAAGACGCTGGTCGTCGACATCGGGGCCGGACGCCCCCCGCTCGCGGTCGGCGTCGTACCGGTGGCCGGCCAGCTCGACCTGAAGGCGTTCGCCGTGGCCGTGGGCGCCAAGAAGGCGACCATGGCGAAGCCGGCGGAGGCGTCCCGCAGTTCCGGCTACGTGGTCGGCGGCATCTCGCCGATCGGCCAAAAGACCGCGCTGCCCACCGTGGTGGACGAGACCGCGCAACTCTTCGACACCATCCTGGTGTCGGCCGGCAAGCGGGGCCTGCAGGTCGAACTGGCACCCGCCGACCTGCTCGCGGTCACCGGGGCGAGCTGGGGAGACATCGCGCGCTGACGCCATCGGCTCCGCGACCCGTCCGCAAACCCGGGCCGACATGCGGTGTCGCGAGCGCTCAGCCGAGGTAGCGGACCAACCGGTCGATCCCTTCGGTGATCTCCTCGCTCGTACCGCAGAACGACAGCCGCATGAACCGGTGGCCGTCCACCGGGTCGAAGTCGATGCCGGGCGCCAGTGCCACACCGGTGGCCGCGAGGACGTCGGCGCACCAGGCTTGGGAGTCGTCGGTGAGGTGCCCGATATCGCACCAGGCGTAGAAGGCGCCGTCGGGCGGGGCGAAGCTGGTGATGCCGAGTTCCGGCAACCGTTCCAGCAGGATGTCCCGGTTGGCGGCGTAGCGGCGGACGTGGCCGTCCAGTTCGGCGCGCGTGGTCGCACCGAACGCGGCACAGCCGGCCGCCTGCGAGAGTGCCGGTGCGCAGATCGCGAGGTTGCCCTGCAACAACTCGACCGGACGGCGCAAGGCCTCGGGCAGCAGCAGCCAGCCGATCCGCCACCCGGTCATCGACTGGTACTTGCTCAGCGAGCCGACCACGACCGCGTCCCTGCCGTACTCCCAGGCCGAGTGCGTCGGACGTCCGAAGCTGATGCCGTGATAGATCTCGTCGCTGATCAGCACAACGTCGTTGTCGGCGCACCAGCGGCTCAGCGCGGCCAACTCCCCGGCCCCGATGATCGTGCCGGTCGGGTTGGCCGGACTGGCCAGCACCAGTCCCGCGGGCTTCTCGGGCAGCGCCGCGAGCAGTTCCACGGTCGGCTGGTAACGGGTTTCGGGGCCACAAGGAAGCTCCAGCAGCCGGCAACCGGCGGCCAGCACGTCGTTGCGGTAGGCCGGGTAGCCGGGGCGGGTCACCGCGACCAGATCGCCCTGGTCGAAGGCGGCCAGCAGGGTCAGCAGGAAGCCGGCCGACGAACCGGTGGTGACCACGACGGCGTCCGGATCGACGTCGAAGCCGTACTGCTCGCGATGGTGGACGGCGATCGCCCGCCGGAAGGCGAGGGTGCCCACCGCCTCGGTGTAACCCAGGGTGTCGGTGGCCAGCGCGCGTTCGGCGGCCGCCCGCACCGGCCCGGGGGCGGGCGTGGACGGCTGCCCCACGCACAACAGCACGACGTCGTCGTGGCTCAGCCGCCGGGCGGCGACCGCTTTGAGCACCTCCATCACGTGGAAGGGCTCGACACCACCGCGCCGGGAGGCCGGACGCGGGCTCATGACCGGTGCGTCACGCGCCGGAACCAGGCAGCCACCCCGGCGATGATGGCCCCGAGACCGACTCCGGTGGCCGCACCCATCACCCAGCCGGCACCGATTCCGACCCGCATGCCGCGCTCGGCGACCGCCCGTCGCACGGTCGGCAGCGGATCCACCATTTCGGCGGGCGGGTCGGCGACGTCCTGGGCCAGCGGCGAGCGATACGCCGGCGGCGGCTCGTAGGTCGCCATCCAGGCCGCGATCATCAGGATCAGGGTGGCGAACATGTTGAGGAACAACATGGCGATGATGATCGGCCCGAAGACCTGGGCCGCGGCATTGTTCGAGAACATGCCGGCCACGGTGGTGGCCGCGATCTGCAGGACGGCCAGGCCGAGTGACCCGGTGAGGGCACCGACCAGCCAGACATGCCGCGGGATCGGCTGCTGGTACGACACCCGGAACAAGAAGGCGAACAGCCCGAAACCGACCGCGATGTTGACCAGCACGGGAACCAGCCGCAGCAGCAGCGTGGTGACGATGCTGGCCGGCAGCTCGAGCCACTGGATGATCGTGCCCGAGAGCACGGTCGCTACCGACGACAAGGCGAACATCGCCAGAATGGTGACCAACAGCGCCAGCAGGATCGCGAGGTTCTTCAGCGTCTCGACCGCGATGTTCGACTTCTGCTCGGCCACATCGAGGGTGGGTCGCATCTGGGCCCTGATGGCGCTCTTGAGGTTGGCCACCCAGTTGGCGCCCGACCAGGCGAAGATCGCGGCGGCGACGATGCTGAGGCTCGCCCAGCTGCTCAACGCGGTCTCCATCACCGCGATCACCTGCTTGCCGAGCGGGGCGTTCTCAATCTCATGGGCGATCAGCTCGCGGATGCCGTCCAGCAGGTCGGGACGCAGAGTAGTGAGCACCATGCCCAACATGGAGAAAGCGAACATCAGCACCGGCACGATGGACAGCACCGAGAAGTAGGTGATCGCTCCGGCGAACTGGCTGCCCATGCGCGCGATGAACCGCTCCTGGGTGCGCCACAGGTGCGCGATCCCAGGCTTTTCCTTCAACTTCTCGAGCCACTGCGGCACGGTTGACTCCTCCTCAAACGGGGCCCGTTCAGCCTAGCCGTGAGGCGTCCGGACGCTGCACACCGCTCCGGGCGGGTCCGCCGAACTGGCCTCGCCCCGCACTCAACTCAGCGTCGCCTGACCAGCTGGGGCTCGCTGAACTCAGCGAGCCCGAAATAGTTCGGCGAGGGTTTGGTGCATGGACGGACGCGGGGAAGGCCTCGCGGCTCGCCTACTCGCCGTAGCTGCTGACCGGCGGGCACGAGCAGACCAGGTTGCGGTCACCGAAGACACCGTCGATCCGGGCACTGGCCGGCCAGTACTTGTCGGTCGCGCCGGTGCCGACACTCCCCAGCCGCAGACCGCCCGGATAGGCGGCCAGGGTGCGCGAGTACGGATGCGTCCAATCGTCAGCGATCACCCGGGCCTGGGTGTGCGGGGCGTTGTGCAGCGGGTTGTCGCCGGCGGGCCACTCCCCTGCCGCGACGGCGTCCGCTTCGGCACGGATGGCGATCATCGCGTCGCAGAACCGGTCCAGTTCGGCTTTGGATTCCGACTCTGTGGGCTCGATCATCAGCGTGCCGGCCACCGGGAAGCTCATCGTCGGGGCGTGGAACCCGTAGTCGATCAGGCGTTTGGCGACGTCGTCGACGGTCACCCCGGTGGCTTTGGTGAGGGGACGCAGGTCGGCGATGCACTCGTGCGCGACCAGGCCGTCCGTTCCCGTGTAGAGGATCGGGTAGTGACCGCCGATGCGCTTCCCGACATAGTTGGCGGCCAGCACCGCGGACTGACCGGACTCGCGCAGGCCGTCCGCGCCGAGCATCGCGATGAACCCGTAGCTGATCGGCAGGACGCCGGCCGAGCCAAACGGTGCCGCGCTGATCGGGCCGTAGGAGGTCGCCGGACCGGCCTCGGCGAGCAGCGGATGCGACGGTAGATACGGCGCCAGATGTTCCCGGACACCGACCGGCCCCACCCCGGGACCGCCGCCGCCGTGCGGGATGGCGAACGTCTTGTGCAGGTTGAGGTGACTCACGTCGGAGCCGAACTTGCCGGGCTTGGCCAGGCCGAGCAGCGCGTTCAGGTTGGCACCGTCGACGTAGACCTGACCGCCGGCCTCATGCACCAGCGCGCACAGCTCGCCGATGGTGTCCTCGTAGACGCCGTGGGTGGACGGATAGGTGACCATGATGGCGGCCAGCGTGTCGGCGTGGCTTTCGATCTTGGCGCGCAGGTCGGCCATGTCGACCGAGCCGTCGTCGGCGGTCTTGACCACCACCACCTTCATGCCCGCCATCACCGCGGACGCCGCATTGGTGCCGTGTGCGGAGGCCGGGATCAGGCAGACGGTGCGCTGCTCGTCGCCGTTGGCCAGATGGTAGGAACGGATCGCCATCAGCCCGGCGAACTCGCCCTGACTACCGGCGTTGGGCTGCACCGAGACCCTGTCGTAGCCGGTGATCTCGGCCAGCGCGTCGCACAGCCGGTCGATCATCGCCAGATACCCCTGGGCGTCGGACGCCGGCGCGAACGGGTGCAGGTTCGCGAACCCGGGCAGGCTGATCGCCTCCATCGAGGTGGTCGGGTTCAGCTTCATCGTGCAGGAGCCGAGCGGAATCATGCCCCGGTCGAGGGCGAAGTCGCGGTCGGAGAGCGAGCGCAGGTAGCGCAGCATCTCGGTCTCGCTGTGCCGGCTGTTGAACACCGGATGGCTCAGGTAGTCGACAGCGCGGTCGTGCCCGGCCAAGTCGCCGAGCCGGTCCGCCCCCGGCGCAGCGGCGCCAAACGCCGCGGCCACCGCTGCGAGATCGTCCTCGGTGGCGTCCTCGCCGAGGCTGATGCCCACCAGGTCGGCATCGACCAACCGCAGGTGGACGCCGCCCTCGGCCGCTGCGGCGACGATCTGCTCGGCCTTGCCGGGCACCCCGATCGTCAGCGTGTCGAAGAACGAGGTGGTGCTCAGCTGCCCGGCCTCCGACAGCGCGGCGGCGAGGCGTCGCGCCTTGTCATGGACGCCTTCGGCGATCGCCCGCAAGCCGTGCGGGCCGTGGTACACCGCGTACATGGACGCCGCGACGGCCAGCAGCACCTGCGCAGTGCAGATGTTGGACGTGGCCCGGTCGCGCCGAATGTGCTGCTCACGGGTCTGCAGGGCGAGCCGCAGTGCGGGGGTGCCGTCGGCGTCCTTGGACAGGCCGACGAGGCGTCCGGGAAGTTGGCGCTCCAGGCCCTCCCGGACGGCTAGGTACGCCGCATGCGGGCCGCCGTAGAACAACGGAACACCGAACCGCTGGGTGCTGCCGACCGCGATGTCGGCACCCCACTCGGCGGGTGAGGTGAGCAGGGTGAGGGCCAGCAGGTCGGCGGCGGCGATCACCGAAGCATTGTTGTCGTGGGCGGTGGCGGCGATCGCGCGCAACTCGTCCGTGCTGCGCACACCGCCGTCCGCGCCGGGCACCTGGACGACGATCGCGAACGCCTCGTGGGTCTGCAAAGCCTCCACCAGGTCGCCGTCGACCACGACGACATCGATACCGGTGGCCAGTGCCCGGGTGCGAACGACGGCCAGCGTCTGCGGCAGCACCTGGGCGTCCACCAGGAACACCGATCCCTTGCGGGTGATGCGCCGGGCCAGCGCCATCGCCTCGGCGACCGCGGTGCCCTCGTCCAGCAGGCTGGCACCGGCGGTGTGCAGGCCGGTCAGGTCGGTGATCATGGTCTGGAAGTTGAGCAGCGCCTCCAGCCGGCCCTGGCTGATCTCGGGCTGATAGGGCGTGTAGGCGGTGTACCAGGACGGGTTCTCGAGCACGCTGCGGCGGATCACCGGCGGGGTGATGGTGCCGTGATAGCCCAGCCCGATCATCGCCCGGCGCGGGCGGTTGGCGGCCGCGAACCCGGCCAACTCGGCGGCCGCGGCTGCCTCGTCCAACGCTGCAGGAAGGTTCAGCGGGGCGTCCAGCGCGATCCCGGACGGCACGGCCGCCGCGGTCAGTTCGTCGAGCGACCCATAGCCGACGGCCTCCAGGAGTTTGGCCCTATCCTCCCCGACAGCCCCGATGTGACGAGTGGTGAAGGCAACCATCCGCGCTCTCCTGTTGTCCGCTCCGGCGTCCGACGACGCCGCCACTCCAAACTATCCCAGCCCGTCACCGCACGACCCACGACCGTCCGCCACCCAGGGGACGGTTCTCTCGGTCACCGGGGACGGTTCTCCCGGACACCGGGGACGGTTCTCTCGGTCACCGGGGACGGTTCCTATGGACGCCAGGGACGGTTCCCGTGGTCACCAACCAGGGCTCGCTGGTGACCAGGAGAACCGTCCCCACGGTCACTTTGCTGACCACAAACCGCCGCGCGGGTTAGCCGGCCGGGCCGCCCGGCAACCCCAAACCGCTCGCCGAACCATTTCGGGCTCGCTGAATTCAGCGAGCCCGAAAGAGTCCGGGGAGCGATTGGAAGGTCAGCCGACCGCGCGTGCGCGCCGGCGCCGCGACAGCTCATCGGACGGAGCCGGAGCCGCCTCCTCATCCTGCGCGCGCTCGCTGGGCAGAGCAGCCAGGCTGCCCTCGATGTCGCGCCACACTCCGCCCAGGGCGATGCCGAACATCCCCTGGCCGCCGCGCAGCAGGTCGATCACCTCGTCGTCGGAGGTGCATTCGTACACGGAGACGCCGTCGCTCATCAGGGTCACCTCGGTGAGGTCCTGGACGCCGCGGGCGCGCAGATGGTCGATGGCGGTGCGGATCTGCTGCAGCGAGATGCCGGCGTCGATCAGCCGCTTGATCACCTTGAGCAGCAGGATGTCGCGAAAGCCGTACAGCCGTTGCGTCCCCGAGCCGCTGGCGTCGCGCACCTGGGGCACCACCAATCCGGTGCGGGCCCAGTAGTCGAGCTGGCGGTAGGTGATCTCGGCCGCCCGGCAGGCCACCGGGCCACGGAATCCGACGTCCTCGGGCAGCGGGGCGAAGTCGCCGTCGAAGAGCAGCTCCTGCGCGTCCACCGGATGCTCCGCTGCCTCGTCCAGACCGTTCACTTCAGCCGCCTTCACTCGTGTGTGGGTGTCACCCCGGCCACGACGCCGGGTTCGTCGTCCTCACTGACGCTAAAACCGCGGGCGCGGAATGGTCAACGACACGCCGCGAACACGGTCTCCAGGCTACCAACCCTCCACCTGAACCTCAGGGTTGCCGTCCCGCCTCGCTACTCGAAATCGTCGGGGTTCACCGAGTCGAGGAACTGGCGGAACTGCTCCACCTGATCCTCGCCCGGCTGCTCGTCCTGCACCGCTTCGGGCAGGACGCCGACTGCGTCCAGAACACCCTCGACAACCTTGATCGGCACCCCACAGCGCAGCGCCACCGCGATGGCGTCCGAGGGCCGGGCGTTCACCGGACGCCCGTCGACGATCAGCTCGGCGTAGAACACACCCTCCTGGTGTCCGACGATGTGCGCCGCCGACACTTCACCGCCCAGGGTGTCCACCACGGCGAGCAGCAACTCGTGGCTCGACGGATGATCGGGATCGGGCGCCTGAAGGGCGCCCAGAACTCCGGACGCCCCGGCAGCGGTCATCCAGATGGCGAGCTGCCGCTGACCGTCCACTTCCTTCAGGATCAGCACCGGCGACCCCTCCTCGGAATCGAGCCGGACTTCGACCACCGTCAGCTTCCGCATGTTTCCACCTACTGGGGCATCGTCGATCGCATGATCGCCGCGTGCGCGTGCATCACCAGCTGCATGACCTCCTTGGCCAGCTGCTGGGGTGACTGACTGCGGCGCAGGTGCGGCGTGATCGCCTGCTCGATCAGGCCCACCTCTCGTTCGGCGGCCTGCTTCACGACGCGCAGGTGTCGCGCGTCCATCCCGTAGGCGGCCAGCTTCCGGGCGGCTACCGCGACGGTCAGCGCGTCCCTGCCGTAGTAGACGGTGCCGCGCCTGGGATTCACCAGCGCGTGCCGCTCCAGCTCAGCCAGGCTCGCCTCGGAGAGCCCGCTGAGTTCGAGCAGTTCCCGCCGGGTGATCCGGATCGGCCGCTTGGTGCTGCGCGACTGCTGGCCGTTGCCGGCGGGACTGACGGACGGCGTCTCGGCCGCACCGCTCAGCGGTTCGAGCCGGGGCGGCTCCTCGCCGCGGTCCATCGCCTCCAGGTGCTCACGGATCACCTTCAACGGCAGATAGTGCGACTTCTGCACGGTGAGGATGTACCGCAGCCGGAGCACGTCCGACTCCGCATAGCGCCGGTAGCCGGACGGGGCTCGTTCGGGTGAGATCAGCCCCTCGCTCTCCAGGAAGCGGATCTTGGAGATCGAGATGTCCGGGAAGTCCTCCTTGAGTACCGCGAGGACCTGACCGATGCTGCGCAGTCCGTATGCCATCGGCGATCAGCCTGGATGGGTGAAGAAGAGCATCCGGAACTTGCCGATCTGGACCTCGTCACCGCGGCGCAGCGCGGTCGGCGCGTCGATCAGCGCCTTGTTCACGTAGGTTCCGTTCAGGCTGTTCTCGTCCTCGACCCAGACGTGACCGTCGCGCCGGACCAGCCGGGCATGATTGCGGGACACCGTGATGTCGTCGAGGAAGATGTCGCAGCGCGGATGCCGGCCGGCGGTGGTCACATCGGAGTTGATCAGGAACCGTGCCCCGGCTGCCGGCCCCTGACGGACGATGAGCAGGGCCGAGTCGGCCGGAAGCATCGAGATGGCCCGCAGATCCTCGGCGCTCAGGTCTTCAGCGAGCTGCTCCTCAGCCAGGTTGGCGTCCACCGCGGGCGACACCCGGGTGGTGTCACCGCTGAGCACCGAACTCGTCAGCGAGTTGCCACAATTGGCGCAGAAGTTGTTGGTGTCAGCGTTGTCGTGTCCACATGCGGGGCACTTGATCATCGTCCATGCCTTCCTGCGCGAACGCTGCGGTGGCTAGGTGAAAGGTTGTACAACGTCAGGCTAAGCCAGAGGTTGACGGTTCGCTACTCTTCGGCCAACTCCGCGTAGGCGTCGGCGTCCAGTGCGTCGTCGAGTTCGGACGCGTCGCTGACCTCGATCTCGAACATCCAGCCGTCACCGTAGGGGTCGGAGTTGATCACCTCTGGCGTGGTGTTCAGCAGTTCGTTGACCGAGGTGATCACCCCGGAGGCGGGCGAGAACACGTCCGAGACGCTCTTGGTGGATTCCACCTCGACACAGGCGTCGTCCTTGGCGACCTCTTCGCCGACCTGCGGCAGCGACACGTACACGACGTCGCCGAGCGCGTCGGCGGCGAAGGAGGTGATGCCCACCCGGACGGTGGAGCCGTTGCCGGTGCGCACCCATTCGTGCTTGTCGGTGTACTTCAGATCCTCGGGATACACAGCTGACTCCTTGGCCGTGGCGGACGTGACGGATGCGCGGCATCCAGCGCACACACTACCCAGTTCGGACCCTCCCGCGCCGGGCTGGTATTCGCAGACTGGTGACCAGGAGAACCGTCCCCGCGGTCACCCGGCGCGACTCGGCCAACAGGCTGTTCACGCAGGCTTGGCGAAACGGTTGGTCGGGGGCGCGACGACGGCCGAGATTCTCAGCTTGCCGTCGGTGACGATGGAGACGGTGCCGCCGACGCGGGAACTCTCCACCTCGCTGACCAGTCCGCCGCTGAACCGGGCGGCCTCGGTGAGCGCATGGGGCTCGCCGATCACGTCGATCGTGATCGGCCGGGTGATCTGCTCGCCGCTCACCACCAGCGATCCGTTGGGTCCCGGCCCGAACCAGGTGGAGGCCACCACCCGGACGGTGCCGTTGATCGCGATCACCTCCGCTCCGGCGTCGCGAAACTCTTCGATCGCGTTGAGCAGGAGTTCGGAGGTCACCTTGTGCTGCGGATCATTGATGGTGAACCGGACGCCGGGGCCCTGGGCGGGGACCGTTCCACCGAGAATGCCGAGGACGTCGAGGCGGCGCTGAGCCTCCTCGCGGGCCACCTTCTCCGAGTCCGCTCCGCCCTGAAGCTGCCGCTGGGTGGCCTCCAGATCGGCGATCTCGGCTTCGAGCTGGCGGCTCTGCGCGGTCAGGTCGTCCAATAGCTGGATCAGGTCTGCCCGCCGCAAGGTCGAATAGTCGGTCTCGGAGGTCTGGGCGCGCACCTGCATGGCGACCGCGAGACCGCAGACCAGGAGGATCGCCGCGAACACCACTTGCGCGCGGCCCGGCCTGACGAAGTCACGGACGAGTTCTCGCCAGGTGATCGGCTCGGGCGCAGCGATCGCCCGCCGCGCGGTGTCCGGACCGGACGGCGCGGCTCCGCTGACGGAGTCGGACTCGGCAGTCCCGGCTGACGAGTCCGCGCGGGCGGGGACGGTGTCGCGGATGGGTTCCTCGTCGCGGCGTTCCTCGTCGCGGGGCCCCTTGGCGTCCTGAGGCTCAGGCATGGAACAGCGCCCGCCTGATCGCCGCGGCGTTGGTGAAGATGCGGATGCCGAGCACGACGACCACCGCCGTGGACAGCTGCGCCCCGACACCGATCTGGTCGCCCACCCAGACGATGAGCGCGGCGATCAGCACGTTGGAGGTGAACGACACCACGAACACCTTGTCGTCGAACACCCGCTCCAGATAGGCGCGGAATCCGCCGAACAGCGCGTCGAACGCGGCGACGATGGCGATCGGCAGGTAGGGCTGCAAGCCGGTGGGCAACGTCGGCTCCAAGAAGATCCCGAGGGCGATGCCGAGGATCAGGCCGACGATGGCGAACACGGCAACACCCCCTCACGGCTCCCGTTCGGCATTGCGGACTCCCAGGCCGGGGTCGGCGTTGAGCCGCAGACTACCCGCCGAGCTGAACTCGTACCGAATGCCGTAGTTCTGTTTGAGGTAGCCCCACCAGGCTCCGCCCGGCGTTGCCGCAAAGCCCTTCAGCAGCACGTTCGGGTCACCGATCGCCTCGATCCGGTAGGGCCGGGCGAGCGAGCGGTAGTCGACGGTGATCGCGTCACCCGCCCCGCGGATCGCGGTGCGTGACGACAACCGGTGCCCGTTCACGGCGATCGCCTCGGCACCCGATTGCCACAACCCGTTCACCGCCTGTCGAATATCGATGTCGACCACCTTGCTGCCTCGGCGATCGACGTCGTCAGCGTCGTCGGCGGTCAGCACGACTCCTGGGCCGGTCACCGCCTGCATCCCAGTCGCGGGGCCGAGCAGATCGAGTTGGCGTTGCAGCTCGGCCGCCGCCGGGTCCTTCGCGAGCGCACCGTCGGAGAGTCTGCGGTTCTGCTGCTGCAGCTCGGCGGCCCTTGTCCGCAGTGCATCGGTGGTCGCCGCGGCGTCCTCGATGCGCCGCACCAACTGGTCGCGCTCCACCTGCTCGGCCGTCGCCCCGCGGAGCTGGTCGGCGACGGCCGTGCCGACCATCAGCCCGATCACCAGGGTCACCACCCCAACCAGCCACCAGCGGCTGCGATGCCGGTCGGACGCCAGGTAACCCGGGTCGAGGGCGTCCCGATACAGATCGGTGAGCAGGTCCATGCTGGCGTCGACTCGTCGCCCACGCATGGCGGCACGGCCCTGACTCATCCCGAGCCGGTGACCGCTGCCGTGGTCGAGGGGCGGTCGTCCTTCCCGACCGGCGGAAACCGGCGCAGCACGTCGAGGGTCTGGCCGAGGTACATCAGGCCGGCGCACCAGTAGAGTCCGGCGCCCCACAACGCGAAGGCCCAGCCGATCACCCGGAACGCCATCGCCCACGGCTCACTGCCGGCCCCCAGGAGCACCATCGGGAACGCATAAAGCAGACAGAATGTGGCCGTCTTGCCCAGGAAGTGGACGGGCAAGGTGATGAAGCCCCGACGTCGCAGCAGCGGCAGGACGACCGCGGCCATCAGCACGTCCCTCGAGACCAGCAGTGCCACCATCCACCACGGGATGATCTCGCGGATGGCGAGGCCCACCAGAGTGGCCAGGATGTAGAGCCGGTCGGCGAGTGGATCGAGCACCTGGCCGAGCTTGGAACGCTGGTTCCAGCGTCGGGCGATGTAGCCGTCCACCCAGTCGGTCGCGCCCAGGAATGCGAGCGCGACGACGGCTAGCAGATCGTATTGTCTGGCCAGCAGCAGCCACAGGAACACGGGTACGCCGAGCAGCCGAACGAAGCTCAGCACATTCGGCAGGGTGAGGATCCGCTCGGTGTCGTACGGTTCGCCGGATGACACGCCCCCAGACTAGTGGGGACGGGTGACACTGCTTCGAGCCTCCGTGGAACGCAGGGACGGGTCTCTCGGTTTCCTCTGGTCTACGTCGAGACTGTTGGTCGAGCTTGTCGCGGGTCTCTTTGTGGCTGGGTCTCGGTGGTTGGGGTTTGTTCCGCGGAGTGGGCTGCACCCCGTCCCGCCCGTGCGCAGCTCGTCCTACTTCTGCTGTCGTCCTACAGACCCCGGCAGGGGACTCGCGCGCTTCATACGAGGTCGGTCTACGACCGACGTTGAGGAGCGGAGCGACGATACGCCCGCCACACCAGGACGGGGTGCAGCCCACTCCGCTTTTCGGTCACGTCAATGCCGGCCCCCCGTCGGTCGAGCTTGTCGAGACCCCGCGTCCCACCGCCCGTTGGTCGAGCTTGTCGAGACCCGCATCCACCTTTGCTGTCGCCCTACCCGTCGATCGAGCTTGTCGAGACCCCGCCGTCCCACCTTGCTGTCACCTACCCGTGATCGAGCCCTATCCAGGACCCCGCGCCCCACCTTTACTGGCGTCCCAGCCGTTGGTCGAGCTTGTCGAGACCCGCGTCCGCCTTTGCTGTCGCCCTACCCGTCGGTCGAGCTTGCAGAGACCCTGCATCACCCCAGCTGTCAGCCTGTCGAGACCGTCGCTTGGTTCGACCGGCTCCACCAACGGTGGAGCTACCGGCTCAACCAGCGGTGGAGGACCACGCGTCCGCGAGAAGAGTGCGTGTGTCGGCGAGTAGCTGGGGCACGGCCTTGGTTTGCGCGACGATCGGCAGGAAGTTGGCATCGCCGGCCCAGCGGGGTACCACGTGTTGGTGCAGATGTGCGGCGATGCCGGCTCCGGCCACCTCGCCCTGGTTGATACCCAGGTTGAACCCGGCCGGACGGCTCACCTGGCGAATCACCGTCATCGCTCGCCGGGTCAGCGCCGCGATCTCGGCCACCTCTTCCGGGGTGGCGTCGGTGTAGTCCGACACGTGCCGGTAGGGGCAGATCAGCAGGTGGCCGGGCGAGTACGGGTACAGGTTGAGGACGGCGTAGGCGACGACGCCGCGGTGCACGATCAGGCTCTCGTCGTCATCGCGTCCGGGCGCACGACAGAACGGACACTGCTTCTCCGTACTGTCGGCAGGCTTGTTCTCCCCGCCGATGTAGACCATCCGGTGCGGCGTCCAGAGTCGTTGGAAGGCGTCCGGCACCCCGGGACGCTCGCCGGGAGACTCCACGGCGAGATCCTCGGAATGTGAACCGAAAGAACCGTCCCCCCGGTCCACTTCGCCCCGGCTGCGGACCGAGGGGTCAGACCCCTCGGTCCACTGCTGCCCGGGCCCGGACGTCACCACTGTCAGCTTTCCGCAGTCGGGTCGGCGTTGGCACGGCCGGCGACGTAGTCCACGACGGTCTGCACCGCCTCGTCAACGGGCACACCGTTGCGCTGCGAGCCGTCGCGGAAGCGAAACGACACCCCAGCGGCGTCACGGTCGGCCTCGCCGGCGATCAGCACGAACGGCGCCTTCGACTTGGACGCGTTGCGGATCTTCTTGCCGAACCGGTCGTCGGAGGCGTCCAACTCGACCCGAATGCCGCGCCGGGACAGCTGATCGAGCACCCCGGACAGGTAGTCGTTGAACTCCTCAGCGACCGGCAGGCCGATTACCTGGACGGGCGCGAGCCAGGCGGGGAACGCGCCGGCGTAGTGCTCCAGCAGGACGCCGAAGAACCGCTCGATCGAACCGAACAGGGCCCGGTGGATCATCACCGGACGCTGCCGGCTGCCGTCCGACGCGGTGTACTCCAGCTCGAACAACTCCGGCTCGAAGAAGTCCAGCTGAATGGTCGACAGCTGCCACGTCCGGCCGATGGCGTCCTTGGCCTGCACCGAGATCTTCGGACCGTAGAACGCCGCGCCGCCCGGGTCGGGCACCAGGTCCAGTCCGGACGCCTCGGCCACCTCGGCCAGCACGCGGGTGGCGTCCTCCCAGGTCTGCTCGTCGCCGACCGACTTCTCCGGATTCCGGGTGGACAGCTCCAGGTAGAAGTCGTCCAACCCGTAGTCACGTAGCAGATCAAGGACGAAGGTCAGCAGCCGGGCCAGCTCGTCCTTCATCTGGTCGCGGGTGCAGTAGATGTGCGCGTCGTCCTGGGTGAAGCCACGCGCCCTGGTCAGGCCGTGCACCACACCGGACTTCTCGTACCGGTACACGTGGCCGAACTCGAACAGCCGCAGCGGCAGCTCCCGGTACGACCGACCCCGGCTCTGGAAGACCAGGTTGTGCATCGGGCAGTTCATCGGCTTCAGGTAGTAGTCGGCGCCCTGCCGGGTGACGTGGCCGTGCTCGTCGCGCTCTTCGTCGACCCGCATCGGGGGGTACATGCCGTCGGCGTACCACTCCAGGTGCTTGGAGGTTTCGAACAGGTGCCCCTTGGTGATGTGCGGGGTGTTCACGAAGGAGTAGCCCGCCTCGACGTGCCGGCGGCGGGAGTAGTCCTCCATCTCCATCCGGATCATCGCGCCCTTGGGGTGGAACACCGGCAGGCCCGAACCGATCTCATCGGGGAAGCTGAACAGGTCGAGTTCGGCACCCAGCTTGCGGTGGTCGCGCTTGGCGGCCTCCTCGAGCCGGAATTTGTACGCCTTCAGGTCGTCGCGGGTCGGCCACGACGTGCCGTAGACCCGCTGCAGCTGCGCGTTGCGCTGGTCGCCGCGCCAATAGGCGGCGGACGTGCGCATCAGCGAGTAGGCGTTCAGGTAACCGGTGTGCGGCACGTGCGGGCCTCGGCAGAGGTCCTTCCAGGCCACCGATCCGTCGCGCCGGACGTTGTCGTAGATGGTCAGCTCGCCGCCACCCACCTCGACCGAGGCGCCTTCGGTTTCGCCGGCGTTGCCCTTGATGCCGATCAGTTCCAGCTTGTACGGCTCGTCGGCAAGTTCGGCGCGTGCGTCGTCCTCACTGACCACCCGGCGGACGAACTTCTGCCGCTCACGGACGATCTGGCTCATCTGCTTCTCGACGGCGGCCACGTCCTCGGGTGTGAACGGACGCTCGGTGTCGAAGTCGTAGTAGTAGCCGTCGGTGATGAACGGGCCGATGCCCAGCTTGGTGGCCGGGTAGAGCGCCTGGACGGCCTGCGCCGTCACGTGTCCGGTGGAGTGCCGCAAGATGTTGAGGCCGTCCGGGGAGTCGATGGCGACGCCCTCGACCTCGTCACCGTCGGCCAACTCACGGGCGAGGTCGCGGAGTTCGCCGTTCACCCGCATCGCCACGATGGTTCGGTCGGTGCCGAACAGATCCAGGCCGGTGGTCGTGGTCTCCACCGTCCGCACCTCGCGAGAGTCGTTGCGGATCACGGAAACGGAGACAGACACGGTCACAGGTCCTTTCGGGATGGAACTGCGGCAGAAGACCGCAGCGCTGACCCATTCTGCCGCATCAAGACGGACGCGGCTCCCCGGTGGTGATCAGTTCGGAGGCACGAGCGACGCCAGACATACTGAGGCCGGATTCCGCTCCCCCGATCCGGAACCCGGCCCCAGCCACAAGTCTGAAGGAGACACGTCGCGCCAAATCGCGCCTTCTCCCGTCACCTGGACCACACCTTCGCCGACCGTGTCCCCCCACGTCGGGCGCCGAGTGGCCTCCCCCACCCCGCACTTTAGAAACCCGCCCCCGCCGCTGCCAGCCGAATCTGTCCCCCCTGCGGGTGACTTGGGCCGGTCTCGACCTGTGATGCTTGACCAGTGTCCGAATCGCCCCGCGCGGAGCCCCCAACCGCCGGCTCGCGTCGTCGGCGGCCTGGCCGCAGCAACCGTGGCGAACCTGCGATCCGGGCTCAGCCCGCCGGATCGTGACCGGGTACAGCGCTGCAATGGGCACCGGCTGCTGCTGAGGCTCGGTGGCGGTGACTGAAACAGATTCCGGAAAACGAACTGGCTACGGTGAAGACCGTAGCCAGACGATGGTGGGCGGTACCAGACTTGAACTGATGACCTCTTCCGTGTCAGGGAAGCGCGCTACCAACTGCGCCAACCGCCCGAGGTGGAGACGGGATTCGAACCCGTGTACACGGATTTGCAGTCCGTTGCCTCGCCTCTCGGCCACTCCACCGGTCAGAACCGGCCTCGTCGCGGCAGGTACGAGACCAACTCCGAGCGGACGACGGGATTCGAACCCGCGACCCTCACCTTGGCAAGGTGATGCTCTACCAACTGAGCCACGTCCGCGTGCTTCCGGACCCTCGCGGGCTCCCCGGTGCGGATGCAACCTTAACAACCTCCACTCGGGGCAGGCAAACCGGGGGGAATTGCCGGACGCCGACCAACTCGATGTGCAAGCGAGTGTTGCGATCGGCTATCGTAGGCAGTCGCGGGCGATTGGCGCAGTGGTAGCGCGCTTCGTTCACACCGAAGAGGTCACTGGTTCGAACCCAGTATCGCCCACCGCGAGAAACCCTGTCTCACGAGTTCAAATAGCCAGTTCAGAGGACCTTCCCTGGTTTGGTTGACTTGTGAACGTCTCCAGTCGTCCTGTTCGAACGTGGCCCACCCGAGTCGACGGGCGTCCGCAGCCTAGGGAAAGGCGCAAGGCTCGCTCGCGGCCCGGCTTCGTGAGGTGGAACTAGGCTTCGAATCCCGATCCTGCCCAGATCGCACGTCTGAAGGCGGGCGGATGCCCGCCGGTTGCCCGGCAGGCGGGCCGTGCGCGCACTGGTCCGCGGGCCTACGCGGAAAGCCGGTAGAGTGCACCTGGGAAAGCACTCAACTCTATGTGTAGTTCGTTGGAGGATCGCGCGACCATCTCCCATTGCCCGGACGCAATATCCAGTCGCTCCAAGTGGCCCCATGATATCCAGAGGAGAGCGGTCGCCTCGGCGGGCCCCTCAACGTGGCGACGCGCGGCAAAGAGAAACACGGTTGCGCCATTGGGTGAGCGGTATTCGCCCAGAAGCGTCTGACCCGAGCTGCAATTGGCGACTATCTGCCCTGAGTTCACGCCCAAGAAGGGGGCGACAAATCCAAGATACTCGAGCTGGTCAGTTTCACGTTGCAGATACCTTACGAAGCCAAACAAGCTGCGTTGATCACTGGCCAGCGCGGTCTCAGAGTTCCGAGAATCCAACAATCCCGTACTCGCGCGCGTCTCTGAGTCACCGGCATAGGAGTGGGAGACAAAGTTGGCAAAATTGCGAACACCGAACGCGAAGGCCCAACTGGCGAACCATCGTAAGTGGTGAAAATTTGCGTAAAATCCGCCAGCTACCTGAAAATTCTGCAGATAGGCAACAGGGACAATTCCCGAAATTCTGGAGACATTCGAGATGTTGCTCAAGTTCTCTGAGACCGTTAGCTCTCGTGCCGCTTCGCAGTGCGACAGCTCCTCATCGAAGGGGTAGAGATTGAATGCAAGATGGGACGGGCGGGCCTTGTCGGTTGCTATCCGTACGTATCGGCCGTAACCATGTGCCATCAACTGAGCGACCTTGGTATTCACTTCTCCCGTTTGACAATCGACGCCGAAGTCCGCTGGCATTCTTGCGCCACTTAGCTCTCGAGCCAGCCCGGACATTCCGGCATAGTTGGCGTGGATGGGAAGCAGGTTAAGAAAGATGGACAATTCAGCCAGACTTTGCCGCGAGCGGAGGCAGTCGGTGAGCGCGCTCAGAGCATCGAGGTCGGCCAACCCCGGCTCATCGGGGTAGTATACTCCAGCGAAGGTATCCCCAAATTGGTCCTTTAGAGGCTCCAGTTCCGATACTACCCTGGTCTCGATGTATCGTTGTGAATCAAAGCGACCAGCTTGATCCAGTGCGCTGAACCACGGCCATCGCTCATCTGTGTAGAACTGCATACCTGCGCCACTTATGACATCTCCAATGGTCCGGCACTCTTCGAAAGAGGCAGCGATTATTAGCAGCGTCTGTGCCCCCATCTCTTGCAGTGCGCGGACAACTTTCTTCGCTGCCGCGACGTTTGCTAAGTAGTCGTGGCTGGCTTCTTGGGGGGGTGGATAGCGGAGAAAGACGAACGACCCCCCGTTACTCATGTGACGCACCTCGTTCGAGAAGACTGCAATTCAATACCTGTGAAGGCTACCACCTGGTTGGAGCTATGTGTCCGACGGGAGGGCATGGATGTTTCCCAGCACGTGGTGAGCGACTGGGGTATAGGCGAAGACATCCGGGGCAGGATGTCGGTTATCACACAGTCCTGACACGGAGGTCTTCGTAACGCGCCCTTGACGCCGGAGGGGCGTCGTCGTCTTGTTGTCTTGATCGTGGATCGGCGGTGGTCGTTGCGGCGGGCTACGGAAAGGCTTCAGTGCTCGCAGCCGACGGCGAAGCGGTACCTGGCACGGGTTGCCACTTACGGACCGCAGTTCGAGGCCGTCGGCGAATCGACTACCGCAGCGCACCGAACGGCGGTTCATCGGTTTGCGGTTGACGCGCCGGCTGGGACCGCACCGGATCGAGTATTACCCGCGACTGAACCGCTCCACGGTCAGACGGGTATTGGCGCGGTACCGGATGCCAAGGCTGGAAGACAACGGCCAGGCGATCGGCTTGCCACTGCGTAAGCCGAAGCCTAAGCGGTAGGAGGTTGCCGCGCCTGGCCAGCTTGTCCATGTGGACCTCAAGAAGCAAGACGGAATCCGGCCCTTCCTAGTTGAGCGTGTAGAACCTGACGGCTGGCCGGCCGGCGCGTCGGTGTCGGGTTAGGGTGGAAATCTCCCGAAGGTGGGAGTTCTTATACTGACTATCTGGAATACTTCGACCCTGTCTGATGCTGCCCTGCCGGCCGGTTCGGCCGTCCTTATCTGACCGTTTTGCTCGACTTGATGGCCGGGGCCTTGGCCATGGTCGGGCAGCGGCTTGAGTTCGACCGGGCGGTGCTGACCTGAGTGGTGGGCCACCCGGATAGGTGGGTCTGCGTTGCGGCTGCCAGGGCACCCCGTGTGACGGTGATCCGTCGGTTGTCGCACAAGCCGCGTCGGGCTGACGGTCCACTATGGCGGAGGTCACGCTGTGCACCGCGACCGGTGCGGCGAATGCGGCCACGCGTGGCGCCAAGACACCAGCTGGCGGCCGAACAGCTTTGGCGCATGTGTCATCCGGACCTACGAGCCGCCTAGGCTGAATCCGAATGCAGTTGAAAGGGTGCCTTCGTAGGGACCGGGAAGGCTCGATCTTCGGAGACCAAACTCCAAACGCAGAGAACAACATGCGGTGTTGGTGAAGATTGCCTATGAACATGTGAGTGTCCATGTCGACGCCGAATAAGGACTAGTATGTCCCCTGAAGCATCTGCTTGGTTGGCGCCGGTCCACTCTCGCGTGACCATCGCCCTCCTGGCGGGTTTCCCGGTCCAGCAGGGCGGGTTGGTGCCCACTGCAAGCCGAGTTGGCGGAGCGGTGTCTGATCGTCACTCGGAACGGCGCGGGTTGTAGTTCGCGGAACTAGCAGGATTGAACACGTCGGGCTGCGTCGCCTGGATCACTTTGGCGAGTTAGGTGGGCTCCCACGATTCGCCATCCGTAACCCGCACCGAACTAGACCGCGCGATGGCGCGGGTTGCGAGTAGTCCACGGTCTTGATGGCGGCGATCAGTTCGCAGGTGCTGTTGCTCCCATCAGCAGTCGGATCAGTTCTCGGCGCTTTGTCTATCACGTGCCCGCTTCCAGCGGCCCGCGGCGTGACAGCCTTACCCAACTCGCGCAGGTGTACATACTCGATACCGGCCGCACGGGCATCTGCAGCCCAGCCGAAGCGGTCTTGGATAGGCCCGGCTTACGTGAGATCGGCGTCAACCGGATGTCGACCACGACCGCGATCCCGTCGAGCACGCAACACCTCGATCGACTCGGGCTGCGCTCCGGCCCCCAGAACCGATGCTGACCAGCTGAGGGGAAGTCGGCTACGGCGAAGAGCCGTCCTACGACGAATGCGGCAACCCCCCGGATGACCCGGCGGGTACAGCGCTTTGGAAAGCTCGACCTGCGAACCTCCCGCTGCAAGCACGATGGCCGGCGTGGCGCAATGTAGAAGTGACGGTGGATGGACTCCCGATCATCGTGGGTTCGAGACTCGGAACCATGCTGCCGGACTCTGACCAATCTCCTGCCAGCCGACCCCGGATGCACTCCGCACATCGAGTGGTCCGGGGCACCGGTCGGCGCGTCACCTGACGCCTCCGATCGCTCGCCCCTCACTGGCCGACCTCACGTGGATGACGTCCCAACGGACCGAGCCCTTGCACCGGCAAGTGATCCGGGGACGGCACCGAGCACGTGGTGATGGACGTCGATCTCCTGCCGTCCGCTTGTAACCGCGCGGGGGTCCGCCGTCCGATGCCCGAGACCGCGTCGATCAATGGTTAACCGCTACTCCAGACCGCTTGACTTCCCATCCGTTGGGACGTCCATCTCACATATCGAGCGACCGATTTGCTTCTGGTACAAGCTCCGAGAGAAGTTGGTAGCACGAAAACACGCCGGCAATGGAGCCGCAGGACATGTGACGCAAGAGAGGCACATCATGACCGCTCCAGCCTTGGTGATGGTGGGAATGGGCAGCACCGATGCCCGAGTCGCCCAAGTCGCGCACTCCTTGAGGCAGGGCCTCCAGAGCATGCGCCCGGGTCTCTCCGTGCACTGCGCGTTCCTCGACCACTGCCCGCCATCGACCCCTCAGGTTGTCTCGCAGCTCATCAAGCAAGGCATCACCGAGGTGGTGCTGGTTCCGCTGCAACTGACCCACGCCATCGATCCCGACGAACGGGTGATTGGCCAGGCGGTCAAGCTGCGCAACCTCTACCCCGATCTACGGGTCAGCGTGTCGCGTCCGATCGGTCCTGAGGTGACGCTGCTCACCGTTCTCGACCAGCGCCTCCGCGCCTCCCTGGCGACTCATCGGGTCCTGGAGTTGGACGGCCTGGTGTTGTCGTCGGCCCGCAGTGGCGACGTGCGTGGCAACGCGCTGCTCGCGCGGCGCGCGCGGCAATGGTCGACACACCACCGACTCCCCTGCCTCACCGCGGTCGCGGACGGCTCGGGTCCTTCGGTGTCGCAGGCCATCCAGGGGCTGCGCGCCCAGGGTCGCCGGCACATCGCGGTCGGCTCGTTCTTCTTGACCGCCACCGAGTTGTTCCACGCCCAGACCGACCTAGCCGAGCGGTGCGGGGCGGTCTCGGTGAGCGAGCCCCTGGGTGCGGCGCCCGAGGTGATGGACCTGATCCTCGCCCGTTACGCGTTCGCGGCGATGGACCTGCTCGACTTCGGCTTCGACGCCCTGGAGGAAAAAGTACCCGCCCGGCACCTCACCATCGCCTGAGCCTGGGCACACCCGCGGCACACCGCAATCGCGCAGCGAACGCCCGCTGAACCTATTTCCCGCTCGCCGAGTTCGGCGAGCGGGAGTAGTTCGGCGAGCACGGGATGGAGACCCGAATGACGAGGTCAGGACTTCGCGACCCGGGCCTTCTCGGCGGCGACGTCGAAGGTGGCCTCCGGCCACGTTAGGTTGAGTCCGATCAGGTGTTCGCGGACGAGCTGCGCGACCGCCCAATTGCGGTACCACTTGCGGTCCGACGGGATCACGAACCACGGTGCGTGGTCGGTGTTGCACCGCTCCAGAGCATCGGCGTACGCCTCCTGGTAGGCCGGCCACTTCGCCCGTGCGTCGATGTCCTTCGGGTTGTACTTCCAGTACTTTGCCGGGCTGTCGAGCCGGGCCGCGAGCCGGCTCTTCTGCTCCGCGAACGACACGTGCAGGAAGCACTTGATGATAGTCGTGCCGGCCTCGGTCACCTCCTTCTCGAAGGCGTTGATCTCGTCGTAGCGTCGGTTCCACTCGCTGACCGGCACCAGCTGCTCGACCCGGACGACGAGCACGTCCTCGTACTGGGAACGATCGAAGATGCCGATCATGCCCGGAGTCGGCAGCGCCTTCCTGATCCGCCACAGGTAGTGGTGCTGCAGTTCCTCCTTGGTCGGGGCCTTGAACGACTTCAGCTGAATGCCCTGCGGGTCGATCAGACCCATGGCATGACGGATCACGCCGCCCTTGCCGGAGGTGTCCATGCCCTGCAACAGCACCAGCAGGCTGGGCGCACCGGGGACCTCGGAACGACCGTTGGCGTACAGCTGCTCCTGCAGATCGGAAAGCTCGGGCGCCAATGCCTCGGTGAGCGCCGGGGCGTCGGCCTTGCCCGATCCGGGGTAGCCGGGGAACGCCGCGGTGTCGATCCGGGCCAGGTCGACCGGACCCTTCGGCAGCCGGAGCAACCTGCTCAGTGGCTTGGTGGGCCGCCCCGGATGAGGGTCGCCGGTCTTCTTCGACTTCGACTTCTTCTTGGCTGCCATTCCCGTAGTGTGGCCTACCGCCGACCCCCGCACTAGGGATATTGCACACCGGAAGGTCAGCCGGCAGGGTCGGGCCGGGTAGCCAGAATGTCGGCGAGGTCGTATTTCACCGGCTCTTCCAGCTGTTCGTAGGTGCAGGATCGCGGCTCGCGGTCAGGACGCCAGCGGTTGAACTGGGCGGTATGCCGGAATCGGACGCCCTCCATGTGCTCGTAACGCACTTCGACCACCAGCTCGGGCCGCAGCGGCACGAAGGACAGGTCCTTGCCGTTGTTCCAGCGGCTGTACTCGGAGTTGCGTGGTGTGCGGGCGCCCTCCTCTTGCCGGGCCCAGGCCCACGGGTGGTTGTCGAACGTGGTGACCAGCGGCTGCAACTCGGCGAACAGTTCCTTGCGCCTGGCCAGCGGGAATGCCCCGATCACACCCACGGACGCCAGCTCGCCGGCATCGTTGTACAGCCCGAGCAGCAGCGAGCCGATCACGTCGTCCCCGCTCTTGTGCACCCGGTAGCCGGCCACCACGCAGTCGGCAGTGCGCTGGTGCTTGATCTTGAACATGGTGCGCTTGTCCGGCTGGTAGGGGCCGTCCAGCGGTTTGGCGATCACGCCGTCCAGGCCGGCGCCCTCGAACTGGGCGAACCACTGCTCGGCGAGATCGGGGTCGCGGGTGATCGGGGTGAGGTGGATCGGTGCCTGCGTATCGGCGAGTGCCCGCTCCAAGGCGGTACGGCGCTCCTCGAAGGGACGTTCGGTGTAGTCGACGTCGTCCAGAGCAAGGAGGTCGAACGCCACGAAGCTGGCCGGCGTCTGTTCGGACAGCATCTTCACCCGACTGGCCGCCGGGTGGATGCGCTGCTGGAGCACCTCGAACTCCAGCCGGTCGCCGACCACCACGATCAGTTCGCCGTCCAGGACGCACCGCTCGGGCAGGTTGGCCTTGATCGCCTCGACCACCTCGGGGAAGTACCGGGTCATCGGCCGCTCGTTGCGAGAACCGATCTCCACCTCGTCGCCGTCGCGGAAGATGATCGAGCGAAAGCCGTCCCACTTGGGTTCGTAGGACAGCGCGCCAGTCGGAATCTGAGCCACCGCCTTGGCGAGCATCGGCTTCACCGGCGGCATCACGGGCAGTTGCATGGGAGCCATTGTGCTGCCCGCCTCCGACAAGTCCATGCCTCACCGGCCCGAAGTGCCGGGTTCGGGATCACTGGCGCGAGAATCGTGGCTCAGCCGATGAGGCTCGTGGTCAAAGGGCGGCGACCGGCTCAGCCGAGCAGCACCGCCACCAGGAACACCGCGTAGCCGACCCCGGCGGCAACCGCCAACCCGTTGGCGAGCCGCGTCCAGCGGCCCCGGACGGCGGCCAGCCCGAAGGCCGCCGTCAGCAGCCCCCACACGGCGGTGTGCCCGACGTCGACAACCACCCGACGCAGGCCGGTGGCCCCGGGCACCTCGACGCCGTCGCCGATGGTGGCGAACACGATCGTCACCGCCAGCGCCCCTGCCGCGGCGAGCGCGTATCGGCGTCTGATGGAGGTCATCCCACGTGGTCCGCTGGTCATCACTGCTGCTCGCCCAGTTCGGCGAGCCAGTCCGCCAGCAGGCGATGGCCCCGCAGCCCGTAGTCCAGGGTCGCGCGCTGGTAGCCGAATGCCGTCCGGTGTTCCGCCGGCACTGCGGTCTCGGCGAGTTCAGCCTCCAGCGCCCGGAGCCTGGCCAGCGAGGACTCGGCGCATTCGCGAGCGGCTGCGATGACTGCCACGCGGTCATCGGTCTCCGTCAGCCGGCCGAGCAGGAAGATCTTGGCCAGGATCAGCGTCTCCGCCTCCTGTCCGGCGGGGATCGGCTCGAGCATCCAGTCGCGCCAGCGCCGGCGTCCGTCATCGGTGATCGAGTACAGCTTCTTTCCGCGCGCGCTGTCGGACGCCGCAACCAGCGTCACCGCGTCGGCCTCCGCCAGTTGCCTCAGTGCTCGCTGGATGCTGCCGAAGCTGGCGCCGTAGAACAGTGAGATGCCCGCGGTGAAACTCTTCCGCACGTCGTACAGCGAGAGGGGGCCGGTCAGCAGCAGACCGAGGATCACGAACTGCATCAACCCGAGCCCCCTATCCACCTCTTGGGCATATAGATATACCTAAGAGGTAGGTCACCGCAAACGCCTCGGGGGACCCTGGTTCGCGCCTACTTCTCGATCCGGTTGCCCTGCTCGTCCCAGTGGGCCGCCACCTTCTTGGACGGCTGCACCCGCGGCGGCTCGCCGGGCTGTTTGGGATAGTCCGGCGGCCAGTTCAGTTCCCCGCCGGGCAGCGTCTCCCACAGCTGGAGCAGCGGCTCGAGCGAGAACGCCTCGGCGTCCATGTCGGCCCAGGGGTCGCCGTCGGCGAGCAACTCGGGAACGGTCGTCAGGTTGAACTCGCGCGGATCCTTGACCTCGGCCAACTGTGCCCACGTCATCGGGGTGCTGACCGGAGCGCCGGGGCGAGCGCGCAGGCTCCAGGCGCCGGCGATGGTCCGGTCGCGGTTGTTCTGGTTGAAGTCGATGAAGATCCGTTCACCGCGCTCCTCCTTCCACCACGCGGTGGTGACGCCGGCGTCACGCCGTTCGAGTTCGCGCCCGAAACCGATCGCGGCGTGCCGGACGTCCTCGAAGGAGTACTCCGAGCGGATCCGCACATAGATGTGGACGCCGCGGTTGCCGGACGTCTTCGGATACCCCCGCAGACCGAGTTCCTCCAGCAACTCACGAGCCACATCGGCGACGCGTCGGGCGTCGGCGAAGTCAGTACCGGGCTGCGGATCGAGGTCGAGCCGCAACTCGTCGGGATGGTCGACGTCGGGACGCCGCACCGGCCAGGGGTGAAAGGTGAGGGTGCCCATCTGTGCCGCCCAGACGAAAGCCGCCGGTTCGGACGGGCACAGCTCGTCCGCGGGACGTCCGCTGGGGAAGGTGATCCGGACCGACTCGACGTACTCGGGCGCACCCCTGGGCAGCCGCTTCTGGTAGAAGCCGTCGGCCTCCCGGTCCTGCGTGCTGGTGGCCAGCCGCATTCCTTCGCGCCAGCCGTCCGGCCAGCGCTCCATCGCGGTCGGCCGCTCCCCCATCGCCCGCATCAGCGCGTCGCCCACGGTCGCGAAGTACTCACAGACCTGCAGTTTGGTGATCTCCGGCGTCCGCTCGGTCGCCTCGTAGACGACCCGGTCCGGGCTGGTGACGCGGACCTCGCGGTCGCCCACGGTCAGCATCGTCGCTGCGCTCTTGGCCATGCGCCCACGCTAGTGGACCCGGTTCCGGCAGCCGCGACCCGCCGCCGCAAACCCTGCCTAACTAGTTCAGGCCTGCCGTCGACGACAGGCCTGAACTAGTTAGGGAGGGCTTTGGGTGGCCAAGGTGGTTGGCCCGGGCGACCGGCTGGGGCGCTCCGGACAACCCCTGCAGGCGGGCTAATCTGGAGCGGCCACCAGCGATACCGAGGAGGTCCCGCGATGAAACTCGACCCGACCCAGTTCCGGACCCCGGAACAGTGGCGCGAGATGCTCACCCCGGCGGAGTACCACGTCCTGCGCGAGGCCGGCACCGAGCGGGCCTTCACCGGCGAGTACACCGACACCACCACGCCGGGCACCTATCACTGCCGGGCCTGCGGGGCGAAGCTGTTCACCAGCGACACCAAATTCGAGTCGCACTGCGGCTGGCCGTCGTTCTTCGCACCCGAGCTGGACAGCGTCCGCTACATCGAGGACCGGTCGCTGTGGCAGGTCCGCACGGAGGTGCGTTGCGCCACCTGCGACTCGCACCTGGGCCATGTATTCACCGGCGAGGGTTATGACACCCCGACCGACAAGCGCTACTGCATCAACTCGATCTCGCTGACTCTGGAGCCCGAGCAGAAGGCGTGATCGTGGCCACCGCCCGGCGAGTCCCCCGGGCGGCAGCCGTCCCCGCGGCTAGATTCACCTGCGTGGGAGGAGCGCGCAAGACCATGATGGGCGGTACCGGTTTGTTCGATGACGCGGTGGCCGCACTCCAGGCCATGCATTGGCGACCCGAGTTGGTGATCGAGGAGATCCCAGCGCCGCAACGGATCGCGCCACACGCCGTCGCGGTCGCCGCGGAGGTCGTCGCCGGCGGGGAGGACCTCGGCAACGGACGACTGGTGCTGCTGCACGACCCGGCGGGCAACGCCTCCTGGGACGGCGACTTCCGCTGCGTCACCTATGCCAGGGCCGAGGTGGACGCCGAAATGGTCGTCGACCCGCTGCTCACCGAGGTGGGCTGGTCATGGCTGACCGACGCGCTGGCCCGCTACGACGCCGGCTACACCGCCCCGAGCGGCACGGTGACCGCGGTTTCATCGCGGGCCTTCGGCGCCATGTCGGCCGATCCGCCCCGCGCCGAGATTGAGATCCGGGCGTCCTGGACGCCGCTGGTCACCTCCGCCGACGACGTCACCCGGCACTTGATGAGCTGGTCCGAGCTGTTGTGCACGACCGCCGGCCTGCCACCGCTGCCCGAGGGCGTGGTGGTGATGTCGGCACGGCGTCGGCGGTGACCGATCAGCCCGATGAACTCGTCGTCCTGGAAGCGCCCGCGGACGGCGTACCCGAGGTCGTCCAGACCCCGGCCGAACTGACCGCGATCACGGCCGCGCTCGCCGCGGGCACCGGTCCGGTCAGCATCGACACCGAACGGGCGCAGGGCTTCCGCTATTCGGCCCGTGCCTATCTGATCCAGCTGCGTCGGGCGGGCGCAGGCACCGTCCTGCTCGACCCGATTCCGTTCACCGGCAGCGACCACCCCGCCGACTTCTCCGGACTGGCCGCGGCACTGGTCGACGCGGAGTGGGTGCTGCACGCCGCCAGCCAGGATCTGCCCTGCCTGGCCGAGGTGCGGCTGCTCCCCCGCCGGCTCTACGACACCGAACTCGCCGCCCGGCTGCTGGGCCTGCCCCGGGTCGCGCTCGGCACGTTGGTGGAAGAGGCGTTCGGGATCACCCTGCGCAAGGAGCACTCGGCCGCCGACTGGTCGCGGCGTCCGCTTCCCGACGAGTGGCTGACCTACGCCGCGCTCGACGTCGAACTGCTGGCCGACCTGCGGGACTGGCTCGACGAGCGGCTGCAGACCGCCGGCAAGGCCGAATGGGCGGCCCAGGAGTTCGCCCACTTGGTCGAACGGGCCGACGTGCCGGCCCCGGCGCGGGCCGACCCGTGGCGGCGCACCTCCGGCCTGCACGCCGTCCGGACGCCGCGGGCGCTGGCTGTGGTCCGCGAGCTGTGGCAGGTGCGGGACCAGTTGGCGTCCTCCATGGACCGGGCGCCCGGCAAGATCCTGCCCGACCGCGCCATCACCGCGCTGGCCGCCCGAGCCAACTCCACCGAGGTGAAGCGGCTCGGCCCCGCCGACCTGGCCGCCGTCCCCGAGTTCGCCTGGCGCTTCCCCTCCCGCTACCGCGCCCGCTGGCTGGCCGCGCTGGACCGGGTGGCCGCGCTCACCCGTGACCAGCTGCCCAGCCGGCAGCAGGTCGCCGAGGGTCCGCCACCCACCCGCACCTGGGAGCTGCGCAATCCGGAGGCGGCTGCGCGTTGGGACGCGATCCGGCCCGCGGTGGTCGAACGCGCCTCCGAACTGGACCTTCCGGTGGAGAACCTGATCAGCCCGGACGCCCTGCGACGGCTGCTGTGGGCGCCGCCCGCCGAACTGACCCGCGAGACGGTGGACGCCGCGCTGGCCGCCGAGTCCGTCCGACTATGGCAGCGCGAGCAACTGGTGCCGTTGATAGTGGCCCGACTGACCGCCGACTGACCTCGCGCGGGCGCCTGCGTCCGGCACCGCCGGTCGCCTTGTTTATAGTGAGCGGGTGTCAGATCCAGGCCACCTGCCGACCGGTGCATTCGGTAGTCAGCCGCCGCAATGGCAACCGTCCGCCTCGACTCCCCCGCCGGTTCAGCCGCCGCCTGGGGGATCGCCGCCGCCCTGGGTGGGTGGACCGTCGCAGCCGGGACCGCCACAGTCGGGCGCGCAGCCGCCGCGACGCCGCCGGCAGCATCCCTGGATCGCTGCTGTGTTCGTCGTCGCGGTGGTGCTCGGCGTGGTCGTCGCGTCCGCCGTGGTGGGACGACCGGTCACCGCGCAGGAGGCGTCCGTCGCGATGCGCTATTTCCCCGCGACCGGAAACCGGGTGGTGTTGGAGAACTCCGACGGCACCGACACGGTGGCCGAGTACTACAGCTCCTTCGGTGGCCAGGTGGTGCAGAGCGCCCCGTACGCCTTCGGTCACGGGGTCGAGAGCTTCCAGGAACTGACCACCAAGAGCTGGGCGCGAATAGTCGAGGTCACCGCCGACGCCAATGGCCGGGTCAGCCGGCGGCGCAGCCGGATGCTTGCGGTCGAACCCGGTGGCCTCCAGCTGCGGGTGGACGCCGGCACCCGCGACTTCCAGGCGTTCAGTCCGGGACTTCCCGTGCTGCCCGCCGGCGTCCGCGACGGCCAGGAATGGACCGCCGCCGGCACCGTCACCCTGGGCACCGAACGCAAGACGTCGGGCCGCCAGCCGTATGCGGCCACGTTCAAGGCCACCGCCCGGGACAGCGGCTGCATCGTCATCACCACCCAGGTCACCGTCGGTCGTGCGGCGCCGACCCGCGAGGTCACCGGCTGGTGCCCCGGGCGCGGTGCGATCGCGACGGCGACCACCGACGTCACCTCGACCGCGGTCACCCGAGTTCCCCGCTGGCAGTCGGTCGACCGAGTCGCCGCGCCGGCGCCGGCCGTGCTCACCGCCGAGTGGAACTTCACCCGGCGCGACCTCAGCGTCGCCCCGATCGCGTTGTACGCGACGGTGCGGCCGGTGGTGCTGCCTGGGCCCGTCGTCGTCTACGTCAACACCCCCGGCGGCGACCTGGTCGCACGCGGCTGGTCGGACGGCCCGACGGACCCCCGATGGTCGGCGCATCCGGGCGGTCAGGTCACCTCGGCGACAGCCGTCGGCAGGGTCGTCGTCGTCGCCACCACCGAGCGCACCGTGGTCGCCTACGGCGCCGAGGGCGAATTCCTCTGGCAGGCGAGAGTAGGCGACGTCAGCGCTGTGCCGATCGTCCGGTTCGGCAGGTTGGCGGTGGTGGCCGGTCTGGACGGCATCGTCACCGCCTTCGACGCGCAGACCGGAAAGATCGCCTGGACCGCTCGCACGCCGACCGAGATCCGGCAGCCGATGGTGGTCGGCGAGACGCTGACCGTGCTCGACCAGACCGGCAACCTGATCTCCCTCGACGCGACGGGAACCGCGCGCTCCGCGTTCGAGACCGACGCACCAGAGACGTTCGGCGTCGCCGCGGGAGTCGCCGTGGTGGCCAGCCGCGCCGACAGCTACGTCCGCGGCTACCGGCTCGCCGACGGCGAGCAGCTGTGGCGGGTGCAGCTGGCAGGCAACAGGCGCTCGATCACCGGTCTCGGCTCGACGGTCATCATCGGCCGACAGGACGAACTCCTCAGCCTGCGCGCCGCCGACGGCGTCCAGCAGTGGGCGAAGCCGGTCCCGCCGGTTCGGGTCCTCGCTCAGGGTGACCGGTTGGTTGTGGCCGATCGGACGACGGTACGGCTGCTGGCCGCCTCGGGGACGGAACTGGCCGCCTACCGCACCCAGGAAGACGACCTGTCCTTCGGTGCCGGCGTCTTCCTGGTCGGCGACTCGGGCGACTTCTTCTGTTTCCTCGGCAAGTTCGCCTACCGCAGGGAGGCCCCGGCATGAGGACGCTCACCGCGGCCGGCGCCGTCGCCCGCGACATCGTCTGGCTGACCATCGTCCAGCCGGTGCGCGAGGGCATTCCGCGCCGTGCCGGCTGGCCCGTCGGCCTGGTGGCGATCGTGACGTCGATCCTCACGCTGTACGGTCTGCTCACCCTCGCGGTGGTGTTCGCCGGCCAGCTCCGCAGCGCCGACACGCTCGTGGTGACCTCGACGGGGTTGACCATTCCGGACCTCGGCGCCTGGCTGTGCATCGCCGGCGTGGTGCTTTCGCTCGCCGCCCTGCAGACCGCGGCGTTGCATCTGCCCTGGTGGGTCAAGCTGTTCGCGCTGATGACCACCACGATCGCTATGGTCTATTTCGCCACCGCAGGGGCGTCCGACCCGATGCTGCTGCTGGCCAGCCTGCTCGGACTGCTGACGCTGGTGACGTTGACGCTCGTCCGTTGGCGCGCCCAGTTCGCCTGGTGGGAGTTCGTCGTGACCACGGTGGCGCTCGCCGGCGCGGTGTTCGTGCCGATGCTCGGCAGCAGCAACACCCGCGCGCTGAACACTGATTGGCGCGGGGTCGTCGCCGAAGGCGGATTGTCGACGCTCGGCAATCTGGCCATCCCCGCCCTGCTGGTGGCCGGGGCTGCCCTCGCCCAGATCGCGGTCGCCGCGTCGTTCTCGGGCGTGGCTGCGGCGACCCGGGAGTTCCAGCGGCGTCCCTTGCAGCTGGTCGGCCTGTTGCTGGCGGGCTGGGCGGCGTTCGAACTGATCAACAGTTTCCGAGATCCGGAGAATGCCGGACCGGGCTGGCTCGCCTCTCTGCTGGCCCTGGCCGGTGTGGTCGCCGTGCAACTCGCGGTGCTGGCCGTGGCCCGACGCCCACCCGCCTGGTCGGATCTCGACGAGGATTCGACGCCGGTGAACTACCTCGTCGCGGTCGCGTCGGTGGCGCTGGTGCTGCTGCAGCCGGTGCCGGCCATCCTGCGCGAGGTGGCGCGGAGCCTCGGGCCGCAGTGGCTCTTCACCTTCACCGATTCCTACCTGAATGTGGCGGCGTCCGACATCGCGCAGGCGATCTCCCGGGTCGCGGTCGGCGTGATCGGGCTCGCCATCGCGCTGCCGCTGGCCCGCCGGGGCCGGCCCTGGGCGGCCATGTTCATGGCCGCCGTCGCGGTTCTGGCGCTGTTCCACCTGTTCCGGAACCGCGGATTCGGCTCCTGGGCGAGCAATACGGTGCCGCAGATGTCGAGCCTGTTGCTGCTCGCCATGCTCGTCGTGGCCGTCGCTCTGCTTCTCACCCAGCGGCTCACCATCCTGCGCGCGGTCGCGCTGGCGTCCGGAGTCCTGCTCTGCCTGGTGTATCCGCATCGCGCGATCCTGGACGATCCGATCAGCGCACTGCTCGGCTTCAGCGGCATCGGCGCAGTGCTGTTCGGTCTCATCTGGCGGCTGCTCACCGAGGGCGACATCACCCGCGAAGGAAGTCGGCGCTGGCCGGTGCCCGCACGGGTGCTGCTGTACTGTGCCAGCGCCCTGATCGGCGTGACCTCCGCGGCGTTCGTGGCGCTGACCCGCAGCAGTGGCGGGTTCTTCGATGCCGCGCTCTTCGCCGAAACTGGTGACTTCCTGCTGGGCACCCCGCTGTTCCTGACCGCCGCTGTCGGCTGCCTGGCCATCGCACTGGCGCCACGTCGGCACACCACCGGCTGAGTCCCTGCATTCGCCGCGATCACGGGTCGCCGGTCGGGCCCGTCGCTGGTCGAGCTTGTCGAGACCCGCTGGTCGGACCCGACGTTGGTCGAGCTTGTCGAGACTTCGTCGTCGCCCTGGCCCGAGAATCAGCCGTGGCGTCCGGTCTCGACGGTGCCGATCGACGGCTCGGTTTCGCCGGACAGCACCGCCTCCGTGGCGAACCGGGCGATCTGCTGCGCGGTCACCCCTAGATCGGCCAGGATGCCGGGGCGGGTGCCCTGCTCGATGAACCGCTGCGGGATCCCGAACTCCCGGACGTCCGCCCGGACGCCGGCCAGCCGGCATTCCTGGGCGAGCCGCGAGCCCAGGCCGCCGGCCAGGCCGCCGTCCTCGATGGTCACCACCAACTCGTGCGCGCCGGCCAGCCGGACCAGGTCGGCACTGACCGGCAGCGCCCACACCGGGTCGACCACCCGGACGCCGATGCCCTGCTGCGCCAACCGGGAGCCGACCTCCACGGCGATGCCGGCGAACTGGCCCCAGCCGACGACCAGCACATGCGGGTCGCCGTCCTCGAAGAGCACATCGACCTCGCCGTCGGTCCGGACGGCGGGCAGCGGCGCCGGCAGTGGATCCTTGGAGAAGCGCAGCACGCTCGGGCCGTCGTCGATGTCGACCGCCAGCTCCAGCGCCTCCTGCAGCCGTTGCTCGTCGCGCGGCGCGGCGAGCCGCAGCCCCGGCACCATGCCGAGCAGGCCGAGATCCCACATGCCGTGGTGGCTGGGGCCGTCCGCACCGGTGATGCCGGCCCGGTCGAGCACGAAGGTCACCCCCTCGCCGTGCAGGGCGACGTCCATCAGCACCTGGTCGAAAGCCCGGTTGAGGAAGGTCGAGTACAGCGCCACCACCGGGTGCAGCCCGGCCCGCGCCAGGCCGGCCGCGGACGCCACCGCATGCTGCTCGGCGATGCCGACGTCGAAGGTGCGGTGCGGGAAGTGCCGGGCGAACCGGGTCAGGCCGGTCGGGTGCAACATGGCGGCGGTGATCGCGACCACCGAGTCGTCGGTGGCGCCGATCCGGGCCAGGTGCTCGCCGAAGGCGTCCGTCCAGGTCCGAGCCGGGACGCTGCCCAGCGGTGTGCCGGTGACCTGGTCGATCGGGCCGACCGCGTGGAAGCGGTCCTCCTCATTGGCCTCCGCCGCGGCGAAGCCCCGTCCCTTCTCGGTCAGGCAGTGCACGATCACCGGGCCGCCGGTGAACCGGCGCGCCTGCTCGAGGGCGCGTTCCAGAGCCTCGCGATCATGGCCGTCGATCGGGCCGAGGTACTTGATGCCGAGGTCGGAATACATGCCCTGCGGGGCCAGCACATCCTTGACGCCCGCCTTGACACCGTGCATCAGACCATAGGTGGGCTCCCCCACCACCGGCGTCCGGCTCACCCAGCGTTTGATCGCGGCCAAGCTGCGCTCGTAGCGCCGGTCGGTGCGGATCCCGGAGAGCTGCTGGCCCAGGCCGCGCAGCCGGGACGCCAGGCCGCCGATCGTCGGCGTGTAGGAGCGGCCGTTGTCGTTGACCACGATCACCAGCCGCAACTCGGGCTGCACGGCGATGTTGTTCAGCGCCTCCCAGGTCATCCCGCCGGTGAGTGAGCCGTCGCCGACCACGGCGACAACAACGCGGTCGTCCACCTCACGCAGCACATAGCCCTTGGCGAGACCCTCCGCCCAGGACAGCGAGGACGAGGCGTGCGAACTCTCCACCCAATCGTGTTCGGACTCCGCGCGGCTCGGGTAACCGGACAGCCCATCCGGCTGACGCAGCGTGTCAAAACGGTCCTGACGTCCGGTGAGGATCTTGTGCACGTAGCTCTGGTGACCGGTGTCGAAGATGATCGGGTCGCGCGGTGAATCGAACACCCGATGCAGCGCGATGGTCAGCTCGACCGCGCCCAGGTTCGGGCCGAGATGGCCGCCGGTCCGCGACACGTGCTCGATCAGGAAGACCCGGATCTCGTCGGCCAACCGATCCAGCTCGGCGGGCTTGAGGGCCCGCAGGTCGGCGGGTTGGGTGATCCGGTCGAGCAGCGGCATGGCCACGAGTCTACGTTCGCCCGCGCCAAGGGGGTATGCGAACGTGCGGGGGCGGCGCCGACGCGCTCGAGAAGCCCCCTTGGCAGCCGGTGACTCACCGGGCAGGCTGGGCAGACGGCCGCGCCACCAGGAGGAACAGATGACCGCACCGGAGGTCGAGATCGTCATCGTGTTGGACTCGCTCGACCCGGACGCACTGGCGCCGTTCTGGTGCGAGGCGCTGCGCTACCGCCGGCTGGACAGCGTGGAACAGTACGCGGTGTTGATACCAGCTGAGGATGCCACCGGCCCGATGATGCTGATCCAGGGCGTATCGGAACCCAAGCAGGGCAAGAACCGGATGCACCTGGATCTGCACGTGCCCGACCTCGCCGCCGAGGTGGACCGGCTGGTCGCACTCGGTGCGCAGCGGACCGGGGAGGGCACGATCGGCGACTCGATCCGCTGGGTGCGGATGCTCGACCCCGAGGGCAACGAATTCGACCTGGGCAGCGCCTGAGCCGACCCGGCCCGGCCGATCACATGGTGGGGACGAAGCGCCGGCCGCGCAACGCGTCCTCGACCATGCCCACCTCGCGGCGCATCCGGGCCAGTTGGGCCTGCTGCTGCGACCAGACCTCGACAGCACCGGCGACCACCTCCGGCTCGACGTGACCGGACAGCGCGACCCTGACGTCGGCGAGGCCCTCGCGGCTGGCCCGCTCCTGTGCGTCGACGAACACCGAGGCGAACCGGGCCAGCACCACCGGGTGCCGCCGCAGCAGCCGGTAACGGCGGTAGTCGGCGGGACAGCAGTCCAGCAGGAACTCGGTGGCGGTCAACTCCCAATCGGGCGCGCCGGGCGGACGGACGCGATCGGGCCAGCCGGGTGGCGCGTAGCCATTGGGTTCGCGTCGCTCGACCCGTGGCCAGGGATGTTCTGAACGCATCGCCCACGCTCCCGTCATTATCGAATCTGTGTTCGATTTTAGCGGGCCGTGCGGCCTCTGTCCAGGGTGTGAGTGGCTGGTCGAGCCGCCACCGCCGGTCGAGCGTGGCGAGACCCACCGACGAAAGGCCCGGCACGCGCGACCAGCCGCAGAGTCAGCCCGCCCCGGTGACCAGCCAGGCGTCGCCCCGCTCCCGCAGCCGCAGCATCAGCGCGCGGATCGCCATGAAGGCAGTGAAGCCCAGCCAGAGCGCGGTCGTGGCCACCACCGGACCCTGCGCGGCCAGGGCGTCCGCGTTGAGCCGCAGCACCGCGACGACCGGCAGGTAGCCGAGCAGCACCAGCACCATCCCGCCGGCCAGCCAGCGGGCGTCGCCGGCGCCGATCAGCACGCCGTCCAGGACGAACACGTAGCCGGAGACGGGTTGGCCGATGCCCACCACGATCAGCGCCGCGATCACCGCCGCCCGCACCTGCGGGTCCGCCGAGAACAGTGGCGCCAGCAGCGGGCCGGACGCCGCGACCACCAGGCCGACCACCGCTCCGCCGACGATCCCCCACCGGACCATGGTCGCGGTCGCCTCACGGACGCCCGCGACGTCCGCCGCGCCGAGGCCCCTGCCGGTGAGCGCCTGGCCGGCGATGGCCAGGGCGTCCAACGCGAAGGCCAGGAGCGTCCAGACGGTGAAGGCGACCTGATGGGCGGCCAGCGGCACCTCCCCCAGCGACGCGGCCACCCAGGTGGTCAGCAGCAACACCGCGCGCAGGGCCAGCGTCCGGACGATCAGCGGGACGCCGTTCAGCGCCGCGGTCAACACCCCGCCGGGATGCAGCCGGAGCCTGGCACCGGACGCCCGAAGCCGCACGAACCACACCGCGACCAGTGCGGACGCCATCGCGTACTGGGCGATGACCGTGCCCCAGGCCGAGCCGGCGATGCCCCAGCCGAGGCCGTAGACCAGAGCGACGTTGAGCACCGCGTTCAGGGTGAAGCCGGCCACCGAGACGATCAGCGGCGTCCGGGTGTCCTGCACGCCGCGCAGCGCCCCGGTGATCGCCAGGACGACGAGCATGGCCGGCAGACCCAGGGCCGAGATCCGCAGATAGACACTCGCGTGCTGCAGCACCTCGTCACCGGCACCGAGCGCCACGCACAGCGGCTCGGCGCCGACAGCGACGCCGATCGCGGCCAGCACTCCGAGCACCGCGGCGAGCACCGTGCCGTCCATTCCCGCCGAGATCACCCGATCGTTGGCACCGGCGCCGAGTGCCCGCGCCACCGTCGCGGTGGTGCCGTAGGCGAGGAACACGAACACCCCTACCGCGGTTGCCAGCACCGAGCCGGCAACTCCGAGACCGGCGAGTTGCGGCGTCCCGAGGTGTCCGATGATCGCCGAGTCCACCAGCAGGAACATCGGTTCGGCGACCAGCGCGAAGAACGCCGGTACCGCAAGACCGAGGATCTGCCGGGTCAGCGTGGGATTGCGCACCGGATCAACGTAACCCGAGCCGGGCGCCGGAAGCGCGACGTCCGAGGGTTCGCGCCTCACCGGTAGCACGATCGCGATATGACGGCCCTCCGGGCACCCGCCGCGGCTACCGGCGGCGCCCCAACAGCACCATCAGCATGGCCGAGACGCCGATCGCGGCGACCGACGAGCCCAGCCAGGACGGGGCCACGAACCCGATCGCCGAGGCCAGCTGCACCCAGAACGGCGACCAGCCCGGCACCGTCCCCGGGTTGATCAGCTGATAGACGACGAAGCCGCCGGCCCAGGCCACGACCGGCGCCCAGCGCAGCCGGGCGGACTCGCTGACATCCCAACGACCCTTGCTCACCACCAGGAAATCCGCTGCGGCTACGGCAAACAACGGCACGAACACCGAGCCGATAAGGAACAAGAAGGACTGGTACTGGCCGAAGTCGAGCAGCCCGGCCAGCAGCGTGGCCAGCACGCCGACGGCGACCGCGACCGCCCGCCGGTCGAGATTCGGCGCCAGGTTCTGGATCGACATCGTCGTCGAGTAGACGTTGGCGAAGGCCTCGTCCACCTCGTCGATCAGCAGAATGCTGAGGGCCACCGCACCGGCCGGCAGCGCGATCAGGGCACCGAGGACGTCGGTGGCACCCAGGTGCGCCACGGCGAAGACACCGAGTGTGTAGTAGGCGACGGCGGCCAGTCCGTAGCCAAGCGCCGACCCCCAGAACGCGGCCCGGCGGGTGCGCGAGTGCCGGCTGTAGTCGGCCGCCAGCGGTGCGAACGAGACCACTCCGGCGACCGCCAGGTCGACCGCGGGCCAGAAGCCGAGCACGGCGTCCTGGCTGATCTCGCCGGCCGGCCGGATCAGCACCTGGACGAACAGCACCACCGAGGCGACCAGCACCAGCCAGACCATCAGCTTGCGCAGCAGTCGGACGCTGCCCAGCGGTCGGACGGCCATCGCGGTCGCCACCGCGCCGGCCAGGATCACGAACGGCCAGCGCCAGGCGTCCCCGACGATGGCGGTGGCGGCCGTCGCGATGACGATGACCTCCATCGTCGCCCAACCGATGTTCTGGCCGATGTTCAGTACCGTCGGCAGCACCGAGCCCCGGCGTCCGAGCAGGCCGCGCAGCGACACCATCGCCGGCATGCCCGTGGTGGCGCCGAAGACCGCCGAGGTGCCGAGCAGCGCCGCACCGATGCCGCAACCGAGCACGATGGCGGCGATCGCCGTCCAGACCGAGCCGGTGGTGGCTGCGATCAACGCGCCGGTCAGCGGACCGAACAGGCTGATGCCGAGGTTGGCCCACATCGCGAACTGGTCGAAGAAGCGCAGCGGACGCGGCGGGCTGTCGGTGAGCACCACCGGCGCCTCGACGTGCTCGGACGCCGGACGCTCCCGGTTCGCGGTGGAAATGATCGTCGGATCGGACGTCGCCATGGGGCGCAACCTCCCTACGCCGGCATTACCCGGACAGGTTCAGTCGGTCGGTGGACCCGCGATCACCGATCGCACTCCACCCTCTCAGCCCGCCACCTGGTGCGAGCTCCCGAAGCTTGTTGGTAAGGACACGCTAGCGGTCCGCGAGCTGTTCCGCCGGGCTGGTCTCAGACACTCCGGCACGCGGACCGAGGGAATGCCCCCGGTCCACCGCAGCGCTGGTTCTCCACGGTCGTCCGGCTGCGGTCCGGCCGCGGCGATGTCGAGATCGCTGTCGGATGCAGGGAAAGCCGTCCGATTTCGGGTCAGAACGCGAAATCGCCGAGGCATCCCGCCATCGGAGAGCGATGTCGAGATCGCCAATCACGGGTGGGACCGATAGGACCCGTAAGGCGTCCTAGCGCCGACGTAGCTGCTCAGACGGCGGCGAAGCCGTACCACCAGACCACGGCCGCGAGGCCCATCACCGCGAGGCCGAGCAGTCCGTATCGCTGCTGGGCCGGCAGCCTGTCGTGCCCCAGCGGCGCGCTGGCGATGGCGGCGACCGGCGGCAGCAGCACCAGCGCTGTCCACCACCACCAGTCCCCCACCGCGGCCATCAGCAGCAGCGGCGAGTAGCCGGCGATGTAGGCGACCCAGAACCAGATCCCGAGCCCGCCGATCGCGCAGGCCGGCAGCAGCGCGAGCGCGTAGCCGGTCATGCCGATCAGCACCATCCAGCCCAGCCCGCAACTGCCGTCGTCGGTGGGACACAGCGTCGGCAGCAGCGCACCGCCGATTGCCAGCGCGAAACCGGCCCCCACCACCGCGGCCAACGCCGCCAGCATCGACCAAGCGGCCCGTTCGGCCAACTCGGAGCCGATCCCGCGCTGGGTGGCCCGGGCCACTCCCGCGGGCTTCGCTTTCGGCCGGGCGACCGGACGCGCCGGCTTCGCGACCATGGGACGCGGTTTGCCCACGGTCGCCGCCCGCGCCGCAACCTCGCGCTCCCTGCGAGCGCGTTCCGCCTTGTCGAGCCGCTTGGCCAAGTCAGTCCTTCAGCAGGCTGCGCAGCACGTACTGCATGATGCCGCCGTTGCGGTAGTAGTCAGCCTCGCCCGGGGTGTCGATCCGGACGATGGCGTCGAACTCCTTGTCGTCGGCCTTCACATGCACGGTCTTCGGCGTGGCGCCCTCGTTGAGTTCCTCGATTCCGGTGAAGGTGAACGTCTCCTCGCCGGTCAACCCCAGCGATTCGGCGTTCTCACCCTCGGGGAACTGCAGCGGCAGCACGCCCATGCCGATCAGGTTCGACCGGTGGATGCGCTCGTAGCTCTCGGCGATGACCACCTTGACGCCCAGCAGCGCGGTGCCCTTGGCCGCCCAGTCCCGCGACGAACCCGAGCCGTACTCCTTGCCGGACAGCACCACCAGCGGGACGCCCGCAGCGGCATAGTTCTGCGCCGCGTCGTAGACCGTGGTCACCGGGGCGTCGTCCTCGGTGAAGTCACGGGTGAAACCACCCTCGGTGCCCGGCGCCAACTGGTTGCGCAGCCGGATGTTCGCGAAGGTGCCGCGGATCATCACTTCGTGGTTGCCGCGCCGCGAGCCGTAGGAGTTGAAGTCCTTGCGCTCCACGCCATGCTCGGTCAGGTACTTCCCGGCCGGGCTGTCGGCCTTGATCGAGCCGGCCGGCGAGATGTGGTCGGTGGTCACCGAGTCGCCCAGCTTGAGCAGCACCCGCGCGTCCGCCACGTCCGAGACCGGCGCCGGCTCGGCCGGCATGTTCTCGAAGTACGGCGGCTTGCGCACATAGGTCGAGTCGGCGTCCCACTCGAAGACCTCTCCGGTCGGCGTGGGCAGCGAGCGCCAGGTGTCGTCGCCGGCGAACACGTCGGCGTAGCGGCTGGAGAACATGTCCGCCGAGATCGAGCTGCTGACCACCTGCTCTACCTCTTCGGTGGAGGGCCAGATGTCCCGCAGGTAGACCGGCTCGCCGTCCGAGCCCTCGCCGAGCGGCTCGTTGAGCAGGTCGATGTCCATCCGTCCGGCCAGTGCGTAGGCGACCACCAAAGGCGGGCTGGCAAGGTAGTTCATCTTGACGTCGGGATTGATCCGGCCTTCGAAGTTGCGGTTGCCGGACAGCACCGAGGTCACCGCGAGGTCGTTGTCGTTGACCGCTTGCGACACCTCCGGGATCAGGGGTCCGGAGTTGCCGATGCAGGTCGTGCAGCCGTAGCCGACCAGGTCGAAGTCGAGCTTGGCCAGGTATTCGTCCAGGCCGGAGCGGGCGTAGTAGTCGGTGACCACTTTCGAGCCGGGCGCCAGGGACGTCTTCACCCACGGCTTGCGGGCCAGGCCCTTCTCGACGGCCTTCTTGGCCAGCAGCCCGGCGCCGATCATCACGCTCGGGTTGGACGTGTTGGTGCAGGACGTGATCGCCGCGATGGTGACGGCGCCGTGATCGATCTGGAAGCTCGTGCCATCAGCGAGGGTCACCGGGGTGAGATGCGAGGGACGTCCCCGTGAAGCGGACGCCGCCGCGCCATAGTTGTGCGGCTCGCGAGATTCGTCGCCGCCGGAATGGCTTGGGGCGTCTGAGGCCGGGAACGTCTCGGCGACCGCCTCGTCGTAGCCGTCGATCTCGTCCTCGCCGACGTAGTCGCGCAGCGCCTCGTTGAAGCCCTCCTTGGCCTCGGCCAGCAGCACGCGGTCCTGCGGACGCTTCGGGCCCGCGATCGAGGGGACGATGGTGCCCAGATCGAGTTCCAGGTACTCGGAGTAGCGGGGCTCGGCGTCGTCGGTGTGCCAGAGTCCCTGCGCCTTGGCGTACGCCTCGACCAGTGCGATCTGCTGCTCGTCGCGTCCGGTCAGCCGCAGGTAGTCGGTGGTCTTGGAGTCGATCGGGAAGATCGCGATGGTGGAGCCGTACTCGGGGCTCATGTTCCCGATGGTGGCCCGGTTGGCCAGCGGAACCTCGGAGACACCGGGGCCGTAGAACTCGACGAATTTGCCGACCACCTTGTGCTGGCGGAGCATCTCGGTGATGGTCAGCACCAGGTCGGTGGCGGTGGTGCCCTCGGGCAGCTTGCCGGACAGCTTGAAGCCGACCACCCGCGGGATCAGCATCGATACCGGCTGGCCGAGCATGGCCGCTTCGGCCTCGATGCCGCCGACGCCCCAGCCGACCACGCCGAGGCCGTTGACCATGGTGGTGTGGCTGTCGGTGCCGACGCACGTGTCGGGGTAGGCCTGCAGGACGCCGCCCACTTCGCGCGGGAAGATCACCCGGGCCAGATGCTCGATGTTGACCTGGTGGACGATGCCGGTGCCGGGCGGGACGACGACGAAGTCGTCGAAGGCGCCCTGGCCCCAGCGCAGGAACTGGTAGCGCTCACGGTTGCGCTGGTATTCGAGTTCGACGTTGCGGGCGAAGGCGTCCGGGGTACCGAACAGGTCGGCCACCACCGAGTGGTCGATCACCATCTCGGCCGGCGACAGAGGATTCACCTTCTTGGCATCGCCGCCCAGCTCGGCGATCGCCTCGCGCATGGTGGCCAGGTCGACCACGCAGGGGACGCCGGTGAAGTCCTGCATGATCACCCGGGCCGGGGTGAACTGGATCTCGCGATTGGGCTCGTCGGACGGCTCCCAGTCACCCAGCGCGCGGATGTCGTCGGCGGTGATGTTGGCGCCGTCCTCGGTGCGCAGCAGGTTCTCCAGCAGCACCTTCAGGCTGAACGGCAGGGTGTCGGAACCCGGCACCTGGTGCAGGTCGAAGATCTCGTAGTCGGTTCCGCCGACTTCCAAGGTGGTCCTGGCGCCGAAACTGTTCTTGCTCATGCGTACCTCCTTGGATCGCCGGGCGAAAGTATCTCGATGTCGAGATATTACCGCAGCCGTTCACGTTGCGCCAAGCCTAGTGCTGTTCGCCGTGGTACGCGGGGACGGTTCTTTTCGGTCCACAACGGTCCCCTGGACCACGGGGACGGTTCTTTCGGTCCACATCGACCCTCATCTCACTCGCAAGCAACGAAAAGTGGACCGGAAAGAACCGTCCCCGGCGTACCAAAGTGGACCGGAAAGAACCGTCCCCGGCGTACCAAAGTGGACCGGAAAGAACCGTCCCCGCGTACCACACGCACTCAGGACGCGTGCAGGATCGCCACTGCCTCGAGGTGCTGGGTCATCCCGAACAGGTCGAACGCCCTGATCGAGGACGCGACATAGCTCAATTCCGCGGCGATGCCGAGGTCGCGGGCCAGCGCGGCTGGGTCGCAGGCCACATAGGCGATGGCCCTCGGCCGCAGCCGCGCGATCGCCGTCATGACCGCGCGTCCGGCTCCGGTCCGCGGTGGGTCCAGGACGACCAGGTCGGCGCGTCCGGGCAGCCGGCGCAGGGTGCGTCCCACGTCACCGGCGAAGAAGGACGCCTCGGGCACGTTCCGCTTCGCGTGCCGGATAGCCGCCTTGCTGCCCTCGATGCCCCAGACCGTGCAGCCGGCGTCCAGCAGTGAGCCGGCGAAGACCCCGACGCCGCAATAGAGATCGAAGGCGCACTCGCCCGGTCGCGGGTGCAGGCCGTCCAGCACCGCCGCGGTGAGCACCTCCGGTGCGGCCGGGTGGGACTGCCAGAAACCGTCCACGTCGACGGCGAAGGTCCGCTGCCCCACGCGTTGCGTCACCGCACCGTGGGACGCCGGTGAGCCTGCCGCAACCAGCCGTCCGCCCTCGACGCTCACCACCCCCAGATACTCGACCGGCTCGTGGAATGGCGACCGATTCGGACCGCCCACGCGTTCGGCAGCGCCGGACGCTGGTGAATCGGTCGCCATTTCGCGGACGTGCTGCGGCAATAACGGGTGCGCCAGGCGGCAGCCTTCGGACGGCAGCGGCACCACCTCGTGCGACCGATGCGCCCGCAGTCCCAACCGCCCGTCCGCGCCGGCCACGAACCGCATCCGGCAGCGGGACCCCAGCAACGGCTCGACCGGCTCGACCACGCCCTCCCACTCGATGCCGGCCAGCCGTTGCAGTTGTTCGGCCAGCACCCGGCGCTTCCACTCCAACTGGAAGGACGGCTCTACGTGTTGCAGGTCGCAGCCGCCGCACCTTCCCGCGACCGGGCAGGGCGGGGTCACCCGGTGCGGTGAGGCGTCCATGACATCGACGGCGTCGGCGCGAGCGAACCGCTTGGTCACCTCGGTGATCCGCAGCCGCACCCGCTCCCCCGGCAACGCGTGCCGGACGAACACCACCCGTCCGTCGACCCGGGCCACGCAATGCCCGCCGTGGGCGACCGGGCCGACCTCGACCGGACCGATCAGTTCGTCGGCCCGCACGTCACTCCGATCTCATGTGCTGACCGGAGCGCACCGCCCCGGTTCCCGGACGCCGCCACGCCGCCGGGTTGTCGCGCTTGGCCCGGTCGATCGCGAACCGCGACGAGGCCAGCAAGTACGGCACCGATGTGACCATCACGCCGGCCATGAAGTTCAGGCGCGCCTTCAGGATCAGTGCGGTCTGATTGTGCAGCACCTGCTCCCACCAGTGACCCACCACATACTCGGGAATGTAGACGCACACCACGTCGCGCGGGTTGTCGGAACGCACAGCCTTCACGAAGTCCAGCACCGGTGAGGTGACCTCCCGGTACGGCGAATCGATCACCCGCAACGGCACCCCGAGATCCTCGGTATGCCACTCGTCCAACAGCTCCTTGGTCTCGTCGGGGTCCACCGACACCGTGACCGCCTCGATCGAGCTCGGCCGGGTGGCCTTGGCGAAGTTCACGGCGCGCACCGTCGGCTTGTTGATCCCGCTGACCACGATGACGGCCCGCACCCGGCTGGGCAGCACGTTGCTCTGACCCGGTTCAACGGCGATCTCGGTCTCCACCTTGCGGTAGTGGGTGTTGATCGAGCGCATCATCACGAACAGGACCGCCATCGCGAGGATGGCGATCCATGCGCCGAGCAGGAATTTCACCGCCAGCACGATGCACAGCACGGTGCCGGTGCAGCTCAGGCCGATCGCGTTCACGATCCGGGAGCGCTTCATGTGCCGGCGCAGCTGAGGGTCGGTCTCGGTCTTCAGGTGCCGCGTCCAGTGCCGCAGCATGCCGGCCTGGCTGACCGTGAACGACACGAATACCCCGACCACGTAGAGGTTGATCAGCGCCGTCACCGAGGCGTTGAAGGCCAGCACCAGGCCGATTGCGGCGGCCGCCAGCAGCAGGATGCCGTTGCTGTAGGCGAGCCGGTCACCGCGGGTGTAGAGCGCCTTCGGCAGGTAGCCGTCCTTGGCCAGGATCGAGCCCAGCACCGGGAATCCGTTGAACGCGGTGTTGGCGGCCAGGAACAGGATGATGAACGTGACGATGATCACGAAGTAGAGACCCGGAGGGAAGTTGTCGAAGACCGTGTGCGCAAGCTGCCCCATCGCGGTGCCGACATCGGCGTGCACCACCTTGCCGTCGGAGACGAAGTGGCTGCGGCCGTCCGGGTCGACGAGCTTCAGTCCGGTCAGGTTGGACAGCAGAATGATGCCGCCGAGCATCGACACCGCCACCGAAGCCAGCAGGGTGAGGGTGGTGGCCGCGTTGCGGCTCTTCGGCTTCCGGAACGCCGGGACGCCGTTGCTGATCGCCTCGATGCCGGTTAGCGCCGCGCAGCCGGACGAGAAGGCGCGGGCCAGCAGCGCGATCATCGCGAACCCGACGAACGGGTCGTAGACCGCCGAGCCGATCACCTCCAGGTGCTTGCTGGGCGCCTCCAGGTCGTCGCCGAACACGAAGATCCGGACCAGTCCCCACACGGTCATCCCCAGCACGGCCAGCATGAAACCGTAGGTAGGAATGGCGAACACGCTGCCCGATTCGCGCACGCCACGCAGGTTCATCGCCATCAGCAGCAGGATCAGACCCGCCGCGATCAAACCCTCGTGGCCGCTCATCCAGGGCAACAGCGCCTTCGCGTTCTGGACGCCGGACGACGTCGACACGGCCACCGTCAGGACGTAGTCGACCAGCAGTGCGCTGGCCACCGTCAGGCCCGCGGTCGGCCCGAAGTTGACCGTGGCCACCTCGTAGTCGCCACCCCCGGACGGGTAGGCGTGCACGTTCTGCCGGTACGACAGCACCACGATGGCCATCACGAAGGCGACCGCGACCGCGATCGGCCAGGAATAGGCGAAACCGACGATGCCCGCCATCGACAGGGTCAGCAGAATCTCGTCGGGGGCGTAGGCGACCGAACTCAGCGCGTCCGAGGCGAAGACCGGCAGTGCAATGCGCTTCGGTAGCAGCGTTTCGCCGAGCTGCTTGCTGGCCAGCTTGCGCCCGACCAGGAGCCGTTTGACAGCACCCGTGATGCTCACGTCCGCTGACTATATGCCGCTCGGAGACGAATCGTGCGCCCGCAGTGCAATCGGCCACCCGTTCGGCACTACCGATGTCGTCGCTGGGCTCGTCGACACCGATCGCAGCGCTGCCTCGCTATGTCTCCACCGCGCTCCTCAGCCCCGGTCCCAGGGCTACCGGGCCCTACACCGTCGCTGCGCTCGGCGACTCCGTTCGCAAGGCGACCTCCGTATATCGCCGCTGCGCTCCTCAACTCCAGTCGCAGGGCGACCTCCGTATACTGAACGGCGGGCTAATCGGTCGTCCACTAGGCAGGAGGCACCGTCGTGCACATCGTGATCATGGGTTGCGGGCGAGTGGGCGCGTCCCTGGCCCGCAGCCTCGAGAGGCGCGGCCATTCGGTGGCCGTGATCGACGCACTGCAGGACGCCTTTCGCCGGCTCGGCCCGAACTTCCAGGGCAAGACGGTCAAGGGCATGGGCTTCGACCGCGCCGTGCTGCTCAAGGCCGGGATCGAACGGGCGGACGGCTTCGCCGCGGTCTCCAGCGGTGACAACTCGAACATCCTTGCGGCCCGCGTCGTGCGCGAGACCTTCGGCGTACACAACGTGGTCGCCCGGATCTATGACGAGGGCCGCGCAGAGGTGTACGAACGCCTCGGAATCCCGTCGGTCGCGACGGTGCGCTGGGCGTCCGACCAGGTGCTGCGGCGGCTGCTGCCCGAAGGCGCCGAGCCGCAATGGCGTGACCCGTCGGGTTCGGTGCGGCTGTCGGAGATGCATGTGGACCCGGGCTGGGTCGGCACCACGATCGGCGCGATGTCCGCCGCGGCACACTGCCCGATTCCATTCCTGATCCGGTTCGGTGTGGGCCAGGTGCCGACGGAGTCGACGATCTTCCAGGACGGCGACCTGCTCTATGTCGCCGTACACAAGGACCGCGAGGCGGACGTCGAACAGTTGTTCGACGCCGCGCCCGCGCAGCATTGAGAGGAACGGATATGCGTGTGGTGATCGCGGGGGCCGGCAATGTCGGACGTTCCATCGCCCGGGAACTGATCGGCAACGGGCATCAGGTGCTGCTCGTCGACCGGGACCCGCTGGCGATCAAGACCGCCAGCGTCCCGGACGCCGAATGGCTGCTCGCCGATGCCTGCGAGCTGGCGTCGCTGGAGGAGGCCGAGTTGGAGACCTGCGACGTGGCGATCGCGGCGACCGGTGACGACAAGGCCAACCTGGTCCATTCGCTGCTGGCCAAGACCGAGTTCGGCGTGCCGCGGACGGTGGCCCGGGTGAACCACCCCGGCAACGAGTGGATGTTCGATGACCTGTGGGGAGTGGACGTCGCGGTATCGACACCCAGGCTGATGTGCGCCCTGGTCGAGGAGGCGGTCACGGTCGGTGACCTGGTGCGACTGTTCAGCTTCCGCGGCGGCCAGACCAACCTCGTCGAGATGACGCTGCCGGACACCAGCCCGCGGGTCGGCGTCCGGGTGGCCGAACTGGACTTCCCCGGTGACGCCGTCCTGGTCGCGATCATCCGGGACGGCACCGCCCGCGCCCCCGAGCGTGACGGCGCGGTCGAGGCGTCCGACGAGTTGCTGTTCGTGGTCGACCCCGACTTCGAGGCCGAGTTGGCGCACTACCTCAGCCCGCGTGATCGCACCGCGCTGGTCGGCGTCCGCGACTGAGCATCCCGGCCCCCGGCTCACTCGCCGCCTCCCCAAAGCCCTGCCTAGTCCGAGAATGGTTGGTGACCACGGTTGGTGACGCGGGCGTGGTTGTGTGCCCCGGGGGTGTCTGAACCGCCCCGGGTGTCGTGGAGGGTCTGATTCAACGGAAGGATGCAGGGTCAGACCATGCCAGCACCGAGGAAGTATCCGCAGGAGTTGCGGGAGAGAGCGGTCCGTTTGGTGACGGAGGCTCG